>JAABUV010001689.1_pt1 | contig 31503 bp, 49 predicted proteins | sample 5559971 | NCBI WGS metagenome assembly JAABUV01 (sample SAMN10711881, study PRJNA513362) | rock metagenome | isolation source: Antarctica rocks | place: Antarctica: Victoria Land, Knobhead nord | collected 2015-12-19
GCTCATCGAGTACCCGCTGGCCTACCCTGAGGCGCGCCCCGCGCCGCGCTGGGACTCGTACGTGAGCGTGTCAGGCACATATACCAACCCAGGTGCGGTGCCTCGTGCTGCCTGCCGTGTGCTGCAAATCACACGACGACATGTTGTGCCAGCATACGCTGTTGCGCTTTGCGCAGGGCGCTGCGGACTGCCAGCACCACGGCATGGCTTGGTGGTTCAACATGCAGCGGCCCACACTGCATGCGAGCGTGGCAGGTGTACCGGCACCTGGGCGTCGAGCCGCCGCGCGGCGTGCTGCTGCACGGGCCGCCCGGCTGCGGCAAGACGGCGCTTGCGCACGCCGTGGCGCACGAGTGCGGCGTGCCCTTCCTGCGCGTCTCGGCGCCTGAGATCGTCTCCGGCATGTCCGGCGCGCCCCTCATGCCCGGCCGCCCGCCTGGCATGCGCCGCGCCCGGCACGCGCTGCGGCTGCTCCCGCTGTGTTGCAGGCTGCGGGGAGCACTGGTGCAGGGTCGCGCGCGGCTGCACTGCGCCTATGGGTTAGGGTTAGCTACTCCACCCTACCCTGTGCCCTCCGCACCGCGCGCAGGCGAGTCGGAGGCGCGCGTGCGGCAGCTGTTCCAGGAGGCGCGCGAGGTCGCCCCCTGCATCATCTTCATAGGTGCGCTGCAGCGGCGCGCGCGTCGGCCCGCTGGGCTCTCCTGCGGCCGCCACCGCGCCTGCCCCGCCTGCGGGGCGTGGCGCGGCCGGCCCGCCAATCTGCAGCTGTCAAAACAGTTGAAAGCCGCCGCTGGGCGTGCGTAGCCGCGCCCCTGGCAGCCTGCCAGACAGGCACTGTTCGTACCGCTGCCAAAGTGCATTCCGTGTAGCGCCCTCTGCGGGAGGCACGCCCCCAGCACCCAGGCCTGGCGCGCCGCGCAGACGAGATCGACGCCATTGCGCCCAAGCGCGAGAGCGTGCAGCGCGAGATGGAGCGCCGCATCGTGGCCCAGATGCTGACCTGCATGGACGACCTGGCCGCGCCCCTGCCCGGCGCGCCCGCCGCGGCGGCCGGCGGCGCGCGAGAGGGCGCCGACCCAGAGGTCGCCGAGCCGGAGCGCGCGGCGGCGGCGGCGCACAGGCATGTCGTCGTGATCGGTGCGTGCGCGCCCTGCGAGCGCGCGCCCAGATGGGCGCGCCAGCACTGCCTGTGCCGCATGCTGCCTGGGTCATGCTGCGGTGAGCTGCTTGCCGAGGCGCACCGTGGGCTCTCGGGCGCGGGTGTGGCCCTCTGTTTCTCCTGAACCCTTGACATTTCATCGATGGCATGTCTGTGATGCCCATCGCGTGTCCTGAGCTGGGCGGGAGGCAGAGCGGTAAGCCAGGAAGCTGGCTCGGCCGCCATCAGCCGCTCCTGCTGGTTCAGCCCCTCCCTGGCAGGCATGCCGGCTGCCGTGCTGAGCACGCTCGCGCCGGGGCAGGCGCGACCAACCGCCCGGACGCGCTGGACGCGGCGCTGCGGCGCGCCGGCCGCTTCGACCGCGAGATCGCGCTGGGCATCCCCTCGCTGGAAGCGCGCGCCGCCATCCTGCGCGTGCGCCCCCGCCTGGGAGGCGCCCGCACGCCAGCACCTCCCAGCCCGAGCTGCAGAACCAAGCAAAAGAGCCCTGATCACAGTGCTGTGCGCGGTGGTTGCACCGATGCAGGCGGGCGAGGCGGAGTGGGCAGATGCGCCAGCACAGGCTGGCAACATGGGAGCCCGCGCTCCCACCGCGCCTCTGTCTGTGAGTAGGGGTTTGGTTGGTGGGGGTAGGGGTGCAGCGACGCTGTCCTGCTGGGTGGACACTGACGGCTGGTGGACACCGTGGCGGATGGCACAACGGGTCAGAGGTCACGCATGCGCGGCGGCGGTGCAGGTGCTGACGCGGCCGCTGCGGCTGGCGGGCGAGGTGGACTTTGCGGCGGTGGCCGCGCGCACGCCGGGCTTTGTGGGCGCCGACCTGGCCGCGCTCGCCAAGGAGGCCGCCGCGCTCGCCGTCCGCCGCATCTTCGCGCAGCTGGAGCAGGCGCGCGCGCGCGGATGTGGGCGCGACAGCGTGCCTGCATAGCTGCTGCCACACGCTGCACCGATTGCGGACATGAGCAGCACTAGCGTGCGTGCGGGCGTGATTGCGGCTGTGGGTGCAATCACGCCCCGCCGCACGAGGTCGCCGCTCCCCTTGCTGCAACGCGGTGTGCACTGTCCAGCAGCTTCGCGGGCTCTGGCCTCCCGAGCGTTGCATGAAGCCTGCACACCACCGCCAGCCTTGTGCCGCGCTGTGTGCTACAGGCGCATCACCAGGCAAGTTGCGCCTTCTGTAAAGTCTAATGCAGGCACGCCCTGCAGGCCAGCGCCCATCCGGACACGGGCTCTGCGGAGGCTGCAGAGCCAGACGGCGCGGCCGCCCCGCCGCCCGCGGGCGCAGCCGAAGCCGGGCCCGCGCCGGGGCCGGCGCGGCGGCGCCGCGCGCCGCTGGCGCCGGGCGACCTGGCGGGCCTGGCCATCAGTGCGGTCGACTTTGGCGCGGCCGTGGCGCGCGTGCAGCCGAGCGTGCGCCGCGAGGGCTTTGCCACCACGCCGGACGTCACCTGGGCGGATGTCGGCTCGCTCGGCGAGGCGCGCGCGAGCCGCTCACTGCAGTGCATGGCGGCCCGCAGGCTGCTGCATCCTGTGGCGCTGCTTCGCTGCCGGACATGCCCGCCGGGGGGGGCCCTGTGCATGGCACACGTGCGTGCATGGCGTCGACCACTGCCGTACGGACTGGCACGTTAGGCCGGTTTGGGCGTGTACGAGGCTGCGCAGGCCTTAATGTAGGCGACGCCTTGACAGCCTGCCCGTGCGTCACTCGCTCCCACAGCTGCCGGCGCCTGCGCCAGGGCCCAGCCTGCGTCTGGCTCAGCAGGAGGACGTGCAGTTCGCCAGGAGCTAGCATGTCCCTACCCTGCACCCTAACCCCCTGTGGGTTGACGTGCAGGTGCGCGAGGAGCTGGCGTTCGCGGTGACGCGGCCCATCCGCGAGCCGGCGCGCTTCGCCGCGCTGGGCCTGGGCGCGCCCACGGGCGTGCTGCTGTACGGGCCACCCGGCTGCGGCAAGACGCTCGTTGCCAAGGCGGTGGCCAACGAGAGCGGCGCCAACTTCATGTCCATCAAGGCGCTGCCCTCCCCGCCCCCCAGCTGGGTGCTGGGGCAGGGACAGTCTCGCGTCAGCGTCTGCTGAGTGACTGAATCTCTGCCGCTGCTGCATGCTGGAGGCTGCAGGTTTTGCTCGGGGCTCATGTGCAGTTGCAAGGAAGGCTGCCAAGTGCCTGTGTTTGTTTTCCAGGCGCTGATATGGTGAAATAGAAGGCAACATGTCATGCTATGGCCTGGAGTGGGAACCTGGTACAGCAGAGGCCCCCCTTGAGCCCTGCGGCGCGCGCAGGGCCCGGAGCTGCTCAACAAGTACGTGGGCGAGAGCGAGCGCGCGGTGCGGCAGCTGTTCGCGCGCGCGGGCGCGGCCGCGCCCTGCGTGCTCTTCTTCGACGAGCTGGACGCGCTGGCGCCGCGCCGCGGCTCCGATGTCAGCCAGTCCTCCGAGCGGCGCGCGCCCGCCGCCCGGCCAGGCCGACCATGCAATGAGCATATCGCCTGGACGCTGGCCCTGGTGGTCCTTTAGCGTCTCTTGTCCAGTGTGTGGGACAGGCTGGGGTCTGGCCCATGTCCACGGCACGGCAGGCGAGGTGCAATGCCACTCAAGAGTGCTGTTATTTGTGAGGTCATTTAGTTTCTGAGCATACGAGTATGCACTGAACACACCAGATGGCAAGCAATTATCATGCCGGCGTTTGCCAAGCACAGGCGCCTGAGACGTCACGGAGATCTCACTGGGGCCGCTGCGCTGCGGGCAGGGTGGTGAACCAGCTGCTGACGGAGATGGACGGCATGGACGCGCGCGTGGGCGTGTACGTCGTCGCCGCCACCAACCGCCCGGACATCATCGACCCCGCCCTGCTCAGGCGCGCCGCTCGCGCCCGCGCCGCGCGCCCGCCGCTCCGCTGCACGCCTGGCCTCGTGCCCGGTCTGCTGTGGCAGTTGCTTGGCAGGAAGTGTCGCCGCAAGCATCACTTTTCATGCATGGAAGCGACTCAGACCTGGTGCAGTGCATCCCAGTAATGTCATACAGGCGGCGGCGGATGAGGTTCACCATATCGTGCAGTGTGCATGCCAGGGTTGGATACCCTACCCTGAAAATCCTATATGCCTACCAGCGCTCGGCCGCGCCCGCGCAGGCCGGGCCGCCTGGACAAGGTGCTGTACGTGCCGCTGCCGCCGCCGGGCGGGCGCGCGGACATCCTGCGCGCGCTCACGCGCCGCACGCCGCTCGCGCCGGGCGTCGACCTGGCCGGCCTCGGCGCGAGCGCGCGCACCGCCGGCTTCAGCGGCGCCGACCTGGCCGCGCTCGTGCGCGAGGCGGCCGTCGCGTCGCTCAAGGCGCGCCGCCCGCGCCCACACCGCACGAGCCCCGCCGAGGTCAGCGTGGCTGACTCCCCCTGTGCCGTGGCCGCTGGCCGCGGCCGGCGCTGAGCGGCAGCGCCGCGGCGAACTGCGTTGTCCCAGGCTGGGTCGCGGCTGACCGGGCGGCGGCCGCGCTCAGGAGACGCTGGCGGCGGAAGCGGGCGCGGGCGGCGCGGAGGCGGCGGGCCCGCCGCTGGTGCACGCGCGGCACTTTGACGCCGCGCTGCGCCGCGTGTTCCCCAGCGTGTCCCGCCAGGCGCGGCCCGCCAGCAGCTCCTGCAGGGCCACGCGAGCGCTGCGCGGGTGCAAGTTCGGGAGGCACGCAGGGGGAGGGCCCTAATGCTGTTGCTGAGCTAATGCGTCCGGCCTAGACATACTGCAACGTGTCTTCTGCACACGCACCTAGGCACCGAGGCAGGCGTTGCGTCGCACTAACCAGGCCTGGAGGCCAGCGCGCTACGCGCTACTTCACCCGTCCGCGCTCCGGCGTGCCTCCGCGCTGACCAAGCGCGGCCGGCCACTGCGCCGCAGGACCAGCGCGTGTACGACGCGCTGCGGCTGCGGCTGCGCTCCGCGCGCACGACGCTGGAGCCGGCGCCCGGCGCCGCGGCGGCCCCCGCGGCGGTGCAGCCCGCGGCGCCCGCGGCCGACGGGCGCTCCGAGGGCGGCGGCGGTGGCGGCAACGGCGGCGCGGCCGGCGCGGCCGCCGCCGCGGGCGACAGCTCCAGCGACGCGATGGAGGGCGCGTTTGGGTCGGCCGGTGAGCAGGAGCCCAAGCCCATGGACGAGTGAGTGGGGTGCCTGTGGGGTGCTGGCGCTACCTGGGTTGGCGCATCTGAGCTGGCTGGCGAGGAGAAGCCGAACGTCGCGGGACGAGTGAGCGGGCTGCCTGGGCTGCCTGGCGCTGCTCGCGCCCTGCGGAGAGCGCTTATGCTAGGCAAACGGGAGAATACGGTCCTGGTGGCAGGGCACCAGGCGAGGTCTTGCTACTGGAAGTCCTGAAAATTACGTCCGCCCACCTCAGGCTGTGGTGTATGCTGTGTTGGTTGTGGCTGAGAGGATACGCGCATGGTTGGGTTCAATTTGGCGTGGTGGTGGTGTGGGGCTGAGACCCATGTTCAAGGCAATGAGAGGCCTTTGATGCTTTTGGGCCTGATGCAGTCAAGAATCAATACACCTGACATCTGGTGCCCATAAGCATGAGCATGCAGATTGACGGGCACACGTGAGTGGCCCTGCATGGCCGCCTGTGTTGCCTCATGCTTGGCCTGCCTGGCCCTCAAGTGATACAGTAACAGCAGCCAGGGTAGGGCATGAATACATGCATCACGCTTCAGACATCGCAGGCCGGTACAGTGCATGCGGAGCATGCCCATGATATTCCGGTGGTCCTATCCAAGGCCAGATCCAAGCACACACACAAGGTGAGCGCGAGGGCGGGCTTTGCGTGTCAGCTTCCGCGTCTGACGCGCTACGCCATGGCAGTCGGGCCTGCGCTCTGCGCACTGCCGACCAGGCTATGAGGCGTGCGCCGGGCGCGGCGCGTGCCTGCCAGTGCCGAGCCGGGCTGCTGCTGCTGCTGTGTGGGCTACTGCCGCTCAAAAGCGATGGCCAGGCGCGCGCGCCGGACGGCGCGCCAGGGAGCAAGCCGCGTGCAAACGGGGGCGCCCTGCAGACAGCGCCAGCGGTAGCCGCGAGCATCAACTGGCACCCAGACAGTGCGCGCCCTGCAGCTCGTTGCGTGTGCATGCGTCATGCTGCCACACGCACTGCGTGTGCTGGAAGCTCCTGCCGGGCAGTGTAGGTTGCCGGGCAGTGCAGGTGGCCGGCAGCAGACTGTATGACTAACGCGCTCATTGCATGCAGCTGGGCCGCTCCTAGACCTGAAGAACAACATAACCAACTGGGACGCGTTCATAGCGGGGCGCGGCACGCGCGGCTGGGACTGGGGTTCGCCATGCCGGCCGGTGCTGTGGACGTTCGTGACATGCAGCTCAGACGACCGCGTGGTGGAGCTGTGCGCGCCCCTGCGCTGGCCCGCTGCTTTGGACCCTGTGCTGGAGGCCACACAGCACTGCGCTGAGTGCGTCAGGCAGCTGAACGCGCAGCGCGCGCCGCGGCGCGCAGGCAGATGGCGTGCGAAAAGCCCGACTGCACGGTCCCTGCGGACGGGCAGCTGCCGGCGACGCTGGCGAGGATGTCTGCGCTGCACACGCTGTGCGCTCCTCCCTGCAGGAAGCATCCCCTGCTGAAGCGCGCCGCAGGCGTGTGCTCCTTACTGACGTCAGCCGTGGCTGATGCGGGGCGTGTTTTGCAGGAACCTGGCGAACAACGCACTCAGCGGCACCATCCCGCCGGAGTACGGGGACAGCGCGTCAGCCTTCCCGGGCCTTCTGACTCTGTGCGTACTGTGCCCGCTGCGCACTTGCTTTTGTCCAAGAGCTACATGCTCTGTGCGCTGTCACGTGCGCGGCTTGCGGCTGCATCCAAACCGGCTGCTGCCACCGCGCGCGCGCAGGCAGCTGCAGGGCAACAATCTGAACGGCACGCTGCCGCGCTTTGGTCCCGGCTCCTGGGTCAGCCTGAGCGCGCTGAACCTGACCGGGAACGAGTTTAGCAACAGCTCGCTGCCGCCCGCATGGGGCACCGCCACGATGGGCAACCTGAAGTACCTGCACCTGGCGGACTGCGGCGTCAGCGGTGCGGCCCCCGCGTCGCTCGCAACACGTCTGGAGCTCGCGCCGTGCGGCCGCTCTGCCGCCCACTCCGAACGGTGCCGGGCACGTCCAGGGGCTCTCCCTCTATCCTCTATCCTGCTGCTATCCTCTATCCTCTATCCTGCTATCCTCTGTCCTCTTCCCGCTACCCTGCTGGAATGGAAGAGCAGCAGCAAGCTGGGGAGTGCCGGGTCTGCGGCAGGCGAGCTGCCGCCCAGCTGGGGCCGGAGCGGCGCGTTCGGCAACCTCAAGGCGCTGGTGCTGCGCATGAACGACCTGCAGGGCGGCCTGCCGGCGTCGTGGGCGCAGCCCGCTTCCTTCGCGTCGCTGAACCACCTCGACGTCGCCGGCGCGGTCCCTGCCGGGGCCGCGCGCGCTGCACTGTGCCGCGTGACGTGCTGTTGTGGAGCGTCTTGCTTCCGAGGCCGGATCTGTGAGGAAGTGTGTTCAGGGACGCATTCGCACAGCGCATTGCTCGTCTGACTGCATGACAGCGGCGAGACAGCGCGGAGGGGCTACAGCGGGCGGCTCAGGGCGCGCGAGGCGCGCGGGGAAGCGTTCGCCCGAATCGGGTGCACAGAGCGGCGGCACAGCCTGACGCCCGGGCGGGCGCGCCAGGGAACAACCTGACGGGGGCGCTGGACGCCTGGCTGGTGCCGGGCGGCTTCAACACCCTGCAGCGGCTCAGCGTGGCGGACAACCCTAGCCTAGGGTGCGACCCGCCGCCCGCTGCCAGCGCGCGCGGGTGCTGAAGCACCGGCGAGAAGCGCTCGATTGGCGCGCGCTGGGCACCCAGCTCAGGACGCGCAGCCGAAGCGCTGCGCCGTCCCTGGCGCTCGTGATGAGCGTCACACTTGCTGTCACGCTGGGCGCTGCGAGCCGCTTGATCGGCGGTCTCACGCTGCCTGCTGGAGCACCGCTGCTGCAGGGTCCAGCTGTGATGCTCGCGCGCACGAGCGCGTCCGCCGAGGTGGAGGCGGCGGGCGCAGGGGCACCGTGCCGCGCACGCTGTGGGTGACCGGCGGCGGCGCCGGCGCGGCCTCGCTGGCGCACCTGGAGAAGTTCAACGCGAGCGGGTGCGGGCTGGGCGGCGCGCTGCCTCACTGGGACGCGCCCGGCGTGCTCCCACCGGGGCAGGACGCCCGGCTGAGCGAGCTCATCCTGAGCCACAACCCGCGCCTGTCGGGTGCGCCCCTGGCCCCGATGCGTGCCGCCCTGGACGCCTGGCGCGGGTCGTCGAGCAGGCCGCTTTGCGCATCGATTGGGCCAGAGCAGCGCGTCTGCAGGGCCTTGCAGCTGTGGGTAGAAGAGAGGCGCATGCCTGCAAGCGTCTCGCTGCGACTGCGGTCACAAGTATGGCTGAGCTGGGCCGCGGCGCCTTTGCTGACATCCACTGCACACGATGCGTCCAGAGCGCTGCTGTGTGTCGATGCGCTGCTTGTGTGAGGCGGTAGGGGCCCGCCGCCAGCAGGGCGGGCGCTCAGCGCGGCCGCTGCGCGCGCGCGCGCGCAGGCACGCTGCCGCCGGGCTGGGCGGCCGCGCCGGCGCTGGGCGCGCTGCAGACGCTGCGCCTGGAGCGCTGCAACCTGTCCGGCACGCTGCCCGGCGCCTGGCTGGACCGCCGGCTGCCGCTGGGCGCGGGCCTGTTCCGGCTGGTGCTGCGCCAGAACGCGCTCACGGGGTCGCTGCCGTCCGTGTGGGGCCTGCGCCCCAACGCCTCGGTGGACGTCCTGCAGTCCATGTGCGCGCCTGGCGCACCCCCCGCCCAGGGCGCGCCACGGCCGCTGTGGCGGGATTGCCGCTGCACATGGTGTGCAGTTAAGAATCCCTGCGTGTTCTGCCGGGCCTGCCTAAGACCTTACTGCTTCTGCCCCCGTGCACCTGTCTCCGCCCTGCGGCACGCTGCGTGCGGTGTGCGCGCCAACATCTGTGCCCGGGCTCAACACGTGCGCGTCGAAGCAGTCCGCTGAGGGCGACGCGCGCGGCGCGCAGGCAGCTGAGCTTCAACCAGCTGACGGGCGGCATCCCGGCCACGTGGGCGGCCTCAGACGCGACCGGGTTCCACGCGCTGCGATACCTCGACCTGCGCCAGAATTCGCTGACGGGCAGCATCCCGGTCGGCCTCGGGCGCACGCTGTGCGCCCCTGCGCGCCCAGCCATGCCCTGCTCACGTGCACCCGCCGCGACCAGGCCCTGCTGGTTGCTGTCGTCCCTGCGCCCGCCGCCCGCAGCGAGCGGCGGCCGCGGCGAGCCCTGCGTGGGAAGCCCATGGGCGCCCCGACGCGGCTCGTCGCCTTTCCACAATGAGCTTTAGCGGCAGCGAGGGCTGCTCGTGGTGGCGCGTTGCCTGCCACGCGTCAAACAGCACGATCGGCTGGCGCTCCGCACGTGCGTCAGGTGTTTGGATGCGAATGCATAAGACAGGTAGAATTAGGGTAGGACTATTTGACACGTCACAGGTCCCTACCTTACCTGCGCCTGCGCTGCAGGAACCTGCTGCCGGGCAACGCGCTCTGCGGTGCCATCCCGCCCAACGTGACGATCTGCCAGCGCCGCGCGTCCTGCGACCCCACGCAGATCTCATACTTCTGCAGCTGCGGCGACTCGCTCAGCAGCCTGCCCAGCTGCGGCGGTGCGGGCCCCCGCACGCGCCCTCACGCGCGCGCACGCAGCGGCCTTGCGGGGCGCCTGGCACGGACAGCGGTGTGGCCAGGCTGTGATGAGTTTGCAGAGCAGGGAGGCGCAGGACTCCCTCGCAATTGTGCATCAGGGGCCAACAGCCGCCCTCCCGCGCTGAGAGCGGGGCGGCGCGGCCGGGGCCAGGGTCGAGCGGCCTCTCGGGGACGAAGGCTGCGGAGATCTTCGTGCCGGTCGTGACGGTGGTGGCGTGCGCCGTCATGCTGATCGTGGTCAGCCTCCTGGTGCTCAACCACCGCCGCCAGGCGCGCGGCCCCGCCGCGCGCCGATGCTGGGCCGCCCGTCCAAGTATACATCCTGCCGCTGAGCGCTGAGCGCGGGGCGAAGCGCGGGGCAAGCACTGCCTGCGCCGGCTGCACTGCGCCGCATATGAGGACAGACGGCAGCTCCACTGTCCAGCACAGGCTGGGCGGCTGAGCTTCCTGGCTCAATTTGACGCAGGTGTCAATGCAGAGATCGTTGCGGGTGGCCCCGGTGCAGGCAGCAGCGTGCTGTCTTTGTAGCGTTATTTTTTTATTGTTGGGCATGTGCAGGACAGTGCGCGTCCGTGCCGCGCCATGCAGGCGCAGACGCTGTCGAAGCACCACCAGAGCAGCGTGCTGCAAGGCTTGGCTGGCACGAGTTCAGTTGCGACTCTGTGGCGGCCGAGGGCGCGCAGGCGCACACGCCGCTGGTCTCGCCGACCAAGCGCAGCTCGGACCAGCGCTCGGTGGACATCATGCTCTCGGCGGCCACGCAGTCGGAGAGCGTGGTGCTGCAGCGCAAGCTGACGGGCGGCAGCAGCGCGCCCAGCACGCCCAGCCTGCTGGAGACGACGCTCAGCCGCCAGATGTCCTCCTTCAAGCTGGACTGGCAGATAAACCCGGACGAGATCGAGTTCTGTCGAGACGCGGACGGGAAGCTCTGGCAGCTCGGCACCGGCGGATACGGTCACGCAAGCGCCCCGCCCTCCCGCGCACCGCTGCAGCCTGCGGTCAGCAGCACCTTTCCAAGTGCAGGGTGGCCGGACTGTTGGTTTGAATTCCAGAAGCACACCACCTGTGACGCAATCGCCCCGCACACACTGTCTGCAATGCTGCTCAGGCCCCTGAGGGGCACAGTCGCTGCTGGTAAGCTCGCTGGTTCCTGACTTCGGCATGCACGGAGATTGGACTTGCATGTGGTGCGGCGCATCTTTGCAATCTGGCTCATGATATCGCGAGGCGGTGTACGCTGTCCCGCATGGCCGCGCCTGCCCGGCGCAGCCGCCCGGTTCGGCGTATAGGGTAGGGCCTGACAGGGTCCATCGCGCGCAGGTGTACAAGGCCAAGCGCGGCGGCGCGACCGACGTGGCGTGCAAGGTCATGCGGCTGGACCTGCTGGAGGGCGGCGCGCGCGAGCAGCAGCTGGAGGCGTTCATGCGCGAGGCGGCCGTGCTCAAGGCCTGCCGCGACCAGCACATCCTCATGTTCCTGGGCGCCTGCCTCAAGGCGCGGCGCGCCTTGCACGCTCCGATCCCCTGTCCCTTTTTATCTTTTTTAAGTAGATGCTTTTCATGTCCCTAAATTTTCGGATCAGCCCCTAGGGGTCGTGTGCACTGTCGCCGCAAGGGACGCACTGCGGTGGCGCCGTCTGCCCAGGCGGCGACCGCACGAGCCAGCTGCGCCTTGCCGCGCACAGCGCGCAGCTATCGCTAGCCTGCGAGAGTCCTGGCTGTCCGCAGACGCGGGCTGAAGTTAGACCTGGGGCGCCGCGGCCACTACTGCGTCGAGTCCGGGTCGAGTGGCATCCGCTGCGATGGCGGCGCCAGGCTGGCCGAAACGCTACACTTATTTATTCATAATAAAACAGAAGCGATATTTCAATTATAACCCGAACCTGTACCGCGCAGGGCGACGTGGTCATGCTGGTGACCGCGCTGATGGAGACCGACCTGGCGCGCGCGCTGAAGAAGGACGCCAACACGAGCGGCGGGCGGCGCATCACCTGGGCGCCGCGCGTGGCGGGCGCGGGCGGGCGCGTGTCGCGCATGGGCCTCGCGCGGCGCATCGCGCTGGACGTCGCGCGCGGGCTCGCCTTCCTGCACGGCCGCAAGGCATGCCGCGCCTGGTGTTGTGGGGGCAGGCAGCGCGCCGCCTGGCTGCGGAGGCTGACGTGGGCGCTTAGACAGCATGCGGCGGGCGCGCGCGTGTGCGGTGCACGCCTGCTGCTCGGGTGCCGCTGTCGTGCAGGCGCCTCACAGGCTTGCGTGTGTGCTGCGGAAACAGCGCCTGTTTCTGGGATATTAAGCTGTGGTGTTTGGAGAAGGCCATGCCCGCGCTTGCTGGCCTAAGCGTAGCCTGGCATGCATGCTGCGCCCGAGGTACGTGTGTAGCAGGCGCCTCTGAAGCGCGGCAAGCTGCGCTCTGCCAGGTCTTGGTCAGTGACACTGAGTGCGCAACGCGCAGATCGTGCACCGGGACCTGAAGAGCGCCAACATCCTGCTCGCGCGCGACGGCGGCGCGTGCATCGCGGTGCGCGGCTGCGACAGGGCGCAGCATGGCCGCCTGACACGCAGCGCTTTGCTCAAGCTTGGGTCTGTGCAGCCGTGTGACTTGCACACAGAGATGCTTCAGCAGTGCTGTGCTGCCCATGATCAGACCGGGCAACGTCTGCTGATGTATTCTGAAGTGGCAGAGTGGAGCCGGTCTGGCCGGGGCCCACCTGGCGGGGCGCGCGCAGGATGTGGGCATGGCGCGGATGCTGACGACGGGCGTGCTGACCTCGCTGCACGGCACCTTTGGCGCGGCCCTGCCGCGCCTTGTGTGCCCGACCAGCTCAGGAACAGGCTTGGGACCAGGCTGAGGCTGGTTGCAGCCAGGGCTCGCGTGCACCGTGTCCATGCGGCAGGGTGGGCGCTGTCTGGGTCTGCAGCAAGCGCTCGCCCAGCCTCAGCAGTGCCCCGTGGCAGCCGCTGCGCCTTAGCGGCGGCCGTCGATCGGATGTGCGCGAACTGAGCTGCTGCATGGGCCGCAGGCACGTTCGCCTGGTGCGCGCCCGAGATGCTGCTGGGCCGCGAGTGCAATGAGAAGTCCGACCTCTACAGCTTCGGGGTGGTGAGCCCGCCTCCGCGCGCCTGTGCTGCCAGTGCCGCGAGCTAGCATACACGCATACGGCCCCGGGCACTGTTTAGACATGTTCACACGAGTGCGACGTGCCGCACGCGGCGCGCTGTGCTGGAGCCGGGACTGCCCTTCAGGATGAGGCGGTCTGTGCTGCGCCAGGTGCTGTGGGAGCTGAGCACGGCCGAGGTGCCCAACGGGCGGTATCTCCGGCCGCTTAAGTGCGCCCCCCCCCGCTCCCCTGTGGCAGTGCTGCTCCCGGCCAGGCCACAGCGCTTGAGGCCAGAGGTGCTTTGCATATCGCTGCATGATGTGCCCTCAATAGCCCATCATAATGCTGCCCCAGGCGCCGTGTGCGCTCGCAACTCTGCAGCGACGGCGCTGACCCAGCGGCGGCGCCTGCAGCCTGCGGCAACGCTCTGCATATCATGGCGCCCTATCCTGGGCGCTAACCCTACTCGTGGGGCACCAATTCTACCCTAAACCAGCCACGCTGGCGCAGGGTCCCGGAGGAGTGCCCGCAGGAGGTGGCCAACCTGGCCGAGCAGTGCCTCAGCGACAGCTCGGCGGAGCGGCCGTCCGCGCTGCAGTGCGTGCACGTGCTCGCAAATCCGTCCCCGCCGCACCAGTCCGCGTGAGCGGCTGGCGGGCCTGCGTCCGATCTACAGGGCCCACGCGTTTTCAATTGCCCGTCGGCACGCCTTTTCCCCGGGAATAATGAGTCGCAGGCGCAGAGCTCCTGCGCGCGCTGCGCCCTGTCGCTGCATGTCCACCCTGTCTGCGCGGTGAGTTTCGCCGCGCGCCCCTCGCCTGCAGGCGAGTAATGTGTGAATAGTGAGAGATGTCAGGCTCCTGTTGCCTGCGCGTTTGCTAGCGCTCGCGCATGTGAGATATAACCAGGTCGGCTGTGTCATGTGTGGTGACATGTCACAACAAAGAGCGTTGGCGCGGCCTGCTTGCGGCCAGTGCTGCAGTTTGTCTCCCCACCCTTGCCCGTCTGGCTGTCACTAGTGGGACGAGTGGGCAGGTGGCAGTCGGAAATATATGCTTCACAGCTCCGTTTCGGGCTGTTTTGGAGCGGGCATGCAGGTTGCGTGCTGAATTGATATGCCTGGCTTTCTAGAATTTGATTTCTTTGCCAGAAGCGGTGCCGCGCTCTCGCCTGGGAGGGGTCCCCGACCCTGCCGTTACGAGGAGGTAGCCATTTTGCCATAGGGGCGTGGCCGCGTGCACCCGACGTGCTGGTGCAAAGCACTAAGGCGGGTGTGCGTTGCACAAGCACCGGTGTAAGCACCGGACTGTCGCGGACACGCTTGGTAAGCGTGTCTCGTCCACACACCGGCCACTCTCCACACATGCACTGTGGTGACACAGGGCGGCCGGCCAGTGCACTCTGCCCGGCATGCAGCATCTTCATGTGCACCTCTTGCGATGCCACCCAGGCTGCATGTGCATGTGCAATGCATGCCTGCGCTGCTCGCCACAGCACTGCGGGGCCTCCGCCCCGATCAGGGCACAGCAGGAGCCCCCAGCGCATGCGACACGCAGCTCTGAGCGCCCCAGGCTGCGCAGTTGGGACCACGTCCCAGAGCATGCCGCGGCTCCGGCCATGTCTGATCGGGGGCCCGACCGCGGCTCCCAACGGCCTTGGGCTGGGCCCCCCAGAGCTACTCAGTCTGGAACACGTTCTGGATCATGCCGCGCGGCGCGGCGTCCGCGGCCGCGTCCAGCGCCGCGACCTCGGCCGCGCTCAGCCGCCAGCCGAGCGCGCCCAGGTTGTCGCGTACATTGGCCAGCGTCTTGGCGCCCGGGATGGGGATCGTGCCCTGGGCCATGCACCAGTTGATGGCCACCTGCGCGGGGCCGCGCGTCTTCAGTCCGATTGCCTACCCTAACCTACTCTAACCCTACCCTACCATGTTACAGCCTGCCACAAACGCACGCGGCATTGAGTCTGCGGCGGCTCACATGCGGCACGGACACGCTGGCAAGCCAGGTGAGGACAGGCGCGCGCGCACCGCCAGGGCACCAGGGCCCCGGGACAATAAGCCGACACGAGCAGCCTCACCGCCCGCGTTCAGCTGGGGCAGTGGGCGCCAACCTGGGAGGGCGTCTTGCCGCGCTTGGCAGCCACCGCGCGCAGCTCCGCCAGCAGCGGCGCCAGCCCCGGCAGGATGCGCCGGAAGAGCAGCGCGCGCGGGCCGGCCGGCAGCGTGCCGCCGGCCTCTACGCCGTACTTGCCGGTCAGCATGCCTGCGCGGCCGGCCCGCCTCGCCCCCGCGCACGCGCTGCGGGCCACCGCCCGAGCCCTGCCTGCAGGCTGCACGTGCGCATGTCGCCTGGCCAATAACCTGATGGTGGCATGCGCGGCGGCCGTCATGCCCCTGCGCATGCCTTGAATGCACGCCTGAGGCTGCTGCCAGCGGGGCTCGCAGCGCGCCGCCGCCGCGCCGCCCGCTGCTGTTCAGGCCGCATCAAGCTGCGTTCTGGGTGCCGCTGCCGGCGCGGCGCGGCCGCGCACCCAGGCCGAGCGGCGAGTAGGCGATGAGCCGGATGCCGAGCTGGTCGCAGATGGCCTTGGTCTCCAGCTGCTGCGGGCCCCTGCTGATGAGTGAGAACTGCACCTGCGCGGTACAGGGTTAGGGTGGGCCCAGTGCGGGGCCGCTCGCCCACGCCGCTGGGCCGCTCTAGACAAGGCTTTCCGGGCAGATGGAGCTGCATGTTCGCCAGGCGGAACTCAACACCCTGCAGCGCCAGTCCGCCGTACCCGCAGCAGCCGCGCCCGCCCGGTAGGTATCAAACAGGTGAGAAAGTGACTGTATGAGCACAGGCAGCCTGCGGGCGCGCCTGGGCGGAGGCGAGCGGGACGCCGCGGCGCTCCAGGTACGCGTGGATGCGCTCCAGCTGCCGCGGGCCGTAGTTGCTGACGCCCACGGCCTGCACCAGGCCCTGCCGCCCGCCCAGAGCCTGCCCGTCGGCCACGCGCCAGGCCGAGCGGCCACCGTTGCAGTCTCAGTCAGCACACCGCTCGCTCACGCACAGGCGCAGACGCTCTGCACATGGGCGCCAAACGGTCTGCGCACGGGCACAGGCGTTGCACCACCCCCCCCCAGCGTACCCAGCCAGGCCGCGCCTCACCGGAAAGCGGCCGCACAGCCTGCTGCTCCTACCCACCTGCCAGCCGGCGCGCTGCCGCGCGCGCCGCGCGTGGAACAGCGCAGACACCGCGCCGGACTGCCGAGCGGGGGCGCGCGCCTGGTCATGCATCGCGGCCAGGCCGTCCCAGAGCGCGCGCTCCTGCAGCGGCGCATACCGCGCGGCGCTCCAGTGCAGCTGCCCCAGCGCGACGCGCTCCAGGCCCAGCCGCCGCAGCGAGCCCCTGCGCTGCGCGCGCGGCGAGGGGGCGGGCTTGCGACCGCGCGCGCAGGCTCCGCGGGCTGTGCGGCCTGTCGTCGCAGCAGGCAGCAGGCGAGTCGAGGGACTGCCTTGATGGCTTTCGCCGCGTCGCTGATGACATGCAGGTCTGGTGCGACCTTAGCGCACAGGCCTCGCTGGTGTACCAGCGAGCGGCCGCCAGTGAAACACACGGCGCCTGCGCCGCGTGCGTCCCGGCGCGCTGTACACGCGCGACCAGCAGGCGCGCGAGGTGCGCAGGAAGGCAGGCGCGGCGGGGCGCACCGGACCGCGCTGACAAACTGACCGGGCGTCAGGCGCCAGGGGTAGGCCGCCAGCTTGGTCGCCACGAGCACGCCGTCGCGCTCGCGCGCCGGGCCGGGGTACTCGCGTATGAAGCGCCCCAGCAGCTGCTCGCTGCGCCCGTTCAGCCTGCCCGTGCCTGCGCAGCGCAGGCTCGTCTGGTAGCACCGGGCGCCCTGCATGCCTCGCACGCGCACGACTCGCACACGCAGTGCACGCATCACAGGTGGCTGTGCCTTGCTCAGGTGTGTGTGTCGCTGCAAGATTGAAGAGCACATGCAAAGCACGGCAAAGCGCTCTCGCACTATGCGTGAGCAGCGCTGCCATGCTGCGACCTGCGGCTGGCTCAGGCTGGTGCTCTGAGGGGCTGGGAGGCACCATACGAGTCGGCAGTGTCCCACAGGTTGACGCCGTTGGAGACCGCAAAGTTGAACACCTCCTGCAGCTCGGCGTCCATGCTCTCCTTGTAGCCCCACAGGAACTGGTTGCCCCACGCCCTGAGGCGTGCGCGTCTTGAGGTGCCGTCCCTGCTGCCGTCAAGCATCCCCCCCCACCCCCCCAGAAGGAGAGTTGAGACTGGAAAACTCGAGGCGGGCTGTTGCAGGGAGACACACCAGGTGCCGAGGCCCATCGGTGGCGCTTTCAGCGGCCCCATGGGGCGCACGTCGGCAGCGCGGAAGCCTGGGCTCGCCCTGGAGCGGTGCCCCGGCAGCACACGCACTGAGCTGCGTGCATGCGCGTGTCTCATCACACAATATACTGTGCGTGAGCTCCAAGCCAGACCAGCGCCCACCACAACGCAACGGTTGCAGCACACTGCGACGCACCACGGGCGCCACAACGCGAGCGTCCTTAGGCTGCGGCGCCTGCATGCCTTGCCGCACTTCACATGGGGTAGGCAGCCTGTCCTAGGTATCCGTGCGGGCAGCACAGACTGTATCCTGCTTATGTCTGTGTGGCAGGTGCAGCGCTGTTGGCCCATCATGTCTGGCAACGGACTCAGACAGCAGGAGGGGACAATAAACAAAGTAACAAGGACCCGAGGCCACAGACCGCTTGTGTACGAATAATCTATTATGGAGGCACTCTTGTCTTGCTGCATTGGTCTTGCTGCAGGTTCTTGACATAATTATGAACCAAGGTTGCGCAGGCTTGACAGTAGACGCGCAGCAGTCGCGCAACTGTGACAGGGAGGCGCACTGTGGTTGGCAGAGAGCCTGAAAGGTCGTGGAACGGCGCCCGATGGCCTATGCGCCGACGTACAAGGACCCCGTCTCGCTGTATGGGCCTGGCGCGTCGCGCCGCACGCGCGCCAGCTTCGATGACGGCCTGCTCCGGCGCGAGGACACGGGCACAGGTGCGGTGCAGCCGGGGACAGTTGGCGCTCGACTGGTGAAAAATCCACATCAGCTCTCGGGTGGCGGCCACAACGTTCCCCATCACTCCAAAGCAGATGCTCCAGCTATGGTTTTGTTGAATATCAGCATCTATACTCAAGAGGCTGGCAAGGGGAAGGCCAGCCGTGTGAAGGCAAATCGAGGCGTTCAGTTGGATGGCCTGGGCACCAGCCCGGGGGAGCGGGCCTTGGAGTACGCAGGGCTGGAACGACAGACCTGTGCGGCGCTGACGAGCTTGTGGGTGCGGCGTCGGAGAAACGGTGCACCAGAGGGAGTGAGCGCGGCCGGCAACTGCGCAGGTCTGGAGGAGGCGGACCGCGCGGAGGACGACTTCGAGGAGCTCAAGCGCGCGGCGCTGGACGGCCTGAGCACCAAGCGGCGCCTGCGCACCGCGGTGCTGCCGGTCGACGACGGCGCGCACGAGGCGGTCGACGTAAAGAAGCTGGGGCGCTCGCAGCGCGCGCAGCTCGTCTCCAAGGTGCCGCGCGCCAGCAGCCGCTCAGCGAGCGTGTCAGCTTGCGCTGGTGGTGTACGCTGGCGCCGCCTGCCGCACGGCTGTGCAAGCGGGCGTGCGAGCAAGCGGTGGTGATGTACGCAGGCGCCGCCTGCCGCCCGGCTCTGCAAGCGGGCGTGCCAGCAAGCGGTGGTGATGCAGGCAGGCCCCGCCTGCTGCCCGGCTGTGCAAGCGGGCGTGCCGCGCGCGCAGGCGCTCGAGACGGACGACCAGGAGAATGAGGGCCTGCTGCGCAAGATCCAGGAGCGCATGCACCGGCGCGCCCCTCCCCGTGCCTTGCGCACGAGGCCGCAGCCGGGGCGGCCGCATCCGCGGCTGGGGCGTCTGCATTCGCACTCGGACCAGCGTACGACGTGCGGTGCGCCGGCCGGCCGTGAGCGGGGCGGCGTGCGGCGCGGCAGGGTCGGCATCGAGCCGCCGCAGGTGGAGGTGCGCTTCGAGCGGCTGTGCGTGGAGGCGGACGTGGTGGTCGGCGCGCGCGGCCTGCCGAGCGTGGGCAACAGCGTGCGCGCGTCGGGGGAGGTGCGGGCTGGGCGCGCGTGCCGGCATGACGAGATGAGAAGTTTTTGCCGCAGTTTGCGCGGCTTTGAGCCGGCAAGCTCGAGCCAGCTATTGTCCTGCCACTCTGTCAGGTCGCATCCCGGGTCTGTGTGTGTGCATGCAGAGGGTGAAACACCTTGTTCTGACCTGTCGCTGAGGAAGGGATGTGCATGCGCAGAGGCTGCTGGGCTTGTTCGGCATCCGCGGGGCGCAGAAGCGCGTCTTTCCCATCCTCAGGGACGTCACCGGCATCCTGCGGCCGGTGAGGCTCTGCGCTTGACGCACAATGTGCAGTGGACTCTCCCAACGACTACCTGGTTGATACACTGTTTGCACAGCTTGCAGCACATCCAGGTTCCTTCCCTTGCAGCATGCCGGTCCGCTTGTCAGGCGAAATCTGCCTCGGACGTCAGTACGTCAAGGCAGTGGCGGCCAGCCATGCATGCAGGCGCACAGCCAACCTCGCAAATCAAGCACACGGAGACATCTGGAGCTCGCCATGCGCTGCAGGGCCGCATGATGCTGTTGCTGGGGCCGCCCGGAGGCGGCAAGACGACGCTGCTGAACGCGCTCGCGGGCAAGCTGCACTCCAGCAAAGGGCTGCGGGTGCGCTTCATTCTTTGCAGCACGGCTGCAGTGTGGTTCCCAGCCATACATGACACACTATGTCATGCCGCACACCTCTTGCCCGCTGTCAGTCAGTTCTCACAGTCGATGTTGCTTTTCCAGCCGCCAAAGCCGTGATCGTGCTGTGGAACTTCCATGCGCATTGTGTGCAGTCTGTTCTGTGATGCGCAGGACTCGCCTGCTTAGGCCCACCATATTGTGGTGCCCCCCCGAGGCCCGCACGCTGGGCCGCAGGTGCGCGGCGACATCACCTACAACGGCAGCGGCCTGCACGAGTTTGTGCCGCAGCGCACGGCCGCCTACGTCTCACAGGTGCGCCGACGCTGCCCTGCCGCCCCCCGTCCTGTCCCTGAGGCTGTCAGCAGGCTGCAGCCTGCGGGACGACCCGACCTCCCAGGTGCCTGTTGCGTAGCCAATCATCTGCCCCTGGCTGCGCTTTGTGGGGGGTTGTTTTGGCTTTGTCGCGCTTGCATCCTGCCAAGCCTTTGAGACGCGCGCGCGAGCATGTGCCCTGGAGCGCAGGTGGACGACCACATTGGCGAGATGACTGTACGAGAAACGTTTGACTTCTCGGTGCGTCAGGCCTGCGCCGACCTGTGACTGTACCGCATGTATGCATCAACTGGCCCCAAAACATTTGCGCAGCAGCCGCATAGAACCTGAACAGCACAGGTGCGACCTGCTCTCCAGGTTAGGCCTTTGCCTCAGAGCTGCGGCGAGCTGACAGGCCCGCGCGCGTCGCAGGCGCGGTGCCAGGGTGTCGCAAACAAGGCCGGTGCGCGCCCGGCGGCCCGCCGCCGGCAGCCCTGTTTGCAACGGCCAGCGCTCTGCAGACGGTGCAGCCAGGGGCCCTGGCAGCCTGGGGAAACGCGTGTGCTTATTGTGGCTCCCCATGCGGCGCTGAGCAGCTGCGGAGGCAGCCGGCGCTGTTCCGCAGGCGCATTTGCATGCCTGGGCGAAGCGCAGCTGCGGCGGGAGCGCGCGCGTCTGCCGTGTGCCAAGCGTGGCCGGTCCAGCCCAACTGACTAGCCCGGCTGAGGCCGCTCGGCGCCGCGCCGCGCGCGCAGAGATGCTGATGTCGCTGCTGCGCAAGGAGCGCGAGCTGGGCATCAAGCCGGACCCCGCGGTCGACAACTACCTAAAGGCGCGCGCTTGCCGGCCTCTGGCGCGCGTGCGCGACAGGCGCCTGCGCCCCGCTCCCTGGCGGCCTTCGGCGCGCGCGCGCGGCAGGCGCCCGCGCCCCGCTCCCTGCCAGCCACCGTCTCACCCCGAGTGTGAAACGCGCGCGCAGGCGAGCGCGGTCGCGGGCGGCCGGGAGAGCGTGGTGACCGACTACATGCTGAAGCTGCTCGGCCTGGACGTGTGTGCAGGCGTGCGCACAGGCAGCCTGGCCGTTGCAGGAGCCCACATGGCGGGAGCGCACATGGCGGGTCATGGTGTGAGCATTGCACAGCGACCAGTGACCTGCTTGGTCGCATGCTGTCTGCCGCCGACGCAGATGTGAGCCGTGTGCCGCCGCTGGCCGCGCTGCTGACACGCCGCCGCGGCCGCGCAGACACCGTGGTTGGGAGCGGCATGCGTCGCGGCATCTCCGGCGGCCAGAAGCGGCGCGTGACCTCGGGTGCGCCTGACCGCGCCTCCCGCCGGCTCGCCAGGCTCGTGCTGAGCCAGGTGGGCTAAGACCGGCGCGCACGCGGTCTGACTCTGTCACGTGTGCGGCAGGCGAGATGATTGTGGGCCCCAAGAGGGTCGTGTTCATGGACGGTGCGCACGCCCCGCAGCTTGTTCGCCCGCGCACCTTAGGCAGCGCTGCTCCGAGGCGGCTGGCGGCATGCGAGCGGGCGCCCATGCACGCGCAGAAATTTCCACGGGCCTGGACAGCAGCACCACATTCCAGATCGTCAAGTGCACGCGCAACTTCGCGCAGCTCATGAAGGCGCGCCGCCGCGCCTGAGACCTTCGCTGCAACTTGGCTGTCTGTGACCTGACTTGTTAGTCATTCGCGTGGAGTCCTGACAAGCGCTGCGCGCTGGCAACAGGGGACGATCCTGATGGCGCTGCTGCAGCCTCCGCCCGAGGTGTACGAGCTCTTCAACGATGTCCTCCTGCTGAGCGAGGGTGCGGGCGTGGGCCCCCCGTCTGCCACCCAAGGCCGCAATCTCTTTTTTCTTCCAGTTTCCATTCTCATGTCCCTGTCTCTCCACAACACACGCCACGCCGATCAACACTTGAAGCGACCGTGGGGACACACGCGCGGTCCGCACCCTAACCTGCCCTACGCCCTGGCGAGCAGGGCAGGTGGTGTACTCGGGGCCGCGCACCGGCGTGGTGCCCTTCTTCGAGTCGATGGGCTTCCGGTGCCCGGAGCGCAAGGCCGTCCCCGACTTCCTGCAGGAGGTCAACTCCGTGAAGGACCAGGCGGCGCGCACCCTGGCCCTGTCAGCCCCACGACCTCCCGCGCGTGCTTGCGGTGGCCGGCCTGGGCACAAGCACCTGCTCGGCAGGAACAGCACGGTGCTGTTGTTGGCGCTTGGCCTGACGTCTGCATGTCGTCTGGGAGGTGGGCGGTGAGTCGGGTACACACCTTCTGTCTGCAGTCGGGTCGCGAAGGGTCGACGGTCTCTCATCAGGTAAACGCAGGGCCTTTTGCACGACACTGTGCATTTTTTAGGCGCGGTGGGCGCGGCGCGCAGCAATACTGGGCGCGAGACGAGCCCTATGCGTACGTGCCTGTGTCCGCGTTTGTGGAGCGCTTTCAGCACTCGCCGCCCGGCAAGGCGCGCTCTCCGGGAACCTTGCAGCCCTGGCCTGAGCATGCCTCCCAACCTGGGGTGTCAGCGCCCTCCTTCGCCGTGCACGGACTTGCTGTGGGAGCCAAGGCTCAGTGTCCAAGGTCGATGAACTGCATCCTCATGTCCATGCTCAAGCCAAGGCCATTTGTCGGACCACGGCTCGCTGCTAGCCAGCTACAGCGCCTGCTGTGCAAGCCAGGCGCTTGGGTGACCAGAGCGAGTCTGACGCGCTGGACCGCGCGCGCGCCCAGGCGCTCGCCGAGGCGCTGGCGACGCCGTTCGACAAGGCGAGCGCGCACCCGGCCGCGCTGATGACCCAGCGCTTCTCGCTGCCCGGCCGCAAGGCGCGCGCCGCTGCTGCACCCGCGCGCTGCGCTGCGGCGCCTGCCCCTGCTGCGTCTCGCCATGCGTGCAAGGGCGCCGCCAGGACAGAGCGGCGGCCGCGCATGGCGCCAGGTGCTGCTGGCGACGCTGGAGCGTGAGTGGCTGCTGATGAAGCGCAACAGGTGCAGAAAGGGCCCGCTGCACTCAATTGTGAAACCGTCTGTCTGAGATTTTCTGGGAAGTAGGATGAGTCTGATATCTTGCTTGATGTGCGGCACGTATGTAAGGTGCATGCCCCCGCATGTTTATAAATGGCGGTGCCGCGGGCCGGGGCAGCTTCCTGTACATCTTCCGCTCCTGCCAGGCCGTCGTGCTGGCCTTCATCCTGTCGACGCTGTTCATCCGCACGCGCCTGCACCCGGACAACCCCAGGTGCCCGTACCAGCATCCACCTTACCCTAAGACTAGCTTGACATGCATGCCACGCTCTCACAAGCACGGCGCGCGACACTGACAGTGTCTTCTGTGCTCGGCCAGCGATGGCACATACTACCTGGGCGCGCTCTTCTTCTCCCAGGTGGGTCCCTGGCTGGCAGTCGCGCCCAAGCGTCTATTCAAGGCGCTGTGACCCGCTGTGAGGCCGCTGCTTGTTTGCTGAGAGCCTTACCGTCTTGTGTCTGGGGCGGCCGCAGATCCACATGCTCTTCACGGCGTTCAGCGAGCAGACGCTGACCGTGCAGCGGCTGCCGGTGTTCTACAAGCAGCGCGACAATCTGTTCTACCCGGTGCGCCCGCAGCCGTGCGCTGCGCAGTCATGCGCAGCTATGTGAGCAGACACGCGCCTCCTTACACGCAAAGCATCATGCTGCGGGGCGGCCCGCAGGTCTGGGCATTCGTCCTGCCCGTGACGCTGCTGCGCCTGCCCTACTCGCTGATGGAGGCGGTCATCTGGGCGGTCATCACGTACTGGGCCGTCGGCTTTGCGCCTGACGCTGGGCGGGCGCGCGCGCGCATTCTGCGCTGTCCCGCAGAGCCACGCGAAGCAGGCCTTGTTGCATGCAGTGTGCGCGCATGGTATTACGTGCCCCGCATTGCCTGTCTCGCCAATGCTCTCCGAGCGTGTGCATGCCACAACGAGCGAGGCATTGTGCACATCTGCTGACTCGTGCGCGTGCTCGCGTCGCAGTTCTTCTGGTTCATGTTCATCCTCTTCCTGGTGCGCCCAACGTGACTCGCAGCCCCCTGCCTCCGTGTGTGGGAACCTTTTGGTGTAGATACGTAGCAGCCACCACCGCGCTTCTTGTCGACCGACAGCGCATAAACAGGCTGTTCGCTAGGCAGTGAGCATGCTTGGTCACTTGTGCCAGGCCGCTGTGCCCCAGGTCACGCCCGCCTGTGCTGTCAGAAGTGCGTCTCTGCTCTTGTGTAAACCTGACATGCGGTGCACACTGTTTTGCGAGCAGTGAGGCTCAGCATGGCGACACCGCTGCGGCAGGTGCACCAGATGGCGGTATCGCTGTTCCGATTAATAGGCTCCATCGGCCGCAGCATGGTCGTGACTAACACGCTCGGCTCCTTCAGCCTGCTGGTCGTGTTTGTGCTCGGCGGCTTCATCATCGCCAAGCGCGACATCCACCCCTGGTGCGCTGTCAGGGCTCATCACGTGGGCCTGACTCGCCTGCTGCACGTTTGGTGAAGATGGGAGGTTTTCACGAGCTCAGTCTGTTCCAACGTTGCCATGCCACGAGCGTCCACGCCACGAGTGTTTGGCTGGCGAGTCAGCGCTGCACTGCGCCCCGCAGGTGGATCTGGGCGTACTGGGTCTCCCCGCTCTCGTACGCCCAGAGCGCGCTGGCCGTCAACGAGTTTCTGGCGCCGCGGTGGCAGATTGTGCGCCCCGCATGGCCGCTGCCGATCGCTGCACAAGTCATGCCATGCCCGTAAGAGATGTTGATGCTGAGTTTGCCGACTTCTGCGTGCGTGCTCCATTGCGATGCTGACATGCAATTCTTTGACAAAGTAATCCACTATTCGGCCTTGGATTACACAGCATGGTATCTTGATGTTGGTGCTGGTCTATCAAGCCCCATTCGTGCTGTGCATGTTGCAAGGCAGGGTCCTGAGCGGTACGCGTGCGGTGCAGGCCACTCCCGTGACGAATGGCATGTCGCTGGGCGATCTCATTCTGCAGCAGCGCTCGCTGCCGAACGAGAGCTACTGGTGCGGAGCTGCCTGCTGTGCTGCACGGGACACAGTCTATGCCCAACAGCTGAGAAAGGCTTGTCTCATTTCTGTCACCATGTCTATTCTGCCGGCGGCCGTCCCTGGCATGCTGTCGCAAAGAGCGCCCTCGCTTGTATGTCATTTGGCTTCCCGGCCGTGTTGCGTGAGGGCTTGAGCTGTGCCACAGGCGCCTTTGCAAGCGCGGTGGTGTGAGGTGTATGCTTGTCTGCTCGCCGGCGCACAGAGGAGCATCCTGGCTCCGACCATGCTGCATTGCACCACTGCGTGGCTCTTGCTGGCCACCTGCTAGGCGTCGAAATGTGCGTCATTGTCTGGAACTCCTCCAAGCAGGGTGGTTGCGCGGCGCGACAGGGTGTGGCTGGGCGCTGTGGCGCTGATCGCCTACATCGTGCTGTTTAACGTGCGGCCCGCCACCCGCAAGCAGTGACCACGGAGCGTGTATCGGAGGAGCTCCGCATGCATGCTATCGAAACCCCAGTACAAACCTGAAAGCGCCTACGGATGCGAAAACGCCTGTGACAGCCAGCCTCTCGCTGCCTCGCAGGTACTGGTGGTTGTGGCGCAGATGAAGCTGAACCGTGCGCATGCTGCAGTGCCTGGCATGTTGTGTGCCTGAAAGTCCTCCGGCTCTGCTGAGACAGCATGATGCTCTGCTGCGTGCCTACACGTGCTGCGCATCAGGGTGAAGCTCAGACTGCAAACCCCCCTTGCCCTGCTTCTGGCACGCACAAGCACTCTGCCTGCGCCTGTCTGATGTAGCTCGCCTGCAAACCATAAAGGACGTGGCAAGTCAGAGGGTGTGGCGGAGCCTGGCGATAAGTGGCTGCGCTGGGGCCGCAGCGCTGGGGCACGGGCAGCGCGCGGTGCCAGAGGACGTGTTCAAGCCCGCCGAGCAGCAGGGCTCAGGGCACGGCGCGCCGACCAACGGAGGTGCGAACACTGCACAGAGCCTTGGGTTCTGAGTTGCAGGAGTCACCTCTCGCTTTTGCAGGCGCCTGCCCTGTGTGACTCAAGCCAGTGGCTGTAAGGCGCCACTCTGCTATCACATGGCCGCGTGACCCGGCCTCGGCAGGCAGCAAGGCGGCATCCGCGCTGGAGCTGGCCGCTGGCCAGCGCGCCGGCCAGGGCGCGAACGGCGCGGCGGCCGGCCAGGCCGGCCTGGGCGCAGGCGCCGGCAAGCCGCTGGGCGGGGCGGCGCCGGACGGGGCCGGCGGCGCGGCGCTGCAGGGCGCCGGGCGCGGCAGCGCGAGCGGCATGGTGCTGCCCTTCCGGCCGCTGGCCATGACCTTCCGCGACGTGAAGTACTACGTGGACATGCCCAAGGTAGCGCCCTGTCTCGTCCTGCCTGGAGCTGCGCCCTGCTCTGCATTGCGCGTGTCATGGCAAGTGGTTGCAAACTCATTACCGCATGTCTGTGCAAATGCAGGACAGCATGTCAGCATGTTTGGTTGCCGCTAGTTGGGTTGCAGCGCGTTCCACACACTGCACTGTTACCGTCTTCTAGTTTGCCGGATCACTGCAAAAGCAGTGCTGCAGGCCATCACAAGCACCCAGTGCGCTCCTTGCCGCCCGACTCCATGCAACGGGTTTTTCCACATCGTGCAGGGCATGGGCACGGACACAAGCGAGAAGCGGCTGCAGCTCCTGCGCAGCTGCAGCGGCTCCTTCCGGCCGGGCGTGCTGACCGCGCTGGTCGGCGTGAGCGGCGCCGGCAAGACCACGTGCGCCGCCCCATGTCCTTGCCAGTCCCTTTGCTCTGCCGCCATCCTAATTGTCTCGCAAAGTTTGGCCGTAGGGGTAGGGCGAAACAGCGCGGCGCAGTGGTGGGGCGGAGCGGCACAGCCGTGCCTGGCGCGCTGCAGCGCGCGACCGCGCACGTGCCGCCCTCAGCGGGGAAGCGGGCAGCTGCTCTCAGGCGCCTGCTGCGCCAGGCAGTGCGCTTGCTGTGCCGAGCAGCGCGCCGCGTGACAGCTGTGTCTTTTGGGCGCCAGGCTGATGGACGTGCTCGCCGGGCGGAAGACAGGCGCGTTCAGCCGCGCACAGCTGCTTCCTACGGGGTTGCTGTGGTGTGGTGCTCGGAGAAGGATGCTCGCTGAAAATGAAGACGTACGGCTGATCCTTGCGGCAGTCCTCTTTGTATGACTGTGCTGCAGGGACCGAAAAGCGCGTGGCCTGTGTGTCATGGCGGGGGCTCTGCGCAAGGAGTTTGTGCAGCGCCCTGAGGTGCTGCGAGCGGCAGGCGGCTACATTGAGGGCGACATCCGCATCTCCGGGCACCCCAAGGACCAGAGGACCTTTGCGCGCATCTCGGGCTACGTCGAGCAGACGGACTCGCACGCGCCGCAGGTGCCCATGCTGTCTGCTTGGGTGTGCAGCTTGTGGATGTGTCTATGTGCGAGCCAGCAGTCGGAGGGGTGCGCGCAGACCACCGTTCACGAGGCGCTTCAGTTCTCGGCGCTCCTGCGCCTGGGCGAGGACGTGTCTGTCGAGCAGCGCGAGGTGCGCCCGTGCGTCATCTGTACTCCTGTGACTTGCGCCATGTGGCCTTCTGACGCGGCACAAGCGAGCCGCTCGAGACCCTGCTGCGCGAGCTGCAGCTCCCGAGCGGCCATGCCCCAATTGCAGGGACACCGGTCTCGAGGGTGCTGTCATGTGCAGCCTGTTTGCAGCCGTGGCTGCTGCAAGCTGATCGTAAGCTAGCGGCGCAATTGGACGGTCATGGGCATGAGCTCTGGCGCGCTGGGCTCTTCCCTAACCCTACCGTACACCTCTGGCCCGCCGCCGCAGCGCTTTGTGGACGAGGTGCTGGACCTGGTGGAGCTGGCGCCGCTGCGCAGCGCGCTCGTGGGCCTGCCGGGCGTGTCGGGGCTGAGCGTGGAGCAGCGCAAGCGCCTGACAATCGCGGTCGAGCTCGTGGCCAACCCCAGCGTCATCTTCCTGGACGAGCCGACATCGGGCGCGCCGCCTCGGCCCTGCCCTGCGGAGTTGTTACAGAGCTCGAGCTAAGTTTGCCTGGTGGCGAAGAGGAGCTGGGCAACCTCTGCGGTGTGCCACAGGCGCACGTGCTTGGAACACAGCGGGAGAAATATAGCGGTGTGCAGTTGCTCATGTAAGTGTCGTCCGTGGTAGGAGGACGAGGGCAAAGGCCGCCTCATGAGTGCAAGGCTGCATTACCGCGCAGGCCTGGACGCGAGGGCGGCGGCAATTGTAATGCGCTCGGTGCGCGCGGCGGTGGACACCGGGCGCACCGTGGTCGCCACCATCCACCAGCCCAGCATCGACATCTTCGAGAGCTTCGACGATCTGCTGCTGATGAAGGTGCTGCGGCGCACATGGCACATTAGGGGGGCAGGTATCAGGGGCGATTAGTCTTGGCGGCCTGTGTAGGCCCGGACGCTTGTGGTCGGTGCAAGCACGCAGGTCCACTGCTGCAGGCCTGCGCTATTCAGTCATCGTCCTGGCGCACAGCAGTATCACATGAAGGCTGCTCCGCTCTTTGGCGCAGTGGGTGATCGAGCCAGTGTGTGCGCGCAGCGTGGCGGCTACGTCATCTACTGCGGCCCGCTGGGCAAGAACTCGCAGTGCCTCGTGGACTACTTTGAGGCGCGCCCTGACATGATGCACTGCTGTGCTCTGGCTGACGGCCAACAGTGGGCCTTAGGCTGTAAGAGGGGTTTGTTGATAGCAATCAAAGCTAGAGGGGGCCTTGCTGTGCTTGTCACATCAATTCTGGCATGGGTGGGCCGAGGCGCCGGGCCAGGCGCACCTGCAGGCCCGCCTGACGCGGCGGGCTGCGGCGCAGGCGATGCCCGGGGTGCCAGCGCTGCGGCAGGGCGTCAACCCGGCCACCTGGATGCTGGAGGTGTCGACGCCCGCGGCCGAGCAGCGCCTGGGCCTCGACTTTGCGGACGCGTACCGCAAGAGCGAGCTGTTCACGTGCGCCGCTCGCTGCGCGCCCCAAGCAAGCTGCTCGCGTGGTCGCGATGCGGAGCTTGACCGGGCCGCCGGCCATGGAGCACAACGTTGAATCACGGCAGGATGGTGCAGCAGCGCGTGGCTGCATGTGGTAGTTAGCCACTTTGCGTGTGTGTCTGAGCGCAGGCGCTCAAGTAGTGCGGTGTGCAAGGAAGGTGCAAGTCCAGGGGAGGGCGTGCTTGTGAACATGCAGACACACCGTGCACCCGGCGGCAGCGCCAGCCGCGCGGCGTGCGCGCGCGCAGGCGCAACCAGGCGCTGATCGCCGAGCTGAGCAGGCCGGCTGACGGCACCGAGCCGCTGCGCTTTGACACCGTGTATGCGCGCTCCAAGCTGGCGCAGTTCCGCGTCTGCCTGTGGCGCAACAACATCACCTGGTGGCGCAGCCCGCAGGCGCGCGCCTCACGCGCCCTGGAACGCATGCTGTGTGTCTCCATGGTCCGGCTGGCATGGGGCACCTGCTGTCGCGGGTTTGCTTTACCTGCGCTCCTGCCACTGCACGCATGCTGTCCACTCCTGGGGGGCAGCGACATGCGCGCCAGTGTGTGCATCAAAAGTCTGACATGCACGTGCGGCGCGCAGTACAACTTCGTGCGGATGCTTTTCACGACGCTGATCGGTGCGCTGCGCTCTTTGGCATACCTCTTTGCTCTTACACGGAGCCCGCTGCTGTGGGATTCACTGCCATCTGTGCGTGCGCAGGCATCATTTTCGGGACCGTCTTCTGGGACAGGGGGCACAACACGTGCGCGCCCGGCGCCACCCTGCGCGCCTTTGCAGCCATGCAGCTTGCAGGGCGGCGGCGCATCCCTCCAACTTACGCAGGACTCTGTGCCTTGAGCTGTGCGGCTCTCTGTTGCCCTGCAGGTCTACGCGCCAGGACGTCTTCAACATCGCCGGGGCGATGTATGCGGCGGTGCTCTTCCTGGGGTGCGCCAAAACAGCCACATGTGTTGGTGATAGTTTCGCGCTGGTCAGCCGCGATGGCAGGGAGCAACGCTGCGCGCAAGGGTTGCTCACAGCATCGCGTGTGACTCTGCAGGGTGTCCAACTCGTCGACCGTCCAGTGCGCGGCCCCACCTTCCCTTGCTGCACGCCGGCACTGCCGCCCCGCCGGCGACATGCTCGGGCGTACTGTTGGAGGAGCATGCTCGCAGCCCTCTCTGCCATGCAGCATGAAGTCGGAGGGGTCCTGCTGCGAGCTTGCATGCACAGGGGACCCCAGCATCCGCGACCGCGGCAGGCCCATCATGTCCGTGGAGCGCGGCGTGTCGTACCGCGAGCGCGCCGCGGGCTGCTACAGCACGCTGCCGTTCGCGCTGGCCCTGGCGCGCCCCGCCGCCGCCCCACCTGCGCGCACATCGCGCAGCTCTTTGCAACGCGGCCCGCTCTTGCCATGTCCCTGGCCTGCTCGATGGCGGCCTGGCGCAGGCCGCAGGCGAGCGGCTCTGCCAGGTCGTGCAGACACAAACCTATGCCCTGTGCGCGTGCGCAGGTGGTCATCGAGCTGCCCTACGTGTTCGTGCAGACCTGCATCTACAGCGTATGCCCCCATTCTACACACAAGCCAGATGCTGCCGTGTGTTGTTCCTCGTATCTCATGACTCACTTTGGTGTCTATTTGTCTGTATGCCGGTTTGACAACAGAGCCAATTGCAGGGTGGCGCGCGGCGCAGGTGCTGACATACAGCATGATCCAATTTGTGTGGACGCCCGCCAAGTTCTTCCTCTACTTCACGTTCATGTACGAGACGCTGCTCTACTTCACGTACTTTGGCATGGCCTCGGTGCGTCGGACAGTATCATGGCGCCCCAACCTGCAACCCGGATGGTGTCTGGCCGGGCTCCTTAAGAGTCTGCAGCGCGCCTGACTCTGTGCAGCGACGGACGCACAGGGCCTGGCCCTGGTGCAGGGTATTTCAGGGTATTCAACAGGGTTTCCAAGGAAAACAAACCAACTGTTTGCCTGGCAGGTGGCCGTCTGCCCGTCCCTGGACCTGGCCGCCGTGCTCAGCAGCAACTTCTACGCCACCGCCAACCTGTTTGCGGGCGCGGCCCGGCGCCCTCGCCCGCCTGCCGCACTGCCACGGCCTGGCGGCTACTTTGGGACTGCTGTGCGTGCGACTCACCCAATAACAACCATGCCACCCTGCAGTCCCGATACGGCATGCCTTGCAAAGCGCCAGGCTCAGGTTGTGCGCTTGTGGGGTCAGCCTGGTGACGCGTGCGGGTGTGGCGGCGCCAGGCTTCCTCATCCCCCTCCCGCAGGCGCCGCCGTGGTGGCAGTGGGTGTTCTACCTCGACCCGGTCCAGTGGACGCTGTACGGGCTGGTCGGGTCCCAGCTCAGCGACGTGACCGAGCCCATGGACCTCCAGGACGGCACGCA
>JAABUV010001690.1_pt1 | contig 31502 bp, 50 predicted proteins | sample 5559971 | NCBI WGS metagenome assembly JAABUV01 (sample SAMN10711881, study PRJNA513362) | rock metagenome | isolation source: Antarctica rocks | place: Antarctica: Victoria Land, Knobhead nord | collected 2015-12-19
TGGGCCTGGACGGCTCGCGGCCCGCCGCCGGCCGCCCGGGGCACCCCCTGCACCATGCGATCATGGTGGCGCTGGGCGCGGTCGCCGAGCGCGACTGCCGCCTGTGGCCTGAGTCGGCGCTGGAGGCTGCGCGTGAGCGGCCGGCAGGAGAGGATGCCGGGCCGCGGCTGGGCGAGGCCGGCGCCTGCCTGGCGCCCGAGCAGGGCGGCCAACTTGCCAATGGCTGCAAGGCTGGTTGCGTGCAGCCGTGTTCGGAGGCCTGCGCCGCGCACCTCGGCAAAGCGAGCCCAGCGGCTGACCTCTGCGATGGGGCTGGTGAGAGCGCGGCCGCCGACAGGGGCGCCAGAGCTGCGCCGCGGCCTGAGAGCAGCTGCATGGAGCCGTCCGGCGAGGCGCCAGACGGGCGGGAGGCTGCGCATGGGGCTGCGCCGGCATGCAACGGCAGCACTGCCAGTGCTGGTGGCGCATACGGCGGCCGTGCTGGCGAGCCGCCGCCAGATGCATACGCGGCGGATGCGTCTGAAGTGGCCGTGTGCTCCGGCGGCGGAAGCACAAGCACGTGCTGCATGCAGCTGCAGGGCATGGCTGTGCATGCGAGCAGTCTGGACGGCGATCGGGTGGCACCGTCTGGCGGCGAGTGCTGCAGCAGCGCAGACACCCGAGCGCCAGAGCCGCCCGGCGGGGCTGCACAGGCCAACGGCTGTTGTGCCGAGGCGGGAGCGCCGCCCGGCGGCGGGCGCTGCGCCGGAGCGGCGGCGCAGGGGCCGGGCGCGGGCGCGCGGGACCCCGATACCAGCAGCGGCTGCCCGCCCGCCGCGCCCAAGCCCTACCTGTGCACCGGCTTCGACTGCTACGTGGCTGCGGAGCCGTGCGCGATGTGCGCGATGGCACTCGTGCACTCGCGCGTGCGCCGCGTGGTGTTCTGCGAGGCCGACGCGGACCGCGGCGCGCTGGGCGGGCGCTTTCGCCTGCACGGCTGCCGCAGCCTCAACCACCACTACAAGGTGTACCGCTGCAGGCTGCCTCCAGAGAACCCGGACGCTGCGGAGCAGGGTGGGGCGGTGTAGCGTTAGCGCGGTGTGGGGCAGCAGAGGTGCCGCCTTCTGCGGGTAGGAAGCGGGCAGAGATAGGTGTAATGTGCTGCGGTCGTGTGACGCGTCGCGTGTACTTGCTGAGTGTGCTGAGTGTCTGAATGCCGTGCAACTCGTGCCTTGCAGGCGGGCGATGAGCCATTTGTTTGGCAATGCATGTAAACTTGCCTGGAACCTTTGCCACATTACTGGCCCAGTGCCTGGCCCAGTGCCTGACCAAAGCATTACTTGCCATACATAGACCGGTCGTAGATCCTGCCATAGTCCACAAACAGCTCTGCGCAGACACACAAGTTCTCAGCCCACTTTACGCTTTTGTGATGCAGTGACGAGAGTGCAGTGAGGCTGCGAGCCGGTGCCAAAGGCAGCCCAACGACGGGTTTTCAATATCATCGTAAAGCCCAGCCTGACAAACTGCGATTCAGCTCGATGGGCCAGCGCGCACCTTCGCCGGCGGCGAGCGCGCGCGCCGCCACAAAGCGGACCTCCAGCGGGTCGTCTGCGGGTGCAGGGTCCGCGATGCACACGTTCACGTCGCCGCCGGCGGGCGGCTCATTCACGTATGCGAGCGTGGGCTCGGCCGGCAGCGGCCAGGGCAGGCCGGGGGCCGGCCATGCGCTGGGGACGCCGTCGGCGCCGGTGGGGTCCAGGTAGCGCGGGTGCGGCGCGCCCGGCACCAGCAGCACATAGTCGCGCACGCCCGGCGCCCTGGACGCCTGGCCGGCCCCGTCAGCGCATCACGCATGCGCCTGAAGAGCGCGACACGCGCTAGGAAGGCGCGCCACACCGGCCTGCTGCATTCCCTGCATGCAAGAGTGCGTTCGGCGGCGTCAGCATAAACCAGAGGGCTCATGCGGAGGCCCAGCATGCCAGTGGGCATGCCCGGCAGCGCCGCGGCGCTCGGCGTGACCTGCCTGCGCCCAGGGACCGATGCATCGCACCGGGAGCAGCAAGCCACAGCCGCCCTGCCCAGCAAGGCCAGGCGCGGCGCGCAGATCGCGACGATCGGGCTGGCCGCGTCGACGGACGTGTACGGCGTGACGCTCGGCGGCATCCTCGGCCATGCGCTGTGCACGGGCGCGGCGGTGCTGGGCGGGCGCCAGCTGGCCGCCCACATCAACGAGCGCACCGTGTCCGTGCTGGGCGGCCTGCTCTTCATCGCGTTCGGGCTGCACGGCTGGTGGACCGGCGTGCCCGAGTAGGCCAGCGCTGCCCGCCCACCAGGTGGAGCATGTGCGGGCGCGCGCTCTGCCGTTCGCCGCGTCTGTCCGCGCGGAGCCTCGGCGGGATGGTGCATCTGAGAGAGTTTGGTGTGCTTTGTTCGGTGTCGGTCGGCCTGCTCTCGTCCATGTGTGCTGCGTGGCTGGTAGACGGGCGTACCAGCAAAGGCAAACTGCTTGGTTGGCGCAAGCCCGCAAAGTGCGCAGGGTGGGGTGGGTGCAGGACGGCGCGATGTGAGCGCAGCTGGGCCGCATGGCAGGTGTTTTGGGCCTGCAATAAACGGCTGTGCACGCCAGAATAAGCTGGCACTTGTCCGCGCTTGTGCTCCGTGCCCGTGGCGTTGCCCCTGTCGCACCTGCGCTGCGCAACTGGGCGAGGGTCCCAGCGATGCGGGCGGGCCCCAGTCTTTGCAGCTGCTGAGGTGTGTGACTGCTCCTTCAAGTTCAGAGCGGACTGTGGCAGATGGCTTGTGACGTGGCAGAACTCGAGCGCCGGGCGCTGAGTGCACAGGAGGTGTGGCCTGGTGCTGGCGGAGTCTCTAGCAGTGTGCAAATAGGCAGCTGTGTGTGCTACATGGCAGTTCCATGCATGCACATGGAGTGGAGGCGCGCAGGGCGCTGCGGCGGCGCCGTGGTGGCCCACGACATGTGCATCCGTGCCTCCTTGCTCTCACACGGTGTGCTGTAAGTAGCATGCCGTGGGCATTAACCCTACCACTGGTTGGTACGTGGCTTTACGGCATAGGTAGCGTGACTGGCACCTGTGCATCACATGTGCTTCACTCACAACCTCGGGGCCTGATGGCTGCCGCCTGAGCCTCGCACGTGCACGCACGTTTAGGTTCATGCAGGGCAAGGACGCCCACCTGAATATTTTGATCACAGACGTTATACAAAGGCTAGCCGGCAGCCACACTGTTATTCATCGTGCCCAAACGCGCCGCAGCTCTCTGCAAAAGTAGCAATAGCAATCCACGGCAATGCCAGAAGTGGAAGAGGAGGCGGAGGCACGTCCAGAACAGTCTGCAGACGAAGGCGAGGAGAGCGATGACACTTCCACCAGCGGCGCCTCTGGCGCACAAGGCGATGCCAAGAAGCGAAGGAAGAAGGTGGGGCAGTGCACTTGCTGGTTGCTTGCGGTGCACCCGGGCCCCCTTGCTGCCAGGGACTGCAGGCTTGAGAGCCGTGCTTGCCGTGTCCAGAAAAAGAAGAAGCGGAGTGGGACTGCGGCCTCTGGCGAGGACGCTCCCAGCACAGCAGCCACTGATGCACCAAACAAGAAGGAGCTGGAGCGGAGGTGTGGGCCTGCCCAGACTTTGTAAGAAGCAGTCCCATAGGGCCAGAGAGGGGCAGGACGGCAGCCGCTCCAGCGTTGGCGACTGCACTCAGCTTGCCGCAACTTGGCCGAGGTTTCTGAGGTTTAATCAATCAGTGCACTCATTTCACACCCTTGTGGACACTAGTGGCCACGCACCCAGCTCGTTTAACAGCTCGTTAATAGGCCACTGACACGGGAAGCCGTGCCTGGTGTGTGGGGGCTCCTGGGTGGTATCCTGCGCCCAAGCTTGACAGCAGAAGCGGGCCTTACAGTTCAGTTCAATCTGGCAGGCGCAGCGCTGTATCTCTTAAGTAATCGTATCGCTGCGAGAGGGACGCTGTCTGCCGTCTGCCCCAGGTCAGTGAGGCGCAGGCCGCCCTTGCGCGCTCAGGTTTACACAGGCGCTCGATGCGCTGCGTGGCGGCGGCGCCGACCCCGAGTGGGGCAATCTCAGCTTCTGCAGCCTGCGCCTCGACGGCGCGGACGGCAAGTCGCGCAAGGCGCGCGCCTGACCGTAAAGCAGCACGTGTGTCGGGAACCCGCGCGCACAGAGATGGTCCAGGGCGCTGCATTTTGCATCCTGTGCGCACACGCATGCTGCCTGCGCGTCAGGCAGGATGCGCAAGGCCTCGTGAGCCAGTGCGCATGCACCGTCTGCCTTATGGGTCACATGCAGACAGCTGGCATGCACAGCTTTGCCGATGCAGCACATGCATCGCTGCATGCAAGAGGTGCATGCACAGAACCATTGTGGCTGTGAAGCAGAGCGCATGTCAGCTGCAGCGCAGTGCACCTGCCCCACTCTGGCAGTCTGGTGGGCTTGTGCAAGCTGGCGCATGCACGCACGCACGCTGCTGCCCAAGACTCGGCAATCCGCGCCGTGGCTGTGGAGGCACTGGCGGCATCGACGGAAACGCGAGAGGCGCGTGCTGCTGCGCGCAGCTGCTCGACGCGCTGGCAAAGAACTCCGCGCTGACCTCCCTGGACCTCAGCGGCAACAGCATCGGCGAGGAGGGCGCGCAGGTAGGGCCCCGCCCATGTGCGCTGCGCGTCGCAAGCGCACTGGAGCGTCTGGATGGGGGGGTTGCGGCTGATGCGCTGCTGACACCCCGTGCCAATGGCTGCACACTGTGACGTGGCAAACCCTGGCTGTCAGCAGCGCGGCGCTGGCCCGCACCCTGCCGGCATGGCTGCAGAGCTGAGCGCATGCCCTCCTGGCGCCGAGCCGCTCGGCTCTGGCACCGGCCGTGCACTCTGGCGGCGGGCGACTGGGCGCCGCCGCTCGACGCAGCGACCTCGCGCGTGCATGCCCTGTGGTTTCCCCTGACCCTCACCAGGGTTTCTTGCATGGGCCAGGCGCTGGCGGATGCGCTGCACGACGGCGCCGCGCCCGAGCTGATCCTGTTGGACATGCGCGGCAACCCGCTGTCCGAGGCGGCGACAGCCGCGCTGGTACGGCCCTACCCTAACCCTGCCTCTGCATTACCATGTACCCTGTTACCCTGTCCATGTCGATTGCGCGCGGGTAACCACTGCCTGAGCACGCGCGAACCGCGCTGGCTGCACTTGAACATCGTACTAACTATATGTGAGGCACGAGCGCTGTGCAGCGCGCGTTGCATGATGCATGGTCCTGACGCGGCGCGCGCGCGGCGCGCTGGGGCAGAAGCGCAAGCAGCTCCAGGTCGTGACCGGGCCGCTCGCGGACCTGAGCAACGGCGGCGGCGCGGTGCTGAGCATGGAGCTGGCGCACGGGGCGCCAGCGGAGGGGGGCGCCGGGGGCGACGGGCCTGGCCGGGCGCTGATCCTGGAGCCCGAGGGCGAGGAGATGCCGGCCGGGCTGCCTGACACGCCGAGTGAGCCGGTGGAGGACCCCGTCGTCGCGGCCGAGCGGCTCTGGCGGGAGGCGCGGCCCCCTCCGCGGCGCGCTCCTGCGGGCTCGCCATCCGACCGCCGCTCGCGCGCAGAGTCGGGCGCGCGGGTCGGCGCGGATCGGCGGGTCATGCGCGCCGTGCTTGTGAGCTCACATGAGAGCATGTACTTGCGGGCGCGTCGCTGCAGGGCCACCACCGCTCCTCGGGGGTGGCCGCCGGGCACGCGCCGGGTGCTGCACAAGCGAGTGCGAGTGTGCTGCCGGCTGACGGTGCGCACGCACTGGGCGCGCGGGCGGGCGCCGCGCTCAACGCGGGCGTGCCCAGCATGTCACGTGCTGTAGCACCTGTGCGGCCGTGTGGTGCCACACATGCAAATGCCGCGGCCGCGCTGCTCTGCAGGCGGGGGAGGCGCTGGCGGCGGGCGGCGCCGCCAGCATCCCTGCGCTGGGCGCGGCGCTGCGCGGCATCGCGCGCGGGCTGGACGCGGAGGGCGCGCCCGGCCCGCTCGGCCGGCGGCCGTTCGCGGCGCGCGCGGGCGCGCGCCTGGCGCTGCTGGCGCGCGCGCTGGCGCTCGAGCCGCCGCGCGTCCTCAGCCAGCTGGGCGCCCTGCAGGCGCGCGGCGGGCCGGCGCCCTGCCGGCTGCCGCACCTGCATGCAGCTCCCTGCGCATGCCCGCACGACCGCCCCTGCAGCAAGCTGGCGGCGCGCGCTGCGTGGGCGTCGGCAGCGCCCCGCCGGCGTACGGCCCTGACCCCTGTCCGCAGCGCCTGCAGGACGCGGTGGGCACGCACCGCGTCGCCGCGGCCAGCATCGCCGCGCAGCTGGTCGGCAACAACGGCGCCAAGCTTGACCGCGCGCTCGCGGCGCTGGGCGTCGTGCCGGCCGCGATGGCGCTCGCGCTCGCGCGCCCGGCCTGCAACGCGCTGCACTGCGCCTGCCTGCGCCTGCTTAGGCGCGCGGCGTGCACGTGCTTGCCATGGACCTCCCGCAGGCCATCCCGCAGGCCGTTCACCTGCTTGCCGGGGCCCGTCAGCGCCGCCAACGCCGCCAGGGGATATTGGCAGCTGTGGAGGCGCACGCGTTGGCGGCCCGGCCTGCGGGGTGTTGCACGCCGCGGCGCTCCGTGCACGCTTGTGTCGGATGTCAGTCACGGGCAGGCGCCTCAGGGCATTGAGCTGCAGCGGCCTGGCCGTGCAGCAGGTCGTCCGCCCAGCCGCCCTTGCCGCAGCCCCGGGCGGCTGCTCTGGAGACGTGTTTTTGCGCGGCAGACGCGCGCCACTCTAACCCTGGTACTTACCCTGAACCTACGACTGCCGGGCCGCGCGGCAGGGCGTGCCTGCACAGCGCCTGCTCCGCGCTGTGGCTGCCGCTGGTGGAGCCCGCCGGCGGCGTACCCGTCGCGCCCGCGCCAGAGGCCGGCGCCGCCGCCGGCGCCGCGGCGGCCGGCGCGGGCGCGGAGGCGGCGGGTGCGCGCGCGGAGGGCGCGGGCTGGGGCGCTGCGGCCCCGACGGAGGGGCCGGAGCGCGCGGAGGGGCGCGCGCCGCTGCAGGTGCCGCCCTCCTTTGGCGGCAACATGGTACTTGCCGCATCCCACTGGGGCTGCGCTCCCACCGGGGCCGCCATGCCATGCGGATCCCACCGGGGCCGCCACGCGCAGCGCTCTTCCGAAAGGCTGACTGCGACCAAGTTGTGAGCCGGGACGCGTGATCCTGTGTGCCCATGTCTGTGCCTCTGTATGGGGCACCGGCAAGCTCGCCGCCGGCGCGGCGCGCCAGGCGGTCCTCGCGTATGTGGGCGCGGCGGCGCTCCGGGAGCCGGTCGGGCGGCGGTCGCCGGTGGTGGGCTATGCGCTCGCGCTCGCGCGCCTGCTGCAGGAGAGCGCGCTGGGCAAGGCCGCGCTGCGCTCGCGGCTGCAGGTGGGCATGGCCCGGAGACATGTCGTCCTCATGCATGCAGCACAGCCTCCTTGCTGCAGCTCCTCTCTCTTCCCTGAGCAGGGCCCGAGCTGTGCTTGGGCGCTGCGAGAGAGGGCGCAGCAGCGCTGCCCATGAAAGGAGGCCTGCGCTTCGGAACAAGCGTAGCCCAAGGGGTCCCGCGCATGACCCGCCCGCCGCCGCGCGCCGCGCCGCAGGCGACGCCCACATGGCGCGAGTTCGCGGGCGGCGCGGACGCGCCGCTGGCGCGCCTGCTGCGCGAGCAGGAGGGCGACCTGGCCGGCCCGCGCCCGCAGCGCGGCCCGGCCGGGAGCGCAGGCGAAGGCGAGGGCGAGGGCGAGGGCGGCGCCGCGGGCATCCCGGCCGGCGGCATCATCAGCGGCCGCGACCTGCTGCGCCTGCTGCAGGACATGCAGGGCATCAACGTGACGAGCCCGGGATAGGGCTGACCACCAGCGAGACTTCTGTTGCCTTTGGAACCCGCAGGGGGCGTGCGTGCCCTGGAACACCTCACAGAGCACTAACATCTGGCCGGCATGCGCACCAGTCGCTGCCTCGATGCACCATGCGCCACGCGACGAAGCGCCTGCACGTCTGCAGCTTGCTGCAGCGCGGCTTGCGGTGTGGCTTGCGCTCATGCTAAATTGGCTGAGACCTGGCCTGGCCGAGCCTGCAGGGTGCGTAAGTGTAACCTCACAGCTTGACTGAGGAGCTCTCGCCGAAATTAAGTGCGCTCTTTAGCAGAAGACTTTCAAGGCTGTTCAGCAGGAGATGTTGCAAGGCTATGTTCAGCGTCGCGCCGCTTGAGCCGCTATGCCCTGCCACCGCATGCGCAGCAAGTGCAGGTATGGCCGTGTTACACTGCGGAACGAAACGCATGCGGGCAGCTCGAGCACTTCGCACTGCCGTCGCAGCGCATGCAGCCGCCCTGAAGATCTCACGCTTGCCAAACACCAAACCCAGTAAAAAAAACACAGCACTCCTCCGCCAGCCGCAGCCGCTGGCCAGACCTGCTTTACGCCGCCTATCAAAGGCACCCGCTCGACAAGCCGGTCAACAGCCTTGCCTCGTACTGTCATCCAGTGCCCGGCAGATGCCGCTCTTGGCACTTGCTGTTCTCCTTAGCAGCCTCCTCGTGGAGACGGAGGACCGGCCGGCGCCAGCCGCCGTTGCCCAAGCATCTCTGCAAGGGGCAGCGCTGCATGTTGCGGGACAGACCAGCCCGCACAGGAGGCGCCCCCCGCGCACGCCCGTGCCCCATAACTCTTGGCACTCATTGCCCCAGTTCACTCGGCATTGTCACCTGCGTGCATAACCCGCACACAGCATGAAAGCCCCTACGCCAAGCCCTACTCGTCATCCTCCTCCGCCTCGTCCTCGTCCTCGTCCTCCTCGTCCTCGCCGGCGGCGGCGCGCGCCTCCTCGCCCGCCTCCGCCAGCGCCGCCAGGCGCTCCTGCAGCGCGCCGCAAGCAGGTCAGGCAAACCCTACGCCTTGCGCTCTCCCCTGCATCCGCTTGCACTGCGACAAGGGCGCAGGTAAATGCGTTCATGCCGCTCGCTCAAGCACACAGGATGCAGGCGCCAGCGAGCGCCGGTCAGCTCAGCGTAGGCCGGTCCGCGTGTGCGCGCACGCGGCAAGCTGCCGCGGCATGCTAACCCCCGACCGCCTGTCTTCAGGCGCAACCGAGCGCCCCAGGCATGCATATTGCTACGGTTAGGGTAATAACAAATAACATAGTCACATCCCTGCGCGCCTTGAGCTGCGCCTTGCGCTCGTCGTACGTCAGCTTGGGCGTCTTCCACCGCTTCATCTCATCCGGCTTCACGCGCTCCTTGGGCTGCGGCATGGGGTCCGCGCGGATGGCCTCGTGCACCTGCGCCGCCGCAGTTGCGCGCACGCTCAGACGCCGGCGCGCCCTTTCAGCCGCACAGGCTGCTGGGCGCGCGCACGCCTGCATGCATCCGCCCCCTGCGCCTGCGGCCAGCGCACGGGCGCCACACCGCTCTCAGGCACTGCAGGCGCCACACTGTTTGGAGGCAGTGCGGCGGACGGCGCCGGGATAGGGGCGCGCGCCTCCTTGTAGAGGTCCTCGACGCCGTCGGGGTCCAACCCGGCGTCGATCCAGGCCTTGAAGTGTGTCTGGTACTTCTCGGGCGCCTCATCCTGCGCGCAGCAGGCACACGCTGCTCAGGCACACAGCCCGATGGTGATGACGCTGACAACAACCCTGTGTGCCTCTCACACCAATGCTTTGATGGGTCTCCTGCTGTCCTTTCACGCAGGCGCAAGCGGGGCTTGTTTCCAACAGACACGACAAACAAGCACAGCCGTCCAGCAGGCACCGCGTCCCAGCTTGCAGGCACAGGCAACCCATAGCAGCGCGCTGTAAGCAGGATCGCAGGTGCAAGTGCACGCCGCCGCGTCTGCACACGCGCCTGCAGTTTCGCCATGTGCTCGAACACGTGGCCGCAGCAGATGCACTTGCGCACCATAGGGTATATGTCAGAGAGAGGCTGAAGTACCCTATGCCAAGCGCGCCTGCAGGTTCTCCATGTACTCGGACACGTGGCCGCCGTAGATGTACTTGCGCAGCGTCTCCGCGTCCAGCGCCTTGTCCTCCGCGCTGTAGCCGACAAAGCGCTTGTCGCTGTGCGGCACATCCAGCCCGCCGTCCAGCGCGCCCTGCGCCGCGGCGTCGGAGCGCTTAATGAACGGCGGCGTGTCGGTGAGCGGAGCTGGTCATGTGCGCTGCTCCTCAGGACGGTGAGTCATAGACTCGAGTTTAGTGTCACAGGAACATGTCTTGCACGCTTCTTCTTCCTGAAGCCAAGTAACGTGCAATGCAGACCGGCGGAGAGCACTACGAACAGCGACGCGACAAACTCAGACCAGCCACCCTCCTACGCTCGCAGTCGCCGCAGGCCTAAGCTGCAATCTGCCCTTGCAAGCATCAGCGCCTGAGCGGCAGGGCGCCGGGCGGCGCGCGGGCCCGCGCCTTGAGCGCCGCAAAGACCTTGGATCCCGTGGACGTGCGCTTGAGCCCGGTGTCCAGCAGCGCGCAGAACGGGCGCGGCCCGTCCTCGGCCGCCTCCACGTTGTAGTCCTCGCCGGTCGGCTCCTCCAGGCCAACATACGTCTTGTCCAAGCCAAACTTGGTCAGCACGCGGCGCGCGAGCAGCAGGCCGGTCGCGTACGCGGCCGCGTAGTTGGTCAGACCGACCGACAGGCCGTAGCGCGGCAGCTCGCGGCTGTACGCGGCGGCGACCATGACGTCGCCGGCGACGGTGGCATACGCGATCTGGCACGTGATCGCCTTGCGCGAGAAGCGCACCACGAAGCGGTACTTGGGCGTGTTGTACCTGCGCGCGCCGGGCATCTCAAGACGCCCAAAGTGGTGTGCTTGCCGCTGTCTGTGCAGCGGATGAAACATCGAGCGGCGCTATAGAAGAGTTGTAGTGAATACGAGCAAGTGCTCCTGGGCTTTCCGCAGTAAGAGCTCGCTCAGCCCTCCTATCTCTTAAATCCTATCGGCACGTGTGACGGACCGGTTGAGGTGCAACAACAGTGGACAGTGACGCGCAGCGGCAACAAGGCGGCGGCCCGGCACTGCGGCCGCACTTGTTCTTGTCCTGCGTGGTCAGCCGCAGGCGCGCCCGGTAGTCGGTCTTCCCGCTCTGGCGCCGCTTGTACTGCGCCGCCCGACGCGCGCAGGTTGGCACGCCGCCCATTGGCAGTGCGGCAGCCTCACAGTCAGCTCAGTACGGGCAGCGTGCCCCCAGCCCTACATCGTGCAGCGGTGCAGCTCTGCAGTGCAAGCACAGACGGGACCAGGTGCGGCCGCAGCCGGCTCTGCAGAGCAGTGCTTTCCGGCTGATGCGTGCCACATATGATCGAGCTGCGCTACCAAAGGGGAACTGATGTGCACAAGCGCAAACGGCGCGCACCTTGGTCTGGAAGCGCGAGAAATACGGGCTGCTCTTGACTACCTTGACGTGCCCCATCGCGGCCGGCCTCGCTGCTCCACAGGCCCGAGTGGCGAGCTCTTCGACAAGCAAGGCTGCCCGCCGCCAACATGGGGCAAAGCGTACCCTGAAAAGGGTCGGTGTAAACCCAGCATGCCACTCGAATGCCAAAGGGCACGAAGCCTGCCTCCTCCTGCCGCCTTGTCGCGAACGAACGGCACTGCGGGCTGCGAGTTTGTGCGCTAACAAGAAAGCGGCCCTGCTTGCTATGGCGCCCAAGAAGCCAGCCACTGGCGTCAAGAAGCCTGCCAAGAGCGTGATGCCGCAGGACAGGAGGGCGAGGCGCAAGTACACAGACAAGACTGGGAAGCAGCACTACTACAAGAAGGCCAAGGAGTCCTACAAAATATACATTTACAAGGTCCTGAAGCAGGCGCGGACCTGTCAGCTGACTCCTGCCTTGCTGTGAGCGCTGCAGACGGGGCCAGCGGCGCATGAAGTCTCCCAGGTGGCTACTGCACCTGCTTGGCCTGAGGGCGCCCCGCAAGAGAACGAGGCAGGCATGAGCGCCTTGAAAACGCAACAAGGCCAGTGCTTGCCTTGTTTTTTTGTGGCACCCCCAGTTGACAGGCTACTAAGTGTGCAACAGCATCCTATGCGGTCTGCAGCTTGCTTCGCTTGGCAGGCAGGCAGTTTATGCTGCCAGGTGACACAACATTTGCATGGCTGATCACAGCTCAGCGCTGCACCTCTGATGTACCGTTGGCCAACGATCCGTTGACCTGAGTGTTAGCCAACGCGAACAAGTGCCAGCCGCGTGCGCTCCACACGTGTGCTCGTGCAGGTGCACCCCGACACCGGCATCTCGACAAAGTCCATGGCCATCCTGGACAAGTAGGCGCCCTTCGTCTTGACCAGCCTGCTTTGAGCTCGCTGTCCGCACATGACTCGGTGCTGGCGCCCCGCGCAGCTTCATCGGGGGTGCGTCACGCTTGCGTGAGGCCTGCGCATGCGGCTCCCTGTACTCTCCCGCGCGCCCTGAGGGCCGATGCTGCCACGCACAGACGTCTTTGAGAAGGTTGCGCGCGAGGCTACGCTGTGCCTGCGCTGTACGCACGCCTCTGCTCTCGCTCTGCCTCGCTCACTCTGAACGACGGAAGCAAGGCCACTCGCTTGGCACACGCAACCTTGACGCGCTGCGCGCGCTGCGCAGACAGCAAGAAGCAGACCATGACCTCGCGCGACGTGCAGGCGTGCACTAACGGCAGTATCACCTTGCTCCCCTTGTTGCGCTCTTTCTCGCACATTGCCAGCAACTGCACGCTCAGCTCCCTCATCCAATGCTTGCATATGAGTGTGCATGCTTGGGGCAGTATTCGTGCTGCCCCGCTGCGCCCTGCTTGCATGCTGGTGGCAAGTCTGCGCCCGCCGCTTGCGACATGACTCTTCCCTGCATGGTGCGTCTTGTGCTCACTGTGCGCGGCGCTGTGCTGGCGCTGTGCATGGTAACGTTGCGGCTTACACAGCGTGCTGAGCAGGGCGCATGCGCTGTCCCATGCAGACTGCGGTGCGCCTGTGCCTGCCCGGCGAGCTGGCCAAGCACGCGGTGTCGGAGGGCACAAAGGTGAGTACCAAGTGCCATCGCCTGTTCCACAACATGCTCGTCAAGCATTGCTTGACGCAGCCGAGGGCCTGCCACAATGTCTTGCGTGCGTCAGGTCGCTTTGCGAAGAAGTTTGCAGCTCGCCCAAATACCATTGCAAATGTCAAGGCATGACTGTGGATCGCGGCAGGCTGTCACAAAGTTCACTGCCAAGTGAGCCACGTGCGTGTGAGAGCCTGGCAAGTGGACTGCCAGGCGAGCCTTCCATTGCCAGGCAGCCGTGGCACTGGCGCAGCCCTGCGCCGTCGTGGCCCCTCACCTCCCACGAACGCACGTATGCCTGCTAAGCAGTGCTGTTCATCAGCACCATGCCAGGGGATGTCAACCAGAGGATCTAGACCTTACAAATTGCCCTATCCCAACATGCTGCTCAGAGTTGTCTTCACAGCTTTTGTATGTTGGCTGCCTGACCGTCTTTGCTTGATGCACTGTTGCGTAGTCCACTCAGCATGTTGGTGTTGCTTGGTTCACTCAGCATGTTAGTACTTGCAATGCTTGACGTTGCCTACCTGCTGGAGCTGGCCGGCCCCACGTAGAATTGATGGACATGCATGCCAAGCAGAGCATGTGCGTATGCATAGCCGAAACAAGCGCAAAACAATTGCAACACGCTAACACAGCAAAGGTATATGTGGCTTGCTTGCATGCTGTGTAGCTGGCGTCTGCAACAGATTGTCCCAGAGTAGCTCTTGCACAGCTCTCCTACGTCTCGCCAGCAAGCTGATCGTGCGCAGTCTAGCAAGTTCAGCAGGATCAGCATACAGCAGGAAGTCAATGTGTCACAACCAAGAGGCCTGGAAGCAGCTACTACCCCAGAATGGCCCCTTAGCAGGATGCTGGCGCGGCGGCGCACAAGCCATGGTTACACAGAGTACAGGGAGCTGCGCTCGCGCCTAGTCCTTGTACTTCATGTCCGCCTGCACGCGAGGGACGATGTCAGGTTAACTGCATGCAACCGGGCTCGAGTAGGGTACAAAAAAAAACCTCTGCTCTGTCAGCAACACGCAGCGAGACATGACATGCCTGATGAGCTCTGCCGGGGAAGCATTCACGACATCAAAAATAACCTCGCTCACTGGCTAGACATGCTTTAGTCAATGCACACCCAACTGTCATGCCGCAAAGCAAGTTGTACCCCCCAAGGTCACGCGGAGCTTGGCTGAGTGTGCACCAGCCGCCAGCCGCGCGCCTGCCCCGGGACGCGCGCCTCGGCAGCACAGCGCAGCGTCGCGGGGCGCGTCAGGCGAGCCGCACCTTCTCAAAGCCGATGGTGGGGAACTCCTTGGCGAACTGCTCCACCTCGTGCTTGAGCGCCTTGATCTCGGGCACCTCGTTGGCGTCCACGTACGCCTTGAAGTCCTTGAGCTTGGGGCCCGCGCCGTCCTTGCCCTTGAGCATCACCGTGATGTCCACCGCCCTGGCGCCGCCAAAGCGCAGGCCATCATGCATGCATACATCACAAGCACGCATGTTGTTCACGGACATGCACCCCAGTGTCTGTCACTCCTCTTGACATTACTCCGCCCGGTGACTGCAGGACGCCATTGCGCAGGCACTGCACATGCAGCTCAGCGCCAGGAAGCACTGCCAGCTGCAGCGAGAGCCGCCGTCAGGCTCTCGGCCGCCCGGGCCCCGCACCGGCTGACAAACTCGGCGACCTGGTCAAAGTCGGCCTCGGTGAAGCCGCGGCTGGTGAGCGCGGGGGAGCCCATGCGCAGGCCGCCCGGCACGAGCGCGCTGGTGTCGCCGGGCACGGTGTTCTTGTTGGCCGCGATGTGCGCGAGCTCCATGACGCGCTCCACGCGGCTGCCGTCCACGCCCTTGGGCCGCAGGTCCGCCAGCACGATGTGGTTCTCGGTGCCTGCGCGCGCGCGCTCCTGCACGCTGAGCTCGCTGCGCATGCCCCAGGTGCGGGTTTGGCTAGGGTTTTTAAAATGCAGCCCCTGAGCTGCAGCCCGGCCGGCTCGGCTGATGACACCTGCTGCGCTTGCGCACGTGTGTGCTCTCACGACAAGGGCCCAGCCCCGCTGTCTACCTCCAGCCGGCGCCGCTTCCCGTCCTAATGCCATCGCAGCGGCAAGCAGCCAGCTTGTGCAGCGCCCATGGCCAGTTATAGACACCCCAGCAACACATATGCAGCCGCGTTATACCTCCTGCGGCCTGTGGGCCAGGTCACCCAGCCCACGCCGCATACGACACGCACACGGCTGCGCTGTGACAGGGTGGGCAGGCAGCGGCGCGCGCGACGCGGGGCTGCGCCGCGTGCGCGGAGGGCAAGCGAGAGCGCACCGCCGGACACGAGCTTGAAGTCGCGCTTGAGCATGCCGTCGGCGAGCGCGGACGCGTTCTTCAGCACCTGCTCCTGGTACGCCTTGAACTCCGGGCCCGCCGCCTGCTTCAGCGCGACCGCCAGGCCAGTGATCGTGTGGTTGTGCGGCCCGCCCTGCGCGGTCGCGCATCACCATGTTAGCGCCCGTTCCACTGCCCGGCGCAGATACCTGGTCCATCAGCGGGCGCGTCCCTTACTGCCAGCGCCAGCCTCATTTCTCTCAACTCGTGATTGTCCTGCTTGCCTAGATATTACACCCGCACACTCAAGGGCAGCAGCAAGGTCCAACCCCCAAAAAAAAGCAAAGCCTCAGCTATGCAGATAAATCAGTCAGCATCAGCCGCAATAGCAAACCAGAATACAGTCAAACTTCACCCTTACCCTGATGCTGCCCTCGGACTCCGCAACACTCGTGAATGCAGAGCATTGCCCACTGCAGACCCGCGCGCGCCCGCTCCGCCACGATGCCTGCTGGCGGGACACGACACCCCGGGGCGCGCCTGCAGCCCGGGGAACACGGCGAAGTTGATGCGGTTCTCCATGTCGTACATGATCTCCTTGCCCTTCTTGTCCGTCTTGCGCAGGCCCTTGCGGAAGAAGATCATGGCGCCGCGCGGGCCGCGCAGCGACTTGTGCGTGGTCGTGGTCACCACGTCCGCCTGGTCGAACGGCGACGGCACCACGCCTGCGCGGACGGCGTGCGCGGTCCGGCAGCTGCCTCACCATACGTGCACTTCTAACAGGGGCGCGCTGTCGCACGCCGCGCGAAGACACTCAGGCAAGCTGTGGTTCTTTATATGACCACCAGCGAGTCAGCCTGTCAGAGCGAGCCGCGCCTGCCCCTCCATGGCCACCATGGGTGAAAGAGTGGCCAAGGGAGTGAAAATGCCTGCACCTAAATGGCCCGGTGTTTAAAAAAAGGACAATAGAGTGCAGCCGCACCGGCCGCGACCAGGCCGGAGATGTGCGCCATGTCGGCGAGCAGGTAGGCGTTGTGGCGGTCGGCCAGGGCACGCATGCGCTCGTAGTCGTAGTGCCGCGTGTACGCGCTTGCGCCCGCCACGATCAGCTTCGGCCGGAACAGCGCCGCGTTCTCCTCCAGGCGCGTGTAGTCGATGATGCCGGTGGCCTCGTCCAGCCGGTAGGGCATCGTCTGCATGCGCGCGCGCGCCTCCTTCAGCTTGCAAGCTCGGCCCCATTACCAGCAGGTCCGTACGCAGACACATTAGCAACCAGCAGGGTTGTGCACAACGGCCTACAGGTGCCAACCGGGCGCAGGAAGGGTTCCCGCCCGACCATGCTCATCGGGCAGCCACGGAGCCTTTTGCGCTTCTCTGGCGCGCGCCATGGACTGCAGGCTTGCATTCAGGGTCTAAGCTGCTAGCACCTGCACGCCCGGGCAGCACTCTGCGAACCCGTCGAGGGCACGCTGAGGAACGCTTGCTGCCTCCAGTACTAGCAAGGCTCATGCGAGGGCGTCGACCGCATCTCAGGTTTGCGGCACCGCTCTTGCCGACCAGGTTGAGCACCTGCATACTCAGGTATGCGGGCGCGCTGGGGCTAAGGTTGGGGTAGGTAGGGTAGGGCCGCGCGCGCACCTCGAAGAAGATGGACGTCGCGGAGATGCGCTTCGTGTCCGTCTGGTACCCGTGGCTCAGGTGCCCGCCGTGCGGCAGGTCCAGGCCCATGATGCGGTCGTGCGGGTTCAGCAGCGCCGTGTACACCTGGCGCGGGCGCGCGCGCGTCAGCCCGCCAGCGCCGAACACTGTGACAGCGCCAGCATTTCCCGGTCCTCGCGCCTTCTGCCGCTGCTTGAGCGTCAGCAACAACTTGCATCCAGCCTCAAACAAGACCAGCACCCTGAGTTAGCCCCAAGGTCACTACTCCGCAGTATCCAGCACCAAGTCACTGGTTTCCTTACCACAGGCACCAAAGAAGAAGGCACCGATCAGCAAAGCTTATCAGTGAAGCCCGCACCTGGAAGTTGGCAGGCGAGCCCGACAGCGACTGCACGTTCACGCCCCACTTCGCCGGGTCCAGCCGGAACGCCTCCAGCGCGCGCTTCTGCGCGCCCGCCGCGGCACAGCAGGCGTTGGGGACTGCATCCAGCAGACCTGGCTGCAGCTGTGCAGGGCGCCCGGGGCAGGAGCGCGCCACAAGGCAGCACACGGGTGCAGCAGCCACCATCCAGCCTGCATATGCGAGCAGCTGGAGGGCATGCGCGCATGGGCTGGGGCGCAGTGAAGCGCTGTGTGTTGTGTGCTGGTCCTCGTCGATCTAGCGGCTCTCCTGCTCTGTCTCTGCATGTGATTGAGCTGCCCAACTCGTATGTCATATAATGCATCAGCATCACTACATCACAGATGTTGGCATTCCGGACTCGGCAGTGCCCACCCACAGCCCTATGCTGCCCCTCCAGCACTCGGCGCGGCGCGCCTGACACAAGCTCTCTGCCTGGTCAATGAACTCGTTGCCGCCGTAGTACCGCGCGCCCGGGTAGCCCTCGCTGTACTTGTTGGTCATGGCCGACCCCACCGCCTCCATGACCGACTGCGACACAAAGTTCTCCGACGGGATGAGCTCCAGGCCCTGCGCGCCGCGCACACACTCACACCAACTGCTGGCAGCTGCGCTCCAAAACACACGCTTTCAGGGCCTGCGCTGCACGCAGCTGGTGAGTGCAGACCCCGACACGCCCGTCGTGCGCACTGCAAAACAGAGCTCTTCATGTCTGCGCCCCGGCCCAGCAGCCACTATTGAACCATTGCCGCCAGCGCCTGGAACACAGGAGGTCTTGCGCACTGCACTGTGCACAAGCAGCAGCAAGGGCGCTGTGGACACATGCCCAGAGGAGTATGAACAGCTGCCGGACTGGACCCGCACTCATCACCAGCCCGAGCACACTCCACTTCCCATGCGCTGTCTTGCAACAAGACAGCAAAGCACGACCTCGAGCGGGATCCTGGTAGAGCTTGCTGGAGTCAGAAACAAAGGGAGAGCGGCGGCGCGCCTTCCACTGCCGGTTCTTCTCCTTCTCTATGATGTCTGTGATCTCGGGATCTACCTCCGCGAGCGGCGTGTTCAGAAGCTTCGGCCACTGCGCCAGGCAGCACGCTCATTGCTCAGAAAAATAAAGTGGCAAAGCAGGCGCTCAGCGCTACTGGACAAGGCGTGAGTGCTGCTGTGCGCTGCGAGAAAGTGTGGCAACCCTTGCAAGACGCCAATGCGGTAAGCGACAGGCAGCAGCGGCCTGTAGAGCATGCATCGCCCAGACCACTTTTGAAGCATGCCCCCAAGTTCTGGATAAGCCCGCACCGTCACGCTTGGGTGCGCGTCCGTGAGCTTCTTGTATGAGTCTGCGTTGCTGACATTTGCCTGCGGGCACACCGCCTGTTCGGTGAAGGCAATGCGGCTGGTGGCACAGGCATCCCACCGAAGCGACACTCGCAGGGGAAGCCGTTGCTGAACTGGAGACATGCTCTTCAAGCTGGTCACTGTCAGGAAGCTCAGCGGCGGCGCACCCCCGAAGAGAAGCAGCGGATGGTGCCCGCCTGTGCACCGCAGCCACACACTGAGCCACACGCGCTGGAACACCATCCGGTGCTGTTGCAGGGCAAGTCCAGCACAAACGTGCAGGATTGCGCCACCATATTAGAGCGCGACTCACGTGGAAGCGCCAGGCGACGGGTAGCGCTCGCGCCCCCGCGCGCCGCAGCAGCTGGCTCGCCATGGAGCCCCGCGAGAGCCGCAGCACACCAGCACACCCTGCTCTGTCACCCCCGACGGCGATATGCATACGCCTCCAAGCCCGGGGCTCGACAGCACCTGCCAAAACCCCAGCCTTGGGGCTTCACGTGTTTGAGAGCGCAGTCTCAGTTCCAGCGCCTGCCAGGCAGCCTGAGCTGCTCAAGACGGGCCAGCATCAACTCAGTACAGAGTGCCTAGCGGCGGCTGCCACGTACACACAGCAAAATAACAAGTCGAGGCCTCAACATCCCAGCAGACAGCCTCGGGCGCTGCTAGTGCTACAAAAAAGTTTGCCAGAGGTAGTGCTATGCACAACTCACTCCAAAAGGCTGTATTTATGGACATGCGGCGCATGCACCTCTGAAAAGGCTGTGCATAAAGCCCTTCTGGCGTGTGTGCCAACCCAGCACTGCATAGCTTCTGCTCATGTAACAGGAGCAAGGCGCACCGGTGCTGACCCGTCCTAGGATGCTCGCCAACCTAAAAGTGTTCCAGCTCCACTGCGTTGGCCGCCGCCTAGGAACAATGATATGTTTTTAGCACAGGTTGCGTTTACAGTTCACACTCTTTGCTCCTTGCACAGCACCTGAACAGCTCTGCTTCGAACAACTCCTGCAAAAGCAACCCCCCGCCCTTACCCTGGGTGCATCAGCTGCAGCTGTGCTTGTCAGTTTTGCTTCTCAGATTTGCGTGTAGGAGCCCGGATCCAGGTACAGTTCAACGTTGACAAACAGAGATGATATTACAACAGTCCGCACATTACGGCGTCTGCATCCTCCTCAGTTGCAACCGTTTGCCGACTCCACACACTCAATAATTGCAAAACTTACCACGCACGCCCTGATTCTTGCTATGCAGCAAGAGCCTTGCAAAACACTGCGCAGGTCAGCTACCATCATTGGCCCAGGTAGCACCACGACTCCATAAACACGGAGGTTCTATCTCAGCCTGCACCCGCCTGCCGCAGGCCCTTTGCTTTCTTCTCAAACACTACAACTGCATGCCATGTTACCACACCACGCCGTACCATATCAATCATTGCTTTTTTCCACTCCGCGCCTAAGCGAAGGTGGTCAGAAGGTGGTCAGCAGACAGACACCTGCCTGCAGAACCAGCTCGAGCCCTTGTGTGACCACCCAGCCGCCTGCCTCCACGCAAGCAGCAGGGGCAGCTGCAACACAGGGCTGGCCATGCGCTCTGCCATGCATACATGCACTTAGGGTGCATGCCCTGACCGGCTAGGGCGAAAAAATATCACAGTCTCAAAACAGGAGTGGGTGCGGCAAGCCCTCTCAGGCAACGCTCATAAGGGGACCCGAAACAGCTGGGAAAGCACTTGACACACCTCTGGAGGGTCAGCCAGCCCACGCTCACCCGCTGGCACACCCTCGCGCATCTTTCGGCCGTGATAGGAAAGGTGACCCAGCATGCGACCTCACAGCGTGTCAGGTGAGACTGGCATTCCAGCTCACCAGGCACAGCTGGACGACAACGGTCCGCTCAGCTTGCAGCACGCTGCGCTGCAGGATGCCCGTGTCAGCAAGCAGTGTGTGATGTGCCCTGTGATGCACGCACTGGTGTGGGCCAGTGCCCGGGCTCCCACACAACGCAGCGGCTTTCTGCAACGACCGTGGACCGTACCCATAGCTCTCGTGACCTCCCATTCATGTGACGTGCAGCTTTGAGCAGACGCAGCAATGCGCATCGCAAAACACCACCCCACAGACCAGCCCACATGGGTATGGTGCCTGTGCACGCCTCTGTGCGGCTGGGCCAGACGCACACACTACCCCGGAGCGCGTGACGAGCATGCCCAACAGGGACTCGACAGCTGGCTTGGACTCCTTAGTACACATTTTTTGGTGTGCATTCCTAGCTCGGGAGGGGCGACCCACTCGCCGTCGGCGCCCCGCTCACAACGCGAGCCCCTCCGAGCTCAGCAGGGGCGACCCGCTCGCCGTCAGCAGCCCGCTGACGAGCAGGGCGGGGTCGCTCGGCGAGCGCTTGACCGCGTCGGGCGCGGACAGGTTGCGGAACGCGGAGCTGGCGGGCATGAGGCAGAAGGAGCCGTCCGACGCCTGCGCGCAGCGCCGCGCCTCGTGAGACAAGGCTCAGCGTCTTGTGAGGCAGACTTGCTGAGACAGGCTTGAGAGTGGGTCGGGAGCGCGCGGGGCAGGACTGACGCACGATGCATAAGAGGCATGGACTGCAAGCCAGGCTGCCTCCGTACTTCTGAAGCAGCGCCGCTGCTCTCGGCAACAGAGATGCTTGGCATACCATGCGCGCCACTGAGCTACATCGAGATACCACCAACCATACGTCACTTCACGGCATGCGTTCCGCCAACCCAAGCCTCACGTAGAATTCACGCCGGCTATACTGACAGTCCCCGATCCAATCTGTACGAAGAGGGTCTGATGGCCAGCAAATGCAAGATGAGGCCTGGCCGCACCTGGGTCCCATCCAGCAGACCGGACAGCTCGGTCATGAAGCAGTCCGCCGGCGGCGGGCCAGCCTCTGCGGCCACCTAGCGCCCCTCCACCCTGGTCAGCACCACGGACATTGCAGCTAGGAACTTCCATACAGGCCATACACTGCAACACCCGCAATCAGAGCCTCATTTTCAGTCTTAGAGGCGAGAAATCCCACCTCCATGCCAAGTTGGTGCCTAAGCCACCAGTCAGAACATCAGGCTTTTGTTTCTCGCGGCGTAGACTGGAGCAATACACTGCCAGTTCATGGAAAGACGCCGCTAGTCTACCGAACGTATGGACGCCCCCCAGCGCTTGCTCAAAAGCCTCACCTGGTTGGCCAGTGCCAGCACATCGACGGAGTAGGGCGCCGCCTCGATGCACATGCGTGCCTCCTGCACCGGCGTGAGCAGCTGCGCGCGCACAGCGAGCCCGTCACTTCAGAGGCGCACGAGGCTGCTGCAGGCCTGGCAGCGCCGCTCGGCCCAGGGCCCTGACGCGCTTGCAGGAAACTGTGCTGGCGCTCTGCCCCTGCTTGCGAGTGCGCGCGCGACCAGACACAGCACGAGGAAGGCACAGGAGACACTCGCAGACGCCTCGCAGATGAGCGCGGCAATAAGGGCGCTCCCGCTACGACGCGCGGACGCAGCCACAGGTGAGCCGAGAGCAAGACCGCGACACAGCAGGCCGCACATCGGCCAGCGCTAGACAGCATAATCGCTGGCAGGGCTAGCCGTGGTGCGGTGAACTTTTAAATGCAGACTTCAGCGCTCGCAGCGCGCAGTGCCCCGTTGAGCGGGTTGAGAGCACCTCATGCCTAGCTGCGGCGCGGCGGGGCGCACGTCAGGCGAGTAGAAGAGCGCGATAAAGTCGCCGACCACGTGGTGCTCCATATCCAGGCTCTCGCGCAGCTCCTCCGACGCGGCCAGCGCGCCCTGGAACGCCTTGTGGTGCACCATGCCCGACTCGGGCACCCGGCAGCCGGACGCCGGCGGCAGCAGGCCCTGCGCGCAGCAGCGGCCGCGCCGGATCAACGACGGGGCGGCCGCGCCCGGTGCCAGGAACAGACGACGCCTGCAGCGTCTCGCAAAGCGGCGCCTCCGTACTAGCACCGCGTCGCGCTCTTTTCGAAGCAGGGTGCCGCCACCTCATTGGAGTTGCTCGCCCCTGCACTTGTCTACTGTCACTGCACCGCTGCAGGGGACACAGTGTGCAACACCCGCTACCCTTCATCAGCTCCCGCCGGGCCGTTGCGTGGGCTCGCCTGCAGGCTCTTTATGATTTCTCGCCGCCGCTGGATGACGGCATCCATGCGCTGCAGCAGCGTCTTGCGCGCCTCCACCACGCGCCGCCGCTGCTCAAGGCTCAGCGCCATGCACTCCTGCCGCGCGCGCGCGGCCGCAGCATCTGTCGCGCTGTACTGCGTCCAGCCTCCCTCCGCGGCCTGCTTGCCGTTGCATCACACACCAAGCGGCCAACAGTGAAGCATACAGGCTCCTACCAGGTACCCATGCATCAAACATTACCCATGTATCCCACACTACCCAACATACATCAATACAGCACTTTGCTGATCAGCTCTGAGCCTGGCTTGTCTACCAGACCATGCCCTGAGCTGGGCCAAACCACTGCAACAACCGATGCTGATCATGAGTGGCTGACCGCGGATGGTATGGGGACATGCAGGCGCGCACCAGGCACTTGGCCCACACGCCCGGCGGCGCCGCGACCTTCTTCAGCATGCAGTGGATCTTGCTCACCATCTTCGCGTCGGTCTGGCTCATGTGCAGCATTACCTCGCGCTGCCACGGTGCGCGGGCGGCCCCGTCAGCCCCACGCAGGGTGGCAGGCGGCGAATAACAGGCAGCAGATGGCCGACGCACGATGCTGCGGTGACAGCCCGGCGCTCTCGGCAGGCGCAGAGCCAGCCCGCATGTGGTGCTGGCACGGCGTGGCGCATGGTGGTGGAAAGCACAGGCCTTGGCAAGCCGGCAAAAGCGATGGGGAGATGAGGCGCACGTGTGCGTCGATGAGCTGGCGCAGCCGCTGGTACGTGATTGATGTCACATCCTCCACGGGCCCCAGCATGCAGTCCATGAGCGCCGCCACATAGCCCTGGCCCCCGCCACAGCACACGCATGGCGACCAGGCCCCTTGACGCTACAGCCGTCACAAAGCTGTGTGGCTCACAGTGCCTGGCGCTTTCACCCCAAGCGCCAGAGCAGCCGCATGCTATCAGACTGTGCATGATTCTTGACTCTTGTATGGGGCTGCAGCGGTCCAATCTCGACCCCTGAAGACGTCAGACCAATGATTGTTTGACCATCATGGTTTCAAAAAAAGACCCTGAAGCTGCGCATTTGCGACACAGTCGCATGCGGCACACGGCCTGCCTTGCTCAACCCGCAGAAAGCGCCAGCCTTTGCCAGGCATGCGCCGCCAAAGCCTCCTGCTACCTTATGCTGACAGCTCGTGCCAGCGCCTGGCAGGCACAAGCGCACTCGCGCGCCTGCGCCTGCCGGCTTGCCCCCCGCTCGCCAGGCAACCGCACCTTCTTTATTTCGATGACGTCCTCCTGCTGGAAGCGCGAGGCCTCCTCCACGGTGCACGGCACCGGGTTCAGCAGGCTGCGCAGCACCGCGAACGAGCGGTACAGCCCCACCTCCTGCGGCGTGTGCGCCTCGCTCTGCGCGCGCCGGCCCTGCTCAGCTCGCGGAGCGGGCCAGCGCCTGGTGAGACACAATCATACAGAAGTCACACCACCTGCAGGTCTCGCTCTGAGGTATGTATGCTCCACCGACTGATCCACTGCTCAGCACCTAGCCGCGTTGCAGCGCAGCCATGCATGCATGCACAGGCGAGCGTCTCAGACAGCAGCTCGCTGCGCCATGTGTGCCACGGCCGGCGCGGCCGCCGCCCCTGGAAACGGCTGCCAGCCCCATGCAGGGAGGCAGCGAGCACAGGGACTCCCCGCGCAGCGCAGCGGAGCTGCGCGCGCGGGGCGGCGGCCGCGCCCGTGCGGGGGCCGGGTAGGTTCGGTCCTGACGAGGCAGGGACCCGGCGCCCCGGCACGGCAACTGCACCTAGCGGCATGCTTCATCCTCGACTCCCCGGCACTGCACAGCATGCCCCCTGCATCACGACGGGCCAGTCTCCCCACACCACCAAGCACGGGCCAGCCCGGCTCACCAGGTGCAGTTCTTCTGGCGGGACTCGCGCTCGATGCTCGACATGTGGCCATGACAGAAGCCCATCGTAGGCGCCATTGCATCTGTAGCACCAACGGCAGAGCATGACCAGCAGTTGGCAGGCTGCCTGAAGGGGAAGCCTGAACAGGAAGCAACATTGGCGCATGACAGGCAGCGCTCAGTGGAAGAAGAAGTCGTTTTGTTTGAGAAGTTTAATCACGGCTGAGAGCCATCAGAAACAGCCTCAGGCTGTCGTCATCGCGCTGCCCCGAGCGACTCGCCTGCCGGCGGCTCAGGCACACACCACACCGCGCAGGCCTGCAGGGTTAAGGTCAGGCAAGGCGGGTGCGCGCGCCAGTGCTCGGTGGATGCGCGTCACGTTATGCCCAGCGATCCGGCGCGCGGCGCAGGCCCTGCACGGGCATGTCGGGGTGCTTATACATGCCCAGTTCATGGGGTGAATCCCAGGCACTGAAACACACCCCAGGCTCTAGCTGCATGAATTGTTGAGCAGACAGCACAGCATCAAACCGCTGCTCGACCGTCATGGCAGCCATGGTTGGCACGTACGTCACATGTACGCAATGCATACAGGTAACTCAACATAACGTTGCAGCTGGCCCCATCAGGGCGGAGAGATGGTAGGGAGTGCACCATCTCCAGAGCGGGTCGCCGTATGAGCGCCACAGCGAGCGGACATCTTCAGGTAGCGCTCAGCCAGCTCCTCCGCGCACTACCCTGCAGCACATGCAGAGCGTGAGACGCGACGCTGACACGACCCAGGCCAAACCCCCTGCAGGTCTGAACAAAAATAGTAGCAGAATCTTGCATGTCCTGGTCGCTGTCCCAGTGCACTGCGAGTTCAGGCAGGAGCAGGCCTGCCCGACGCCGTGCAGCGCGCCGCTGTCCATCTGCGGCTGGCTGAACACCGGGTGTGTGCAACAGCGGATGCAGCCCAGTTGCCTGAAATGCCAGCCAACGGGTCGCATGCAGAAGGGCAGGCGGAGCCATGGCAGCCTACACAGCACGATGTGCAAGGGCTGGACGCACCTCTACACGCCGGCGCCCGCGCGTCCGTACCATGCCCTGCCGCCCAGCAGCGCAGGCAGTGAGGGTCAGTGCAAGGGCAGAATGTCCGGGCCAATCGTCCCGAGCTGCCAGGGGGGCAGGCGGGATAGCGAGGCGCGGGTCAGCAGCCGGCAGGGGCCTTGATCAAACTCCCGCCGGCCTCGGTGCTGTGGCTTCTGGGAACGGGCCCCAAGGCACTGACAGGTCCCGAGACCAACTTGTTAGAAGCGCGACCACTGATGCTACGAAGGCAGGCCTGCAGGCCGCAACGCTCAGACAGCCAAGGGAAACACATTCGTCAACAGCCCGAAGGCCTCAGAAACTCTAGTCCGAATGTGTGCATTTCCTCACTGCGTGGCGCCTGACAGACAGTTCTAGGCAGGGTGACAGGTGCGACCGTGCGCTCAAACGGATCAGGCCAGCCATGCGGACTGAAAACCTTTTGCGGCATCAGCTTGCGCTGAATACGGAACACGGACCAAAGTTTTATGGTCATCATATCCGCAGCCACACAGCAGCAGGCAGGCAGGCAGGAGGACCGGGTTGCTCAGCTGACAAGCAGCCCTGCTCAACAAACCGTGTCAGGATGTGAGTTCACCTTGTTGCTGCGTCTGGCTGCCTCGTCGCAACTCCACCTTCACTCCTGCGCAAGCCCCAGCCATAAGGCCCTCGTCTCGCACAGCGCGCACACTGCCAACAGCAGACACGCTATCAGACATGTGCACACGCAGATCGCTCAGACAGTGTACGTGAGTAAGGAACAAGTTCTCTTCAACGGCGGAGAGCCTCGAAGCGAGCTGGGATTGCTGTTCATGTCATCACAGCGATCTCCCTCAGGCAAGCGCGTGTGAAGCCCGGCCCACCAGCCTCTGCACTTATAGCCTTCGACAGTGTGTACACAAGCACACTGAAAAATGCGTCGCTCTCGCTCGCACCGTGGGAACGCGGCGCCGCCGAGAGTGAGGCGGCTGCTCAGCAGCATGGCCGGTCTTGGAGGCCCGGCAGCGTACTCCTTGCCGTTGTTGCGGCTCCCCTGGCCCGACCAGCACAGCAGCTGTTCAGCAGTGCCCAGACAAGCCGTTTTCTGAGTGCTGAAGTGTGCAACAAACAGGCTGCAAGAACCACCTGCGTACGTCCCTGTAAACTGTTAACAGCTCAGGTCAACAAGTACAAAGCGGCAAATAGCAGGCCTGACCACACAGCAAGCGAGGAATCAGCAGGCACACGGCCTTGTCCAATCCTCATTGTTCATCCCTGGCTGCGGGACAAATAGGACAGGGGCGGCACGGAAGCTCATCATTTTCCCCACAAGCAGCCTGCCAGGGCACGCTGCGTTGCGCGCGCTGCGCAGCAGGGAAGGCACTGGGCGTGACAGACAAGGGCTGGGGGAGACCTGAGACTGTGGAGCGGGAAGACGCATGCCGACTTGCTCCCTGACGGCCGACTTGCTCTCTGACGGCCGCACAGCAGGCGGGAGGCATTAATTTTCCAGAGCTAGCAAGTGCGGCCCACCCCCAGGCCCGGGGTGTAGCCCTTAACCTGCACCTGGGTTGCACCTCGACGAGGGAAACCAATCATTCATTCTACCGTTTTGGCCCAGAGCCCATACTCTGCCGTCGGCTCACAGGAGGCAGGCCTCGTGCGCTCTTGATTCCTGTGCGCTGGGCCCTGACTTGTCTGCCTGTCTGGCATTTATAGCACAGCAGCCGAAGGTGCCTGGCACAGTCATACTTACGCACCGCTGTACAGCCACACAGCCGCGCAGCAGCGACCGCGTCTTGGCGGGGGCCCTGCCGGGGCGTGATGGTCCTGGTGCTCTGCATTGGCGACCTGCACGTCCCGCACCGCGCCACCGACCTGCCCGCCAAGTTTAAGGCGCTGCTCGTGCCCGGGAAGATCCACCACATCCTGTGCCCGGGCAACCTGTGCACGCAGGCGCGCCCGGCGCGGGCGCGATGCTCCGCGCGTGCGTAGCCTTCTGTGGGCTTCAAGTCGGGTCACAGCCTCAACACTGACAATGTGCAGCGGCACGCCAGGAGGTGTTCGACTACCTGAAGACGGTGTGCGGCGACCTGCACGTGACGCGCGGCGACTTTGACAACGCGGGCAGCAGGTACCCGGAGGAGAAGGTGCGAAACGAAGCGGCGAGCCCGTCTGGAGCTCCTCACGCGCTGGCTCGCGTGTGCCCGCCTGCTGCGAGCGCCCGCGCGCTGCGCGCGCCCACACCAGCGGCGGGCGCGCGGCGCAGGTCCTCACACTGGGCGGCTTCAAGGTCGGCCTCTGCCACGGGCACCAGGCGCGCCGCCGCAGGCTGCTGCCAGCGCCGCTCGGCGCTCCCGCTGTCGCGCGCCCCCGCGCGGCGCCGCGCCGCGGGCGAGCGCGGGCGCGCGCGCGCAGGTGGTGCCCTGGGGCGACACGGACGCGCTGGGCCTACTGCAGCGCAAGCTGGACGTGGACATCCTAGTAACGGGCCACACGCACGAGTTCAGGGTGCGCCCGGAGCCGCGCCGGCCCGACGGCGCGTCCAGGCGCCGGCTGTTCCCACCAGGCTGCGCCATGCTTGCTTTTGTTCAGCACCCGGACGCACTCGCGGTGGCCCGCTGCATCCTTGCGTGCCAAGCTTCAATAGACTTGATCTGCAATGCGTAGCCCTGCTCTAGGGCTATGTCCGTAAGCAGCCAAAGGTAGCTGATACACAGCTGTACTCTACTCATTCGGGGGCTGGTGCCGGCTGAGCGGAGCGCGGGGAGGCGCGTGCGCGCAGGCGTCCAAGCTGGAGGACCGCTTCCTGATAAACCCCGGGTCGGCGACCGGCGCCTACAGCAGCATGCCGGCCGGCGCCGCGCGGCCCAGCTTCGTGCTGATGGACATGGACGCGGGCAAGGTGGGCCGGGCCCGCTCGCCGGCGAGCTGACCCCCGAGGCTCTCTGGCTTAGTGCTGTAGGCTCTCTGGCTCTGTTACACAGGGCATGCAGTGCGTGAGTAGTGAAGGCAGAAGTTCGTGCGCCGCAGGCGTCTGTGTACGTGTACGAGCTGCAGAACAACGACGTGAAGGTCGAGAAGCTGGAGTTTGTGAAGGCGGCAGCGTGAGCGGCGAGCGAGGGTCTGTGTTGGTTTGAGCTGCTTTGTTATTAGCTAGGCCGGCGTCTCGCATCTGGCATCGGTGCAAAGTCATGTAAGGCCTGTGGCAACGATGGTATGAGGATGCACTTGCTCCCCTTGCTTGATCTCGAGACTCATTAAGGCCAGAGAACCTGAAGAGGGCTTGCCCAGCTTGCAAAAATCCTTATCGTCTAGCACTTTGACGTTTGCACGCAAACAGGCGTCGCACCGGCAGCAGTCACACGCCCCGCACACACACGAGTCGCGATGGCGTCGCTAGCGAGCCTGTCGGCGCAGTCGTGCATGACCAGCGGCCGGGTCGCGGCCGTTCGGCCCCAGCAGACTCGCGGTGAGGCCTTGGCAGGGCAATGCTGGGCAGAACGACCGGAGCTGGGCACGCAGTGCTTGTGAAGGCCTTGCTGTGGAGGTCATGCATTGAGAAAGCCAAGCTGGCCTGAGCTCTCTCACTGCGCGACCAGCTCTAGGGCTGCGCTGTGGCTGGGCAGCGCGGGCACTGACCAGCCACCTGGGTGCGGCGCAGGCGCGCGGAGGAGCCTGGTGGTGCGCGCAGCAGAGGAGGGCGAGAAGAAGGCGCCAGCGCCTTCAAAGCCCACCATCGGCCCCAAGCGCGGCTCGATGGTGAGGACCTGGGATCGCCGTGCACTGCTGTTGTCTGCGCGGCTCGGCTGTATGAGACGCAGCAACACTGCACTGCACTGCTGCTGTCAGCGGGCCTCACGGCTGTATGTGATATAGCGTCACCGTCTTGCAGGTGAAGATCCTGCGCCCGGAGTCCTACTGGTACAACGACATCGGCAAGGTGGTGTCCGTTGACCAGGCGCGCGCAGACCGCTGCTGGTGATGTGTGCAGCCTCACCGAGAGCGGCGCCTGAGGCCCGCCCTTGGCGCGCTGCGCAGAGCGGCATCCGCTACCCCGTCGTCGTGCGTTTCGAGAAGCTCAACTACGCCGGCGTCAGCACAAACAACTACGCGCCCAACGAGGCGCGTCCCGCTCTGGCACTGAAGCGCAGGCGTTACCAAGCGTACACGCCACCCCTGTTGAGATGGCAGAGACTGCGGCTGCGGATGCGTGCTGGTTGTGAGCGCCTCTTAAGTGTGAGCTGCAACTGCCTTGCAACTCAGCCCACAAGTAGTGGGCGTGGTAGTGGGTGCGCACGCGACTGCGTGGGCCACCCACTTGCCTGCAGTGCGCCGCACCACACCTGACAAACTTTGACCGCGCAGGTCGTGGAGGTCTGAGCTGCACGGCGCTCAGTTGGGGGGTGGCGCTGCGGGCGTCGAGGCTGGGAAATGCCTTGCCGCACAGTTGGGGTCATATGTACGGTCAGTCGTGGCGCGCGGAGTGCGCAGCGCAGCGCAGCGTGGATCCGCCCTGAGGATGGACCCTCAGGAGACTAGTCTAGGCATCCTGGCGGGCTCTGCGGCACTACACAGCGTCAAGCGCTGACGCAGTTGTAAGCAGTTGTAAGCAGTGCGGTGGGCCAAAGCTCCTTCACCTTGTGCCACAATAAAGCCGCCCGCCAGCACACCCAGCCACACCCCTTGCGACCCAAACCTGTTGCGAGGCCTTCATGGCCGCAGACTTTCAGGCATGGGCGGGCGGCAGAGAGACACGGCTTCGCATGCCCCGCCCTGGCTGCTAGGCCTGCCCGTTCTCGACCTGCCACCACAGCGGCGGCGAGGTCGGCAGGCGCTTGGTCAGGACGTCGCAGCCGGCGTCTGTGACGAGCAGCGTGTGCTCAAACTGCGCCGAGCGCTTGCCGTCCTCCGTGGCGGCCGTCCAGCCGTCCGGCCAGGTCACGTCGCGCCAGCTGCCCGCGTTCACCATCGGCTCGATCGTGAACGTCTGCCCGGCCTTCATCACGCCCAACGCCTGCGCCCCCGCCGCCCCGAGCTGTGCGCTATGCGCTTTCTCAAGGCGGACACGCCGTGTGGCCGCGGCGCTGTGCGCCATGAGCCCCATACATGCAGGTGCCTGTACCGCGCGCATGGCGCAGGGCATGCTGGCGCGCAGCCACAGGGCGCGGCGCGCGCGCGTGGGCCGCGCGCCTTGTTGTGGGAGTAGTGCGGGATGTTGGGCGCGCAGTGGAACAGGTCGCCGATGCCGTGGCCGCAGTACGACTTGACCACCTGGAAGCCGGCGCTGCCGACGTGCGCGCTGATGATGTCGCCCACGTCCCGGAAGCGCAGGCCCGGCCTCACCGCCGCGATCGCCTTGTCGAGCGCCTGCTCGGGCGCGCGCGCAGGATTTCTGGAGTCCCGAGGCAGCATGCGCCGCACTCGCGAGGCAGGGCCTCGCATGCGATCCGCCGGGCCCGCCGCCCTGCCGCCGCGCAGCACGCACCTCGGACGTCACGCGGATGAGCCGCCGGGAGGCGTCGTCGACGGCGCCGACGACGTAGGTCTCGTTCAGGTCGCCGTGGAAGCCGTTGAGGTAGGCGGTGACGTCCACGTTCACGATGTCGCCGTCCTCCAGCGGCCGCCGGTCTGGGATGCCGTGGCAGATCACCTG
>JAABUV010001691.1_pt1 | contig 31495 bp, 26 predicted proteins | sample 5559971 | NCBI WGS metagenome assembly JAABUV01 (sample SAMN10711881, study PRJNA513362) | rock metagenome | isolation source: Antarctica rocks | place: Antarctica: Victoria Land, Knobhead nord | collected 2015-12-19
CACCGTCCAGGCCCACTGCGGCCTTCGTCTCCAGGAGCAGCACTTTGCGGGAAGGAGCAGGGCCATAGTAGGGGATGCTACAGCCTCTGAGCACCTGCTTGCTGCCAGCAAACTCCTCCTCCTTGGTTCTTCCTATGGCCTGTGGCTGGCATCAAGGTGTAGTAGCCCTCCGAGCGTGCGGTAGGCTGTTGCTGGGAACCAGCGCGCGCTTGCGCCAGGGCGCCCGCAAACAACCACCAGGCGCACTGTCTCGCCTTGCTGCGTTTGCAGCCCTGGCTAGCTGTTCACCGCGCACGTGGTCCCATGCGACCCGGCCCGCAGCGTTGCGTGCAGCAGGTCTCACCTCTCTAGGTGGACTTCCCTCCGAGCGTGCGGAGGCTGTGCAAGAGAAGAGGCGGGGTGTGGGAAAGTTGCGCGGCGGAAGCCTTGCTTGCTCTGCATGCTTGCGCTTTGTTGCTTGCCAGAGCTGAACTTCAGCAGGGACTGCACTTGTTGCACGTTACAAACAAACGTTTGCGTGTGGGGGTTGCAGAGACAGTGTCTTCACAGCCAGTGCAGCCGGCGCTGCAGCAGAACTTGCAACCGACGCTGCCACCAACGGCGTTTCAGACTCCGAGCATGCAGCAGGCGCAGCTGCAGTCCGTGCCGCAGCAGCCTGTGATGGTGCGCTCCAGGCGCTGCTTCTCAACGTGCACTGCAGTGTCTGTGTGTGTGTAGGACCTACGGGAAACACACGGGCAGTGCGTTGCATGCAGCTGCAGGGGGCTGTCACAGCTATGGACGACACTGCAGCGCTGGTTTCAAAACAGCTAGAGCTGGGTGCAAGTAGGCTGCGCAGCGCTGCCAAACTGCGTCAAGCGGGGGTGCGGCACACGGCGGCGTCACAGCGGGCGTCACCCTGTCCAGCCGCAGGAGCTGCTGCTCAAGCCGGGCTGGCTGTGCTCTTGCACAGCTGCGCCCGGTGCTTGTACCGCAAGCGCTTGTGCTGCCAGCAGCGCAGGAGCGCTCGTGGCAGCGCATCCCAAACACAGCTGTTCCTGCGCACGCTGCGCTGGGCGTCTAGCGCTTTGCGCAGCCGCACCCGATGGCCGTGCCGCAGCAACGGCGGCGCAGGAGGGCATACGGCCGCGCCATACAATGCACGCCTTCCCATGCACAGGCTGCTAAGCGGCTGGCGCTCTGCGCAGCCGTACCAGATGGTCGTGCCGCAGCAGGCGGCCGCGGTGCAGCAGGCGGCGGCGACGCAGGCGGCGGCGACGGCCGCGCCTGCCGCGCCGTCGGCCGCGGGGCAGACGCTGCCCAGCGCGGCGCGCCCGGCCGGCGCGGCGGTGCTGTTTGAGTACCACTGCGTGGGCGTGCAGAATTACACGTCGCGTGCGGGCCCCCTTCCTGCGCGCACTGCGTGAGCGGCTCTCAGATGCGGGGGGTTGCGTGGCGGTGCATGGCGGCGCGCTCTGGCAGTGCGCAGGCGTGTCTGGGCTTGTGCACATGCTTTGCAAACAGATACCAACGTCATGATGGCGGGGCCGGTTGATGAAGGTCCAAGCACAGCTCTGCTTCATGGTGACATTCAGCTGATGACCATGTGTGTGCGGTCCGCAGTGAATGGCAACGACTACGCGAACACCGGCACTGTTGGAGGTATGGCCGCGGGGCATTGTGCATCATGATGAGACCTCTCCCTGCAAAACACATGGAGCTCCTTGCAAAATATATGTAGGATGCGTCCAAGCTCGCCTGCTGTTTGTCGATTCGCTGCTAGTTGAGTCCATCTAGCTCCACAGCATGCTCCAGGCCACAGGCCTGGGCCGTTGGCGACGGAGTCTGTAGCTGTGTCCCATATCAAGCGCAGGGCACGCGACGCGGTCCGGTCCATGCCGCAGACACAGCATGCTCACACCACAGGATGTGCCTGCGCGCGCCCGCAGACTTGTACCAGCAGACGACCAAGATCGGCTGGCACTTTGTGGACACGCGCGGCTATCCCACGTGGCAGGCGCGGCGCACGCCTCGGCGCCCCTCCAGCGCTACACCTTGCAAGGCTCTCTGGCTGTCTGCGTCGTGGCGGCGACCGCAGCTTGGCAACATGTGCCCACAGGACGCCGGTCAAGCTGACAGCGGTGACAGCATGGAGCAGGCATGCCGAGAATGACACCGGCGCCAGCGTCCACCCGCGTGCCCTGCAGCCGAGCGCGCCTGCATGCCGAGGATGGGCGGAGGCCTGGCAGGCAGCACGGACATGCACCAGGGCTCCCGCTGTGGAGTCGGGCCGATGTGCCATGCGGGTCGTGTGCAGGCGCGCAGGTGTGGGACGTGCAGCGCGTGTAGGGTAGGCGTTAGGGTAACCCTAAACATAAGCGGGCCATGTGTGGGCGCGCAGGTGTGGGACCTGCAGCGCGGCAACATGGACGGCGCCGTGAGCGGGCGCAAGGTGGGCAACTCCGACGTGCCCAATGCGGCCAACGACGGCGGCTTTGGCAGCATCCCGCAGGCGCTGTTCCAGGCCATCCCCGGCACCGCGTCAGGCGCGCGCGCGCTGCAGGCCGGCGGCGTGCTCCGCTCGGCGCTGCTGCTGTCAGGGCGGTGACGGACAGCTATCGCTGTCTAGCCGCTGCGCATCTGTGCAGGTTCCTAATGCGGATGCTGCTCGTGCTTGAACAGACTGTCTGAATGCAATGTCGCATAAAAATAAAGGCCACTGCTCGTGCTGAACAGTGTATCCCAAATGCGTCCAGCAGTGTGCATGCAGCTGGAGTGCAAGCATGCAGCCCTGCTTGTTGCTGTTGCATCGTGTGACTGCAGCTATAGAGAGACAGCTGCGGCAGCGGGTGCTGGGACGCCAGCACAGACGCCTGGATCTGCCGCAACAGGCGCCCTGCCATGTAGCTCGAGACAGGCAGTTGACTTGCAGCGTTACTCGGGCATGGCTCGCGTCAGGGCGGCTGACAGCGGGCTGGCTCCGCAGGCGTATTTGGCTCCGTGGCGTACGTGCAGCGCATCAACACGCTGGGCGGGCGCATCCCCGGCAACTTCTACTCCATCCCGAAGTTCCAGTCGACGAACAACTACGCGCTCGCCATCCCCTTCCAGGCGCGCGCATATGTTCACACCGAACCCGCGAGTGGGACATGTCAAGTACTGCAAACACGCTTGCCATGGCCGCTCGCTGCTTGCCAGCGTCGGTGCCTGCGAGCCTACCTGCAGGCCCTGCATGGACGATGTTTGACGCACCGGGCCACAAGTGCGGGGGCCATGCAGGTAGCTATGCCTTGCAAAAAGTGTAGCCAGCATAGCCTCCACACCACCTCATGCATTAGAGATAGCCCGATGTGGGCTTGGCAAGGGCACACGGCACGAGGCGCAGCATGTGAGCTTGAGCGTGCGCGGCGCGCCGCAGGCGGACTACGTGTTCCTGAGCGGTGGCAGCTCCGCCGCTGCGCCCGCACAAAGCGCTGCACAGAGCGCGACGTCGGGCTGAGGCGCCTGGCTGCGTTGCCCGGCTCTGCGCGCACGCGCGCGTGCGGGGACACCGCGGCATTCTTCTAGCTATGCTTGTCCGCAGTCTCCAGTGTATTGCTTTCCGGGGTGCGCCACAAGCAGTCTGTGTTTGACCACCCCCTCAGGTTGTCTGTCGAAATGTGTTTCGGAACCTCCTGGCCGCATGTCGCCTCTGCCTGTGCGCAGACCCGAGCCGCGAGTCCCCTGCGCGCCGCACTGCCCTGGCCACGCTGCTGTGGCAATTATTCGCATATCTGTTTGGCCCAAGTACCAGGACTAAGTGCGTTACGCACATTAGCTGCATGAGGGCCCCTTCATGTTAACAATTGTGACAGCGGACTAGTTGCTCAGGCGTTGCCTGCATGTTTTGCTGTCAAATGCTTTGTAACTTACCCTAGTGGAAACTGTAACCTGCACGAGGATTCGGTCTGGTGTTCAGATGTGCAGCAACGTTGCTAGCTAGCATATCAAGAGTCTCCAAGACTCTGCGAGACCCTCACGGTGTTCTCAAAGAGAGGACATGCTCTTCGTCAATATAAACAGTCCAACGTTTCCAGGTAGAGAAGTGGTGTGCGCAGAGTGGCGCCTGCAGTGCCCCGCCTGTGGCGCGCGCAGCTTGCGGCATGACTTGCGCTCATCCCCTGCGCTTCCGCAGCGGCGCCCTGCTGCTACGTGGTGAGCTTGCACACCTGAGTGTGCTGCCAAGCCCACACTGCTCACCCGCTGGCCGCTAGCATCACCTGTGTCAGGTGCAGGCATGCACGGCGTGAGAGGCGACCACGCTGGCGGCCTGCACCAGCGGCCTGGCCTTCGCAGGCTGCAGAGCTTGCAGGCCTGCCAGCAGTCGGGGCGCTTGCAACACCAGCGCTGCTGCTGCTTCTGGCGCTGTGTGCGCTTGGCGGCATAAGCGTCGTCGGGAAGGTCCTGCTATGGGACTACCAGGTGTGCCTGCGCAGCACTCTGGCCCTCTCTGCCACCCTGTGCTGCCGCGCGCTGACCGCCCTGCACCTTTTGCTGGCAGAACCGGCGCACAGAAGACCCCAACGACCCTCTCCACGACAACAACCTGTCCATCAAGCCGGCCCCGGCCAGGCTAGAGCCGGGGGCGCGCCCTAGCCTGAGGCGCTCCATATCTCTGTCCAAGCTCGGACTGCAAAGCTTAGGCAACATGGTCCAGGACCTCAAAGACAGGTACGCGGCCACTGGCGCTCGTGCTGCCACCTTTGCGCGTCACCAGGGTCTCCCTCCTTCCGTTTTGCGGTGCTTGCTGCTGCGGGCGTGTGCCTGTGTGTGCCTGAGCCACCGGCCCAAGCTCAATAGCTTTGCTAAGGGCTTGACTTGTCCTGTTTGGTTCAATTGTCTCGAGCATACTCGTTTGTGACCGAGCAGCACGGTCTTGCCTCAGAACAGATGCGTGCTCCACGGTTTTGTGCGTGATGTGCATGCATGCGCTTGCCTGTTCCACCCATGTGCACAGCAGAGCATGCAAACAGCGTCTTTGCTGCTACCATATGCCGCGCCGCGTGCAGGCCCGGCACACTTGTTGCGCTGATGTGGCTCCAAGCGCCCGGCCCGTTGGGGGAGGAGATCTTTTCTGAGATGGCGGTCGACAGCGTGCTCAACGCCCTGTGGTGCGCGCCAGCGCCGCCGCGTTGCATTGCATCCCAGTAAGCATGTGCCTCCAGTTTCCTACGCTGTTTTGAGAGGGCTTCCTTCACGTCAGTGGTGTTGTCGCGCCTCTGGCGCACTTGCGCTGGCCTGTCATGCGACGTGGCTCCGGAACCAGCTCGAGCGCCGCGTGGTGAAGCCAAGTGCGTGCGACCTCACCGGCGGCCTCGCCCGGCCGCCAGGACGGTGCGGGGGAGCCTGCAGCTGTGGCAGCTGGCCAGCGCGGTGGCGGCGCCGCCGCGCTCGGCCAGTCTGGTGTTTCAGCTGGCGCGCCAGCTGCCGGACGCGCCCTGGACGGTGGCGCTGCCGGTGCCGGACAACGTCTTGCTCGGCGCGCTCGGCCGGGCGGCGCGCGCGGCGCCCGGTGCGCCGGCCCGCACGCCCGGGCCCTCCCTCCCTGCACCCGCCCCGGTGGCGGGCGGCGCGCCCCTGCGGCGGCCGGGCGGCGGCGTGTCCGTCAGGGCGCCGCGCGTGGCGCCAGGCGCGCGCGCCTGCCCGCCTGCGAACCCAGCAGGGCGCCGCGCTCGGAGCTCAGCGAGCCGCTTGCCTGCTCGCGATCGCGGCCGGGTCGCGCGCGCGGCGCCTGGCGCGCGGGCGCGCCTTCAGGGCCATTGCCTGAAGAAGAGAGCCCGTGTGCGGGGAGGTCGTGCGCCGCTGGTCTGCGGTGGGGAGCAGAGCAAGCATGAGCGCCCAAACCCCCTGCGATGTCCGGGAGATGTCTGCTGCACAGCTAGCAGTCGTGCAGCTGGTACTGCGACCCAGGTGTCAGCCGGATACGCAGTTGCTATCGTCCCCCTGTCGCAGCCTTGCAGGTTTCATCTGCTGCTGGACGTTTGCACAGCGGTGGGCGTCAGCATGCCCGCTCATGCAGCACTGCCCGGAGTGCGCGCTGAGGCAGTGTTTAGAGCAAGGCATGCCTGGTCTTGAATGTGCTGTCTTGGTTGTCATGGCATGCGCTCATGCCAAGGACGCCTGAGGAGTGCTGCACCCCATGGCTCGCTGCGGTTGTCATGGCATGGGCTTGTGTCAGTACGCCTGACGAGATCTGCATGGTACGGCTTGCAGGGCCTGCGGTGGACCCCGTCAGGCACCTCCTGCGCGCCGTGGCGACGGACGTCGCGAGCGACTATGCCGCCGCCGCGCTGGAGTGCGCCAATGCAGCGGGCGCGGTAGAGGAGCGGACGTGAGGTCTGTTGCGGACCCTGTCATGGTGCTTTGCCAGCTTTGCGGGTGATCGCCATGGTGGGCGCTGTCTGAGTGCAGTGGGGACCTTGCAGCGGAGCACCAGGATAGCAGAGGCACAGCAGGAGCGTCATTGCGAGAGGGCATCTTGGCATGCAGAGGTGTGTGGAGTACAGCGGGCATAATGCTGAGACACTGTAGCTTAGCTCTGTGTTGAAAGGCATCTGATCATGGCATATGTGCGCATGCGAAGCTCCAAAGAACTGCACATGTGCATGCATGCTCATGTGCATCCTGTCACCCTTTGGGCCTGGGCAACAATGTGATGTGTACGATTGAATGATGCGGAGTTTGCCTCTCCACACTCCTTGGAGTTGGAATGAATGAATGAATTACAACCGTGTATCAGCCAAAACTGGCCGCTTACGGCCGCTTATGGACAACCAGCCATGCAACTCGCTCTGCACCTGCTAAGAACCTAACCTAGCCCCCCCAATGCAGCAGTGCCCGTCAGAACACAAAGGCTGTACTCCGACGGACAGGGACTGGCAGGGCAATGCAAAGGAGGCGCAGATGATTGCACTGCCGAGCCTAGGGCCCAGCGCACAGGCCCCCAGCATCATGGCGGGATAAGGACAGCAAAGGCCGGCTAGACGCAAGGCGCACGGCGCTACTGACAGTGCACGATGGCGGAGTCGTCAGCAAACAACGGCTGGGTTGAATCCTACCTTGAGGCACTGGTGCGAGCTACGCATCCACTGCATTGGCGTCGGGCTCATGATCTGCGCTCCACCAATTGAGCGCTTTGCTGCAGCGTGGCCTGCAGTGTGGAACACTCAGGCACGCAGAGGACGCCACTGAAGCAGGGAGTGCTGCACACCGTTGGCCTTGGGCCAAGCTGAGTTTGGTCTACTTGTGGCGCAGCTGAGCTTCGGGCTGTCGACGGAGTACTCGAAGAAGCCGGCCCAGCAGGATGCCAAGTCGGACAAGGTGGACGCCGACCGGCAGCTCTATGCCAAGTACTACGTCTCGCAAATTATGCAGCTTGGCGAGGAGGGCATCCGGGACGCCTGGAGCAAGGTGGGGCCGGGCACCTTTCGGCAAGACTAGCTGCAGCAGGAAGCCTGCCGTACTGCACAGGTTGGCGCTCTTGTCTGCATGCACGACATGGGCGCGCGGCAGCCCATGTCAGTGCATGGGCTGTGTGACCGCTTTACAAGCGGCTGGCCGAGCGCTGCGCTGCTGCAGCGCGGCACTTGCGTGCCTATCTACAGGATGGGTCGGGCAGCGGCAGTCGTGCAGCGCATGGCTGCTTGGTCTGGGGCGCGCGCGCCGGTGCCACTGCAATGTAGTTGCGCTGTGGGCTGGCTGTGGCGCCCACTGAGACTGGACAAGATATACCCGTCATCGACGACGGGAAGCATGCGTCTGACTCATTCTGCGGGCACAGCATAGCAGCTGCTTGCAGCAGCTTCTCTGTGCACGGCGTCAGCGCTCACACTTCCTGGCTTGCCAACTCCTGGAGCCTGCAAGGGCGAGCGCTGTGTGCTGTGTCGGCGCGTGCGCGGCCTTCGTCTTGTACCGCTGTCATTCGGCGTTTGCAGGAAGACATGGCTGCAAGCATGGATGCGCGTGCATGCACTGTCTGACGAGCAAAGGCTATTAGTTGGGCCGCTGGGGGAGAGAATGCGGAAGGGGCGGTCGGCTAAGGGGTAGGAAGACGCTGAGCGCCTCTCTGGAGCGCGTGTGCGTGGCTATGGTCCTGCAGTCACTTTGATGACTGCAGGAGAGGCTGCTTGTGTTCACTGCAGAGCAGCTGCACTTACGGTTGCGTCCAATCCGTTCTGGCAGGACAGACCGCCGGTGCGGAGCGCAGCCGCCTGTTGAGTGCGCGGCAGCACCAGGCGGACGCTCAGGAGATCATCTGTGGGAGAGCACTCAGCGCATGCACGCGCTTCGTGCCGTCAAGGCGGCCAGGCTTGCTGGAGCCGCGCGCAGCCGCTGGTCAGCTGCAGACGGGGCGGCGGGGGCGGCGCAGGCGACCTCGTCGCGGCACTACGGCGAGAAGGACGCGCGGCTGGAGTACCTGTCCTGGCGCGTGTGGCACCTGAAGCGCAAGAAGCACATGGTGCGCCGGGAGGAGATCGAGCGCCGCGCGCGCGCGATCGTCGAGGACGACTCGGGGCCCGCGGTGGCCGAGGAGGAGACGTCTGACGAGGACACGGTCGGCGCGGCCACGCGCGCCAAGAGCGACTCCGGCCGCCAGGCGCGCCGGGACCCCCGTGGGTGCCGCTCACTGGTCGGTCGCAGGTCGTTGAGTGCACTTGCAGCGCGCATGCCATGTGATAAATTGCTCTGCCCAGAGTTGCATTGGCATTGCGTGGGAACGGGACAATGCATGTGTGGACGGGACTATGCACAAGGGCGCGCGCGGCCTTGCAGTGAGCCCCCCGAGCAGGTTTGTTCATCCGGCGCGGCTGTGCAGCCCAAGCCGGGTCGGGCGCTGCCCGGAGCCGCGCTCGCGCGCCGCGCAGGTGGCATTTGCGCCGCTGCCTGTCTTCCCAAAGCCCGTGGCGACCAAGGCGCCGCCGCCGGCGCGCGAGCCCTCGCGCGAGCTCACCGCGTCAGAGCAGTTCCTGGCGCAGGCGCGTGCTCCAGAGCGCGTGCTCAAAGAGATACCCTAAGCCTTGATTATGTGCGCCATGCGCATGGCCGCAGGTGCGATGTTGAGGTGCCTTAAGATATGCGTGCAGGTAGGTGAAGTGATGCATGCCAGACTGCGAGGCATGCGCAGCTGAGATCTAGGCAAGCATGACGGCCAGCACACGGCGGGTCGCGAGCGCCGATGCCGGGGGCACCGCCTCTCCGCCGAGGCCGCCAGCGCTCTGTGCGGGCGAAGGAGTATGTGAGCTCGCCGCCGACAACGGACGAGCAGGGGCGCGACCCGTTCGAGGGCCGCGTGGACGGCCTGTACCTGGTGCTCATCTCGCTGCACGGCCTGGTGCGCGGCGAGCGCATGGAGCTCGGGCGCGACCCCGACACCGGCGGCCAGGCGCGTTCCCCCCCACCCCACCCACCCACCCCCGCCGCTGCAGCGCGTAGTGAGGTCAAGAGGGGGGCAAGGCGTGCAGCAGCTTGCGAGAGGCGCTGCATGGCTGGCGTGCGGCGGGCGCCACAGGTCAGACAGCGACGGCCAGACGTGTGCTGCGCCTTTGCGCGCTCGCACACGGGGATCTGCGTGCAAGTGTAACTCTGTGGGACGCGGCTACGGCTGCCAGCCAGCAGCCAGCCACGCCCGCCCCTGCACCACCTCTGCCACATTGCCCGCATGGCCCTGCAACCAGCGCTGCAGCGCCAGTAGAGCGCGGCATGCAGCGGAGCGCGTGCGCAGCCGCTCGAGCCCCCGCGCAGCTCTGCGTGCGCCCGCGCAGCCAGACCGAGCGCGCGGCGCGCGCGACGCGCGCGCCGGCGCGCCGCGCCCGGCGGCCTGCCGTGGCGGAGAGAGCAACCACGAGGCGCCGACCTGATGCAGAAACAATGAGTGGTTAACATGCCTCTCTTTCAGGCGGGGCCGCCCGGAGCCCTGCGCGCACCCGCCGCCCGGCTGCGCAAGTCAAGTACGTGGTGGAGCTGGCGCGCGCGCTCGCGCAACCCGAGAAGGTGCCCAAAACCCCTACACAACCCTAAAGCACTGCTGCCCGGCGCAGGTCAAGTACGTGGTGGAGCTGGCGCGCGCGCTTGCGCAGCACCCGGCCGTGTACCGCGTGGAGCTGCTCACGCGCCTGATCCGCGACCCCGCCGTCGACGAGAGCTACGGCGTGGAGGCTGAGGCGCTCTGGCGGCCGCCGGGCGAGGCCGAGGACGGCCTCGGCGGCGCGCACCTGATCCGGCTGCCCTGCGGGCCGACCGACACATACCTGCGGTGCGCGCGCCGCCACGCCCGCGCCGCCCCGGGCTTGCGCGTGCGGCCCGCGGGCGGCCGCGGCGCTTGGCGTGGCTGCCGGAGCCGCCGGCCGGGACTGGGGGCGCCCCGGGCGGCGCGCACCTCAGGGCCGGAGCCCCGTGGGCGCGCCGATGCGTGCCGACTGGCGCTACATAGCGGGGCGTCTGACCATGCGGCACCCGAAGCAGTGTGAATGGGCTGATTGGCGCGGCAGCCGGGCGCAGCGCAGCCGCCGGCCCTGGGCAGCGCCCCCCCGCTGCGGCGGCATGACCGCACGGCCGCCCTGGCCCGCTGCGGTAAGCGGGCGCGCGCGCGCGCAGCAAGGAGCGCCTGTGGCCGCACATCCGCGAGTTTGCGGACAACGGCATTGCGCACACCAAGCGCATGCTGAGCGCGCTGGGCGAGAACGGCACGCCCTGCGAGCTGTACTCCATCCACGGCCACTACGCCGACGCCGGCGAGGCGCGCCCGCCACAGTCCCAACCCCAACCCCAACTGGTCTCCTTGGTGGACTTTTGTCAAGCCCTTGCAAGCTGTGTGCCAGCCACAGGCACTCTGCCGACGCTAGCGGGGTGACCCTGACGTCCTGTAGAACCCTGCCAGGCGCCCCGCCTGCGCGTGCCGGCGCGGCCTCGCCCAGCGCCGCCCGTCCGCGCGTGCGTCCGCGCACGCTGGGACAGGGCGCAGTGGAGCGGTCAAGGGCGTGCGCAGGGCCGCGACGGGGCGCGCGCGGCGCGCGGTGGCCGCGCTGATGGCGTCCACGCTGGGCGTCGACATGGCTGGCCTTGACCCTGTCGAGGCCCTTGACCTGCGCAGGGCCCTCACGCGGGGCGCGGCGTGCAGGTGGCCGCGCTGATGGCGTCCACGCTGGGCGTCGACATGGTCATGACCGGCCACTCGCTCGGGCGCAACAAGCTGGAGCACCTGCTGGCCTCCGGCGCGCGCCCGCCGCGCCCCGCACGCCATGCTGCCCCCTGTAGCAGCCTGCGCGTCAGACCTGCGGGGTCTAGGGTTGGACCTGCTGGGCTCAAACTTTCTGGAACCTTTTGCGCCGACCAAGCCCTGTCACCAAGCCCTGGCTGGCCCTGACGGGCGGGCCCGCGCCGCGCGCAGGCACGATGAGCAAGAAGGAGATCGAGGAGGCGTACGCGATCAGCCGGCGCATCGAGGGCGAGGAGCGCGCGCTGGAGGCGGCCGTCAGCGTCACCACGTCCACGCAGCAGGAGATCGACGAGCAGTGGAACCTGTACGACGGGCGCGCCCCGCCCCGGCTGGCCCCCCTCCTGGGTTGGCGGCAGCCGCGCCGGGGCATGTTCTCACAGAGACAGCGTGACAAGGATGCTGAGTCAATTCTAGGTCGGCAACCCTGTTTTTTTTCCATTTATACGCAAGACTGGCTGTCACAACGGCAAGGGAATGTGTGTCGTGGCGGCGCTGGCCTGGAAGTGGTACGGGTTGCAGAGCGCCGCGCCCCGCGAGTGCGCACAGCACGGCCGAGCCCCGGCGCGCGGCGCGCAGGTATGACAAGAAGCTGGAGCCGGTGCTGCGCGCGCGGCGGCGCGTGGGCCGCCACATGCCGGTCATGAACGTCATCCCGCCCGGCCTGGACTTCTCCAACCTGAAGGCGCGCGCGCTCGCGGCGAAGGGTCGGGGACGAGTGCCGCTGTCTTGGCTGCGCAGCGTGCCCTGAACTGATGGCCCTGTCTCACCCTTCCCTGCCACCCCTGTGCTTGCGCACCAGTGCTGGGCGTTGTCTGTTGTGGCGTTCAGCGACACGCTTGAGCAGGAGCCCGCAGCCAGACTGGCGCGTGTGCGCTCCATTGCGCGCGGAGCGCCGCAGCTGCACCTGCAAGCGCTGTGCGCAGCCTCACCACCCTAACCTACACCTAGCCTACCCTGCCCTATCAATCACGTCGGCCAGGGTGGAGTGGAACCCTGGAACCCGACGGCTGCCGGGCGTGCGCCAGGTGGACCTGCCGGAGGACCCCAACCTGCCGGGCGCGGGCGTCGCGCCGGCCAAGCAGGTGTTTGCGACGGCCGCGCCCATCGCGGCCATCGCGGCCAAGCGCTCCAGCGGCGACCACCCCTCGCCGCGCACGCGCGGGCTGTCTGACGGCGTCGGCCGCCGCGCCAGCGCCAGCAGTGAGGCCGGCCGGGCGGCAAGCGACCACGGCGAGGGCGGTGCGGACCCTGAACCCACAGGGGTTTTGGGTTCACAGGATGCAGTGCAGTGCGGCAACAGCAGGCATGCCCACAGGGCAGCGGCAGACGCGGCGCGGGCCCCCTCTGCGCGCGGCGCTGGGGCTGTTAGGGGGCGCTTGAGAGGTGCACAAGCCGGGGCAGTCCCCCTACGCACGCGGGCAAGCGATTGCACAGGGCTACAGCGGCACGCACAGGCTGCCACCTCTCACGTCTCTGCCAGCTGGCATGCCGGAGGAAATTACCTTGGCGCGCTGCGAGTTATGCTGGAGGGTGTGGTAGGCCTTTATCATGCACGCGTGCCTTCCCGCACTGCACTGGTGCAGTGCCCGCCTGCGCTGGCGCCGCGCGCTAATCGGCGCCGCGACGGTTCATAGTGAGGCGCGCATCGTGCAGCCCTGAGGCAGTGCTTGGGTTTGCGCTGCGCGTTGCGGCAGCTGGCCAGGCCGCGAGCGCGCCTGCCACGCCTTTCGCGGCTGCGTGCGGGGCCAACGGCGCCTGCAGCAACGGCGGGCGCTGCGGCCGTCAGGGTTCCCAGACTCTGCACTCCCCGCCCACCTCGCCCGGCTCGCTGCACGGGCGCGCCGGGGGCGGCCAGCTCGGCCGCCGCAGCCGTCATGGTTGGCACCTCCCTGCCCAGCACGACCCTTCTTTTCAATTTCTCTTTTCATGGGCACTGAGCTCGCATGCCTTCGCCTGTTCTGAGACCCTTGTTGTGTTCAAGCTAGGCGCTTTGGCCCTGCATGACCGGCCACAGCCGCGCGCGCTCTCTCTCTTCTTTTGGGGACTGCATGTGTCCCTGTCATGCGCGATTTTATGCCTCCCGCGTGCTTGCCAAGCGTCCCAGACATGCGGCTGCGGACGCCGCGCGGCTGACGCGCCCGGCGCGCTCTGCGCTGCGCGGCAGGCTCCGAGGCGGGCGAGAGCGACCGCGCGCTGGCCTCGCATGAGGCCGGGTCCGGCTACCCGATGTTCAAACACGCGCACGTGGAGGAGCCAAACATGTGGAAGGCGCGCGCCCTCGCTGCTGGGCGACGCCTCCGAGGGTTAGGGCAGGGTTAGGGTTAGGTCACAAGCACGCGCACATGGAGGAGCTGCACATGTGGGGAGGCGCGCGCCGTCGCTGCCTGGCGACGCCTCCGAGGGCGGCAGGGCCTGCGGAGCAGTGTGCAAGGAGCTGGGCTGCGCCCGGCGGCCTGCAGGCATGCAGGGGCAGCATGCGCTTCGCAGCCGCGTTGTGCCCCGATTTCTGGGGCGAGCGGGGCTTGCGCGCAGTTGCGCGCTGCAGGGGCGAGCCGAAGAGGACGCGCTCTGTGGTTGCCGCTTCATGCAGAGTGCACGTGGGCGCTCGCGCTGCTGCGTGAAACGCTAAAAAAACCATGTGTAGACGCCGACAGGCCCCCAAGTCAAGCCCCTAGGGCCTAAGACCCTCGCCGCGGGCCCTGCGCAGGAGATCTTCCGCTTCCTGAAGAACCCGCGCAAGCCGGCCATCCTGGCCATGTCGCGCCCGGACGCCAAGAAGAACATCACCACGCTCGTCAAGGCGTTCGGCGAGAACCAGATGCTGCGCGAGCTGGCCAACCTGGTGCTCATCATGGTGCGCCGCCGCCGCGCCGCACCGCCTGGGCTTTTGAACGGTTCAGCAGGGTTTGCTCCCGCTCGCCTGCCTGGCGCTCGCTGCGGCGCGCCGTCGCTGTGTCGCCCCGACTTTCCGTGCGGCGCAGACTGCATGCTCTGGCCGTGGGCAGTCCTTGGTCTGGCAGCGATGCTTGCCTGGTCGCAGGCTCTGCCCATGCAGCGCTGCCCTGGCCCTGCGTCAGCACCGGCGAGCTAGCCTCCCGTGCCTTCCGGGCGCCCACGGACCTGACCCCGCACGTGCGCGCGCGCGCAGGGCAACCGGGAGAGCATCGACGCGATGGCGGCCGGCAGCGCGCAGGTGCTGCAGCAGGTGCTGCGGCTCATCGACGCGCACGACCTGTACGGCTCCGTCGCGTACCCCAAGAAGCACACGCAGAAGGACATCTCCGACATCTACCTGCTGCCCTTCGCCACGCGCGGCGTGTTCACCAACGTCGCGCTGCAGGAGCCCTTCGGGCTCACCGTCATCGAGGCGCGCGCCCCACTAGCCCGCGCCGCCGGGTGCGGTGCGGCTGCTGGTGCCGCGCCGCAGCAACCGCTCTGCCGCACCGTGGGCGAGGCGCCCTCTGCCCGCCCCGCAGGCTTTCAGCGCGGCCCGCTGCTTGATAGAGCGGCGCTGGCCGGCTGTGCATGCTGAGGCTGGGCGCGTGTTTGCCATATATCATTCCAGCTGCTTACGGTTGGAGGCAGGGCGTGCGGCCCTTCTGCAGCCTCTGGCGATGCTGGCTGTCTGGCCTCGTCGGGCAATGCTGTGCTCCAGCAGCCAGGGCGCGGATGTCCGCGACAAGGCGCAGCAGCATCAGGCTGCTGGCGGAGGCATGGCAGTCCCGGCAGGCATTCAGACAGAGCGCGCGGGCGGCCGCACGCGGCGCACCGCGCGAAACAGTCACCGAGATCGGGGCGTCGCGACCGCCGTGGCAGTGAAGCAGAGGCAGAGCGCGCGCGGCGCGCGCGCAGGCCGCCGCGCACGGCGTGCCAACGGTGGCCACCAAGAACGGCGGCCCCGTGGACATCATGGCCACGCTGCACCACGGGCTGCTCGTCGACCCGACCAACAGCACCGAGGTCGCCGACGCGCTGCTCAAGATCCTGACCAACGGCGAGACCTGGGACGAGATGTCGCGCAACGGCGCGCGGCCCGCCCCGCGCGCGCAGCCCGAGCCGGGCGCTGAAGCATAAACCTCGTGCAGGAGTGCACGCCCAGGCAGGCAATCTTGTTCGCGTCAGCTGCTATCTGTAGCAGTGCATAAAGCACTTATGTTTGACTCCTGCTAGACCATGGTACAGTGCTGTTGAGTGTATGCTTGTGGTGGGGGTGAAGGCTGCTCACGCAGCGCGTGTGCACGCGCACGGACCGCGCCGCAAGCCTCTCGGTTGTCGGAGTGGCGGTAGTGCTGACCTGACCTGCTGGGGCGCTCCTTTGCGTGCGGTGCGCGCGATCCGTTGCAGCTCACACTGGCAGCCCTCCAGGAGGCATGCACGGGGTGCATAGTCGGGCAGCTAGGCCTCGGTGACGTGCGACCGAGCAGCGACTGTATAGCAATTATTTATAGGGTAGGTTTGCACCGGTCCAGACGCTGCTAGGGCCGCGCGCAGGCGTGGCCAACATCATGGCGTACTCGTGGCTGAGCCACTGCAAGCGCTACCTGGAGCTGCTGGAGGAGTGGGGTCATATGATCAGTTTAGGGTTGCGGCGGTCTCCCTGACGCCGCGGGGGGGGCGCGCGCAGGCGTGGCCAACATCATGGCGTACTCGTGGCTGAGCCACTGCAAGCGCTACCTGGAGCTGCTGGAGGGCGAGAAGCGCTTCCTGAAGAAATACAAGGCGCGCGCCCGCCGCCGCGCGCCCCCCCCGCTGGGCTCGCAGCCGCCGGGCATCACTGATGGAGGTGCAGGGCGGGAGCGCCTGTGATGCGGCGGCGGAGAGCGCGCGGCCTTGCCTGTGAGCATCGTGCCGCCTGCTCGACCCCGTCAGCGCCTCTGGTCGGCTGCACCGGCCCAGCCAGAATTTGTAGTCCCTGCATGTGGCGTGCGTGCCCAGCGGCATTTGCTCCGTTTGCCGCGGGCGCTTTTAGTGGCAGCTGGATGCCCATGGTGTCGTGTGCCATCTGCCGCGACAGCGCTGGGAGCGCTCGATCATCAAAGTGTAGAGCACCCCTTTTTGGCACACTGAACGGTGCGTAGCGTCTCACGCGGCTGGCGGCGGCGGCGCAGGAGCACATGGCGCGCCTGAGCGGCAGCTGGGACGCAAATACCTTTGACGCCAACGCGGGCAAGGCGCGCGGCAAGGCGCCGGGCTCGCGCCCGGCGCCCAGCATGAGCCGGCTCATGTCCATGCCGCACCCGGTCGGCGGCAGCCCGCTCGCGCCGGCCGGCCCCAGCGGCAGCGGCCTGCCGCCGATGGTGAGCGCGGACGACGCGGTCGTGCACGAGCACGCCATCGACGCCGGCAAGGGCGAGCGTGCGCGCCCCCACCCAAGTCTAACCCTATTCACTGGGCAGGTTGCATGTCGCGCCCTGCGTGCCGCAGCGGCGATGGGCATGCCTCTCGTTCCAGCGAGGGTGAAGTGAAGCCTGAATGCACCAGCAGGCGCGCTGCGGGGCGCTCCAGGCAGGCGGGGGGCTGGGGCGGGCAGGGCTGCTCCAACCCTGCCGCGACAGCGCCCGGCGCCCGCGCCGCCGCCGCGCAGGCGCGCCGGCGGGCCGCGAGCGCCGCAGGCGCCTGACGCGCGCGCGGCCGGCCGCGCAGGCACGCTGGTGGGCTTCAAGCGCAAGCGCTTTGTGGCGGTGGCGCTGGACGGCGCCTTCCGCGTGCCGGCCGTGGCGCCGCTGCTGGCGCGGCTGATCGAGGCGCGCAAGCGCGCGCACGCGGACGGCGTCGGCCTCGGCCTCGTCAGCATGCTCAGCTTCGAGGCGACCGTCAAGGCGCTGCAGGTAGGCGCAGCCACCGCAAGTGCAGAGTAAGGGTAAGGGTAGGGCTCGCACGGGCGCGCCGTGCGCGCGCATGCGCCCCAGAGGGCACATGGCTCTGGCGGGAATGAGCGGCGGGGCCCAATTAGGAGGTTGCAGCCCGACGCGGCGCGGCGGCTGCAGGCACGCAGGAGTGGCAGGGCCTGATCAGCGGGCGCGCCGAGGGCGGGGCGTGCGGCGGCGCCGGAGCGGCGGGTCGGCCGCGGCTCCGCCCAAGCCCCGCGCGCGCGGCGCGCGCGCAGGCGCACGACGTGCCGGCGCAGGAGCTGGACTGGCTGGTCTGCAACAGCGGCGCGGACATCTGGCACGCGACCGCGGCCGGCGACGCGGGCGGCATTGCCTGGAGCGCCGACGAGCGCTGGGAGCACCACATCGACTTCAGGCGCGCCCCTCGGCCCGCGCCGCGGCGCCGGCCCTGTGCCGCAGAGCGGCACGAGGGCGGCGCTGCGGGACCAGGCTCCTTGCACAAGGGTGTGCAGAGTGCTCTGTCGTGTTTCGTGTGACGGCAGCGTGCGCCTGCGCGCCGCCGCCGCCGCCATCGTGCCACCCGTCTGCTGACCCTACACCTACCCTGCCCGCGCAGGTGGGAGCGCAGCCAGCTGGCCAAGGCGGTGACCAAGATGCTGGCGGGCGGCGAGCCCAAGGCGCTGGCGAGCGCGCCCACGCTGCTCAAGGCGCTCGCGCTGCTGCCGGACGGCCAGGAGCGCGGCGCGCACCCGCACCACTTTGCGCTGCCGCTGGACGCCGAGGCGAAGAGCCTGCTGGGCGCGCCCCGCCCCGCGCCCGCCCTCCCGCGCCCTCGCAAGACCCCTTAATGTACCGACAGGATTGATACTCTGCGGGCCTGGCTTTCCCGTGTCTTGCAGATCGTGGATGGGTGCCAAAGGGTGTGTCCTGCATAAGCGCAATTAGCAAACGGGTCGCATACTCGCCCCGACACTGCCAGGGGAAGGGGAAGGGGGGGACATCAAAGGCGGGAGCAAGCATTTGCGGCGCTGTGACCGTTGCGCTGTTGCGCGCAGACCTGGGCACGCATGCGCGCGGCAAGGACGCCGTGGCGACTGTCGTGGTGGACAAGCTGCGACGGCGCATGCGCCAGAACGGCTACCGCGCGCACCTCACGCTGCAGGCGCGTAGTAGGGCTAGGGTTGTGGTAGCCCTGGGCGCGCCCGTCGGCGAGCCGCACTCTGCCTCGTGTGGCGCGCGGGCGCTGAAGCACTAGGAGGGCGCGGGGCTGCTTCCAGGGCGCAATTGCCCCAGCCCCATGACCCGGCAGCGGATGCGAGCATGCCTGCCGAGCGCGGCGGGCGCCGCCGGGCGCGCCCACGCTCCCCAGCCCCAGCCGGCGGATGGGCGCGCGCGCGCCGCGAGCGCCGCAGCCCGGGCACGTCAGCTCGCGTGGCAGCAACCGGCACACCGCTTGCCGCCAACCCGCCCTTGTATCCAGCGCCCGAGGCGGCGGCTTGCGTGCTAACCCTACCCTGCGGGCCCGCGCATGCAGATGGCGGCGGAGGGCGCGGCGGTCGTGCCGCACGTGCACATCACGCCCATGCGCGCCAGCCGCGCTCTCGCGCTGCGCTTCCTGGCCACCAAGTTTGGGCTGGGCATGGACGCGTTCACGGTGATGGCGGTCGCGCCGTCGATGGACACGGCCGGCGACGCGACGCGCGTGCCGGCGCACACCTCCGACCTGATCGAGCTCGTCTCCGGCGTGTGCGAGGCGCGCCCTGCCCTAATTCTAGACCTTATTGTACCAAGCCTGCCCCATACTGAGCTCGTCGAGCTTGACTTCGGCGTGCGCGCGGCGCGCGCGCCGTCCCACCCGGCTCCCGCGCTCCCCCGCGCCGCAGTCCCGCGGCCGGGCGTGCCCGGCGCACTCGGCGGCAGTGCGCCGACCTGGGGCGGCGCGGCCTATGCCGGGGCCACCTGATACGCCCTGCTGCAGGGCGGCCAGGGCGTGTTCCCCGACCCTACGCGTCAACCCCAACCCTGCGCGCCGCGGCGGGCCGCAGGTGGTCGTGACGGCGGCCGACGCGAGCGAGGCGCCGGCCGGGCGCATGGACGCGGCCGCGCTGGACCGCATCGCCATCCGCGTCTCGCCGCGCGTGTTCGGCACCCGCATCCGCTGCGTGCGCGAGGAGGCCGACGTGGCCAAGGAGGTCCGGCGCCCCCCTGGGCCCCGGGCTGGTGGGTGGAATGCGGGGGGGGGGGCGCTGGGGCTGTGCCGGCTGTGGGAGGCTGAATGGCGCTGTCGGAGGAAACGTGGAGTAAATTTTGCCGTGCGCTCTTGGCTGTGGCCCCGAGCGCCGGGTCGAGCTCCGGCCGCCCCGGCTGTGCCGGAGGCACCACACAAGCAAAGAGGTAGTGGCGGACAGCGGCGCGCCAGCCGATGGGGCTCTTCATGTGCCTCAACGCGGCGGGTATCAAGATACGCGGCGCTTCTAGCCTGACCATGCAGAACAAATCAGAAAGGACTGAGCACTCTCCGGCGCTGCAGGTGGACCAGGCGATGGCGGACGGCGGCGCGCCGGCCGCGGCGGAGCGCGACTCGGCTGCCAAGCTGTCAGCGGCCAAGGCCAAGCCGGCCGGCCAGGAAGAGAGCAACGGCGCTACGCGCGCCGGCTCGGGGCCCGCGCGCGCCGGGTCCGGGCCCATGCGGGCGCCGCGGAGGTAGTAGGGACGCATTCGGGCCTGAGCGTGTGCTGGCTTAGAGCTCGCTGTGGCGCCACGGCAGCCTGGAGGGCTGGCGCGCTGACCCGCGTGCGCCGCCTGTAGGCATAGAATGGCGCCGCAGAGGCAGGTTGAGTCTGTGCTCCAGCCTGGCACGCTAGCTTTGGAGCCGCCGCGGTGCTGCAGGACAGGTTTTGGCGGACAGGTTTTGGCGGAGCTGTTTTGGTGCATGCATCGGATGTTTTGTGATCAGTGAGGGCAAGGAGGGCGCTCAGCGCTTCTGCAAAATTGTACCCGTCAGCCGGGCGGCCTGGGCGGCCTGCGTTTGTTGCTGCTCCGTGCGTGTTTGTAGCACTTGGCGCTAGTATAGAAGTAAGGTGGTGTGCGCGGGGGCCTTGCTGCAGGCTGATGCCCACTGGCGGCAACACGCCAGGAACTTGTGTTTGCACACTTGACATGCTTGGAAGACATGAAAACCGCTGTCCACTGTGCAGCAGTGACTCGTAACAGCCGATCAGACCAAGCAGGGCGAGCGCTGCGTCCTGAATGACCGTCGTGCTCCCCGGGCGCCATGCCCCTGCCTTTGCTGACGCCTCCTGCGCCGGCGACAGGCAGCAGGGTATCAGCCCCGAGCACAGTGCAGGGCAGCAGCACAGAAGCACCAGGTTCATTGCAACAGCGCGTCAAGCTAGGGTGCAGCGGGGCGCGCCAGCGTCGTGCCGCGCCACTGTATTTGTTCGCCGCAGCGCCGCGGCACAGCGCTGGGCGAGCAGCCATGCCCTGCAGGCACCCATAAAGCGATGCGGACTCCGCAGCATCCGGTCACGCATGTTCAGCGCTGTGCAGCCGCCAGTCCAGGTCCCAAGCCTCGTCGTTGGCTACGGCGGTGCTCGCTGCCGCCCAGCCGCCAGCGGCGCCGCTGCCCCCCGTCGCAGCGCCGCTCCGATTAATGGTCGCCACGGGCTGGCCTGCTGGAAGACTGACGCCGTTCTGCACGCCGGCCGATGCAGAGCTATGCGCGTCTCCTGCGTCAGGTTCGGCAAGGCCGCCTGCGGCCACAGCCGCGCCAGGTGCCTCGGCATGGCACGCCCCTGCCGTCCCTGGATCCCCTGCAGGGGCGCCCACTGCGCGGCGGCCGCGGCAGCACTGCTCCGGGCGGGGGCAGGCGCGGCCGGCGTCCGCCCGAAGGCGCCAGGCGGCCTCGACGCCGGTGGGCGCGCCGCAGCGGCAGCCGCTGTGCATGGTCTCCAGCAGGGCGGTCGCCGCGCAGGCTGAGGCCGGCAGCCGAACCTGCGCGACCCGAGCAGCACAGGCTATCGTTTTCTATCTCGGCAGGGTTCTGCCTTGCGGGCCCGCCCGCTCGAGAGCACGCGCGCTGCATGGCAGCGGCGCAGCACGCTGGCAGTCACGCCGTCGCCGGGTCGCGCTCGCAGCCGTGCACAGCTGCAGCACGCGCTCCCCAATGAGCTCTCCGAGGCACGCAGAGGCGCGCGGCGAAGCATGGGCCCTTACCCTGTCCTAACCCTAACCAGGGCGCACCCGCACGCGCAGCAGCGCGGAGCCGTGGCCGTCCCGCGAGCGGCAGGCCCGGCGGTGCGCGCCGGCCGCGAGCGCCGCCTCGGCGCGCCGCAGCGCGCGCGCCGGCCGCAGGTCCAGCCGCAGGTCGGCGGGCCGGCCGGCGGTCAGCAGGCGCAGGCGCAGCACCTGGCCGCCGCCGCAGCCGCGCTCACCTCTGCCGATCCGGCCCAGTCCCTCGCACGTGTCACGGGACACGCATACGTGTCTTTTGAAAGCTTCGAGTGCGAGCACGATATGACTTGAGGTGCGGGGTCCAGAGCAGGCCCACTTAGCGACGCCCACGCACAGCGACACAGCAGGCGCTCAAAAGGTGATAGCTGTGGCCGACATCAGGCCGGCGGCAGCCGCGCGCGGCTGGGCAGGCACGCTCTGACCGCCCCTACCACGCCATCTCTTGACCGCTGCCAGCTTGGCGGCGACGCCCGCTCACAGCCCCGCCCGTTCAGCGTCCCCATGCGGGCGCGCCTGCAGGTGCGCGAACGCGGGCGCCACAACCTCGGCATCGAGCGCGCCGGCGGCGCCGACCGCCTCGCAGGCCGGCCGCGCAGCCACGGGCCGCGCGCCCCACGCGGCGGGCTCCTCCGGCTCGCCGGAGCAGCCGCCGTCGCGCGCCGCGCCCGCAGCGGCCGCGCTGGGCCACTTGGCAGCCGCCTGCAGCCACCGCGCCGCCTCAAAAGGCTGCCCATTCCAAGAGTGACTGAGCACTCTCCAGTCAGCCGTGTCGCACGACCGCGCGCAAAGACGCGCTGCATCGCGAATCCAGCACCACGGGCGCCCGCTGTGGCCCGCAGGCAGGCCCCGCCGGGCAGCACCCCCGCCGCGCGCAGCGCTGCGGGCGGCCCTGCGAGAGGGCACCGCGCACCGCGCCGGGCAGCATGCCCGCCACGCTCAGGCGCGCCAGCGACGGCGCGGCGGCCGCCACGCGCGCCAGCAGGTCGCCCAGCGGCAGCGGCCGCACGCGGTCCTCGCCGGCGCCGCCGCCGACCCAGGCGTCCACCCCGGCGTCCACGCCCCCGGCCCACCACGCGCCCGCGACGTCAAGGTCCAGCTCCGCCAGGCCGCCCGCATCCAGCGCGGCCAGGTGCGCCCATGCCGGCGCGTACGCGCGCACGTCGGCGGCCGCCCAGTCGATGTGGCCAACGGACAGCGCGGCCAGGCGCGCGCCGCGCGCGGCCAGCGCGGCCGCCGCCGGCAGCTCGCGATGCAGCGCGGTGATGCTGGGCATGCTGCTCTGCGCGCGTGCGGCCTTGGCGTCAGGCCGCGCGCGCACTGCAGCCCACCGACCCGGCGGCCTGCTGCGCGCCAGCCGGCGCTATCTCGTGCCGAGTGCGGCGCCAGGCCGGCGCTGCACGCAGCTCCCAAACGCCACACAGAGCACGCCGCTTTCTGCGCGCAGGGGCGCGGCGACCTGCGGCCGCGCGCAACCGGGCACCCCGCGCGCGGACCGCAGCGCTTTTAAAAGCCCAGAGGGGGCACCTGCACGGTGAGCCGGCGCAGGCTGGTCGGCAGCGCGGCGCCAAGCGCGGTGCCGTGCGCGACGCCGGCGTGCCGCGTGTAGGCCACGTCCTCCAGGGCCGGGCAGCCGGCAGCCAGCGGCGCCGGCGCCAGCCAGCCCAGCTCCCAGCCCGAGATCTCGGCCGGCATCAGGCGCTGCCGCGCAAACGACGCCTCGCGCACGTCCAGCACGCGCAGCGCCGGCAGGTGCACGCGGCCCAGCTGCCGCGCGCGCGCGCGCAGGGTTACTGCGCCTGGGCCCACCTTTCAGCGGCGGACAGGGCTTGCTTGCGTGGCTGTGCAGCGCTGCGCACGCGGCCGCTGCGCCAGGTCCCGGGCGCGCGGTGGGGGACACGTGCAGCCCAGACGGCCCAGTGTCATGACACCCGCAAACACTCCGGCTTTGCAGCGCATGGGCTCCCCCCTTGTATATACCAAGATGGGGGCGCTCACCTCCAGCGAGCGGGTCGCCTTGGGGTGCGAGAAGCAGGCCTTGCGCAGGACGAGCACCTCGAGCGCTGTGCTGCCTGCGGCGGGGCACACAAGCTATCAGGCACGCGCGCGGCGCCGCGCGTCCCGCGCGCCTCTGCGCCGCGACTCCGGGCGCCCACCGGAGCTGAGGAAGGGCCAGCCGCGGGTGCTGGGCAGCGTCAGGCGGCAGCCGGTCAGGTCGAGCGCGGTCAGCTGCGCCTCGACCGCCGCCAGGCGCGGCAGCTGCAGCGTGTGCGCGTTTGTGATGGTGAGAGCGCGCAGCCGGCCGAGCGCGCACAGCACGCGCGGCCCCGCCAGCGCCGCCAGCGCCGGGCCGAACTGCGCGGCGCGCAGCCCCTCAGCGCCCTGCTCTGCCGCGGCAGGCGGCACGGCCGTGCCGCGCGCCGAGTGGCGCGCGCATACCGGGCCGGGCGCGGCGCGCGGGCGCGCCTCGAGCGAGGTCAGGTGCGCGGCGACGCCCGGGTCGGTGAGCGCGCGCAGGGCGGAGCGGCGCGCCGCGTCGCCCGCGCATGCGCTGCCGCCGACCAGCGCCATGCCGCCGCGCGTCAGGCACGGCAGGAGGTCGGGGTGCGCGAGCGCCAGGCTCGCACGCGCGCCGGGCGGCAGCCGCTGGCACACAAGGTCCCACACCTCCTCGGGCAGGTCCAGCCAGGGGCACGCCGCGGCCGGCTCCGTGCAGCTCACCATGCAGACATGGCGTGCACGTGGATGGCGATGTGTTCAGGCGCCCATCCAGTGATGCCGCCGTACCAGGCCTGGCGTGCAGAGCGCGTTCACGTCTAAGGACGCACGCCTGGTTAGGACCTGGAGGAGCCCTGAGAGAAGCCCTGTTTGGGACGTCATCGTCGGTGGGAACAAGATCATTGACATCGTCTGTGGGAGCACGAAGCCGGCGTGAGCCAGGCACTCTGTCTAGGTGATAGTGCTTTGCGGGTACGGGGCGCTTTTCGAACGTTTTTGCCGCGCATTTTTGCCGTCTCACGCTCCCTCCTGCGTGCACGGTATGCTGAGGCATGCCTGAGGCGTCGTCGAGCAGCAGTAAGGCCGGATGGCGCCCCGAGGTACATATCGTGCAATATGCCTGATCATGGGCCATTGCCCGTCATGCAAGCTCAATGTCGGGACTCGGGCGTCATGCAGGAGGATGTACACTTGTGTGCGATCCTGGAGGCTCTGGGAGGCCCAAAAAAAGAGCCTGGCTTCTCCTGGACTGAGGTCGCGCGCACTCTGGGCGGGGGCCGGAACGGCAAGAGCTGCAGGCTACGATGGTGCGCGGCGCGCCCGCTGTCCCTGCGCCTGCGCCCCACTCGCCTGCCCCCGCGGCCGCCAGTGCATCCCGCGGCCGTACCGCTGCGCAGCGGGCGCTGATCGTAAAACCTAGCCTCTGCATGCCGCATGCTCTTGCAGCGCGCGCCGCGCCCCTCACGCCCCGCCGGGCTGGCGCGTGCCGCAGGAAGAACCAGCTTCGCCCCGACCTCAAAAAGGGGCCCTTCACGGCGGACGAGGACGCGGTCATCTTGCAGGTGCCGCGGCAGCTCCCGGCCCGGGCGACCAGCCGTGTGTGCCAGGCAGCAGCGCCCCGAGCGGCGCCCGCTGACGCGCCAGCGCGCGCAGGCGCACACCGAGCTGGGCAGCCGCTGGGCGTCGGTCGCCAAGCGCTTGCCTGGAAGGTGCGCCCGGGCAGCGCGCACTGCGCCGCCCACACGGTCAGAGGCGGACCGGCTGGAGCGCTGCCCTGTTCGCCGCGCCAGCCTGCTTTCCACGGCCGCGCCGCCCAGCTGCCGCGGCCGGTGCGCGGCACGGCCGGCGCACCGGCGGAGCGCGAGCCGGCGCTGCGGCCCGCGCGCAGGACCGACAACATGATCAAAAACCGCTGGAACTCCACGCTGAAGCGGCGCGCCAAGGAGACGGCCGGCCAGCCGGCCAAGCGCGTGCACCGCGCGCCCGCGCCCGTGCGGCCCGCGAGCGCCGCGCGGCCCGCCGTGAAGCGCGAGCCGGCCGCGCCGCAGCCGGAGCAGAGCGCGCCGTCGGTGGCCAGCTGGGTGCGCGCACCCAGGGCGTCCTGCTTCCCGGCGTGTTGGGCTGCCTGGGGGGCGCGCCGCTCTGCTGTCTTCCAGGGAGCTCCGGCCACGCCGCTGGTCACGCTGCTGTCGGCACCAAACAGGCGCGCATCAAGTTCGGGTGAGCAGCATGATAGGCGCGGTTGGCGAGCGCAGGGCGGCTGCGTGTCCCGGCTGGACGCCGCGGGCGGGCGGGGCTGCGGTCCGCCGGCCAGCCTGCCCGGCAGCCCCAGGGGCTCCGCCAGCGCCTCTCGCGCGGCGCTGGGCGGCGCGCTGGGCGGCGCGCCGGGCGGCAGCGTGTGCAGCGGGCCGGCCGCCGCCGCCGCCGCCGCCGCCGCTGCGCCCGGCGACGGCGCGCGCGCCGCGTTCCCCGACGTGCTGTGGGCGGTGGAGCGCCTGGCGCGCTTCAGCAGCCCGGCGCCGGGGCTGGAGCCGGGCGCCGCGGGGCTGCTGAGCGCCGCGCGCGGCCTGGGCGCGCCCGCCGCCGCGTCGCCGCCGCCCGCTTCGGCGCAGACGTGCGGCCGGCCGGACTGGGCGCTGCAGGCGGGGCTGGGCGTGGCGCTCCGGGCGCCTGCGCGCGCGCCGGCGCCGGCGCCGCCGTGCGCGTCGGCCGCGAGCGCGCCCGCCGGCGGCTGGGCCGGCGAGCCGGGCTGGGCGGCCGCGGTGGCTGCCGTGCGCGCGGGCGGCCGGCGCGCACGCGCGCAGGCGCTGGCCGAGGCGCACTCGGGCGTGTACCCGACGCCGCCCGCGCTGGGCGCGCCGCTGGAGTCCTACTCGCTCGCCGACATGCAGCGCGCCTTTGGCCTGGGCCGCGCCGCCGAGCACAGCGACCGCCGCTCCAGCTGCGGCTCGCCGTCCCCGGGCGCAGTCGCGGCGGTGCAGTGCCGCGGCGCGCCCGGCGACCCCGACGCCGCCTTCGCGGCGCTCACGGCGGGCGGGCCGCGCCAGACGCTGCCCTGCGCGGCCGCCAGCCCCTTTTACGCCCTGCTCGGCAAGGCCGCGCTGCCGCCCGAGCCCGAGCTGAGTGCCGCCGGCGCCTGGGGCGCCGACGGCCGCCTGTGCGCCGGCCGCGCGCACGGCGGCCTGTGGGCCGGCCCGGCGCCCGGCGCCGACCTGGCCGGCTGCGCGGGCGACCTGGGTCTAGGGTTGCGGCTGGACCCCGACGCGCCCGCCGCGGAGGTGCTGGCCGGCTGCGCGTCGTTCCAGGCGCACGTGCTCGCGCGGCCGGCCGCGTTCTGCGAGACGGGCATGCCCAGCACCGGCAGCACGGAGTCTGACGGCACGTTCGTCGGGCCCGCGCTGGGCCTCGCGGGCCTGCCGGGCTACGACCTGGCGCCGGTGCGCGCCGCGTCGCGGCGGGGGCCGCTTGTCGGTGTGCGGGAGGAGCGCCGACGGGGTACTGGGGAACACACTGTGACTTGTATTTCAAGGGGTTGGTGGCAGGCACTTGTCCTTGTGGCCTTGTGGCGGTCGAAGGGCAGGCAATGCCATTGCAACGAGGGGCACGATGGTGTCCTGTTTTCTGTCTGTCTTTGCTGGTCAGGCGGGCCGACGGGCTGGCAGGCTGGGCGACGCCCCTCAGTCGAGCTGATGTTGGGGCCAGTTGAGACTGGTGTAGTAATGCTAGCTGTATGGATGTCATGGCGTTGGGCTCAGGTAGCTGCGGCGCGCGCGCGGCAGGTGCACTCCACGAGCGCCGCGGGCTGCTACGCGCGCTTCGCGGGCGCGCTGCGGCCGGCGCCCGCGTGCGAGCGCGCGCTGCCCGGCCAGCACTGGCTGCCCGGCGAGCCGGAGTATGACTTCACGTCGCTTCACTGAGGGCAGGCGTGCCTACCCTACCCTACCCTACACCTTCCCCTGTTTGACCCTCCACGCCGGCATGTTGACCACGCCTCGTGTCGACACACCAGATGTACCGCGGGGCCCAGCTCCTCTGGTTTGGGGGCGCGTGCGGCCTTGCTCCCTGCCACACGCACCACCGCTCTGTGCACCGGCAAGCACACGTGGTTGTCCTGCACTCTGCGCATATGGGTGGAGGTGGGGGCCCTGTTCCAGCCCAAATGGCAGACCCTCCTGCACGCATGCGTTCTGGGTGTCCACTTACCGAGGAGGGTGGCGGGGCTTCTTTGGAGTGGCTTCCAGAGCCTTAACCTGGACAGCGGTTTCATAACAATGTAGCTGGAAAGCCCAAGTGAGGCGCGGGACGTCAAACCTGTCTGTCGCGGGGTCGGCAGGCGGCCCAGAGACCAGCACGCCCGAGGGAGGGGCGGCGCGCTCCGCGGCCGCAGCGGGCGGCAACGCTCGAGGTGGAGCAGCGTATGCAGCGCTGAGAGTATCCCGTGCATTTATTGCGGAGGGGCTCCGTGCGGATCAGGGACCGGCGGACCTGCTAAAGGTTTTGGAATGCAGAGGGCATATATACGCGCCAGAGGTGGAGCGCTGCTGCTAGGAGGCAGGACGGTGTGCTGGGTGGAACCGGGAGGACGGTCTGTCGCTTGGGTGTTGCATCTGGGGCTTGGTTTGCGCAGCGCATATTCTGCTTGCATCCCCCATCGCATGGGTCTGTCAGGCGATTCTGCTGAAGTCGGCTCCAGGGTCCGGTACGGAGGGGTTTTGCCTTGGGCTGTGCCAGACGCTGTGGCGGGCGACCCCTGCGGTGCTCCCGTGTGTGAGCTGCCCAGGGCGCCCTGTTGTTGCTGGCGGGTTGCTGCTGAGGGGTTAATGCTCAAGGGTTGTTGATGAGGGGTTGTTTGCTGACGAGGGGTTGTTTGCTGACGAGGGGTTGTTCGCTGAGGGAGGCCAGAGGCGCTCCGCGTGCGCCTCACGCTGAGCGTGCTCATGCCCTGGTCCGGGTCTTGTATCCGACATTTGCGCGTCAGGCGGGAGGATTCCGCAAGGGGGCCCGTGCTGTGCGCAGTTGCGTGGCCGCGCGCCCCCACTTCGTTGCCCGCAGGCATGCCTGCTCATGGCTGCCTGTGTCTCTGCAAGCGATCTGGCGGGGCAAACGGGGCCTGGCGTTGAAACAAGCTGCTCGGCAGGCGGAGCAGCAGGCAAGCGATGGCGCGGCAAGCAAATGACGGCATCGTTGCCAAACAGGCAGGGCGGGGTAGGCTGTGGGGTTTTGTGGGGCACGTAGCGGGCTTTTGGGGATGTACTTGCGGGCAGCCTGGCGTGAAGCTCTGGGCGCGCGGCGCCAATTTGCGCGGCGCGCGCCCGGCAAGATCAAGCTTGGCGAGTGGTGTGCGTGATTGAGCGCCGAGGCCACTGCCACTCTTTGGCAGCCCGGCAGGCGTGGTGGGCGCGCGTGGGGCGGGATAAGAGCGGCCGCGCGCTCACTGCTGCTCCCCGACAAAAATGTCTGTGTGCAGAGCGGAGAGCGCGTGTGCATGTGGGGCTGGGGGCGAGGGCGTGGGGCATGCTGGCAAGAGCACCGCTCTGCAAGCGGGCGCGCTGAACCTCATGGCGTTAACGAGTAGGATGGGCGGCCGGCACGAGCGCGCCTGACGGCGCCCTGGCTGCCGCTTGGCAGGCGCGGGTGCGGGGCTGGGGCGGCACGGCTGGGCATGAGGAGTTGGGGGGATGCGGGCGGACGGGCCGGATGCCAACTCTGATTTGGTTTGCCGACATGGCGTGCACAAGCGAGTGCCGGGGGAAGGAGAGGGGGGGATGACATGAATGGCCCGGCGCTGGTAGAGCGGAGGGGTAAGCGCAAGGAATGACGCTCGGAGGGAGCGTGTGTGGTACGGGGCCCGAAGTTAGGAGAGAGGAGATGCGCGGCTGTGTCCTCGGGGTGGGCTGTACTCTCTGTTCGGCTCTCTTGCGCCGCCGCGCATGAGGAGCTCAGGCGCGGCCGCTTAGGCCCGCCGCGGCGCCCGTTCGCTGGGTAGCAGGCCGCCCGTGAGCATCGCTGCGGGGGGTCCAGGACCCTGGGCGTGCCCACGGGTTGGCCGGGCGCGCGGAGCGCTCGCGCGGCATTTCGGGGGTCAGCGTAAGGAAGGCCTGCGCCGTATACCCCGCGCAGCGCACGGCAGCTGGTCGGTATCCTCCTTGTAGAGCGCACGCGCGCAGGGCATGGGGCAAGCGGCAGGCAAGAGGCGGGGTTACCCCCCGCACTAGACTGGTGAGGCTTTTCCGCCTGGTGAGCTAGCGCGCGACTCTTCTCTCGGGCTCCGTTCTCCGCTTCCCCGCGGTTTAATTGTGTCGGTTTGTGCACGAGTACTTGCCAGCGTTGTATTGCCACGCGATGAGGTTGGTTTGCGCCCATGAATTGAACGCTGACCCCTGGTTTTTCCGAAGTGAGAGCCGGCTTGCCGGCTATGTGCGGGCGGCTATGTGACGGCACCCGCATGGGCAGATCGTATGGGCGGCGACAGGACAGTCCCCTTCCTGTAGGGTGAGATCGCAGCGGCCGCATGCTTTCCGGTCGCTGGCATTGTTTAGGTAGGCACGTGCTCAGTGGCGCCGCATACACGGTTAAGCGAGACCTATTCTTACGCCGAGCGACCTTGTGCTCGCGCAGCGGGCGTGCGCAGCTCCATCCTTCCCTAGTAGGGTCGCCCAGGCGCGCTGATTCGCGCGGGCGCCTGACTCCAGGCCCGGCGCCTTTGTCGGGCCGGCAGTCAGGCCGCCAGGAGGCAGGCAAGCGCGCTTGCGCTTTTAGGTTAGCGACCCCTCCGCTGCTGACGTGCCTTTGCATGCACGCTGCTGGGGCGCACAGTTCCGGTGTAAATACATTTTTCCATGTCTGTTCGAGCGCCTCAGCATATGTGCAAGTCCAAAGCCTCAGCATATTTGCAAGTCCAACGCCTAGGACATGACAGCGGTGCAAGCGCCTGCCGAAGATCACCACCACATGCATGCTGGCACAGTCAGGTGCACACTGTGTCACCCGTGCAGTCCTAGCTGCGCCACAGATGATAGGCCAAGCCTGCACACCCTCGCGACCAGGCCCTCTGTCTCCCACCTCACTGGTGCACTGCCGCCCGGCAGCCGGGCCGCAGATGGTCTCCTACGCCCATGCTTGCCAGGGCTGTCCAGGTCCAACTAATAAAACGAGCGCTCGCATGCGCTGCGGCCATGCGAGCACCAGTGGTAAGCACATTGCATGTCAGTGCATGCCACGGAGCAGTGAGTGCCCTGCTGCCGCATGCGCAGTGCATGAGTCCAGCAAAAGTCCATGAAAAGGGCCTCACGCCTCCGGTGCTGTGCGGCACCCAGTGTGCCCCCCCACCCCCCAAGAGTGTGCCCCAGCACAGTGCGCAGCTGCTTGGCCAGGCCAATCACTGGCACTGCACGTGTTCATGCATATGTCTTGGATCTAAGAATGAAGGGCGTCAACCCCAAAGCATTTGCAGTGATGCAGAATTAAGAAGGGCGGAACCCTTTGAAAGGCATTGCAGTCCCGGACGTCAACCCAGACACTAGTGCAAAGCAAAACACCCAGTGATACTTCCCCAGGCTCAAATGCCTATGCGTCACTTGTCTACAAAACTGCACCCACAATAAAAGCACTCGGGCCACCTTGAGGGGCCCTGGGTGGGCCACCGTGACTGTCAGGAGCATCCCACTGCGGCTGATGGGGCAGTGGATCATGCCCTGTCAGTCGCAGTGGGATGCTGGCCACATGCGCTCTGATAGGCGCAGATTGGGCAGGTCTGAGCGTGCTAAAGCTGAAAAGCAAACCGGACAGCCGGGAAATCAAAAGCAGCAGGGAGTCACTCGTCCTCGAGCGCAATCAGGCGCTTGCTGTTCTGGCAGCCCTCGTTCCTGTAAACTCCCCCTGGTTACACATCAGCCGGGCGGCGCGCCTCGAGTGGCGCCCTGCGGCGCAGCGCCGCGCGCGCGCCCGGCATGCAGCCCCGCCCCACCCCTGGACACTAGACTGCAGGCGCCGGGCAAATCGCCGGCAGGCCAGGGTTCCCCAACCCTAGGTTACCCAACCCCAGCGCCACGCACTTGCCGACCGCGGCCAGCGCGGCCTCTGCGCCCAGGTGGCGCAGCGCGTGCGCCGCGCGCGCGCTCTCTGCCTCCGCCAGCGCGCGCAGCCGCTCGACCACGGCGTTGCCCAGCGCCGTGCCTGCGGCCCGCAGCGACATCAGTCACGG
>JAABUV010001693.1_pt1 | contig 31478 bp, 62 predicted proteins | sample 5559971 | NCBI WGS metagenome assembly JAABUV01 (sample SAMN10711881, study PRJNA513362) | rock metagenome | isolation source: Antarctica rocks | place: Antarctica: Victoria Land, Knobhead nord | collected 2015-12-19
AGCGCGCAGGCAAAGTGCACTCCCCTGCGCCCAGCCCAGTCGCACTACCAATCAAATGAGCAATCCTAGCAAAACACCCGCCGCCGTGGCTTGGCAGGCACGCCCTCTAACCCGCGCGCAGCTCCCGCGCCGGGTGCATCCGCCACCCAAACCACGCAGGCCCAAATCTCCTGGAACCTGCCGGGCCCTGCAGCACGCGGCCCAGCTACCCTAAACCTGCCAGGTTTGGCTGCTCATGCAGCGGCAGCGCACGACGGCAACATCCTCATCGCTGCAGCTGCCACCATGCTTGCCAGGGGCAGTGCTGCGCGGCTTGGCCGACCGGGCCACGCGCGGGCAGCATGCCAGGCATGCGCCCCAGGGAGCAGAAGGAACGCCGGCCTCGACCCTTTCTCGCGCCTCCGCAGCTTTGCAGGGCGCCCCCGCGGGCGCCCCTGGCGCGCCGCGCGCGCGCGCAGCTCCGCGCCCAGCCGCTGGCGGCAGGCAGCTGCGGCCGCCCGCAGCCCGGTCACATGATGATGGTCCCCGGGTCCAGCACCGTCTCCTTGATCTCCTTGTGCGGCAGCACGATCGTGCCGTTCAGGAAGACCTCGTCCTGCGCGCCGGCGCGTGCCGCTCAGCAGAGGCGAAGGCCACGGCGGCACCGGAGGGGGCGCGCAGCGGAGGCTGGGCCGCCCGCGCGCGCGGCATGGCTCGTCACAAGGGCCGTGCCTGGCCGCGTCAGACAGCGTGCGCGCTTCAGCAGCCCGGGCTCGGGAGCGTCACGACCGCCGCGCACAGCCACGCCACACAGCGCGTGGACTGCAGCTGGTCGGAGCTCGGGGGCCGGGCGCAGCGCGGCGCGCGCGCCTTGATGTGCACGTCCTCGCCGATGACCGACTTGTTGTCGATGCGCGCCCACCTGCCGATGGAGGAGCCCCAGCCGATGATGCTGTCCGCCACGCGCGCAAAGTTCTTCACCTGCGCGCCGCGCTTCCCGTCAATCAACTCTGGGAGGCTGTGGGCGCTTGAGCTGTCTCCTTCCCACTGCCCAATGTGAGCTCGCCCACGCGCTCGCTGCCCGCCTCCACGGGTACCTCTGATCGAGGTGACTGCAGCCACTGCCTCGCGGAGCATGCAGCGGCCGGGGTGCAGGCGCGCGGGCGTGTGCGCCCTGACGCCCTGCGCCAGGGGCGCAGGCGCGAGCATGACAGAGCGAAGGCGCGCCTTGACGCGGTGCAGGAGCACCGAGTTGGAGATGCGCGCGCCGTCCTCGATCACGCACTCGATGCCGATCGACACGTTGGGCCCGATCTTGCAGTCGCGCCCGATCTTGGCGCTGGGGTGCAGGATCACGTTGCCCTCGATCTCCGGCCCGTGCGCCAGCTGCGCGGGCGCCTTGCGCCGCAGCGACGCCAGGTGCAGCTGCAGCCCTGCCGGCCGGGCGCGAGCGCGTCGGCGCCGGGGCCAGAGACGCTCGACCCCGGGCGCCGGGGGGCGCAGCACGCGCCGGAAGGGCGCGCCCAGGCGGGCGTGCGGGCGCACCGGTCAGGTAGTCCTTGGGCTGGCCGACGTCCATCCAGTAGCCGGGCAGCGTGAAGGCGAAGAGCGCGGAGTCGCGCGCGATCAGCGGGAAGGTCTCCTTCTCGATGCTCGTCGGCCGCAGCTCGATGCGGTCCAGCACGCGCGGCGACAGCACGTAGATGCCCGCGTTGATCTTGTCGCCCACAAACACCTGCGCGCGCGGCGCGGCGCGCGTCAGGCGCCCGGCGCCCGCCCCGGCTCTGCCGCGCGCGCGCCGCAGGCGCGCGCGGCGGGCCCACACGGAGCGCATGGGCGCGCATAGGCGGCCGCCCCGCTCCACGGCAGGCGTGCGCCCTGAGAGCGCCGCATGTGCGGTGGCCGGATGTCAACCTCGGCCTCTGTCCTGCCCGCGCAGCGCTCCCACACCTTTCCTGGACCCTGAAGCCGAGTCAGGCAGTGCCTCCACACGGCAAACCGGCCCCAGCTCTGTGCCGCAGCCGGCAAGCGGACAGAGGTGCGCCCCGATTACGCGCCGCAGCAAGCACAGGGCTGCCTGACCAAGCTAGGCTGTGCCTCCACGCGGCAGACGGGCCCCAGCTCTGTGTCACAGCTGGAAAGCAGGCAGCTCCGGGGGGCTGCCGGGGCACGCCCCAGTGATGCGCCGCAGCGAGCGCAGGGCTGCCTGGCTGCCGGTGCTGCGCACGGGGGGGCCCGGCCGAGCTGCGGGCGCGCGCCTTGGGCTTCTCCACGAAGCGGTCGACCTTGCCCGCGTCGTCGGTGACCACCACGCCGTACTTGGACGGGTCCTCCACCTGCGCGGCCGGGCGCCGCGTGGGGCGCATGGCGTGCACGCGCGCCTGCGCGGCCACGGCCCGTAGCGCCAAGGGGCAGGGCCGGCAGCGTCCTGCCATGCGCGGACGCGAGGGTGCAGGCGCGCTTCGAGCGTGGCGCAACGCACGGCCGCCACGCAAGCCTGTCCTGATAGGTGCGGCGCGGTCCCAGCCCATTATCCTGACCAGCTTAGGATGATCAGAACGCGTGCGGGCGCGCCTGGGTGACCAGGATGGTGCCCTCCGCGCCCTTGGCCTTGTGGTAGGCCAGCATCTCCTTCAGCGGGAAGTCGCAGATCACGTCACTGGCGCACGCGGCGCCCCCTATGTTAAGCACGATGCCGCCCATACGCTCACGAGCGGGGCACTATCAGAGGCATCAGGATACGGATAACGGTTCCATCAACAGTCTCACAGTATCAGGCGGTCGCGGCGCGCGCGCGGCCGCGCACCTGTTAAGCACGAAGAATGGGTCGCCGGAGCCGTCCGACAGGATCTCCTCCGCCAGCTTCAGCGGCCCCGCGGTGCCCATCGGCTCCGTCTCCTGCGGCCGCGCCAGCATCCCCCGCCTCACGCCGCCACGCTGCGGATGCCTTCCACTCGCACACAGCCCTGCCCTCACGGCCCCCACAGCGACCGGCGCCTGCTGCGTGCCAGCGCGCCGGCCTCCTCCATCTGCCCCAGCGCCCCCGCCCCAACAGCCGAAACCACACCAGCTTCCAGACGGCGCGCTCCCGCTCGCGCAGGGTGGGACACTGCCCGCCACCTGCCAGTATGCGCTCGCCTGCCCAGCTGACGCACAGGCAGCCTGGCGCACCGGCCCGACCAGCAGCTGTGCAACACCACACGGCTGCGCCGATCGCCGGGCGGCCGTGCCTGCCAGCAGCCCCTGCCCAGCTGTCTTGCAGGGGATATGCCCCAGCAGCGCGCGCTCGCTCACAGCCTTCGCTGCGCTCAGCCCCCCTCAGCGGCCACACGCTAGCACCCAGCCCAATGTGCTGCTGCAAGTTGACCGGTACACCGTCGCACACCGAGGCACAACTACGCCCAAGGTTCCGGCTGCAGGGGCTGGCCGCCGCCCTGCCACCGCGGCCGGACAACCAGCCCCGCTGCCGCGCGTGGCGGGGCGGGCTGAGGCGCGGCGCAGCTGCCCCGCGCAGGGATGCTGGGGGGTGGTCCCGAGGCTGCGCCGGGCGCCGCGCCTGGGAGCACGTGATCTTTATCGCGAGCTTCTCCTCCCACTCCTTCAGGAAGTCCATCATCACCTGCGCGCGCCCCAGGCTCGGCGCGCCAGAATTGGAGCGCCCGGCGCAGCGGGCCGCGCATCGGCCCGCTCGCAGCGACGCGTGCAGCCGCGGGCGACTCTGGACAACACCTCCGCTTCCGCCGGGCGCAGGCGGGCAGCTCATGCAGGCGCATGCGCGCCGCGCGCACCTTCGGCTGATAGTTGATAGCCAGCACGACCTCGGAGCATCCGGCATCCTTCAGCGCCTGCACGCGGGCAGCGCCATGGTGTCCAGCGCTCTGATGCAGGGCCCACAGGACATTTCGCGCAGACCCGCCAGTAATCAATCGCAGCCACGCAGGCGGGTTCTGGGGCCGCTTGTGGCTGGGTGGCAATGCGCGTGCCCGTGCGCGCCTGGGCGTGGGCGCAATGCGCGCACAGCACATTGCCAGGCTGGTGCTTGGCCGCACACGGCCCGCACCTCAATCTGGTGGATGATCATAGGCTTGTTCGCAAAGTCCACAATAGGCTTGGGCACGGTGAGCGTGAGCGGCCGCAGCCGCGTGCCATACCCGCCCACCAGAATCAAGGCCTTCATCGCACGTCTGCTAGTGCTGCAAGGGGGGCGCGCTGGGGGACCTGTCACCTGCGAGCTCCTTGTGCCCCCTCTCTTTTCTTTCGCGCTGTTGATTGTCGAGAGCTTTCAAAATTCTACCAAATGCCCTCTCACCCCTAGCTCCAAGCCCCCCCCCTTTAATATTCTACTATAGATTTTACTTCTTATTTTATTGGGAAAGCCAACACTCAGCAGCTTTCAGCTAGACGCGCTGCAGCTATGGCCCTCTTGATGCAAGGCTCCTTGGCGCGGCCGGTGGCCTGCCGTGCGCCCCTGGCCCCTGTCCAGGCTGGAGCTTGAGCAAGGCATCAAGTGACTGAGCTTTGACCTGCGCGCAGGCCGCGTCTCTCGCTGCTCTGCCGCTCTGCCTGCCACGCACCCGCTGCTCGGCGAGGCTGTCGGCCTGCTGCGGGCCTCGGTCGGCCGGAGGGCCGCGAGCAGGATCCCGCTGAGCCGGGGCAGCCTGCAAACGCGCGCCGTGGTGGCTGAGCAGGCCCCGCCCAAGGCGGCAGCCCCAGCAACCAGCGAGAAGATCAAGATCGGCATCAACGGTGCTCCGCCCCGGCCCGTGCTCCTGGAGCTGATCAGTTAGGTCTGTTACAGTACGCTTTGCCCTGGGCTGCGCGGTGCCGCGCCATCGGCCAGCGCGCGGCTACTGTGGGGTCACCGGGGCCTTGCAAGGCTGCTGCGGGAGCGGCGGCCTGGGGTTGGTCAGGCGCAGCGCACCCGAGCGCGCCCTGCGCTGCGCTTACAGGATTCGGACGGATCGGACGCCTGGTGCTGCGCGCCGCGCTGGCTCGCGACGACGTGCAAGTCGTGGCTATCAACGACCCCTTTGTAGACGCGTGCGGCCCGCGCCTGCCTTGTCATGATGCGCGCTTGACTGCGCGCCGTGCCGTGTGCCTGCGTGACACAGAGTTGCCAATAACACACAGACCGAACTGCGCACACATCCAGAGTGCAGCTGCAGCAGTTCTAGGTCCTCTCCTGTCCATGTGCTCGCTGCCGCATGCTGGTCATGGACGCCATAACGCGCGCCTGTGCGCACTTATATGTGTGTTGCTGGTACTGGCTGTATACTAGGTGAGTACAGCAGTCCTGACCTAGGCAACGCACCTCGAAGACGGAGCGTGCCGTGCGCAGAGAGTACCTGGCATACATGTTCAAGTACGACTCCATGCACGGCATGTACCCGGGCGAGGTGACCATCAGCGGCTCTGACTTGGTCGTCGACGGCAAGACGATCAAGGCGTACACAGAAAAGTGCGCACTGTGGCCTCCAGCCTGTGTGCCTCTGCTGCACCGCCGCGCCATTCTGGACGCCGTTGGTCGCCAAGCTGGTGCGCCGGAGCCGCTTGAGCTGAGCGTTGTTCCGCGCTTGCAGGGACCCCGCGTCGATTCCTTGGGGCACGGCAGGCGCCACCTATGTGTGCGACTCCACTGGCGTGTTCACGACCAAGGAGAAGGCGCGCAGCCTGTCTCTAAGCTGATTGGCTAGTCCTCACTCAGTGGGGACGTGCAACCGCATGTGGTGGCAACCACCTGCCGTGAGGGTCACGGGCAAGGAGCAGGTGTCTCTGTGTGCAATACCGTCTTGTTGTCGGATTTGGCGCTGCGCTGCGCTGTTTCTCCGGACCACTACTGCAGTGTCTTCAGCTGGTGCCCTCCGTGTGAAGTGAAAGCAATGGTGCAATGTATTTTTGTGGTAGGTGGTGGGTGTCAGAGCTCTTGCGTGCTTGTTTACTGGGTTTCAGCAACGGGCAGACTAGGCACGTTTTTAACACTGCAGTCCATGTGCTGACTCACTTGAAGAGCGTCAGCTGGACTGAGCGTCAGCCGGACTCAGACTCCGTCCTGGGCCTGCCCTTTTCAAGCCAGGACCAGCCGCGCAGGCGGCGGCGCACATGAAGGGCGGTGCCAAGAAGGTGATCATCTCTGCGCCGTCGGCGGACGCGCCGATGTTTGTCATGGGCGTGAACGAGGACAAGTATGACCCGTCCACCATGGACGTCGTCTCCAACGCGTCCTGCACCACCAACTGCCTGGCGCCACTCGCCAAGGTGTCGCATCCACTCGTTCCTGAGTATTTCTTAAAGCCAGAACGTGTCTACCCCTCACTGGCCCACATCATGACTGGGGCGGTTGATGGTCATGCAGAGCTTTACTCTGACTTGCTAGCAGGCATGCTCTTCTGTGCCACAGCTGTGCATGTGTCAGCTTCTATTCTGTTCAGTTCTGCTGCATGCAACTGAGCTGCCGTCGTGTTTGTAAGTGCGCGGATGGGGTGCAGGTCATCAACGATGAGTTTGGCATCGAGTCTGGGCTCATGACGACGGTGCACTCCACCACCGGTGCGCCCTGGCCGACACAAACTGTCCCACATGAGACACTGATTAAAATCAATTGACATCAGGGCGTTAGCGCTTTGCATCAGGGCGTTGGCGCGTCGTGTTGCCATGGCATGCTGTGCGAGCAAGGCTGTGTGCGCCCGGGCGCGCAGCTACGCAGAAGACGGTGGACGGGCCCAGCAAGAAGGACTGGCGCGGCGGCCGCAGCGCGTCGTCCAACATCATCCCCTCCTCCACCGGCGCGGCCAAGGCTGTCGGCAAGGCGCGCATGCCCTGCACCCCATGCCCCTCTGACAGACTCCCCTGTGCAGCGAATCTAGCCGCAGAAGGATGCTGAGGCAAGCCTGAGACCGCAGGCTGCGCGCGCAGGTGCTGCCGGAGCTGAACGGCAAGCTGACGGGCATGTCGTTCCGCGTGCCGACGCTGGATGTGTCGGTCGTGGACCTGACCGTCAACCTGTCCAAGGAGGCCACGTACGACGAGATCATGGCCAAGCTCAAGGCCGCGTCGGAGGGCCCGATGAAGGGCATCCTCGGGCGCGCGCCCGGCAAGGGGCCGGCCCGGTGCATGCGTGCAGTGTGACCTGGCACGGGCAGCGCTGGCTCTGGGAGTGCTTGCGTACGAGGTGCCGTGCGGTACTCCCTTGCGTAAGCGACCCTCCTGCCGGGACATTGTGTTGCGATGCACCATGCAGGGCTGACTTTGCCTGCTGCGCCTGACATAGAGCACATGGTAGCTCTAGAAGCTTTGAAGCTTTGAGGACAGAGACTGAACCATTGATCGATGCGTTACACACATGTCGTACACATATGTGACCAAGGTGTGCTTACGCTTGTGCGTGGCTGCGCAGGTACACGGAGGACGCAGTGGTGAGCTCTGATTTTGTGACAGACACGCACTCGTCCATCGTGGATGCGGGCGCTGGCATCAGCCTGACGCCCAAGTTTGTCAAGCTGGTCTCGTGGTATGGTGCGTCGCCCGCCGCCGCAGCTGTGTGTATAGCAGCACATTGTTTGCGAGCTCCAGAGGCGCTGTCCAATTGTTATTGTTCTTGTGAAGCTAAATGCAAATGGATGCTGGCTTGGAAACGTGAGAGAACGGTATCAGAGTAGTGACATCCCTCGCTTCTCTGAATGCAGTCATGTATGGGGGGAGAGGTGTCTCAGACCCAGCTTTGCGCGTGGCAGACAACGAGTTCGGGTATGCGTCACGGATTACCGACCTCATCGCGCACATGGCTGCGGTGGAGGCCAAGACAACGTGAAGCACAGAGCGCTCTGAACTGAAACGCATGCCGAGTATGCGTAGAGAGGCCAGTGTGCTTGGTGGTGGCGTCTATGCACTGCCAGCGACCTTGTTTTAGCTGTGCATGTTCCACGACCGTGCAAGTGTTTTACGTAGGCCATGGTCGCAGAGGTGTGCCTGTATCCAGGGCGTGTACAACGTCGCCGTCCTTCCCGCTTGTCCTGCAAGTGAAGTTCGCTTGAGGAAACTGGTCTCAGGTTAGGTGTGTAACGTGCTGACCGAGGAGCTCACATTTTCCATCCGCAATGTGCTCTTCTCTCGATTTGCAATTTCATGGCTTACGATCCATCGAACTGTGCACATCTGTAAGGACTGTTTGTGTGACGTATGGTGGCGCCGAGCGGCACAGGTGTGGTCCAGGACGAGCGGGCGCTTGCCGAGGAATCAGACAGCAGCTGCAAAAGGAGCCGACGCGAGAACGTGCGTCCAGCGGCATACTGTGCCGTCTGCACGGCGCCTGCAGACTTTGGGCCCTGGGCTCAGAGCTTACTAGGGAAGGATGACCAAGCTATTTGCTCGGACAGGTGCTGGCGGAGGTGGCAGCGCGCACGGAGCAGGCAAGTGCTGCAGACCCCGAGTATCTGCAGCGCCGCCTGACAGAGCAGAATGCAGCCGCAGTCTTGCTGCACAAGGCCGGCGACTCCATCGGCGCGCTTGCAGCATATGCGCTGCTCTTCCGCCGCCAGCGCGCACATAACCTGGCGCATGCCGAGCTGCACGTGTGCTACACGTGCGCGGCCGGGCCCTGCTAGCAGCCGGGCAGACTGACACACATCGCATACTGCAACAGCTCTGCGAAGGGCTGCGCTGCCAACAGTGGGAAGCTGTTGGGAAAACCAACGATGCTTGTTAAGCACCGCTGCGCCTGGGGACCCCTCAGCACGAGTACTAGCTGTGCTCTGCTCTTGTTTCCGATAGAAGTCGAAAGTCTTGCTGTCTAAGGAACGCTGCTCAGGAACCGCGCTTCCGCCTGGCTGGCACTGGAGCTGTGCCCGGAGGCGCTGGCGGATGCAGAGGCCGGCCGTAAGCTAGCGGCCGCCGCTCTGCGCACTTCGCGCACAGCTGCGGCTTCTCTTGCTCGTGCACTCCGGTGCAAGGGCCTTGCTCTCAGTGGTACGTCTGGCCAATGTATGCCTGAAACACAGTTCTAAAGCACACGTTGTCAACAGCTCAGTGTTGATTAACAAGCACTAAAACTCAGGCTGATTTGCTGGGTCGCAGGCGCTCAGCTTCCTCTGCTTCGTTATCGAGCCAGCCTGACTGAGAGCTACAACTGGCTCACATGCAGGCATGGGACGGCATCGGGAGGCAGCGCTGGTGCTGGAAGAAGGCCTGCGCTTGGACCCATTTGACTGGCCGCTCAAGCAGGCGCTCGAGGCAGCCACGCAGGGCGTGCTGCGCGACCTGGTGGAGGGTGCAAGCCCAGGGCCAGCATACTATTCTTTCGCATACTCCACTTTGTATGTCTCCTTCACCAGCCAAGACAGAATGATGTGAGGCCTAGCTGGTCAGGAGAGTGCCCTGAACAGCCTGCTAGCCATGCCAAGCGTCACTGCGTCACTCTCTTGCCTCCTAGCTGCAGTTGACATGCACTATAGCAGATATTGTCGCTTATCGAGTCCAGCTGATGAGCGGTGGTGCATGAGCAACAAACATGTACTTCCCCAGGCAAGGGCCGTGAGATGCGCGCTCTGCCAGCGCCGGAGCCAACGCAGCGCATCACCGCGCACCCGCACTCTGCGCCGCTGTACAAGATCCGCACCGATGACATGCTGCCTCTGCAGCTGCTCACTCCGCAGCAGGCGCGTTTCACGCACTGTGACCATCTGGTGTCCCGTGATTGAGCACATGTCAAGTATTCAGAAACAACGCAAGTTGTACTTGCCAGTATCCAGGAGTTACATATAATGGCGCAGGCGGAGCTGGACCACCATGTGCGCGACACGTACAATTATGTGACAGTGCAGGCAGACATTGCTATGCCAGGCCGCCAGCTGGCCGTGCTGGAAGACACTTACCGGCAGGCAAGCCACCGCCTGTTGCTGTACTACGACGTTGCATGTCTCTGCTTTAACTCTGCGCACGTCACAGTGCATCCTGTGGGCAGTTGGTTGCATGCGTTGTGAGTCTTCATTAAGCACGGTGCTGCATCCTGATTGTGGAGACAGCAGAAATATTTTAACAGTCTCTTTATGTATTATATGCAACCTGGCACTACAAAAATAGCTTTGGTGATGCATATGCAGCGCCGGCGCTATGGGCACATGGGGAGTGACATGTCAGTATGCTGATTATGACTGTTCCCTTGTCATGGCAGGCGCCGTGGGAGGCAGCCATCACAGCAGCAGTGCGCAGCATCGAGGCGCAGGACAAGGACGTGCGCGTGCTAGACATTGGTGCAGGCGCTTCTGCATGCCCTTGAGTTCCTTCTTAAGCATGCTCGCTCCTTGCGCGTACAGCTGTATGGCAGCTAAAGGCGCAGACAAACAGTGCAATGCTCATGATACCTTGCTGTATGCAAGACCCATGCATGCCCTCCACGTTACTAGATTGCCAATTGGCTAATCGATTCAAAACAGGTGGATCTGTACAGGTGCCCCCACATGCAGCACTGACAGAGTAGCACTCCGCGGCAGGGCTGCACGCGCTAGTGGCGCTGCGCGAGGGAGCACGCCACGTGACGGCTGTAGAGCGCTGGCTGTACCTCTCCCTGGCAACCAAGCAAAGCCTGGTAGCAAACGGTACAGCCAGCTGTTATGCTAGGCATTGACATCGCGGCCTAGTGAGAGAGTTTAAGAAATTGGCATGTTTTCCTGTTGTGTGCATGCAGTGTGCAAGCGCTCAGCGAGGCTCTGTCCATGCTTAACGGTGCCTGCCAGCATGAAATCTGTTGCTAAGTCTGCGCTCTGACAAACGTCGAGTATCTCACACGACATGCGCAGCCATCAGGACCCAGCAGTGAGAGCGCGCAGCTGAGCTGCAAGTGCCGTATTGGCGCTGCAGGCGTACAGGACGACCAAGCATCAGTTGTTTACAAGCGCCCCACTGACCTGGCGCTGCTCAAGGACGTGCCTGTCTGCTGCAACGTGCTCGTGTGCGACATCATAGACGACGGCATGCCCATGTCTAAAATATGTCACACTCTGTGCCAGCTTTTGAAACGGCTGTGTCATGTACTTTCTACCTGCATGCAAACTAGCTTATTAGCAGGTGGCAACCTTGCTGATCATGCAAGTTCCTAGCAACATGCTTGGTCTGCTGTGCATGTGTGGGCCACTTGCACGCTCCCTGTGAGAAGCAACATGCTCCCTGCAGCTGCTGGCAACCATGAAATCTGAGACCAGAGCTGAAGCTGGGTACGATCGTACGCTAAGCAGTTTACTGGCATACAGGCCTGCTGACGAGCGGCATCCTGCCAGCCATGCGGCACTGCATCCAGAACCTAATGACCGACGACATGATTGTGCTCCCGGCGGCTGCCACGGTCTACTGCCAGGCGGTGGAGGCGTGCACGGGCACCGTGTGCGGCTTTGACTTGTCGAGCGCCAACCGGTACCGCTGGCACCCCGCGCACACATCCGGTGCCGCTCTGCCCCTCACCGGCACCTTCTCAGCAACTGAGCAGTACATCGGCCCTGGCCATGAACCCTTTTGGTAATCAGAGTTGAGGCGTCGGCCACAATGGAGACGCATGCATCGTGCCAGCGTATGACGGGGTGGGCAAAGAGCCCCGTGTGACAGCCATACTCTTGGCACAATTAATCGCCTCTCTGCCCAGGCACGCCACTGGGGCCGGGCATGTACGAGCCGCTCTCCGTGCCGGTGGAGGCGTGGCACTTTGACCTGCGCGCGCCGGCCGAGCACAGCGAGGAGCGCACGCTGGACCTGGCCATTGAGCGGCCCGGCGTGCTCAATGCTATCATGTTCTGGTTTAAGCTGCGCTTTATGATGACGTGGAGCTCAGCACTGGGCCAGAGGCGGTGGCTGCTGGTGCGCTTGTATACAACCTGTTATGAACTCTTCTCTGCTATGCACGTAAGCAGTATCTGCCAACCGAGTAATATAACGATTGGTAAATGTGAGTGCTTCCAAGTGCTTCCAAGTGCTTCCAAGTGCTTCCTGCTGGTGTGTTTAAACGTGCGTCTTGCCTTCCTGGAGAGGATGCACGACACACACGAAAAGTCTGAAAGTCAGTCTCACAGGCTGACTGCGCAATGCCAAGCGTCAATAGGGTTTCCGCATTGCAGAGCGCGTGAGCAGGACTCTGTACGCTGCCTGTAACCGCTGCTGGCCACGGCAGGCCTCAAGACGCTGCGCCCGGCGATGCAGTACCTGGCCGGCGAGCTGCCGGTGGCCGCCGGGGAGGTGCTGCCGCTGCGCTGTGCGCACAACACCGTGCGGCTGCGCTTCGACCTGGAGGCCGCGGAGTTCACACACCTGGCCAAGCCCGACGCCGCCTTCCCGGCCGTGCACTTCTCCATGCTGGCTGACACCCGCCGCAATGAGGCGCGCGGCACCTGGGCACGAGCACGCCCTGCAAAGCTTGCTCTTATGCTGCAATGCGCAACATCCTGAATGCAAGAGCGTGCCTGAGAAGTAGCACGCAGTTTGATCTTGCTGAAAGACCTTTGAAAGACCTGATCCCCGGGTGGGCTCCTGGCTGGTATGATACATCATGTTGCAGCCATCCGTTACAAGCCTGTCCATGCTGCCATACTGCCAGGGAACTGATTACAACTGGAGACACATGCGCAGGCGTACGAGGCAGCGATCGCGCGCGCGGTGCAGCGCAAGGCGGCCGCGGACGGCGCTGCGCATGTGCTGGACCTGGGCACCGGCACGGGGTTGCTTGCACTGATGGCCGCACGCGCGGGCGCGGCCAGCGTGGTGGCCTGCGACCTGCTTGCCCCGCTGGTGGCCGCCGCACGCCAGGCATGGGCGCTGCACCTCCTCCCATGCGTCACACCTCGCGCGAGATGCGTGCCAGTCTTTGACAGGGAGCCTGTCTTGGTCTCACATGACTGTCTACTTGCGGCCGCCTTGTACAGCCGCATCAGGGCCACTCTCATTATCGGTATCTCAAAGCGGAGGAAGCATGGTGACGCACATTCACGAGACGAGTAACAAGAGACTGCAGTAGCGTAGGAGAGCACAACAACCCCAGCTGATGCGCAGGTGGTGGCCGCCAACGGCTTCTCGGACCGCGTCACTGTAGTACATCGCGACATCGGCCTGCTCGAGCGCGGGCGGGAGGTGCGCCGGCTGGGCGCCAACGTGGCCGTGGCTGACATCTTTGATGCCGGCGCGCGCCCCACGCTGCTGTACCACTCCTAATTGGGCTGCACGTGGTCTTTGCTGAGTTTCACAGTGGCTGCACAAAGGTATGCATGCAGACGTGGATGCATGCATGCATGCTGCTGTTGTGCTGGCGATGCACATTTACTACTGCCCCATGAGCTTTAGGACTCAATCCTGCAGGCAGCGCAAACCCTTTGGTACTGTCCCGACTCCCTCACCCATGCAGGCCTGCTTGGCTGCAACTGGCTCTACCTACTGGACCTGGCCAAGCGGCGAGTACTGCAGCCCGGCGCCGCGGTGGTACCCGCCGGTGCCACGCTGTTCTGCGTCGGCATCGAGGCGCTCACCGGCCAGATAGCTGGCCTTGACTTCTCCGGGCTCAACACGTACAGGTGCGTGCAAAGACCTGGCGCATGGACCTCTGCACTTGGCTGCCATGGGTATGGTGCTTACAAGCCTGAAAGTTGCTCATGCAAAAAAATCGTCACAGCTCGTGTTCACGCGTTCACGAGCTGTGCTGCGATCACATCCACGGACAAGTTCCCAAAACAAAAGACAGACAAGCTTCCCGAAAAAAAACAGAGAAAGACATGTGCATCATGTGTAGATCATGGTTCTGCTGGTGCACGTGCAGTGCTGCAGGCGAGCGCAGTCACTGCAGCTGAACGTGCAATGGGCATGCAGGTGGGAGGCGGGCGCGCGCGCCGTGCACCTGGCCGACATGCCGCACTGTGAGCTGACGCGTGCCGCGCGCGTGTTTGAGTACGACTTTGAGGGCGCGCAGAAGGCGCGCGGGCGCGAGAACATCCTGCGCCTCGAGGTGCGCAGCGCTTTCTGGCGCCCGGCCCCTCCCAAGTATGCCAGGCATTACATGTGTACTCGCGCATCCATGCCCCTCGCTCTCTTGTGCCATACACGAGTTTAGGTGTGCCAGCTATGCAGCAGGCCGTATCATGACGCACTCACAGGCACATGCTACACGTCTGCCTGCGGTGCAGCTCCACCGCTGCAGCCGCAAGGACACTGCCCTGCAGAGCCGCCCGGTAAGGCAGGCAGTGCCAGCAAAAGCGCGCTCGTGCTCGCATGCAGGTGGTGGCCCCCGGGCGCCTCAACGCCATCGCCTTCTGGTTTGACCTTCACCTCGACGACCAGGTCAGCATCAGCACAGCGCCGCTGGGCTTCGGCCTCGGCGGGGTGCAGCATGCAACGCAAGAGAGAGAGAGAGAGAGAGAGAGAGAGAGAGAGAGAGAGAGAGAGAGAGAGAGACGGCCCCAGCCGCTCTTGCTGCCACCCGGTGCACGGGTCCGGCAGCAGCTGCGGCGGACAACAATGAGGAGCCAGCGGGGCCCACGGCACAGGTGACATGCGCTAGCGCCGCGGCTGTCAGTAACAAGTCCACGAATGAGGCAGGCGCTGGTGCAGATGATCCAGCAGGGGCGGCGGGCGCGGCGCCTGTGGCGCGCGCCGGCGCCGCGGTCGCCACCGCCGGCGCCTCTGGCGCTGCCTCACATGGCTGCGGCAGCGCTGGTGGCGGCAATGCAGGGCCAGCTGCAGGCAGCAGCGGCAGTGACAGCGCCCAGCAGCCGCCCTCAGCGCATGGACCAGCGCCTGATCACTTGGCAGGGTCGGCAGCTGACCCAGGAGCTGAAAGCGCGGGGCCAAAAGCTGGGGAGGCAGCCGGCCCTGCATGCTCGCTGTCTGAGGCAGCGCCCGCACCCGCGGCTGCGCAAGATGGCCCAGGCGCAGGGGAGGCGAGCGGCAGCGCATGCGCGCGCGACGCGGCTGCCGGCCACGCCGGTGCTGACGTGGGGGAGAGCCTGCCCGCAGCGGCGCACGGCCGGCCGCACTACTGGGGCCAGGCGCTGCAGTACCTGGACGCCAGCGCGCCAGTGGCCCCTGGTGCGCCACACACTGCTCGGCTGTGCGCTGCCTGGCAGGCAGGCAGGCAGTGGCAGCGCAGCCGTGCTTCGCTCCTGACATGTGGAGTCGTCTCATGATTGATGCGCGGCAGGCACGCGCATGATGGTGCTGGCGCGCCGCGAGGGCGGCAAGGTGAGCTTCCGGCTGCGCGAGGGCGCTGGCGAGCGTGTGCCGCGCGCGCCCTGGCGCATCGAGTGGGGCGGCGGCGCGTCGGTGGAAAACCCGCACTACCAGCGCGTGCACTACTGCCAGCTGCTGGCGCGCGGGCCCCTCTCGAATGCTGCCAGGATGGCCGTGGGGCTTCGTAACATAACATAAGTAGTGCTGGCTTGTTTACATGGTTTTCTGCTTTTTACCTGCGGTGCGTCCATGTGGAATGCATACAGCCACCAAATATTCGATCGGCCGGCCCAACCAATCAGTATCAGGTTTAACTTCATGTTACATTAATACTAATTGTTTAGGCCGGTCGGATTTCCTAGTGGCTGTATGCATTCCGCATGTATGCACAGCAGGTAACGCGCACAGAACCATGTTGGGAATCCAGCACTTGTTATCAAATCCATGCGTGCTACCTGGACATGCTCTGCACATGCATGAGCCGCACGTTTCTCGCTGGTGCGGCACACCTCTGTTGACCAACCTACATCGCACGCGGCGAGGATAGAGGTGCGACGCCGGCGCCCCGGCGCGCCAGGTGAGCGACTTCCTGATGCGCGTCAAGAGCCGGCGCTTCCCCAGCATCGAGAAGGACATGAAGATGGTGCTCGCGCACTGCGGCTCCCTGCTGCTGGACCCCGCGTCCCTGTGCCAGGCACGTCCTCCTGCTGGCATCGAGGCATGGACTGCTTGAGATTGTGTGCTGCACACTCTTGTGAGCTTAATGCGAGCAATGCAGCATTGCTATGTGAATGAGGCCCCGACAATGGCCCTGTTGTCTTTGTTTGCATGCAGATGCTGCTGTGGCAGCTTGCTTGTCTTCAAGTGTCACTTGTAACCTGATCGGGCCCAGCGCAGCTTCATGGCGCTCCTGCCCTGCAAATGATCTACATTGGCATGCCTCCACACGCATGCTCCCACATCATGCAGGTGACGCACACGCGCGCGACCCCGAGCGGTGCGCAGGTGTACCACGAGATGGTGGTCCTGGAGCGCATTCACAGCCAGCCGCAGTTCTGCCCGGGCGCGCTGCTGGAGGCGCTTACTAGCACCCCCTTGCGCCTGCATTAGCGCAGCGCGGCCTCTGTGATGACTTGCAGATAGCTCAAAGCTCTGATCAGTTGTAAATCCCTTGCAGAGCAGATGCGATGAGATGATGGATGCAGGGCCTGTTTGAGGGTGATGGTGGCAGATCAACAATTTTGACTATGCAACATCGCTGTCAGCAATTGGTCTGGAGACCAGACTCTGGTCTGAGCAACAAATTGGGACACAGACCTGAGACACAGTAGCCGCTGCGTGCTGTTCTTGCTTCACACACCATGATGCACTCAAGGTCTGCCTCGAGGAGGTGGCTTGGTGCAGCCCACACTGTTTGACACTTACTCTTTCTCCATCCAGCACTCCAGCACTGTTACTGGCGACCGAGCGGAGGCGCTGACCGCCGCCACAGCGGTAGCGCAGTGGCGCGTCCGTCCAGGATGACGCTGGCAAGGCCAGCCGGGGAGGCACGGCCGCAAGGGTCTGCTTAGAGGACGCTCAGCAGCCTGGGCCAGGGTCAGCGCCTGGCCCAGGCAGCGACGTCCGGCCAATGTCGCTGCCGCAGTCCCCGCCCGGCAGAAATGTCTACAGCCGGACAGCCAGCGCTGTACGGCGCGCTGGCATACGCGCGCTCAGCATGCACGCGCGTTGGTGCGCGCTCGGCACAGCTGCGGCGCTCGTCATTGCGGCAGCTTCCCGCCACATGCTGGCGCGCAGCGGCGGCGGCGGGGGCCTGGCCTACCTGCCGTACCTGCCATACATAGGACAGCGGCCTGGGGAGCGGGCTACCTTGGAGTACCGCGCGTTCCCCACCGAGGCAGATGAGCTGCAGGAAATGATGGCGGCGCTGAACACAATGTGCCGCGAGACCGACGTCGCGGAGCAGCCGTTTGTGCACGTCGTGCCGCAGCTCTACACGTGCGCTGCCCCACTCGCGCCCACCGGCTCGGGCTAGCAGACGCGGCTTGCTCAGTGCCTGTGTGCTTTTTGTGCGCGCTTGCCAACCACCCACTGCTGCTGCACCGGTACTTCCTTGCTGCTGGAGCGCCTGGGTGCTCCATGCCACCTCAACAATGTCCCACCAAAAGGGCACGGTGTGTGGGGTGCGAGCACTGGCGCCGTGCTGGGGCGGCAGGGTGCGGCCGCAGGAGCAGCTGCTGGCCGGCATGCTCAAGGGCGGCTGCACGTACCGCGGCCTGCTGGAGCACTGCGTGGCCGCGCCGGTGCGCGCGCCGCACCTCGCGGCATGCATGACGTGTGGCGGGCCGCGCATTCATCGAGCAGGGCCTGCTGGCAGCATTGTCAGGCCTCGCGCGCCTGCAGTGCCGAGTGTCGAACACCGTGCATACCTCGCAGCCTGCTGCAGTGCTGCCCTGCAGCGCGTGTGCGCTTATGCTACAGCCTCGCAGTGCTCGCGCGCATGAGCGCTGTCTGCCTCCGCCTTGCGCTCGTGTGCAGGAATTGGGTGTGAGCCTGTAGTTGGGGGCAACTGCTGTTTGCGACTGGGCGGCTTATGTTGCAGGCTCTGAAAGTCATGTCTTCGGGGCATGCACTCGACCCTGGCAAGCCATGTCTCTGCAGAGCACCTGCTGGAGGGCGTGCGCCCACGGCTGTGCCTCGCTTGGGCAGGGCCGGCGGCGGTTGCTCGGCCAGCCGGAGGCCGCGGTGGTATGGCAGCCGGCGGGTCCCGACTTGTCCCCCGACCGGGCCAGCAACCGCAGCGCGAGCGGCTCCGGCGTGCCATGGGGCAAGTGGGGCCCCGCCGCCCGGCAGCTTGCGGCGGCGAGGGCCAGGGCTGTGGCCGGGGCGGCCGTGGCGGGCCGGGGGCCGCGCAGGCGGCTGCTGGCCGCGGCTGGGGGTGCAGACGGCGCCGCCGCGGCAGGGACGGCCGCGGAGCCTGCCGGGCGGAGCGGCGGGCCGGTGCGGGAGCTGGCGCAGCCGTCGCAGGCGCGCAGCTCCGGGCGGCACTGCTGTGGGCTGGGCACAAGAGGCCGTATTTGCGCTCAGCTACAAAACGGCAGACTGCGGGCTGCTTCCCTGCAGGATGCGACATTTGCGCTCCGCGCTAGTGCCCTGAAGAGCTCATGCAGACGTGCCTGTGATGCATGGGCGCCACAAGCGTGCATATCTGCTTGCATTGCACAAGCACTATTCGTTGCACTGCCTGGTCAACAGCCACTCGATCAACTGCCACACAGTGGCCAGGACTCGCTGTCTGGCCGCCCCCGGGTCCACTTCAGACCCGTTCACGGGACGAGGCGGTGGCTGCCTGCCCCGCGCGCAGGCGCGCGCGGTGCTGCGGCGCGCCTTTGCGCGCGAGACGACCAGCTCGCCAGACATGTACGCGGCGGCCGCGCGCAACTGGGGCGAGCCCGGCCGGCTGCGCCGTGTGTTTGCCAAGCTGCTGCGCGGTACGCGGCGCTGCGTCCGTCTGGGCCTCCCTCTCGGTGCAACAAGCGAGCCGTGTGCGCATGACAGTGGCGCCGGCCGAGGTGTCCTGGTGCACATAGCGTTGTCGAGCCAGGAGGGTTGCTGGCTGCGCTGCGCAGCTCAGGCCACCTTACCGTCGGAGCTCTGCCCAGTCAGGGACACCATGACATGGGTCATTGAACAGCCACGTGTGACGTTGATGCTGCCGCTGTGCACTGGCTACCGTATATTCTGCAAGTCGTGTTGCCCGGGGAACCTTTGCTTCAAGGCAGAGACAGAAGCACAGTTAACGCGCTCTCCCGTGAGAGGCGCTGAGACACACTATGGCACCACCATGCGAGGCCGCGTGCCTGCCGAGCTGCCCTAGCGCACTGCCGAGCTGCCCAAGCTGTCTGACAGGGGCGCGTGCGGCAGGCGAGTTGGTGCGTGTGGTGGCAGTCGGCGGCAGCGTGACCACTGGCATGGGCGCGCCGCGGCCGCAGGACGCCTACCTGGCGCTGGTCGTGGCGTGGCTGCGCTCGCTGGGCGACGCGGCGCATCCCGTGCGTGTGGAGGTAGGCTTTCCGCCCCGTCCAAGTCGACTGCCGGAGATGGAGCCGCCAGACGTCGCAGAGGTCTGGAGTGTTGCGAGTGTTACGAAACGAGCTACCAAGTGACAAAAGGGCCGGTGTGTGTTGCAGAGCAGCCTTATATGGTGTAGTCTCTGCATGGGGATTATCCATGCACAGGTGCTGCAGTAATCGGCTCCTGCTGCTATGCTCGCGCCAGTCTGCCATCGGCAGGCAAGTGAGTGACGCACAGTGGCCCGCCGCACCAGGACCAGCTGCTGCACAGTGAGCGCGAGCCAGCGGCGTCTTCGCCCCGGGCGCACGCGCCAGGTGACCAACTCGGCGGTGTCGGCGACCACGTCGTCGTACACCAGCCAGTGCGTGCACGACTTTGTGCCGGCGGACGCGGACCTGGTGCTGGTGGAGTTCAGCGTGAACGACTGGGAGGTCGGGGACGCGTCTTCGACCTGGATGAACAACAACCAGCGGTGCGCCGGGCGCACCTCTCGATGGCTTGGCGCTTGCTTTTCAGCGGTAGGGCCGTGACAGGTCACGTCACTGTTTCACGGCGGTTTGGAAGCGTATAGCAAGCCTTGGAAGGGTTGCAAAGCAATAGGTGGTCACCACCCTCAGCAGGGGTGACTGATGCTTGAAGGGTGCTCTGTCTTGGTAGGTGAGCCGGTCGTCCCGCCCCTGAAGGTGTTCCGCAAGGGAGCCGGTGCGCAGGGCCGCAACATATTTGCAGGTGCTGACACGCAGCTGCTCGCGTGACGGGTGCCTGCTGCATCGTGCGCGGCAGGCGCGGCTTTGAGCGGCTGCTGCGGAAGCTGCTGCGTATGAAGCACCAGCCGGCGCTGGTGGTGCTGCACTGGTGCGGGCCTGGGCGGGCCCCCCGCGGCTGTCGGGCCATATCTGACAGGTCCCCTGTGCACCCCACAAGGCTGTGTGCAGGTGTCTTTGCCATGAGTCACAAGCTCACTGTTACCCTCTTACGCAGCAGGGCAGCCTGCGGTCCTCGTTGCATGAATTAGCGCCCTTTCAATGCTCTGGTCCCGGAATAAATGGGAAGGACAGGCCTGAGTGCGCCCGCCCTTTGGCGCATTCGGGTGTGTTTGGATGTGCTGTGGCGGCTCAGTGGTTAGCGTGTTTTCTTGTGGGGTTCCAGGTGGGCGCCGCTGCACTTCAAGGGCAGCTACTGGACGTGGCCGAGGACGAGCTGGACGTCATCGCGGCCTACTACCGCCTGCAGGCGCGCTGCGCGCTCGCGCAGCCCCGCTCTGGGCCTGCACGCTCATGCTGCTCTCCGCATGCGCATGCGCAGGGTGGAAGCCGCGCCTTGACTTGGCGAGTCAGAGTCGAGCTACGGCTACCTGCAGACTGCTAGGTGCACAGTGTCCTGAGCCCTGGTGCGGTGGCAGGCGCTCCTGTCTGTGGTTGTAGGGTTGGGGCCAGGCCGGCAGGCGGCCCTGAGGTGCCGCGCGTGAGCTCTGCCGCCCGGCGCGCCGCAGAGCGTCTCGTTCCGGGACGCGGTGTTCCACCGCATCATGGTCGACGAGCCGGGCTTCCAGCAGGAGGAGGTCATGTGCGACGTGGTGCACCCCAACAAGCTCGGCCACCGGCGCGCGCCCTGCTGGGGCCCGGCAGCGCTGGCCCCTGTCGGGCAGTCATGCGGCCACACGCGGGGCTAGGCTCGTGCATGCTTAGCTCGTCCAAAGACTGCATGCGCAGCCGCCGCGCTTCTTCCCTCGCCCAGCATCATTCTGCCGAGGTGCCATGCAACAGCGCACACATGCACGGCTACCTCAGATCTTGGGTCTCCGCCTCTGCACGGTCCTGCGCTGTTGGCCTGAGAGTCGCGGCCTCGCCGCGCCGGAGCGGCCCTTGACAGCGGCCGCGCAGGTATTTCGCGGACCTCATCATCGCCTATCTGCAGGACGTGCTGGCGCTGACGCTGCTGTCGCCGGCGCCCGCCGAGCCGCCGCCGCGGCTGCCACCGCCCATGTTCGCCGGCAACAACGGCGCCGGCAGCGCCGTGTGCCTGAAGGCGGAAGCGTTCCGGCGTGCGGTCGCGTCTGTGCAGGCGCGGCCCTGTGCCGCGGTCCGCTTGCGCGACCCGTGTCGCCGCGCGCGCATGCGTCCCGGCCGCTCAGATCGCTCGCTTCGTCATGGTAGAGTGCTCGCTCACTCTGGCAGGCTACCATGGTGCACGTCGGGGACAGTGTCTGTTGCAGAGCACAGGGTGTGGCCTCGCCCTGCCGCTCCCACCTAGCGCACTGCGGGGACTGCAATGCTATGATGGCAACGCGCACAGGCAGCAGCTAGAGCTGAGCGCCAAAGCGGCGCCGCAGGGCAGCTGGCGCTGGGTGAACGAGGCGCTCCCGGGCGGGCAGCCCAAGTGGGGGTACGTGAGCCACACGCCGGGCGACCGGCTCACGCTGCGCATCGCGCGCGACCCCGACCCGAGCGCTGCCGCCAGGTCAGACACCTTGCCTTGCATCGCCTGTCAGAACCCCCTGAGCAACCTGGGATCGCCGAAATGCCGGGATTGCCGAAGTGCCGATGTGAGATTGGCTCTGCCATGCAGCCTAGGATCTGTTGCTGCGAATAGGAGTGCTCCTTCTCTGCAAACAAGTTCTGCTGAAAGCTTATCCAGCAGAGCAAGGCCGGGACTTTGGCGCAGCAGCGTGCGTTGGCGGTGCACCCGGCTGACAGCATCGCTCTGCCGCGCAGGCTGGGCCTGAAATCGGCAAACGCGACCGTCCTGGTGGGCGTGGGCCTGCTGCGCAGCCACGCGGGCGTCGGCGAGGCTGTGGCGTCCTGCGGCAGCGGCTGCGCCTGCGCGCCCGAGCGCTTCGTGCTCTTGCATCGCGCACTCGTGCGGCCCTGAGAGCCTGCACGGGCTCATGCGTAGGGAGGGAATTGCAGCGGGAACCCCCTGATTGCATTGATTGACGCAGGCAGGTGCTGTGCTTATATCATTGCATGCCATTGCATGGCGCATAGCACGTGCGCGCTTTCAGTGTGCGCGCTGTCAGTGTCTAGCCTCTTCATACTGTCCTGAGCCTTTTGTGCAAGTTTCCAGACCCTATCCTTGTGCCGTCCTGGGGGGAGACACTGGCGGCCCCCGGCGCCCTGCGCCTTGCGACCTGCCTTGTGACGCGCAGCGCGCGCGCAGACCTCGCAGGTGTACTGGCACTATGTGCTGGTCACGCTCGCGCCGCCGGCGCCCTGCTTCCTGGACGTCACCGTCGCGGCGGTCGGCGCAAACGCCACCGCCGCGGGCAACACCAAGGTCAAGGTGCGCCCTCGCGCTGCCGGGCTGCGCCCGGGAGACTGCTGCACAGGGCACACAGGGCTAACTCTCGGCCTTGGCATCCTACTCAGCCTCACCAACAGAGTCTTCCTGTGCAAAGCGAAGGCTTTCGGCAATGCGCACGGCGGAGGGTTGAGTAGGATACCAGACGAAGACGCTCAGGCCTGTCTGACGTAGCGCCTGCGCGCGCAGGTGACGTCCCTGATGGTGAGCGAGGACACAGCGGTCGACCGCAACCTGTTCACCCCGCTGGGCTCGACCGACGCGGAGGGCAACAACACCGTGTGAACGGTGGCGTGACAAGGTGTCGGCTGCTGGGGGCTGCTATGCAGCCGCTGCCTGTTTTATTGTTCAAAGTCATGCTTTTTAGGTGCCATAGGTCTAGGTTGGCTGTCTCACCTATACAGAAGGCAAGGTGTGAACTTCCGCGGTGCTAAAGCACCTGAACGCAGCATAACCGTGAACAAGAACGAGCTGCCGTTACCGTGACACATCCCATGCGTCCAACTCTTGGCACGCACCGCGCACAGTACCATGCAATGTGTGGAACAACACACCTTCGGACTGCAGCGGTGCTGCATCCGCCAGCGCCGTGTATGCTCTCACTCACAGCACTGAGGTTGAGCAGTCACACGGGCAGGCAATGCAGAGGAACAGGGACCAGTGCGCTGCGCCAGAAGCGTCCAGCTCAGCTCTGCGTGAGCCGCGCATCCGGCAGCGCTCCTACTGGTCCAGCCTTCAGTTCAGCAGACAACTACATTGAGCGTGCGCACTAGCAGGACATGCAGAGAGCTGTTCCAGCGTGACGGCCGACTGACGGGGTGGTGAGAGTGCAGCGAGGCGGCAGGGGCGCGTGGCTTCCGCGCTGGCGGTGGTGAAACGGCAGTGGGATGAGGTCAGAGAGACGCTTGCGCACCTCACGTGGCCGCCGGTGGAGCAGATTGCAAAGCTGTGCGCCGTGGTGCTGCTCGTTGGCGCGGTCGTGCTGTCCGCTGTCGGCCTGTTTGACGACCTCTGCGTCAGCCTGGTGTTTGCCCTGCTGCCCCAGCTGCGCGGGCGCGCCGGGTAGTGGCCCCACCAGGTGTGTTCCAGCGCCGCTCCTGCTTTGCATGTCAACTTCTTTGCTGCAGTTTTAGTCTTAGACTGACGCCGTGTTTGTGGACTGTGCATAGAGTCGAGAGCCGCGCTGCTGCCAGCCTCGGATGAAGCGCATGTTATCCGCCTATGCACAGCTCGGGTGTAATTTATTTTGTGCAATGTCTGGCCCCGTACAGTGTGCTGTCTGTTTTGTTGAGTGTGGCTATTGTGTCCAGCTTGTCACGCTGCAGAGTGTGCAGTACCCTCCAGTGAGCAAGTGTAACGCAGCAGAATCATGTGCCTCTTTACTCTCTATGTGTGTGACCTAATCCACTGTATCACCGTCAGGCAAAACAGAACTTGCTTCTGTTGCCTGCGCAACCGGCGATATTGAGATCGAGCAGTCCGGAGCAAACCCGGGAAAGGGCTGGGCAGCACACCGAACTCGATTTCGACAGAGGCAGCTTTGCCCGTCCTCTGGTGGCAACAATGGCGCCCTGCACCAACGGGCCGGTGGAGCTGGTCGTCGACGTTGCTGTGGTCGGCGGCGGCGTTGTAGGCGTACTGGCCGGCCTGCGGCTGTTGAGGAAGGGAATCGACTTCGCCATCTTCGAGCGCCAGGCCGACTTTGGCGGCGTCTGGGTGACGCACGGCAACAACCACAGCACGCTGCAGGTAAAGCATACGTGCCTGTCCTAGGCTTGCGGTGCTTTAATGTTTCATTTAGGTTGAGAGCCAGACTCTCTTTTTTGTGGAGCAGACACCCTTGGCTTCACAGGCACAGGCAGGTTGCTTTACATATGGGCAGGCACGGCCAGACTGATGACAGGCAGATCGCTCACACTTGCTGTGCTTGGTTTCTCCTTGGTGTACCCGCTGCCGCCTCCCAAAGCGGCAGTGCGCACTGCTACGGCAGACAGCACACTGCGTAGCGCTGCAGGCGCCCGAAGTCGCGTACCGCACACACCCCCGCTACCCGCTTGGCCGTCGAGGCCCGCTGGAGCAGGTGCGCGGCAACGCGGTGCTGAGCACGCTGCGGCGCCTGGCGACCGAGCAGGGCGTGCGCAGCCGCACGCGCTTTGGCTGCGAGGTAGAGACTGTGCGCAGCGGTGGCAAGGACGACAGGCGCGGCGCCTTTGCTGGCTGAGACGGCGCAGCGCGACTGAACTATCAACACCTGCCGATCTGTTGGTAAAAATCCTCAGAGTATTGGTGTCAGAGGATTGCAAGGACCAAAGACGCTTGCTAGCATGAGATGTAGAGATAATGGGCATTGAAGCAGGCTGTTGTGCATTGGCTTGGATGCGCAGCGCCCGGGCAAACGGTGTCGCAAGCTTGGGACCACGGCGACCCCTAGCCCGTCGCCCGAGCATGTCTGAGCGGCACGGGCCCGCGCAGGTACGAGCTGCAGGTGCGCGACCTGGCAACGGCGGCCGTGACCACCGTGCGCGCGAACTTCATCCTGGCCTGCCACGGCGTGCACGGCCGGCAGCTCACCCCCGCCGACCGCGGGCTGCCCGTCAGCGCGCGCTTCCGGGGTACCTTCACGCTAGGCGGGCGCGTGGGCGGCACGGACAGCGCCGTGGGCTCCTCCTGCGTCAATGGCAAGGTGCAGTGTCGGCCAGCTAATCCTTCGCATCACTGCCTGTAATATAGAAGAGGCCAGGGCGCCGTGGCACAGTCCCCTTGCAAGCGCAGCTGTATGAGCAGCGTGAAGTGCAGGTTCGTTTAATGAAGTGGTGTACAGTACAAGTACACCGTAGGCGGTAGTTTCGAGCTCATAGCTACATGCGCTGGCAGACTGGCCGCATATGCAGTGCTGCGACCCAGCAGCGTGGTTGTGAAGGGAGCAGGGAACACCTCACGCTCAGGCCGCCGTGCCAGGATGTCGTGGTGCTGGGCGGCGGCGCATTTGCGTGCGAGGCCATGCGCGAGGCGGTGCGCAACGGGGCACGCAGCGTCGTGATGGTGACGCGCCAGAGCACCAAGTACGACACCTGGCACAGTCATGCTGGAACTTGTTTTCCAGCTCACATCCCTCTGGTGCCGAGCCGTCGGTGGCACGCTCAGATGGCTGTTATGCGGCTGTCATGTGTGGTCGCTTCTGGTGCGCATGCAGAGGTCCTGCTCCTACATGGGCATTGAGGGTGTGCGCCGCTCGCGCCGTCAGGGCCGCTGGGGCCTGCGGCGGCGGCAGGTGGGTGCTGCCGTTCTCGCGGCAATTTGCGGCGACCGCGGTCAGCCTGGCGCCGCTGGTGCCCTGGGCCTGGAAGATGGCGGCGCTGCGCTGGTGGCTGGCGCGCAGCTTCTACCGCCCCGCCGGCCTCGCGCACTTGGTGCCCGACTGCGCGCCCGCGGACATGCTGTTCACAGGCGCGCCGCGCCCGCGGCCTTCCGCACGCACGGAGCACATGCGCAACCGTACGCTCCGGCTCTCTCCGGCCTGCAACGTGCCTGCAGTGATGCAGCATCATATCGACAGGTTCGGTGCGCTTCTAACCGGGGGTCGCAGTGACTTCGCACTTTACAGGCCCAGCCAGCACACCGCCAGCATGACATGACAGCCCACAGGGCGCTGCCTGGAACCAATCATACGCCCGTCAGTGTGCATGGCTGCGCACAGGCTGCACGCAGCTGCAGCGCTGCGCATGCGCTGGCAGCGGGCGCCTTGCCACCGAGGGCGCAGACCTGGCCGGCGCGCGGCCGCTGCACGCCAGGCCGGCCCCTATGCAGGCCTGACCCTGTCCTGCGAACCCTGCGCGCCTGCAGGCCAGGCCCACGACAGCTACTTCTCCTGCGCGCGCGACGGCGCCGTGCGGCACCTGCTCGGCGCGGCCGCGGAGGTGGACGAGGCCGGCGTGCGCCTGGCCGACGGGCGCCACCTGCCGGCGGACATCGTGGTGTTCTGCGGCGGCTGCGCGTGGCAGGGCGAGCCGGCCTTCCTGGCCAGCATGGGCCTGGGTGCGGCGCAGGCTTGCTTCAAGCCTGATAGGTTCCAAACCCTCTCCTGCCTCCGGAGCCTGCATGCGCCTGGCGAACCTGGGCCGCTGGCCGGAAGGCGCCCGACTCCGACAAGAGGCCTGCCCCTGTCTCAGCCAGCGGCGCCTGCGTAAGGCACACGCTGCTGCCGTGTTGAACGGCCACCCTGGGCCTGCCTGGCGCGTGAACCCTTGTACGCACTATCTGATATGGGCCTGCTCTGGCATCGCCTGCCAGCAGGCATCGCGGCGCCCCGCAGCGGCAGCGCGCTGCAGCCCCGCTGTGCCCTCAGGCCGCGCCGGGCCCGGGCAGGCCTGAAGGACCTGCACAGCTGGGCTTTCCTGGGTGACTCGGGCCGCATCGCAACCGCCAGCGACGGCGTGTTCCTGTACACGCCCGCCGGGCCCAACCGGCAGCTGGACCTGCTCCTGCGCGCGCATGAGCTTTTCCACTGCGGGCGCCTGCAGGCGCGGGCGCGCTGATCCCCAGCGCAGCTTGGTGGTGCAGCGCGGCTTGGCGGCGCAGGGTGGTGTGGGCTGCAGCGCTGGGCATGCGTGCCTTGCTGTCTGGCAATGGAGTGCTTGAGCTTGAGCTGCGAGCGAGTGTGTCTGCATTAGGCTGTTTCCATGGAGCGGGTGCCTGCTGCTCGCGGACCAGCCTCACGCTTGTTGTGCGATCGCCTGCGCCACAACGACAGGCCTCTGCTTGTTGGCATGTACCCGCTGGATACCACGGAGCTCTACTTCAGTTTGATGGTGCGCATGCCGCGCGCGCAGGAGCTCCGCGCAGCGCTGGAGCCGACGCCGCTGGCGGGCGAGGACACGCTCAAGCGCCTGTTCGAGGTGTCGTCGCCGCTCGCGCTGCAGTCGGCCCTCACTGAGGCGCGTGCCCTGGCTGGCTGTGACTTAGAACATGGGCCAACTCTGTCCCCGGCAAGGTATGTTTCTTTTTTTTACCATGTCAGTGTTCCAACACAAAGCGCAGCAGACACCTCCACATGCAGGGAGCTCCTGACGGCAGGCAGATTGCAGCCTCTGCAAACTCTGCATGAGGCATTGCAATGGCGCGTCATAATGCGGATGCGGGGTGTTATACGGCAGCGCATGTAGACACATTGCATACTATGGATGCCAGGAGCACTTGCGCAGAAGCGGCACTGACCGCTGCATGCCCTTGCATGGCCCCTCTTTGCACTTCTAGCTTTCATAGCCTTGCACGGTTGTTCAGCATCGCTAAACTGTGTTGTGCTGCTGGGCCAGAGGCGGAATCGGGCATACATCAAGGTGATGACGGCGGGCATGCCGCGCGCGCGCGCCTGCCTGCTTCGCGCCAGGCTCGTGGCCGCGGGCTTTGGCGTGTGGCTGTCGGTGCTCATGTTGGCAGTGCTAGAGAAGCTGGCAAAGTGGCGCGTGTGCTAGGAGGCTGACCTGCGCTGCCCTACAGACGCACGTTGCGTGCACAGGGGCACGTTACCAGTACGCAATATGTCTGGCAAGACCAGCGTCTGCTGCAACACATTGTCCACGCTGCACTTGTGAACGGCACGCTGCTGCTCGCCTGTGCACAGAGCGTGTCTATTGCTCCTTGCTGTGCACATCGCTTGCACACTTTAACCTTTAATGGATCACTGCAGTGCTGCGACGCGCCGCTGATGCTGCCGCTCCTCGATGGCAACATGTTGAAGTTGGCAGTCACAGGGGTCCAAACAGCGCCCCGTGCCCATTTCCTTTTCCCAATGGTGCCTAACTTGGCGTGTAATTGAACAGGGCACACAACAGCTTGTCCGTCTGTCAGAGCCAGCTCCCTGCTCAAGCAATAAGAGACGAAGGTGCTCGGCCTGGCTGAGGCTGCCTGGCTGTACCGGAGAGTGGTTCAGTCGGGCCGCTGGTCGCTGGCGCTGTGCTGAGATGAAGCTGGTGCCTGAGGACGCAGAGGAAGGCGCGCGCGGTGTTGCAGGGCCTGCATATTCAGTTGAGGCTGCTGCCACGCAGCACAAAGCAACAGGCGTCTCTGACAGCGCATGCGCTGGCGCGGTGCGCAGACTGGGTGCCCGGCGAGGCCTTTGCAGGGCCGCATGGCTTCCTGCCCGACAAGGAGGTGCGTCACTACCTCCTAGCCAGCTGACCCCACACAGCGAGGTTGTTTGTGCTGCAACTGCTGCAACCTGGCATCAACCAGATCAGTGCAGCACTGTGTTGGTTCCTCTCTGCTGGCCAACACACTGTCTGCGTCTGTGCAGCAACCGCAGCACCTGTGTCCGTTTTATGACTGCAGGGGCCTCTGCAACATATGCATTGCCCAAACGGCCTCCAGCTCTGGTGCCTTTGCAGGCCCCACCGCCGGTGGCGCAGCGGCGCGAGTCCGTGGCAGCAATCCAGGGCATCCAGTCCAAGCTCGCGCTGTGGGAGCGGAAGTCGCAAAGTGCGCAGGGCTTTCACGTCCCCTTCACACAGCACACTGCCTTGCTACTTCCTGCTGTACAAGGAGGTCTGCAACAGTGTTATGCGCGAGTGCTGCGTAACAGGCGTACCTAGTGCGTGCTTGCTTCGGACAAAAGGCGCGCTATTTCGTTTGGCCTTTGCACTGCAGCAGCACGAAGTTGTGTCCAGACACCTAATCCTTGCCGTGGGATAACGCCAAAAGGCAGCGCCTGTGCTGCATAGAACTGCCAGCTTTACCAATAAAGGTGTCGACCGGGCGCGCCCGCTCCGCCCGCGTGCCGGTACACACGGAGAAGCCTGCCCATGTGCAGCTCACAACAAGCAATGCTGTGCCTTGGCCCGGGCGCAGGCAAGGCACCTGCGCCGCCGCCGGCGGCGGGCCGGCGCAGCTGGAAGGACGGCCTGTTTGGGCTGCGCAAGTCCTCGCCGCACGCGCCGCGGCCGGCCGCCGCCGGCGCGGCGGCCGCCGCCGACGACTTCTCGCCGCTCGGCGCCGCGCTGCCGTTCTCCTACACCTCCGCGCGTCCCGACGTGCTACCCTTCAGCCTGGCCAGCACGGGCGCTCAAGAACCTGAGGTCGGCGCCGAGGTTGGCACGGAAGCGGTGCCACTGCCGGAGCCGCTGCCGCCTCCTGGCAGCGCAGAAGGGCGCGGCAACGGCGGCGCGCTCGGCGGGCCGCGCTCTGCTGCACAGCCGCGGCTGGAGCCACGTGTGGCGGGGGGCGCGCGCACGGCCAGCGGGGTACCCTGTGAGGCTTCTGAGGTCCCTGCTGAGGAGGAGGCCGCAGCGCCCGGAGCGCCATCTGGGCCCGGCAGCGGCGCAGCTGGGGCGTGCCGTCAGGTGCAAGGGTTTGGCCGGGGGTTGGAGCAGGCGCAGCCGGAACTGGACCCTGTCGCGGCCGAGCCCTCTGTGGGCGCGGTAGCGCAGCCGGGGCGGCTCGCGGCGGAGGCTGCCGCGCTTGTTTTGGCGCGCCGCGCCGCGCCCGCGCCGCCCGCGCCCGCAGGGGCAGGCGCCGCCGCCAGCGTCGACGCCGCCACGGGCGGCGCTGGCGGCGCGCATGAAGCAGAGCAGGAGGCTGGTCCCGATGTGGGAGCACGCGCGCTGGCGGGTGCGGAGGGACGCACGCCGCCGGGCAGCCCCGGCGCCGGGTCCGGCGCCGCGTACGCCGACGCGCAGGAGGGCTCCCCGCACGGCAGCTCGGGGGCCAGGTCGGGCGCGTTTGCGGATGCGGAGGAGGCGACCCCCGCGACCAGCCCGGACAGGCTGGACGGTCCCGGCGACGACACGGCCGGCGGCGACGACAGCGGCGCCGCAGATAGGCACGCAGCGCCTGGGGCGGCAGCGCGGGCGGAGGTCACCGCACAACATCGGACGCCTGGGCATGCGGCAGCGGAGCTGGGGCGCACGGGCGGGCCTGCGGCGCTGGCGGTGCGGACGAGCGGCCGCGCTGAGGTTGTGCTGGCCATGGACGACGACGACGACGATGCATGTTCTGGTGCGGCTCGCTCGCATGCGTGCTGGGCGTGGGGCCTGAGCTGGCGGAGCTCAGAACGAGAACGTTGCGTGTCGGAGGCATGCTTGTCTGTACCGCCTGCCTCGCGCTGTCCTGGCTGCGACCCGACTGAGCCGGCCAGCGTCCTCTCCCGTGCGAGCATGCATGACTGACTGCCGCGTGCCGCGTCAAGCTCTGCCAACAGGGTGCGGGCACTGCATGTCGCAATCTGAGGGGCAGCAAAGCACGGTGCTGTGCAGAAACCTTATGTGCAGCTTCATTCTCAATGTCCCAGGCATGCTTACCCACACGGTAAGGAGCTTCCGGCGTGTGGTTGCGGTGCAGTGTGCTCCGATGCATCGACCGTCGAGCTCGAGCACAGCGCGTGGACGCCGGGCGCCTCTGTGCCCGTTCGGAGCACCCCGGCGAGCGCACTCACTCGTGACACGCGCGCCCGCGACCCCACCGACGACCTGCCCGCGCCCGTGCTGTGCGACAGCCCCGCGGGCGTGCCGCTCCTCCGTGGCCTGCCCTCGCCAGGCTCGGGCGGCGCCGCCGCGCTGGCAGGGTCGGGGCCTGCGCCCGCCCGCGCGCAGCCGGACGGCGGCGGCGCTCTGGCGGCGAGCGCGCCGCCGGCGGCAGGTCGGCTGGACGGCGGCAGCGCGGGCTCCCAGGAGTGCTCTGTTGAGGCACGGGATCTCATTCCGGAGGCTGAGCTCGCCTGGGAGCACAGCGCTGCCAGGGCGCACGGCCGCCGGTCTGCTCCAGCGTCTGCGGGGCCTGCCGGCGGCGTGCATGCGGCCGCCGGTGAGCCGGAGGGCGGGGCTGATCAAGCTGCGGACTGCGGGCACCCGCCGGGTCCCGCTGAGCGCCCCGAGCACGCCTCTGGGAGCCAAAGGGGCCAGGCAGAGCACCCCGGGGGCCCCGCCGAGGAGCTGGGCGGCGGGGGGGCC
>JAABUV010001694.1_pt1 | contig 31467 bp, 25 predicted proteins | sample 5559971 | NCBI WGS metagenome assembly JAABUV01 (sample SAMN10711881, study PRJNA513362) | rock metagenome | isolation source: Antarctica rocks | place: Antarctica: Victoria Land, Knobhead nord | collected 2015-12-19
GGGCCGGCGGGCAGCGCCGCGAGCGCCGGCGGTCCCCGTCGACGCCAACTCGCCAAAGTTTGCGTGACGGACTACTAGCCCGACCATAGCAGAACCTGGTGACGAAGTATGAGGATAGCGGCGCCGCTATCCTCATACTTCGTCACCAGGTTCTGCATAAGGAAGCGTCGCTTGACCGTCACATGTTCAGAGTAGACCTGTCAACGGTTGGGTAAAGGTGGCATGACTCCTGCGTAATGTATCGTGGACAGATACATTATCGTGAGAGCTACATGGTGAGGAGGCGTTACACAGCTTATGGACGTTGCGACAGGAGTTGGCGCGAGCGAGCGCGTGGCTATTTATAAGGTTCCCGACCATCAGTTGCCTGTCGGCAGTACCCTTGGCGGTCCCAAGGTGTGCGCTATCATCAAGGCCACCGGCGCGCTCAAAAATGTTTACAGCATCGACCTTGGTGCCACGCTATTCGGCTCGCTGGTGTTGCACCATTGGGACGAACGCACCGGCATGCGCTTGAACCCGCAGGGCGGGACCTTCACGCTGCATCCCGAGCACCAGGAGCACACGTTCACTCTGGTCAATGGGCTGGCCGTGCACGAGAACATCTTCGTCTTGAGCGGGCAGCCCGGCGCGGACGGAGCGGTCGATCCGCCGGCCGTCTACTACACGGTCGAGTTGCGTAATGAGTCTACCGAGGAGCTTAACACGTCGACCTATGCGTTTTGTGAACTGCGCGGCGATACGGCGCACGATATCGTCGCCGCCTACGACAAGCGGCTCAACGCGCTGGTCGTCTGGAACAAAGAGCGCCCGGAGCAGGCGCGTATCTTCGGGTGTTCCGAGAAGCCGGAGAGTTTTGAAACGACGTCCGACTATGGGAAGGCTGTGTCCGAGCGCTCGCCAGGTATGCTCTCGGGCCGCGCCGAGGCGGCGCCCAACGACCCACTCGGCGTGCTGCACCATTTACACACGCTCAAGCCCGGCGAGAGCGTGTCTTTTTACTACCTGTTGAGCTTCTCGGGCGAGGGGCGCAAGGGCGCCGAACACACGTACAGGTCCTGTCCCACGGCCGACGCGGCGCTGGCGCGGACGATGGGCTACTACCACGACGTCCTGAGCCGCTGCGTGGTCTTGACCCCCAATCCGCAGGTCAATCGCGGCGTGCTCTGGGCCAAGGCTAACATGCTGCGCGTGATGCTCAAGGCGCCGACGGGGTGGTGCTTCGTCAACGACCCCACCCGCTCCAACAACGCCGTGGGCCGCGACACCGCCTGGTTCGGTTTCGGCGGCGACTACTTCGTGCCCGAGTTCGTGCGCGACGCGCTGCGCGCTTTCGTGCGGCTGCAGGAGCCTAGCGGCATGATCGTCGAGTACTACGACATCCGCGACGATAAGTCCGCCGACTACGGCCTCAATATCAACGACAATACCCCTCTGCTGATCCTGGCGCTGTGGCATCACTATAACAGCACAGGCGACGAGGACTTCCTGCGCGAAGTATATCCCCCCGCACTCAAGGCCGCGCGCTACATCCTCTCGCAGCGCAATGAGCAGGGGTTGGTATGGTGCACCGCGACCGGCACGTCGGACTGGGGAATTATTGGCTGGCGCAACGTGATCAAGGACTACCGCCTCTCCGGCGCCACCACCGAGGTCAACTCTGAGTGTTACGCCGCCTTGAGCACGATGTCACAGATGGCGCGCGCGCTGGGCGAGCACGATGTCAGCGCTGAATTCGCCGACCACGCCGGCGCGCTCAAAAGGGCTATCAACACGCATTTGTACGACCCCCAGAGCGGGCTGTACTATCTCAACATCGACATCGACGGCACGCCGCGCGGCGACGTGACCTCTGACCTCGTCTTCCCCGTCATGTTCGGCGTCGCCGACGAGGACATGGCCGCGCGCATCGTCAGCCGGCTCAACGGTGACGACTTCTGGACCGCGGCCGGCATCCGCGTGGTCCCGCGCGACGCGCCCCACTACGATCCCGGCCGCGAGCCGGCCTACGGCTTGATGGGCGGCGTGTGGGTGGGCGTGACGTTCTGGTACGCCTTCGCCGCGGCGCGCTTCGCGTCGGATTTCGTGGCCGAGGCCCTGGGCTCGAGCTTCCAGAACTATTCGCGCGACCCCCGCCAAAACAATACCGTGCCGGGGCAGTTCTCGGAGTGGCTCAACGGCGAAACGCTGGTCAACGAGGGCATGAGGCTCTCGCCGTGGTTCCCGCCGCGCTACCTGTGGGCCGCGATCGAGGGCATGGGCGGGGTCGAGCATGGCGAGAACGCCACGACCGTCCACCCGCACCTGGCGCCTAGCTGGAAGTGGATGGGCGTCCAGAACTTGCTGTATCGTGGGCGCTGCCTGACCTGGTTCGCCGTGCGCACGCCCGATGTCCTGATCTACAGCAACAGCCATTTCCAGGAGTCGACGCCTTACCTGGCGTACGAGGAGGACATCAGCCCCTGTGTCCACGTCAGCGGCGATGACGCCTGCGGACTGGGGCTGCGCCAGGGGACCGACCTCGTGGTCTTCATCGGCAACACGAATGAGCGTGTCATCACCACGGCCTTACGCCTCGACGATGACACGCTCTCAGGCGCCTATCGCTGCCGTACCTACAACAGCCTGCGGGGCGAGTGGGTCGAGGAGGGCGACCTGCTGCCGGCGGAGCGGCTGCGCCGCGGCGTCGCCGTACAGATCGAGCGTAAAGGGTTTTGCCTCTTCGATCTCAAGCAGGAGGTTTAAATTTTTAGATAACAGAAGATCAAGAGGAGAGTCAAGAGTATGGGGATACGCCCGAAGCGCCCGCTAGCGGCGTTGGGAGACCTCACCACGCTGCGTGCGCGCGTGGGAGCGGCGCTATACGCGGGGTCGCTGGCGGGCGCTTCGGCGCTGATGGACGGGGTTAGCCGCGCCGTGCGCGTGTTGCCCGCGCGCTACCGCTACCTGCCGGCCGATCTCGTGACGCTGCCCGTTATCCTGCTTGCGTCGCGGCTGCGGGCGACGGTCGAGCGCAACTACGCCACGGCGCTGGCCGCGCCCGTGGCCGATCCGCGCGTGCGCGCACTAGCGCGAGCCAGCGTGCGCAACTACGGGCGCATGGCGACTGATTTCCTGGCCGTACGCACCATGACCCCTACCGAGGTCCTCGGCTGGGTGGAGCCCGTCAATGAGCGCTACCTCCAGGAGGCGCTCGAGGGCGGGCATGGCGCGCTGCTCATCCTGCCGCACTTCGGCAGCTGGGATGTCGCGGCCTCCTTCGCCCAGGCGTTTGGGCTGCAACTGACGATCGTGACCGAAGGGAGTTGGGTGGCGGAGTTGGTGGCTGGCTCACGCACCAGCCGTGGCGTCACCCTCGTGCCGCGCGAGCGTTCGCTGCGCCCGCTCTTCCGCGCGCTGGCCCGTAACGAGTGCGCGGTCATGCTCAGCGACATCGCCAAGGACGATCTGCAAGCGGCGGCCGTGCCCTTTTTGGGCCATCCGGCCCGTTTCCCACTCGGCCCGGCGCGTTTGAGCCGGCAGACGGGCGCGCCCATCTTGGTTGTGTCGTGCGCGCGCCTAGCGGGCGGAGGCTACCGTATCGAGCCGCAGCCGCCCCTCTCCGCCGACCCCGCCAAGCCGGCGCAAGAGGCCGTGGCCGATTTGACGGCGCGCGTCGCGGCGGGCTTCGAGCGCGTCGTCGCCGCCCACCCCGCGCAGTGGTACCCTTTTCATGAGATCTGGGAATAAAGGAGTGTTTGAATGACCGATCACACGGATGTGCGCCGCGACGCGGCGGAGTTGATATTGGACGCGCGGGCCGAGCACGGCGAAGGTCCGATGTGGCACGCCGAGGATAGCATCCTGGTCTGGCTCGACATCGCGCGCCACCTCGTCCACCTGTACGATCCCGCCAGCGGCTCGGACCGCTCCATCGATGTCGGCCAGCCTGTCAGCGCCGTGGTTCCGCGCGTGTCGGGCGGGTTGGTCATGGCGTTGCAGGAGGGCTATGCCGCGCTCGACCTGGCGAGCGGGCGGGTCGACCTCATCGCGCCCGTGGCGCAAGGCCAGACCCCTGGCCGTATGAACGACGGCAAGTGCGATAGCACCGGGCGGTTCTGGGCCGGGACGATGGCGTTCAATCAGCAGCCGGGCACGGCCACGCTGTACCGCTTGGAGCACGATCACAGCGTCACGCCCGTGCTGCGCGACGTGACGATCCCGAACGGGCCGGCGTGGAGCCTCGACAACCGCACCATGTACTTCAATCCCGGCGCGACCGGCGGCGTCGACGCCTACGATTTCGACCCTGTGACCGGCGCGATGAGCAACCGGCGGCCATTCGCGACCATCCCCTCCGATGTAGGGAAGCCGGACGGCCTGACCGTCGACGACGAGGACCACGTATGGGTCGCGATTTGGGGCGGCTGGGCCGTGCACCGCTACACGCCCGCCGGGCAGCTCGAGCGCATCGTCACGCTCCCCACGGCTCATGTAAGTTGCCCTACCTTTGGGGGGGCGGGCATGACCGACCTCTACATCACGACCTCGCCCGAGGGCCTGTCCGACGCGGAGCGCCGCGCGCAGCCCCACGCCGGCTCGCTCTTCCGCTACCGGCCAGGGGTCGCCGGGCCGCCACCGTTCGCCTATCAGGGATGAGCGCAAGAGGGAAAGTATCCAGTGTGGATAGGTTCTCTTACCGCCCCTATCGCCGGAGGTTTCGGCGCAGGAAGGCGAGGTCTATAGCGGCCCTTCTGTCCGTGTGTTGCTGCCGCTGTTCCGCCGCCTCCACGACGTCTTTGATGTAGAGGTTCTCTACGCCGACCTGCAGGGCGGCCGCCAGCGGCACCGCGATCAAGGCGCCCAACAGCCCGAAGGCTTCCGCCCCGAATAGGAGGGCCGCGACGACCAGGAAGGGATGCAGGTGCACAGCGCGCCCGTACACGAGTGGTACGAGGATGTGCGCCTCTACGTTGGTGATGATGAGGTACATGATGATGACCCAGAGGATGGTGATAGGGCTGACCGTGACCGCCACGACGAGCGCCAGGAGCAGTCCGATGAAACCGCCCACAAAGGGGATGATCTCGAGCAGGCCGGTGATGACCGCGATGCTGAACGCGTAGGGCACATGCAGCAGGGTCAACCCGATGCTAAAGGCGACGGCGTAGTAGATGACGATGATGATCTGCCCGATAGCCCAGTGGCCCATGCGCTCGCCCATCTGTGAAAGGATCGACGCCGCGCGCTGGCGATAGGCGGGCGGCGCGAGCGCGCCGACGATGTCGGCCGTGAACGTCCGGCGCACGGTCAGGAAGAAGGCCATGACCAAGATCGAGAGCAGGAAGACGGCGGACTGGCCTACGGAGAACACGAGGCTGACGGCCGTGTTCGCGACCGTGGTCGCCGCCGACCCGCGCGACCCGCCCGTGAGGATGTTTTGGATGTTGAGGCCGCCCGAGGAGCCGCTACTGCCGCCGGGGATGGTGATGCCGAACTGCTTCAGGGGTCCGGTCAGGCGCTGGATGTCCGAGGGCAGTGTGTTCGCCAGACGTTGTGTCTCGCCCGTAAAGAGCGGCAGCGCGAGCCGCCCCACGAAGCCCAGCACGACCAGAATGAGCACGTAGACCAGCAGGATGACCACCCCACGGTTGATGTGTAGCCGCCCCAACGCGTTCACAACGGGGCTCATGAAGGTGGAGAATAGCACGGCGAGGAAGATGACGAGTAGGATGGTGATGTATTGGCTGAAGAATAGGCCGATGAGCGGCAGGACCCAGAACACCGCGCAGAAGGTGACGATGCTAGAGAGCGCGACTCGCGTGCGCGCGGGCGTCGCATGCGCGGGCGTTCGTGGGTCGCTCACCATGGCGTCGGGGGCGTCCTGGTTCGGGACGATCTGTGATGATGATTGCTGATTCGGGACGATTTGTGGCGATTGCTGATCGGGGACGATCGGTGGTGATTGCATGGTTGTCTCAACTAACTCGCTAGGCGGTAGGCGGGGCTCAATGTATAGTGGCACAGCGATATGAGACCGATCGGCCGTGCTGGCCGGAGTATGACAGTCATGCGCACGATATGTGCCAGCCCGCGCTCCTGCCCTACATGTCTTGCTCTCCTACACGGGCGCGCCCCGAGATGGCGCCATGAGCGCTGTAAGCCCGGCCTTTTAAGGTCAGGCCGCCTCTCACAATGTTGGGGTACACTCCCCTACGCCCACCCTCTTTGCATAAAATGTCTTACTGTGATATATTTCGGGTGGGCCTGGTAGTTCGTCCTTTCGATCAGGCTAACGCGACGGGGGACGCCGCATGCGTGCCGCGACGCCCCCCGTCGCGTCTTCTGAAGGTCCAGCCAGCCGTGGGGTGCGGGTGAGGGGTGTGCGGTTAGCGGGCGGCGGCGGCGACCGGCGGCGATTCGAGCGCCTGCTCGTCCCCGTTCAGCCATCCCTCCAGGTTGGGCTTGTTCAGGCGCACCTTGCTTATGAGGGCCAGCGTGACGAGTATCGCGATGCCGATGACCAGGAGCCCGAACGTGGCCCAGAAGGTGATATGGAAGCCCTGGACCAGCGCCCGCGGCGTTGTCCCCTGCGACAGCGCGAAGTGGAGCAACACCGGCCCGATCAGATAGGCTGCGGCCGAGCGCAGCAGTTCCACCAGCGCGAAGGTGCGGCCTATCTGTTTCGAGGGCACACCGAAGGCGGCCGTGAAGAGGCCGGGCGACACGGTCAGGCCCGCGCCCAGGCCCAACAGCCCCGCCACGATCAAGATGAAGCCGTTGCCCGAGCCGAGCGAGAGCTGGGTCAACAGGCCGGCGGCCAGGGCCAGGATCAGCATGCCGGCCAGCGCCAGCACGGGGATGAAGCGCGTCCTGAAGAGCAGGCCGAACAGCAGCGCGGCCAGCCCGATGGTCGCGACCTGGGGCCAGAACAGGATACCCACCGCCAAGGGCTTGAGGCCGCGCGCCTGGACGAGGAACGTTTCGAGCAATTCCAGCAGGGCCACGAACGCGCCGCCCGCGATCATGGCGCAGATGAGGCCCATGACCGGCAGCGAGGTGGAGAGCGGCTTCACCGGTACCAGCGGCTCCTCCTTGTGGTATTGTATGACTAGCAGGGCGACGAGCGAGAGCACGCCGAGCGCGATCGGTATCCACACGATGGGGGCCGTCCACTCCTGGGCCGCGAGCCCGAAGACGCCGTAGAAGGTCAGGCCCGTCCCTGCCGCGGCCAGCGGAAGCGCCGTTACGTCGAAGGGCAGGTTGGGGTTCGGCGGGTCTTGGCTGGGCAGCAGGACGAACCCGATCAGGAAGCCGAGCGCGCCCAGCACGGCCAGCACGGCGAAGAAAACGCGCCATGTCCCCGTCTGTGCGACGTAGCCGCCCACCAGCGGCCCCACGGTCACGGCGCCGAAGAAGCCGATGTTGATGAAGGCGGCGGTGATGGGGAGGCGATTGACGGGGAAGCGCTGGATCAACGGGGGGACGGCGACCACGAGCAGGAGCCCGGTGCTGAACCCCTGGATGATGCGGCCGGCGATGAAGAACCCCGCCGCCGGCGCCAGCGCCGACAGGACCGCGCCGAGGATGAACAGCCCTTCGCAGATAAAGTAGAGATGTCGCTGCCGGAAGCGCTGGAACAGGTCGGCGGCGAGCACGGCCCCGAAGGCGTAGCCGGCGTTGCTGAAGGCCGGCGAGAGCCCGAGGTCATTCTTGCTGGTGTGGAGTCCCGTCGCGAGGACCGGGCGCAGCAGTTCGATCGCCGTGGTGACGATAATGTTGGGGCAGAGGGCTAGCAGCACGAGCGCGACCGTCATCCAGTAATTGCCCTGTAAGGGCGGTCCATCTTTTTCGGCCACGCGTCTCACGTCTCCATCCTGTCCAACAGGACATCAAGGGGCTCGAGCAGGGCTCCTGCGCCCTTGCGCCGATGAGAAGTGCAAGCGGCGTGCCGAGGCGCGGCCTGACCTTAAAAGGTCATGGCAGACGACGGACCTTGAAAGGTCGGCGCGGGCGTGATACACGCGCCCCTCGTCTAGCGCGGCCGCTATCGCCAGGGCAACCACCAACGGCGGGGCGGCTGTTCCTCCAGCGGCGGCTCGCCGCCGGTCAACTCCCCGCGCAGCGTCCGCACCAACCATTCGGCGACGCCCAGTTGTTTTCCCATCTCGACCAGGCGCTCCTCAAGCGCGGCGGCGTGGGCCTCGGCACGCATCCGCCGCGCGCGCTCACGCTCCAACTCCGCGTGTAGCCGCTCCAGATCGATCGGGTCGATACTTTCCGTCTCCGGCGCCGTCATGCGCCCCCCATCGACATCACGCGCAATCGTGTCCCTCACCGTCGTGCCCCTTTCCTTAACGGATAGCCATTTTTTAGATGTGTCACTTGAGCCTTTTCGCGCCAACGCCGGTGAAGGAGCCCTATGTATGGTTTGTGCCCGACCCCGCGCGGGTTAACCTTTCTGGTCGACCTTCTCCCACGAGCGGCCGTTCGCCCAGTAGTCCTCGATTTCCTCCAATGGTTTGTTCTTGGTCTCGGGCACGAGGAACCAGGCGAAGGCGATCTCGACGGCGGCGAAGGCGGCGTAGATCCAGAACGTGACCGGTTTGCCGAGCGTGTTGATGAAGGTGAGGAAGGTGATGCTGATGACCAGGTTGGCGGTCCAGTTCCCGACCGTGGAGATGCTCGACCCCGCGCCGCGCAGCCGATTGGGGAAGACCTCATCGGCGATCAGCCAGTAGGTCGGCCCCAGGCCAATGGCGAAGGAAACGATGTAGAGCAGGATGACGATCAGCAGGACGATGCCCACCTGCTTGGGGTTGAACAGGAAGAGGATGCCGGTCGCGGTCAGGGTCAGACACACGCCGATCGTACCGAACATCAGCAGGGGCCGCCGCCCGACCCTGTCCACCAGGAAGATGGCCAGGGCGGTCGAGAGCACGTTCACGATGCCGACGATCATGGCCCCGATGAGCGAGCCGTTGCCGCCCGATGTGCCGATGCCGCTGTAGCCTGTGACGATCGGGGCGTAGTAGATGATGGTGTTGATGCCCACCAACTGCTGCAGGACGGCCAGGCCTACGGCCACGAGCAGGGCCCAGCGGAGCGGCCCCGTGAAGAGCTCGCTGAACTTGGAGTGGCGTTCCTCTTCGATCGCCTTGCGGATACTCCCGAGCTCCTGGTCCTCCTGTCCCGGCGCGATGCGTCCAAGGACCTTTTTGGCCTCGTCCCACTTGCCCTTGCTGGCCAGCCAGCGTGGTGTGTCCGAGAGGAAGAACATGCCGATGCCGAGGATAGCCGCGGGGATGACGGCCACGCCGAACATCGGTTGCCAACCCAGGCCCACCTTGGCGAAGACGTAGTCGACCACGTAGGCCACGAGGATGCCGACGGTGACGGCGAACTGGAACAGGAAGACCATGCGCCCGCGGATAGAGGGCGGCGAGAGCTCCGAGGCGTACAGCGGCGCGGACACCGAGGCGGCCCCGATGCCGATGCCGACGAGGATGCGCCACGCGATGAACAGCTCCAGGCTCCCGGCGAACGCGGTCAGGATGGCGCCGACGGCGAAGATGATGGCGCAGATGATGAGCGTCAGCTTGCGGCCCAACCAGTCGGCCAACTTACCGCCGCAGGCCGCGCCGATAATCGTGCCGATCAGGACGGAACTGACGGCGATCTCCTGCGTGGTTGAGTTGAGGTGGAACGATGTCTTGAGGAAACCTTGCGCGCCGGAGATGACGCCCGTGTCGTAGCCGAAGAGCAGGCCGCCCAGCGCGGCGATGGCTCCGACGACATAGACGTAACCCGGGATCTTAGCCTGTTGCGTCGCTGTCTGGCCGGCCCGTGGGGGCCGGACATCGGGTTGTGCGGCGCGATCGACGGCGTTTCCGCCGCGCTGGTTAGGACGTGTTGCCATGTGTTACCCCTCCCTATAGGTGTCGCCGTTGATCCCGTACGGTAGAAGTGGGGCGTGACGCTCCGGTGGCGGCAGCGGGCCGATTCGCCCATGCGCTTGTCGCTCACAGGCGAGGGATCCCGCCGCCGGCGCGTGTCCATGTCCGGCGTCTCCGCGTAAAAGGGCTGTTGCAATAACCGTGCCTTATATATCGCATGATGATACATTCATGGGATTACCCGTGACGCGGCGCGGCGCTAGGCCCCTGGGTGGGCGTCGCGGCGCTATGCTCCAAAGCGGGCGTCGCGGCGCTATGCTCCAAAGCGGGCGTCGCGCGTGCGGCGTGTCCCGCCGCGCGTCGAGCCACCGGGGCCAGGACACGCAGCACCAACACCTGAACGATGACGATAACGGGGCCGGCCAGCAGGATGCCGATGAGCCCAAACACAGCGGCGCCGATGACGATGCCGAGTGTGATGGTCAACGGGTTGAGGTGCACGGCTTTGTTCATGACCACGGGCACCAAGACGTTGCCCTCGAAGATCTGCACGATTTGGTAGGCCACGATGACCTCGACGGCCTTGAGCGGGCCCGCCGCTACCAGCGCCAGCAGGACGGCGGGCGTGCCGCTGATCCAGGGGCCGATGAACGGCAGCGTCTCCGCCGCCGCCGCGAGGAAGCCCAGTAGGATCGCATAGGGCACGCCAAGCAGGAACATCGCGCCGCCGACCATGCTCCCGATGAGCGTCATGTTGATGATGGTACCGCGCAGGTAGGCCCCGAGCTGCCTGCTGATATCCGCGATCGTTTCTGACGCGGTGGGTTGGGCCGCTGTCGGCAACATACCCAGGATGAAGCCCTTCAGATTGCCTGCCGCCGTCAGCCAGAAGAAGGAGAACAGAAATAACTGCAGCACTTTGAACACGACGCCGAGCAAGGTCACCGGAAGCTGCAGCACCGTGGGCAACAATTGCCCGGCGACGCTTTGCGCCTGCGCCGAGAGCGCGCCGAGCAGGGCTGCCGCCTGGGCGTTGCCGCGGACCCGCTGCTGCACCTGCGCGATGAAGCGCTGCGCCTGCGCGATGTAGCGGGGGACATCGTTGACCAGCGCCAGCAGTTGCTCGAACAGCGGGCGCAGCAAGATAAAGCCGACGCCGAACAAGAGCGCGAAGATGGCGAAGAAAAGCAGCAGCGTCACGATCGGACGGGGCAGCGGCCCTTTACTCAGGCGGTCGACGATCGGGCGCAACCCCTCCGCCAAGACGATGGCGTTCAACAGGATCACCAGGGCGGGGAGCGCTTTCGTCAGCACGAACAGGCCGATGACGAACGTGACGATCACCGCCGCCGCCAGCCACAAGGTGCGCGGCTTGATCACGACGGCAAAGCCCTTGTCGCTCCGCTCCTCTTTTTTCAGGGCCACGGCATCGTTTGGAGCCACGGCATCGTTTGGTACGGTCGCGCGCATTGTCGGCTCCTATCGCGCTCGCGCTGTGGCCGGACGCCGGCTCGTCGTCGACAGGGAGCGCTTGCTCAAGAGCGTCGCCGCTGCGTCGAAGACGGGTTCGACCTCCAGTGCCGCTAGCGCGGCGCACACACCACGACAGCAAGGGCCGCGCCACACCGGCTCGCCGCCGACGAAGTAGCGCGGGGCGCGGCAGGGGACGGCCGGTTGCACGACGCGGCCCTGTCCCGGATACAGGGCGATGGGCTGGAAGTCGGCGACGCTTGTCGGGCCGAAGATGCCGACGTAGGGGGCGCCCACGGCGGCGGCGGCGTGCAGCGGGCCGGAGTCGTTGCCGATAAAGAGGTCGCAGGCCTCAATCAGGGCGATACTGGTGAGCAAAGGGATCGCGCCCGCGGCGAGCTCTGGGCGGCTCCTCATCATCCCGGCGACGGTCGCGGCCAGTTCTTTGTCGTCGGGGCCACCGAGCAGCACGACGCGCGCCCCACATGCCGCGGCCAGGCGATCGGCGAGCGCGGCGAAGCGCGCGGCTGGCCAGCGCTTGAGGCCCCCCAGCCCGGCGCCCCCGATGTGCATGCCGACCAGCGGACCCGATCCTCGTAGGCCAGGCGCCGCCTCCATGAACCGCCGTGCGTCGTGGCGCGCCGCGTCCGGGAGCCGCAGCCGTGGCCGCTGGTCGACCGTTTCCCACGGCGGCAGGTCCAACTCGCGCGCGCAGTCGTAGTAGTGTCGTGTGGCGTGCGTGGCGCGCCAGTTTCGGTGTTCGCCGGGGAGCAGCCACCACAGCGGGTCGAACTTCATGTACGTGCGCGTGGGTATGCCGCAGACGGCGCTTATCCACTTATAGGCCGGCGTCGTAAAGTCGATGGCCGCGTCGTAGCGGCGCGCGTGCAGGCGGCGCAGCGTGGCGGCGAGCGGCGCGGCTCCGGCCCAGTCGGCGCGGAAAGGCAGCACGACCACGTCGTCGAGCGCGGGGACACAGCGCGACAAGGGCGCGCTGCTGGCGTGGGTGAGCGCCGTGAGACGCGCCGCCGGGTACCGTTCGCGTAGCGCCCGGATCGTCGGCGTCGTGAAGAGCGTGTCGCCGAGGGGCAAGAGCGCCAGCAGCAGGATGCGGGGCGCGGGGGGCAAGACGTGCATGCGTACCATCAGGGGTCCTATCGTCAGCGGCTCGTGTTGCGGTCGTAGAGCAGGCGGTAGAAGAGCGCCCCTGGGTAGACGCGCGGCCCCCACGCCGCGTCGTCGGGGAGTGGAGCCGTGGCCCGACGCAGCAGGACGACCGCGGCGAGCAGCAGCGACGCCAGCACAGTCCCTTGATGGCGCCCCTTATCCATATCTATGAGAGGCGCTACAGCGAATGTTATGACGCCAACAGCGCAGCCGAGCGGGACCGACTTGCCGCGCGATGTTCGTAACGTGGGGCCGCTAGAGCGACCGCGTCGCGCCACTAGCGGCGCCGCGCGCCACAGCCCTCCGGCGATGAAAGGCAGCAGCGCCGCGGCCCAACGCGCGCGGTCGATCATGAACGAGGCTCCGATAAAGGCGCTAATGCCGCGCCCGCCGTTGAAGCGCAGGAAGAGCGGCCAGCACTGGCCGGCCACGCCGCAAACGCCGGCGAGCCCGGCCCAGGACTCCGTGCAGCCCACGCGCCGGCCGAGCGCCATGGGCAGCCCGCCCTTGGAGGCGTCGAGGATCCAGCCCAGCGCACCGTACACGGTCCCAGTGGCCGCCCACAGGTTGGCGCTGCCCACGTTGCCCGACCCTACACCGTGCAGATCCGTCCCCTGGCGGCGGCCCAGTAGGTAGACGAACGGGAGAGACCCGTACAGATAGCCGGTGAGGCAGGCGGCCACCCCCCGTGCAATGGCGCTTCCCCTACCCCTGGGAGCGCCGACATCTTTCCGGCCCCGATCGTATCTGCTGGGAGCGCCGGCATCTTGCCGGTCCCCGTCGCGCCCACAATGTCTGCTATCCCCGACGCGCTCGCCCGCGATGGTATGCCGGCTGGAAGCCGGCGCTCCCAGTAAACACGAGGCGCGGTTAGCGTTCATGCGCGTCCTCGTCCTCTGTGTAGAAGGCCACGCCGAGCAGGCCAGGGCCGCAGTAGCCGCCCATCACGGGCGTGAATTCGGTCGTGTATAGCTCGACGGGCGCGAACTCGTCGCGCAGCCGGTCGGCCAGCCGCGCGGCCTCCTCATCGGCGCGCGCGTGTTGGACGGCCGCGTGCAGCCGCGCGCCGGTGGGGACGCCCTGTCGCACCTGCTCGAACAGCGCCTCGATGGAGCGGCGGCGCGTGCGCACCCTGGTCAGCATGCGGATGTCGCCGCCGGAGAGTTGCACCACCGGCTTGATGGCGAGCAGCGCGCCGACGAACGCGGCCACCTGTGGGATGCGCGACGCGCGCGCGAGGTACTCCAGCGTGTCGAGCGTCACGATCATCCTGACGCGCTGGCTGACGTCTTCGGCGATCCGCACGACTTCTTCCATCGCGCATCCGTCCGCGGCGGCGCGCGCCGCCGCCAGCGCGACGAACCCCTGCCCCATACCAGCCGAATGCGAGTCGACCACGGCGACCGCGACGCCGGGCAGGCTCTCGCCGGCCAGATCGCGGGCCATGTACGCGGAGCGTTGCAGCGTGCTGACCGCGCCGTCGACCGTCACCAGCACGACCCCCGCGGCCCCCGTCGCCCGCCACGCCTGTAGGTACTCTCCTGGTGACGGCGGCGATGTCTTGGGGGGAGCCGGCGAGGAGGCCAGCCGGGTGTAGAACTCGGCCGGCGTGATATCGACCCCATCCAGGAATGTGTCCGTGCCGAAAACGAACGGGATGGGGATGACGCCGATACCGTAGCGCTCTACCAGGTCGGGCGGCAGGCACGCGGTGCTCTCGCAGACAACGGCGACGCGAGCGGCCCTCACCCCCCCGCCCCATGCGGATTGGTCTCTCGGCTCTGCGGAGCCGGCAGCCCAACCGGCTCTCCCTGACGCGGGAGAGGGGGAGATGCCTGCAAGGCCTGCCGCCGTGCTTGTATGCGCCTCACTCGACGCCGAGGCCGAGTACATAGGACGGCTCCCCTCTCCCGCGTCAGGGAGAGGGGTTGGGGGTGAGGGCGGTCGGCTCCCCTCTCCCGCGTCAGGGAGAGGGGTTGGGGGTGAGGGCCGTTGGGTTGAGGGGGAAAAGGGACTACTCATCGCGTCGCTCCGACAGTCGCCGCCGCCGTCGCCCGCGTTGGGTCGGGGGGCAGGAGCGCCTCGACCGGGTAGAATGTGTGCGACGCCTCGACCTGGTGGACCAATGCTACGAGGTGACGATTGAACGGCGTCGGCAGGTTGAGCCGCTCGCCGAGGCGCACGATCTCGCCGTTGAGGTAGTCGATCTCACTGGGGCGGCCGCGCGCGATGCTTTGCCAGGTGGATCCACGGATCGGGAGCCGGTTGAGGCGGCTCCGCGAGGCCGCGCCGAGCGCCGCGATGGCGGCGCGCTCCGGCAGCGTCGCCAGCATCGTCGTCATGCCGGCCTGTAGCAGGGCGATCAGCGCGGCGTTGGGGTCGCGCCGCAGCGCGCGCGGTGTGAGACCATACAGCCCGTGGTCGAGCTCGGCGCCGGACGCGCGCATGGCGCGATAGCCCTCTTGCATCACCCAGACGGGCAGCGCGTGGCCCTCGATGGTGTCCACGATCTCGGTCAGTGTCAATCCCGTGGCGGCGCTCAGGGCATTGTTGAGGTTAGAGATCAGCTTGCTCCAACGCACCGCCGTCAGGCGGTCCGTCAGGTAGGTGGGGACACAGCGGTTCAGCAGGCTGACGATGGCGCGCGTGCGCCGCGTCGCCGGCCCGAACGGTTCACCCACGATGAGCCAGCCGGGGAATTCGACCGATACCTCGCCCGGCCGCAGGTAGGTCGCCGCGCTCATGACCACCGCGCCGACGATCGCCGCGCGGCCCAGCACACCGGCGGCGATGTGGTCGCCCTGCACGCCGTTCTGCATGGCAACCACCGGGACCCCGGCCACATAGGGCGCGATGTCCCGGCAGGCCCCGGCGACATCCTGCGTCTTGACGGTGAGCAGGACGAGGTCGGGCCGCTCGGCGAGAGCCTCGACGGCGTGCAGGCCGTAGCGCCGCGCCCGGCCCTGCCGGTCGCGCAGCAGCAGCCCGTCACGGTTGATCGCCGCGACCTGCTCGCCCCGTCCCACCAACGTGACCTGGCGCCCTTGTTCGCTCAACCCCGCCGCGAGCGAGCAGCCGATCGCGCCGGCGCCCACGATTGCTACGTGCATCTTTTCACCCATTCGTATTCGCCTGCGACTGCGGTCGCATGGCAGACCACGGACACTGCGGTGTCAAGAAAACTCGACCGCAGTCGACGTGGTTTGCCATGCGACCGCAGTCGCAGGCCCTTAGCCACTCGACACTAACACTTGTCTTTCATGGCGGTCGCGCAGCAGGATCTGCGACCCGATGCTCGCCGCCAGTGTCGCCGCCAGCAGGCCGAGCGCCATCGCCGCCGGCGCGTAGGCCGCGATGAACGCGCTCATGAGCACGAGCCGCTCCACCACGAGATATTTGTGCGCGGAGAGCGCCCGCGGGCGGGAGACCGTGGCGCGCGTGGCCCATAGTGGGGCGTAGACGCGCGCGGCAAGCGCGACCGCCGCGATAAACAGCGCTAGCGCCAGCCCGCCCGGCCGCACGACGATGATGAGCGCGCATCCGATCACGATCCAGCACAGGGCCAGGACGGCCGCGATGTCGACGGATCGCGCCACGCCGTAGACGACGGGGACGGTCGCGCAGCCTGCGTCGCGATCCCCGTCGACGTCGCGCACGGCCCCGACCAGGTTCGTCGCCGCGTCGTGGAAGAAAACCAGCGCGGCCAGCAGCAGCACCGCCGGCCGTAACACATCGCCGCCGGCCAGCGCCCCGAACAGGACGGCGCAGACGCCGAGCACGCCGCGGTCGAAGTTGCCGAGAATGGCGCGCGACTTGAAAATCTTGGAGTAGGCGATACCGCAGACGGTCGTCAATATGGCCAGTACGAGGTTGCCTACACCGAGCGCCAGGGCGCCGAGGCAGCCGGCGACGATGAGCCCGACCATCGTCAGGAAGGCTTCGCGCGCGGAGACCCGGCCCGAGGGCACGGGCCGCAGCGGCTTGCTGCGCGCGTCGATGTCGCGGTCGTAGTAGTCGCCCGCGTAGAGACCTGCTTCCCAGCCGCACATCGTGACCAGGGCGGCCAACACGACGCGCCACACGACGGTCTGTCCCTGGGCCGCCAACTCATAGCCGGCGACGGCGACGAGCCCCGAGTGGAACATCGTGTACGGGCGCGTCATCTCCAGGTGCGCCAGCGCTTTGGTTGTCCAGCGATTGCCCGTGTGGGGGGCGCTATGTCTATGCGTCGCGGCCATAGCAACCTTTCGCGCGCGCCAGCGCGCGCATCGGCAACGTCGTGGCATAGGACGAATCGGAGTACCACATCGCGCTGTAGTAGAGCCCGATCGGCGCGGGCGTCCAGGTCCCGTCGGGCCGCTGATGGGCGATCAGCCAAGCGACGCCGCCGTCCACCGCCCGCGTCACGGCCTCGTCCGGTGGGTAGCGCAGCAGCGCCAACACGGCCCAGGCCGTTTCCTCGGCGGTGCTCTCCTGCCGGCGCACCCCCGCCCAGCCGCCGTCGTCGTTCTGATTGCGCAGCAGCGCGTCGCAGGCGCGCGCGGCCAGGGGCGTGTGGACCAGGCCGCAGCCGGCCAGCGCGTCGAGCGTGGCGGCCGTCCCGGCGGTGGCCTCGCGGAACCACGTCGAGGCGAACGAGCCGTCGTAGCGCTGCGCGCGGGCCAGATAGGCCAGGGCGCGGCTACGGATGGCCGGTTTCTCTTGTAGCCGGCCGGCGCTGTGCAGGGCGCTGAGCACATGGCCGAGGATGTACGGGCAGTCGTGGTCGTAGGGGATACGCGAGTTGCGGATGAACGTGGGCCAGGAGCCGTCGGCGTTTTGCATGCCCTCCAGCCAATCGGCGCCGCGTTGTAGCGCGGGCGACGACGCGGGGACGCCGAGGTCGCGCAAGGCCAGCATCGTGTAGGCCGTGTCGTCGGCGTCCGGCCAGCCGGCGGGCATCGCCCAGGCCCAGCCGCCGGGCTTGGCGCCGGTCGGGAAGCAGACATCGCGGAACTGGCGCGCCAGCAACCAGTCGCGGATGAGTTTGGCGCGCGGGACCGGCCGTCCCGCCTCGGCGAAGGCAAGCACCGCCATGTCGGTGTCGAACGTTTCCAGGTCGCGGTCGATCGGCCAGCCGCCGTCGTCGCGCTGGCTCTCAATGACGAAGTGGATCGCCTCGGGTAGCCAGGGCAACGCGCCCTGTCCAGCGGCGGTCAGGAACGCGACGATGAGCGAGGTCAGGAAGGCCGACTCCTCGAACGAGCCGTTCGGACCCTGCGCGCGCCGCAGCCAGCGTTCGGCGCGCGCGCGCGCCCAGCCGTACGTGGGTAGACGGTTGAGCGTGTCCGGCACGAAGGTACTATGCAGCGTCGAGATACTCAGGTAGGCGGGGAACGTCGTCGAGACGAGGCGGATGGCGGCGCGCGCGCGCGGCGGGAGGAGGATGACCTCGGGGCGCAGGCGCTTGATGCGGCGCCGGTCCATCAAGCCGGCGAGGGCGGCCACGGTGCGGCAGGGTCCGCTCAGGGTGCAGCGCGCCGGGTCGCCCACCGCGGCCCAGCCGCCGAATGTCTCCAGCAGGGCCAGGGCGCGCGCGAGGGCGGTGCGCTCGTCCGGTCCTTCGTCCTCGCCGGCCACAGCGGTCAGTGTGAGCGCGCCGATCGCGAGGCTTGTCGCGTTGATGTTGGACGGGTCGACCACGGCGTCGCCCCAGCCGCCGTCGGGAGGTTGCGTCGCGAAGAGCCAGCGGCGGCCCCGCGCGATAAGCGTGTGGTAGCGTGCGCGATCGGTCTGCCACAAGCCCACCATCGACATGGCCGTCGCCAGCGCGGAGGTCGAGAGTTCACCGACCCAATAGCCCGCGGGGCGCTGCTCCGCGCGCAGGTGGTCCGCTACGCGGTCGAGCGAGTGCTGTAGCGCGGCGTCGCTGGGACCGCCGCCGTCCCGGCGGCCTGTGGTTGCGCGACCGGCGTTCGCTGGCGGCGACACACTTGCTCGCGACGGTTGGCCGCCGGGACGGCGGCGGTCCCCGTAGATACGCCGGACGCTCCGCTTCTTGAAAAGCGGGCGTGTACTCGCCGCGCTATCAGCCGATAGCAGTCCCATAGCGCTAGTTCACCCTCGTCGAGGTAACCGGCGTCGCGTCGGGGGCCACGCCCGTGACCTGCACGGACAGGGCGCGCGGGCGCGGATGGTCGAGTTCGACCAGCAGAAGGCGTTGCCAGCGGCCCAGCACGAGGGCGCCTTCGCGGACGGGCAATGAGACGCCGACCCCTAGCAGGGCGTGCTGGCAGTGACTGTGGCCGTTGGCGCACTCGTCGATGCCGCAGACGTTGACCGTACGCACGTCCATCTCATTGTGCCGGTAGAGCTCATCCTCGGCGGCGAAACGACGCAGGCGGTCCGCCAGGTCGGCCAATAAGAGAGGCTCGTTCTCCTGCACGATGAGCGCGCACGTCGTATGCGCCGTGGTGACAAGAACCTGCCCATACCCTACGGCGGAACGCGCGACGACGTCACAGACGAGGTCGGTCACGTCGAAGAAGGCCGGGGCCATGCCGCGGGTGTGGAAGGTGAAGTCCTCACCGTACGACACGGCCGTGCCGCTGGCGCTGTGCGCACTGACCTGTAGGGCCTGTAGCGCGGGCGCGAGCGTATCGGGATCGACATCGCGGGGCGCGCGCGTCATCAATGTGTCCATACTCATGGGCATCCCCTTTCGCTGTGTTGATAGTCCTGATGTGCTGTGTTAGTAATCGCGAGCCAGGAAGATATCGGCGAGGGACCGCAGCCGTTCGCGCGATTCCGAGTAGGGCAAGAGATCGAGGCGCGCCTTAGCTGTCGCCGTGTGTTCGTTGGCGCACGCGCGCGCGCGCTCCAGGGCGTGCGTCGAGGTGAGGATGTGCGTGAGTTCATCATGGGCGGCTTCGCCGTCCTTGTCCGTGAACAGTGCGCGAATGCGCTCACGCACGGATGGGCCGCCCTGCTGTAACGCGTAGATGAGCGGGAGCGTCACGCGATGATTGCGCAGATCGCTCTTGAGCGGCTTGCCGACGACGGAGGGACGCCCCGCGTACGAGAGCACGTCGTCGACGATCTGGAAGGCCACACCCAGGTTATCGCCGAACGCGGAGAGCGCCTCGACGACGCCGTCGTCGGCGTCGCTCAGGAGCGCGCCGATGCGCGTCGCGGCGCGGCAGACGCTGGCCGTCTTGAGGCCGATCATAGCGAAGTAGGTCTGCTCCGTCGTATCGAGGTCCCCCGCGATGGTCGCTTCGAGGGCCTGTCCACGGCAGACATCGATGCACGTCGAGCTCAACGTGCGGATGGCGGCGAGTACGGTCTCAGCGCTGGCCCCACGGTCGTGACAGTAGGTATAGCTGAGGAACGTTTCGAAGATCAGGAGGTCGCCGGTCAGGATAGCCGCCGCCAAGTCGTACTTGACGTGCAGGGTCGCGCGGCCGCGACGTTCGCGGTCGCCGTCAATGATGTCATCGTGGATCAGGCTCGCCACATGGCCGGACTCGGTGCCGGCGGCGGCGGGGAAGACGACATCCGGATCGCCCCCGGCGGCGCGGCAAGCTTCGAGCAACAACAGCGGGCGCAGCAGTTTGCCCGAATTCGAGAGCGCGTAGCTTCTCGTCTCCGCGAGCAGCCCTGCCGGTCCCGGCAATATCTGTTGGGTGTGGCGGGCGAGCTGTTCCTGGAGGTCAGTACGCTCGTCCAACAGCGCCGCGAAGACATCAGCACTCTCTCTAGCCGTTATCATGGGGCCTCCATCTGGTCACGACATATCATTGAAATCGTCCTCTCGCCAGCGGCGTATTCCGTTTGCTATTCATGCGTCCCGCCCTCACGTCCGTCACGCGGAAATAGGCGCCGCTCTCACCCTGCCTTGCTCGACCGTGGCGCGCTACATTAAATATATCTATGCATGATATAAATATGCAATACATGCATACTATTCTATGTCAAGCGACGACATCAAATAGTGACTAACGGGCGCCTCGTACCGAACAATTTTGTCAAAGAACGTCCTTGCGCCAGCAGTATATCGCGGCGGTGGAGTACTCGACAAATAGGTGTGTCTTACTAGACTAGCATCACCTGTGCCAGCGCTAGCGGCGACCGGGGGCGCGCCTCGCAATAGTGGAAGCGCGGCCTAACGTGGCCTGCGACTGACGTCGCGGGCGTGTCAGCGGCGCCTCTACTCGATCCCCTGCCGTTGCTGGGGGGTGTCGGCCGGCTGCGCCACGCCTTTGTGGCGCGCGCGTACCGGGCGCAAGTGGACGTGCCGCGGGCTGGCGACGCGCCGGTAGGCGAGGTCGGCGATGTCGAGCGCCACACCCAGCAGCGGCACGCCAAAGATAGCGCCCCATAGGCCGCTCAATTCGGCGCCCAGCAACAAACCGAGCATGACCAGCAGCGGGTGCATGTTGAGCGCGCTGCCCATGACGCGCGGCGCCAGCAGGTTGAGCACGAGGTGCTGCGCCACGGCCAGGAACATGAACAACACCACGAAGCCGACGATGGGGAACGTCGGGTCTGTCGCATGGACGAGCACGAAAGCAATGAGCGGGGGGATGACGGCGGCGAAGGCCCCGATGAACGGCACGAGCATGGCCACCGCCGCGACGGCCGCGACCAGGATCGAATAGCGCAGGGCGAAGCCCACCGAGATGAGGTAGGTCAGCAGGCCGTACGTTAGCGCCAGGATGACCTGGCTGCGGATGTAGCCGCCGAACTTGCGGTTGATGATCTGGTGGACGCTCTCCATCACATCGTCGGCGGCGGGCGGGAAGTAGGACAGGGCCTGGCGCACGAGCTTGTGGCCGTCGAGCATCATGTAGAACGCCAGGATCAGCACGATCAGGGCGTTCAGGAAGAACGTGTTGAGCGCGTTGAGGAAGTTGAGCACGGCCGTGGCGCCGTTGCCGATATCCGCGGGAGTTAGGCGGCTGTTGATCATCGTCTGCAGTTGTTTGCCGGCGATGAGCGCGCCCGACGTTAGCTTAAAGCTATAGTTTTTGGTGAATTGCTGTATCTGACTCCGCGGCACATGGAAGCGCTTCTCCGCGATAGATTCGAGGGCCTGCGTCACGCGGGAAACGCTTGTATAGGTGTGCGGGTTGGCCAGTTTGGCCCCCAGATTTTGCCCCTGGGAAACGAGGCCTGGAATGGCGGCGTACAGGAAGACGGCCAGGCCCACGCCCAACACCGTATAGACAAACGACACGGCCAGCACGCGGGGCACGCCGCGCCGCGCCAGACGGTCGACCCAGGGCGTGAAAAAGAATTGCAGCAGCCACGCCGCGAAGTATAGAGCCAGGACGTGACCGCACGCCACCACCATCCGCGGTATCCACCCCGCGAAAATAGCCACCACGACCAGCAGCGCGAACCCGAGCGCGAGGATATACCGCTTGTAGTTGCTACCCAATAAAGTCACCATGTCCGTTGTATCATCAACTGAGCCTATGATAGCAGCCGTTCGCCTATCGCCAAAATAGCGCTTCCTGGGGCCCTCACCCCCACCCCATGCGGGTTGGGCTGTCGGAGCGCAGCGGAGAGAGACCAACCCGCATGGGGTGGGGGTGAGGGTCGCCCTGGCGACGCGGCTTGCTCCGCAATCTGTTATATCGTATAAAGATACATCATGGGTGTGAGTCGTTAGGTAGGGAGGGGTATGATGCGCTTAGAGGGTAAAGTCGCCGTGATTACCGGGTCGGCGACGGGGATCGGGCTGGCCACCGCGCAAGTTATGGCGCGCGAGGGGGCCTCGGTGGTGATCGACTACATCGAGGGCGAGCAGGACGAGGCGGACAAAAGGGCGCGGCAGATTGAGCAGAGCGGCGGCAAGGCCATCGCGGTGCAAGCCGACGTTAGCAAGCAGGAGGATGTACAGAACCTGGTCGATCGCGCGGTCGCGGCCTTCGGCCGCCTCGACATCATGGTCAACAACGCGGGCATGGAGCAGCAGAAGCCCTTCCTGGAGATGCCCCTCGACGTCTGGAACAAAGTCATCGCGGTCGACCTGACCGGTCCATGGCTCGGCAGCCAGATCGCGGCGCGGCAGATGGTCAAGCAGGGCGACGGCGGCCGCATCATCAACATTTCGTCGGTTCACGAGGACATGCCCATGCCGACCAACGCGCCCTATTGCGCGGCCAAGGGCGGCCTGCGCATGCTCATGCGCACCATTGCCGTCGAGTTGGCCCCGCATAAGATCACCGTCAACAACATCGGCCCCGGCGCCATCGACACGCCGCTCGACAAGTCGACCAAGGAGGACCCTGCCAAGATGAAGAAGCTCTTGGCGGAGATCCCGCTCGATCGCATGGGCCAGCCTGAGGAGGTGGCCGAGCTTGCTCTCTACCTCGCCTCCGACGCGGCGGCCTACGTGACGGGTTCCACCTACTTTATCGACGGCGGCATGCTGCGGCAGGCGGGCAGCCTATAGTCGATGGTCGATAGTCGATAGCCGGTACGCCTTGGGCTGACGCACCCGTCAATGACCCCTACATGGCCCTGGTGCGCGATAACTTCGCCGACTGGCGGCCGGAGGTGGGTGGGCGGCTGGTCGAGCGGGCTGCCGCTCCTTTCGCTCGACGACCTACGCGCTGTGCCTAACAGCCTATCCGGAAAATCGTTAGAGAGGCTTATGCAGCCGCTGAGCGCGTGTTTAGGCACTTTCCGGATAGGCTGTAAGGAGACGCGGATCGCCACGCGCAACCGCATCCAGGGTTGGTCGGACGTTCGCATCCAGGGCCGGTCGGACGTTGGCGCATGAGGCGGCGTATCCGTAGCGCACACCATGCGGTTGTGCCAACCGCTGCCCAACGCGCGTTATGTGGTCGTCCACGCCGTGGACGACAAGGACACGAGCGAGAAACGATCGGAGCCACGGGTTCTTTGAGAAAGGTGTTCAATCCCAAGGTCCTTCTGGCCCCGCGCGACCGCACGGGTCAGACGAAAATAGGCGTTGTGGGGATAGCGGATGGCTCGTAGTACGACGAAGCCGCGCGGCCTGCTCCACGCCCTCGCGGGGCGCCTGTCCATGAACTACCAGCGGCGGGCCATGACCGCGCTGCTGCTGGTGTTCGTGCTGGACTACGGCGACCGCACCCTGATCGGCGCGCTGGGTCCGACCTTGGAGCATGTGTTTCATATCGGCAACGGCCAGCTTGGGCTGCTCGCCGCCGCCTTCGCCTTCATCGGGGCTCCCGCCACGATCCCGCTCGGCATGCTCGTCGACCGCGTCAACCGCACCCTCCTTCTGGCGATCAGCCTCGTGCTGTGGGCCCTCGCCATGGGGGTGACGGGGGCGGCGATCTCGTTCGCGATGCTGTTCGGCGCGCGCCTCTTCCTCGGCGTCGTCGCCGCCACCACCGGGCCCACTACCCCCTCGCTCACTGGCGACCTCGTCCCGTCCAGCAAGCGCGGGGCCGCGTTCGGGTTCATCAACAGCGGCCAGCTGGTCGGCGACGGCGTCGGCTTCATCCTGCCCGTCGTGGTCCTGGGGTTCGTCTCCTGGCGCTGGTGCTTCTGGATACTCGGGATCGCGGGGCTGGCGCTGGCCTTCGCCTTCTGGCGCCTGCGCGAGCCGGAGCGCACCGGCGCCAGCGGCCCCGCCCCCGAGGGCGACGACAAGGGGCAGGACCGCGACGGGGGCGCCGCCACAGGGGAGGACCGCGACGGCGGACAGCCGCACAGCCGCGCGCAAGAGATCGTGCGGGACAAAGGGATCCAGCCGAGCCAGCGCGCCATACTACGACAGGACCCCGCCACGATGTCGCTCTGGGCCGCCGTGCGCTACGTCGTGCGGGTGCGCACCGACATCATCGTGCTGGTGGCGCGCTCCCTCGGCGACTATTTCTTCGCCGGCGTCAGCACCTTCGCGATCGTCTTCGCGACCCACCAGTACGGCCTCTCGCAGAGCGAGGCCGACCTGGCCATCCTGGTCCTGGGCATTGGCGCGCTCTCCGGCGTCCTGTTCGTCGGGCGGATCGCCGACGCCCAACTGCGGCGGGGGCGGCTCAACAGCCGGCTCTGGCTAGGGGCGATTGGCTACATCCTGGCCCCGTTTCCGCTGCTCGGCGCGTTCCTCACCCACTCGCTGATCGTGGCGCTGCCCCTCTTCATCGTGGGGGCGTTCTTCCTGGCCGGGGCCGGGCCGCCGCTCGACGCCGTGCGCATCGACGTGGTCGTGCCGCGCTTGCGCGGGCGCGCCGAGGCGATCCGCCAGGTGCTGCGCACCATCGTCGAGGGCGGGGCGCCGCTCCTGATCGGCGTGCTCTCGGGCGTTCTGGCCGGCGGCGGGCCGGCGGGGCTGCAACTTACGCTCATCGTCCTGCTGCCCGTCCTGCTCGTCAACGGCATCGTCCTCTTGTTCGCCCTGCGCACGTACCAGCCCGACATCGCCGCCGCGCTGGCCTCGACTCACATGCAGCAAGGCCAAGAATCGCCTGACCAGGGAGGGCGCGGCGCCGGCGTATGAGACGGACGCGGGCGCGCGTAAAAAAGAGGGCGGCACATCATCGGCCCGCGCCGCCACGGTGATCGTCTTGCCCGCGCAGCCTCCCTACCCTGGGAGGGAGGCTGCGCGGGCGTGTGTCAGGGTGGACAAGCGTATCCCGGACAGGGTAGAGTACGGGGTATAGCTGCGGAGGGGGACGGATGACATTCACGCTGCTCGTCGCGGAGGATGAACCGGACGTGGCGGGGGTGGTCGCTTTCGGCGCTCGCATGGTGTGGCCGGACTGCCGTGTTGCCCTCGCTCCCGACGGCGCGACGGCGCTGCGGCTGTTCGCGCAGGGGCGGCCGGATGTCGTCGTGCTCGATGTGTCGATGCCGCCGCCCGACGGCTTCGAGGTCTGTCAGCGCATCCGCGACGTGTCCGTTGTCCCCATCCTGATGCTCACCGCGCGCGACAGCACCCTCGACAAAGTCCGCGCGCTCGACCTCGGCGCCGACGATTATCTCACCAAGCCGTTCGACCATCTCGAACTGCTCGCCCGGCTGCGCGCGCTGGTGCGGCGCGCGCGGATCGCGCCAATCGGGGCGCAAGAGTCGTCCTCACGATCCGTACTGCCCCCGGCTCACGCGGCGGCCGCCCGTTTGAAGGCGGGTGATGTCGTCCTCGACACGGCGACACGCGAGGCGCGTGTGGGAGGACGCGCCATCCACCTGACCTCGACCGAGTACCGCTTGTTGGAGGAGTTGGTCCGTCAGGCCGGGCGCGCGCTGCCACATCGCTACTTGTTGGAGCGCGTGTGGGGGCCGGAGTACGTGGACGAGGTCCACTACCTACGCGTCTTCGTGCGCCGGCTGCGCCAGAAGCTTGGCGATGACCCCGCGCATCCGCGCTACATCCAGACGGATTGGCACATGGGGTATCGCTTCGTCCCCTAGTCGTCCGCGCTCTGCCGCTGTGCCACAAGGGGCGTTTATGTTTGTTGATATTTATTTACCCCATTGTTCACACGCGCTAGCGCGCATGGCATGGCCTGGCGATTAGACTGCAAGGTATGCCGGCTTTGTAACAAGCCCCACAAGTGATAAACCCCCAGAGAGGTGGCGTCGTATGCACGGACTAACTGAAACGACGGGGACGACATTGTTCGCAGACTTGGCTGAGGCAGGTTTTGTGGTGGAGCGCATCGGAGAGTTGCGCTGGCGGCCCTATCGCGACGCGGTTCCCATCTTGTTGCGCTGGCTGCCGCGCGTCGAGGATTGGCGGCTCAGGTGGGCTATCGTCAGCGCGCTCGGCGTGTCCTGGGCCAAACCCCTCGCGGCGCCGGCCTTGATCGCCGAGTTCCGCCAGGCGCCGCATGACCCGTACGGCTACAAGTGGGCCGTCGGTTACGCGCTCTCCGAGGTCGCCGATGATAGCGTGTTCGACGATCTCGTCCCCTTGGTGTGCGACACGGGCCATGGGCATGCGCGCCAGATGATCGTCGACGCGTTCGGCGCGCTACATCACCCGCGCGCCGTTGATGTGCTCATCACGTTGCTGGACGAGGGGGACACGGAGATCGTCGAGCGGGCGCTCCTCGCGCTGGGCCGGCGCAAAGACACGCGCGCCCGGCCGCGCATCGCGCCTTTCCTGGACCACCACGACCGCTACGTGCGTGGAGCCGCCGCCCGTGCGTTAACCAAGATAGACGGCCCGCGCCGGCGCGAGAGAGTTGGATGAAACAACGCATCGTGGTGACACGTAAGGTACCAGACCCGCTCGTCCCGCTGTTACAGCGGGAGGGCTTCGATGTGGTGGTCCATGACAGCGTCGAGCCCATGAAGCCCGACGCGTTGGTCGCGTTCGTGCGCGGGGCGCACGCCATCGTGCCCATTTCCGACGACAAGATGACGGAGGAGGTGTTCGCCGCCGCCGGACCCGACCTCAAGATCGTGGCCAACTACGCTGTGGGCTACGACAACGTGGACCTCGCGGCGGCCGTAGCGCGCGACGTCTGGGTCACGCACACCGTCGGCGTCGAGAACAGCGCCGTCTGCGAGCTGACCTTTGGCCTGGCTCTGGCCCTCATGCGCGGTATCGTCCTGGGCGACCGCCTGGTGCGCGCGGGCAAATTCAAGTACTGGGACGCCTTTCGGCTGCTGGGGCCGGAGCTCGACCGGCACACGCTCGGTATCGTGGGTCTGGGCCAGATCGGCTCGACCGTGGCCGAGCGCGCCAAGGGCTTCGACATGCGCGTCGTCTACTACGATGTGTTGCGCAAGCACAAGCTCGAGGAGGCCATCGGCGTCGAGTACGTCGCGCTGGACGACGTGTTCAGGCAGGCGGACGTCGTCACGCTGCATGTACCGTTGACCGAGGAAACGCGCCATATCGTCAATAAAGAGCGGCTGGGGCTGATGAAGCCGACGGCGCACCTCTTGAACCTGTGCCGGGGACCGGTCGTCGACGAGGCGGCGCTGGTCGAGGCGCTCAAGAGCGGGCGTATCGCGGGGGCGGGCCTCGACGTCTACGAGCATGAGCCCGCGCTGATGCCGGGCCTGGCCGACCTCGACAACGTCGTGCTGACGCCGCACCTGGGCAGTTCGAGCCTGCCGTCGCGCGAGGGCATGGCCCGCCTCGTCGCCGAGAGCGTGACGGCCGCGCTCGCGGGCCGCACGCCGCCCAATAGGGTCGAGGGCACTTGATTAGTAGTTAGTGGCTAGTAGTTAGTTGACCTCAACTAACTACTAGCCACTAACTACTCTAAAAAAGAGGAGGGTGGCATGAAGACGCGCTTGATCGACGCGGCGTCGGAGAAGACGTACGGGGTCGTTTTCGACAAGGGCGACGAAGTGGCGTCGGGGTTGCTCGACGTCGCCAAGCAGTATAACCTGGACGCCGCGCACCTGACGGCCATCGGCGCCTTCAGCGATGCTACGCTGGGCTATTTCGACCGCGAACGCAGGGAGTACAAAAAAATCCCGCTCGCCGAGCAGGTAGAGGTGCTCTCGCTCATCGGCGACATCGCCGTCAAAGAGGACGGGACGCCACAGGTACACGCCCATGTGGTGGTCGGCCGCTCCGATGGGACGACGCGCGGCGGCCATCTCTTGGAGGCGCACGTCTGGCCGACGCTGGAAGTGGTCATCGTCGAGTCGCCTGCGCATCTGCGCAAGAAAACCGACCCTGAGACCGGCCTGGCGCTGATTAGCTTGTAGCCGCCGGATAGCGCGCTGTGTGGTACAAAATTTGCCACTGACTTTATCGTATCGTAACACGATCAAAAAGGAAGGGTTGAGGGATAACGAATGGCAAAGACAACGGCAGACCTGCTCATGGATCGCCTGAGCGATTGGGGCGTCGACACGATCTTCGGTTTCCCAGGAGACGGCATCAACGGTATTTTTGAGGCCCTGCGCACGCACCAGGATAAGATCAAATACATCCAGGTGCGCCACGAGGAGGCGGCGGCCTTTGCCGCCGACGGCTACGCCCGCTTCACGGACCGGCTCGGCGTGTGCCTGGCGACCTCGGGTCCGGGCGGTGTCCACTTGCTCAATGGCCTCTACGATGCGGCGATGGACAATCAGCCCGTGCTGGCTATCACCGGCCACACCTTCCACGACCTGATCGGCACGCACTACCAGCAAGACGTCGACCTCGACAAGCTGTTTATGGACGTGACGGTCTACAACGAGCGGGTGATGGGACCGGCTCACGTCGTCAATGTGGTCGATGAGGCCATCAGGGCCGCGCTCACCAAGCGAGGGGTCGCCCACATCACCATCCCCAAGGACATCCAGGAGTGGACGATGTCGGACGGAGACCGCTCCGTCGCCAATATCGCCAAGCACAGCGGCGATATATTTAACCCTGCCCACCCCGCACCGCCACAAGAGCTGCTGCGGCAGGCCGCCGATCTCATCAACGCCGGCTCCAAGGTGGCCATCCTGGCGGGGCGCGGCTGTCTCAATGCGCGCGAGGAGGTGCTGCAACTGGCGCAACTCGTCGGCGGGCCCATCGTCAAACCGCTGCTAGGCAAGGCGGTCGTCCCCGACGCCAGCCCCTACACGACGGGCGGCATTGGGCTGCTCGGCACGGCGCCGTCGCAGGACGCCATGGAGGAGTGCGACACCTTTATCATGCTCGGCAGTAGCTACCCCTACATGGAGTTCCTGCCCAAGCCCGGTCAGGCCAAGTGCGTGCAGGTTGATATCAACGGCGCGCGCATTGGTCTGCGCCACCCGGTTGATGTCGCCCTCGTCGGCGACTGTAAGACGACGCTGCAGGCCCTGCTCCCGCTGATCACGCGCAAGCAGGATCAGAGCTTCCTCCAGAAGGCGCAGGAGCGCATGAAGACGTGGAACCAGATCATGGAGTCGCGCGCCACGCGCACCGCTATGCCGATGAAGCCGCAGGTCGTGCCGTACCACCTCAACAAGTTCCTGAACGACGACGCCATCGTCGTCAGCGACTGCGGTACCGTTACGACGTGGGCCGCGCGCTACGTCGAGATGAAGGGCACGATGAAGTTCGCGGTCTCGGGGATGCTGGCGACGATGGCCTGCGGACTGCCCTTCGCTGTCGGCGCCGCGGTGGCTTACCCAGGGCGGCAGGTCGTGGCGCTCGTCGGCGACGGCGGCTTTACTATGCTGATGGGCGAGATCGCCACGATGGTCAAGTATAACCTGCCGGTCAAGGTCATCATCATCAAGAACAACACACTCGGCCAGATCAAGTGGGAGCAGATGGCGCAAGAGGGCGACCCCGAGTTCGGGGTCAACCTGCAGCCGATCGACTTCGCCATGTACGCCAAGGCGTGCGGCGCCGGCGGGTTCTGCATCGAGGACCCGACGCAGGCCGAATCCGTCTTACGGGAGGCGTTTGCCCATCCGGGGCCGGCCGTGATCGAGGCGGTCGTGGACGCGAACGAGCCGGGGCTGCCGGGCCATATCTCGACGACCCAGGCGCTACATTTTGCCGAGGCGATCGTGAAAGGTGAGCGTGACCGCGTGCCGATCGTCGTGGATGTGGTGAAGGATATGCTCAAGGACGTGTTGCCCGCCAAGCTGCGCGAAGTGATTTAAAGCGATCAGCCGTCAGCGATCAGCCGTCAGCTTTTTTATCGTGGGCAATGCGGCGCCTCATGGCGGACGTTTGTACCCCGTTCGCCGGGTCCCGCGCCTATCGACCAAGAAGCTGATGGCTGACGGCTGATCGCTGATCGCTAGTAAGGAGATTCAAGTGGCCGTACGATTGCCATCCCTCCGCCGCCAGGAGACCGTCGCGGACACGGTGGTCGACCTCGTCGACGCCGTGGACGACAAGACGGGCGTCAACATTACCCAGAAGCTGCCCCGCTGGCTCATCGACGATAGCGTCATGCTCGACCGGCATATCCGCGAAGGCCGCTTCCAGCGTACCCTGTCGCTCATCGCCGGTCTGTCCAGCGTGCTCAGCGGGATCGAGGTGCTGACCGAGCACTACCGCGGCAGCTATAGCCAGCGCATCATGTACTCGCCGATCATCCTGAGCCCCGCGCTGCTCGCGGCGGGGATATGGGGTGCGATCAGCCCGCGCGCGGCGCGGACGGTGCTGCAACACCGTCTACAATATTGTGATGGGACCACCGGTGCTGGCCCCGCTGCTTTTCGCCGTCAGCGGCTACCTCGGCCTGATCGCTTCGCTGCTGCGGCCGGAAGAAACGCCGCCGGGCACGCTATTGGCGCAAGCGCCCGGCCTGACCAGCCCCCGCGCGCCGTGGTTGCGCCTCGTGCCGCGCCCGATCAAAGACGATGTCGTCGTCCTGGAAGATCGGGCGCGCGAGGGACGTATCCAGCAGCAACTCGCCATCGCGGCGGCCCTCTCCGCCCTGTTGAGCGGCTTTGAGGCGCTGTACTCGCACTACAAGAACAATTTCCGCTTCAAAGTACAGTGGACGCCGATTATCCTCACGCCGCTGTTGTGTGGGGCCGGCCTCGGAGCCGTCTGGAGCAAGACCGTGGCGCGCACCGTGCTGCCGATCGTCTCGCTCGTGGCTATGCTTGACGGAGCCATCGGTACCTTCTACCATGTGCGCGGCATCCTGCGCCGGCCGGGCGGGCTTAAGACGCCGCTGCACAATCTAATCTATGGGCCACCGTCTTTCGCGCCGATGCTTTTCGCCGCCAGCGGTTTCCTGGGGTTGTTGGCCAGTCTTTTACGGAGGGCCGACTGATGGCAGGGAAGAGTCCTACCCCCACGACGACCTCGTCGCGCGATCTCTGGCCGGTTGATCCCGAAACGGGTCAGCCGATTCCCCCCAAGGAGCAACCAGGCTACTATCCCGGCTATAGTACGCTCAGCCAACAGGCCTTCTGGGATGAGGCGACGCGCAACGTCGTGTTGGACCGCGTCAACAACGTGCCTCAGATACGCTTTTTTATTGGCGAGCTCGAACTACTGATGCGCGCCGTTTGCGATCGCCTGCTGCCGCAGGATGACCGCGACGAGGCGCACAAGATTCCCATTTTCAACTAC
>JAABUV010001695.1_pt1 | contig 31463 bp, 25 predicted proteins | sample 5559971 | NCBI WGS metagenome assembly JAABUV01 (sample SAMN10711881, study PRJNA513362) | rock metagenome | isolation source: Antarctica rocks | place: Antarctica: Victoria Land, Knobhead nord | collected 2015-12-19
ACTCTAGAGACAGAAACATACATGAGTTCGCTACATGTTCATCTGAACATGCTACAGAACAAGATCACGCTACACAGTCGAGTCAACGATCGAACGCAAGAGATCAGACAAGCATGCGAACTAATACACGTTCGTTTGACGAGAGTTAATCGCGTCATTTCTCGCTCACTCGTCATCAAGAAAATAGTACTTCTGAATGTCTTCATTCAAGAAGATGCGAAGATACAGTCGAGACGCAGACGACACATCTTCTTCTTCACAATGATTTCAACAAGCGATAGCATCGCAATAACGTAGTATCACAAAGATCAATGAAATTAACGATGGGAAAAGTACAGAGAACGCGTCGCAGACGTCAACGCAATCTCAGCACAAAGATCGCATCTGAGCAATAAGACGATAAAGATGCGTGATGATCTTCAGAAAGCAGAAAGCACTCTCGCAATGCACATCAGAATCAAACGCATAGATCTGAACACTTATCTGCACTCTAGAAATGTTTCAGGCATGAATAGCTTGCGATGTGACTGCAAATGAAGTCATCAGACGACGAAGCATGTACTCATGCACTGCTCAAACTGATCGCATCTGCGATCAAGAATGCTACAAGATGCTGACTTCTTGAACTATTGAATAATCGTCGTCATCACGAAGAGTCTCAGAGCAGTAGCGAAGATGATGATGAAAACGAAGCTCTTGAAGCAATTTAAAGTGACTAGAACACTCGTTCTCTAACGTGTGATCAACGCAAACAAATTTGATACATAGTCTCAAAACTCACTGTTTCGACTGCGTGAAGCAGTCGTGTAGACTGCGAGTGATTTTCTATCTCAGAGAGTTTTGTTCACTCGATACAGATAGCATAAAGTTCTTCATAAGTCGATCTAATTGATGTCACAAGAATGTATGAATTTATTATTATTATTATTATTATTATTATTATTATTATTATTATTATTATTATACTTTTAAAATGATATAAAAGTTGAGCTTTCATTCATTTCTTTCATTCTTTGTTTTTCATCTTATATATTATTTGATGTATCAAAAGTTTGAATGACATCAAAGTGTTGCATGATGATGAAGTGCTGTGCATTGATTGCATGCAGAGTTTTTGCAATCATGCAGACTTTGATAATCTCAATGCGCATGTTACAAGCAATTTGCATGCAGATGAGAAAGTCAAAGAGAACACAAAACTATGAGAAAAATTGCTTATGAAAATCATTTGATTCAATATCTTGTCATCATGATGATAAGAACTGAAACAGAACACTTTCATGTTTAATTTGTTGAAAGTGATTAGCAGAAAGAACTCAAATCACAAACATTCTTTAAATTTACATGCTAACTATGTATAAATCTTGTTAAGACTGCATGTCTGTTACTATGATATAAGCAACTCACAAGACTCATTAAGTTCAACATGAGCAAACTTGAGAATTTCATTAATATTGTTTAACAGATGTTCAAATACAGACATTTTATACATAACTGATATGCTGATGAGAAGACTTTGTTAAAAGAAGAGAGACACAAGCGAGTTAATAAAGAATGATTGAACTATGTTATTTGATTAAAAGTGTAACATACAAACATTTTTGCAAAACATGATTGATTTGCATGAGAAAAATCTCTACAGATAACATGAAACAGATGAGTTACACATCTTACAAGCAAAGCAAGCGTCTGCAAGATGTGATATACAATGATGATAACTGTTGATTTTAAGAATTTCATCTTTTTACTGAGTTTTAACTCTTGAATGCTTTGATAGTAGAATCAATCTTTAGTTGAAGACATCATCTGTATAGTTTGAAAGAACAGTAGTGTGTATCAATGTGATTAAAGAAGAAATCGACTGTGATATATATATGTATTACTGATGAAACATCTGCAACTCATGCTTAAGAAGTAAACTGTCAAAATCTGAGCAGTAAAAGATTTCGCTCATCTTGAACTGTGAATTTACTGTAAGAGAAAAGATTATTTCTTGTTAAGAAGAAAATCAGCATAGAAATTGTGTCTTATGTATGTTGCATGCAACGTATGCAACATATTTTCAATAGACAGAGTTGCAACATTAACAACACTCAATCATTTAACTCAGCTCACAACTTCTTTTATCTAGTGAAAAACACGTCATCACAGTCAAGAACATGCATATATGTGAATAAATGCTTAAAACTCAATCAATGAATGATAGAAACAGCTGAGTCAGACATTTGCTTAATCAGAATATTAATTCACAACATAAATGATGAAATACAGACATTACAACTTATAAACATTTACAATTCATGTTCATTGTTCTTTATATTTATAAAAAGATCTTCAATCATTTCTTGCTTAAGTGAGTTACTTAAAGATGATTATAAATAATTGATCATGAAAGATTTCAATCTACATCATTCTCATTGAAGAGAATGAAGATGCTTCACTTAACATGCAGCAATTGACAATTTACTTGACATCATTACTAATGCTAAGCTGAAATTATTGCTGAAATCAGACACTATTATGTTAGAACTCTCTTGCATGAAATTATGTAACAGCAATGATTAAATAATCATTGAGTAATCAAAGTCTTGAAGTGATCACTCTGATCACTTGAATCAGAAGTGATCACAATGAGCATGATGAGCATGATACTCATCTCGCTCATCTTGCTCAAAGATAATCAAAGTGATCATTCAGAGCAAAAACAACTTGACACGATTCTTTTATGTTTATATAACAATGATTGTTCTCTTAGATAAAAGCTTCGTGCTCAACTCATGTAATAGTTAATACAGTTTATTGTCTTAGCTATTTTCAAATCTTTAGTCTAGTGATTAGTTTGTTACTATACTGATCTTTGTTTATATCTTGTGTTGTTAAAGAAATAATTGTTACACTTTGAGCATCACTCTTTCACAAGATATCAGAGCATCATCTTATCATGATCATTATGTCATTCTCAGAATGAATTACATCAGCAGACATTACTGCATTCTTGAATAGCAAGTCAATGATTAAAATATTGACGTCAGATCTGTACTATGAAGATAGAAACAAGCTTAATGCTTTTCTTATACAAGTGAATGTTTATGTCAGAGCGCACAAGAAACTAAGTTCATCTTACAACAAGATATTGTTTGCATTCTCGTACTTCAAGAAAGATGTCTTTAAATGATTTAAATCATTGATAAAGAATCACTTGAAGAATAAGTCAGAAGATTGAGAAGATAAGACTAACAGAGTCTTCAAAGACTTCTTTAACTTTAAGCAAGCAATATGAAGAATGTATGAAGATATAAATGCAAAACGAATCATCAAACAACAGTTGTATGATATCAAGCAATCAGAATCAGCATTTAAGTACATTATTGCTTTTCAGTCAATTGCAGCAAAGATTGAATGAAATGACTCGACTCTTACAGCACAGTTCTATAAAGAACTGAAGAATGTGATAAAGAATGAGATAGCTTGTACAAATAAACTTGCGACGTTGCATGCTATGATTAGCAAGACAATCATGTTGAATAATCAACAGTACAAGCGAAGACTTGAAAAGAAGAACAAGATCGCTTATGTCTCAGTTGCATGAAGCAAGGAAAAAAAGAAGCAATTCTACTATGATTCTCAGTCTATGAAGTTAGACGTAATTCAAAAGATATTGACAAACGCTTGCGAAAAGACAGTTCAGCAAAGTAAGTTATGTTATACATGCAAAAAGCTAAATCATTTCTTCAGAAATTGTACTCAGAACAAGTACAAGAACAAGTTAAAGTTTTATGATAAGCAAGATAAATCTTTCACAGCAATGAAAGAAGATCAGAAAGACAAGCATCAAGCATTATCATGAACAGTATGTTACAAGAACAACTGTTGCATTCATCTGAGCAATAAGAAAGATTCTGAATGATACTTAAAACTCTTGCGAAAGAATTATTTCTACACAGCAACTCATCATCAATCAGAAGTGCATGATGAGAAAAGTGATGAAAGTTCGTTCACTATGATCGCGAAATCAAAGATTTTCGACAGTGAAGCATATGACTTGAACAGATTGAACAGCATTGAAGAAGCTATTCATTAAGCAGTCAAAGAAGAAAATTGACTTAGTGAAACTCTACGAGCATTCACTATTGCAGCAGAAGATGCTCTAAAGCAAGAAGAAGATTGTCTTGAAGTAAAGAAAGATTTCAGAAAACTTACAATTCAAGCAAGTTTTATAAGCATGTACAACGAATTGTACACTTTCTTCAGACAAAAAGAGAAAGATTTTTCACAGCGAATGCAACAGATCAAGAATGATATACATCAGACTATTTATGACATAGTGCAAGATGAGTTGATGATATCGCGTAAGAACATTCGATATCATGATATAATCATGAAAAAGTTATTCACAGAAGTCAAGTTCATTAAGCAAGAAGAATATATACTCTTTGATAAAGATTATATATTCAAAGAATTTAGACAGATGACAAAAGTCATCAAAGAGAGATTTAATCTGTGTGATTTAAAGAAGCATTCATAAAAGAAGATTGATTCAAATTGATTTCAGTACATAAAACAAGTACTTGAGAAGTAAGCTTCTAGTTCAAAAAACTAGAAGACTCTTTAATCAACAGATCATTAAAGAAGTTTAGTCAAAGATCAAAAATCGAAAGCATATTTATCTTCACTAGCGACTTGACGCAGTTACGAGTCTGAATCAAAATCAATGATCATACAGCATGTTTATTTATTGACAGTGACTGTACAAGAAACTACATGTTCTCAGAATTTGCTAGAAAAGCGCAAATATTTATGCAGAAGAAGAAAGAATCTTACAATCTGCAAAACTTCAATGAAACACTCATGAAGTATAATAATGAACTAATAGATCAAGAAACTCAACTCATTCACTTGAGACTTGAATATCATTGAGAAAAGTTGTGTTTAGATGTTACAAAGCAGTCAGGCAGCGATATAGTTCTAGACATATCATGACTTCATATGATCAATTCAATGATAGATTGAGTCAATGAGACAATCGCTTTTCTTCATACAGAAACAACGCGATTACACTCAATATTGAAGTCATCAGAGAGTATGAAGATCTTTGCAATGACAGTGAATGATATGCGCAGTGAGCTGAAAAATAGCTCAGATGCACAGATTTTATGAAGCAGAAAGGTTAAAAGTAACTTTGCTATCGCTAAAATCTTTAAAAAATATCAGAAATATAAGATTCTGTTTGAGAAAGAAAGTAATTAAGAGACACTACTCAAACATCAATCATGAAATCATGAGATTAAGCTCATAGATGACAAGAAACTCACGAAACAGTTCATTTACTCATTGTCAGCAGAAAAGCTTGACGCTTTGTGACAATATTTGAAAGAAAACATGTAAAAAGAATTCATTAAAGAATTGCAGTCATCAGCAGAATATTCAATTCTGTTTGTTTTAAAATTGAATGAAAGTTTAAAACTATGTGTTAATTACAAAGCATTGAATAACATCATGATTAAAAACAACTACTCACTATTGCTCATATCTGAACTGCAGAATAGACTGCAGAGAGCACAGTGATTTACGAAATTCAATATACTTGAAGCGTTCAATTGAATACAAATTAAAGAAGAAGACAAGTGAAAGACAGTCTTTCACACTCGACTAGAACATTATGAGTATTTAATCATGTCTTTTAATTTAATCAATGCTTCAGTCATGTTTCAGACTTTTGTGAATAATGTGCTACGACGTTATCTGAATCAGTTCATCATAGTATATCTGAACGATATACTAGTATACTCAAAGACGAAGAAAGAACATGTGCAACATGTTAGAAAAGTTCTACAGACTTTGAAGAAAGTCGATCTGCGCATCAAGTCAGGAAAAAGTGAATTTCATGTACAAAGTGTACAGTTTTTGAGATTCATAATTACATTTCAGAGTTTATGAATGAACTTAAAGAAGATAGAAGTTGTTACGACTTGATCAACGTCAAAGTCAAAGATCGAAGTTTAATTCTTTTTAGAATTCGCGAACTTTTATAGATGCTTTATAGAGAAATACTTCAGAATCATCTCATCACTTACAAATCTTACAAAGAAGAATATATCGTTTGTGTGAACTGAGAAAGCAGAAGAAGCTTTCAAGAAGCTGAAGAAATTGTTCATCTCTCAGTCAGTACTGATCATGTTTAAATCAGAAAAATCTATTACGCTTGAGATGAACGCGTCAGACGAAGCTATTGAGACGTGTATCAGTCAATCAGATGATAAGAGACATTTGCATTCTATTGCTTACTACAGTTGTAAACTTACAGTTGCTGAATTGAACTATGAGATACATGACAAGAAGCTACTAGTTATTGTCAACTCTTTCAAACAATGAAGAGTGTATCTGAAAGAATCTAGACATCAGATTCAAGTATATACAAATCATAAGAATCTGTTATACTTCACGATCACGAAAGTTTTAAATCGAAGACAGATTAGATGATCAAAGAAACTGTCATAATACAACTTTCAAATTCAGTATTGAAAGAAATCTGAAAACTTGAAAATCAATGTCTTGAGTAGAAGAGCAGATCACATGATAGATAGATCACAGATTAATCAGACTATCTTATATTAAAATCAGAATGATTTCATTGTTTACAATAAACAAAATGCAGCTACCTACGAATCTATAATTGAGATCTCAAGAAATGAATAAAGCTAAAGCTAGCAAAGAACTCAGTTACGCAGAATATTATAGAAAATATCGCTGACAACGCGAACTTTGAAATAACTAACGAAATACTAACATTTCAAGATCTTATCTATGTTTCAACAAGATGCAGACAAGAGATAATAAGCGATTATCATGAATCAATGATACATGAACATCAGAATTTGAATAAAATCATTGAAAGAATATCTAGAACTTACTACTTTCTTAAGATGAGAAAACAAGTAGAAGATATCATAAGAAAATGCAACGTATGCATTTGAACAAAGCATAGTCAACACAGATCTTACGAACTTTTGAAAAGTCTCAGCACATCAGATCATGCATGAAAAAGCATAGCTTTGAACTTCATAGTCAAGCTATCAAAGTCAAAGAAAAGACTTATGAGAACAACGTACGACTTTATATTGATAGTCATGAACAGACTAATCAAGTACAAATATTTCTTGTCATACAAGAAAGCAACATTCGCGAAAGATTTGATTTACACATTTCTAAGAATGATTGTAGCAAATTTTGATTTATCAGATGAGATAATTTCAAATAGAAACAAGCTGTTTACATCAAAATTCTGAAAATCATTAGTGAATCAACTAGAAATTTATCATAAGCTGTCAACAGCTTATCATTCACAGATGAATGAATAAATGAAAAGAATGAATCAGACATTGAAACAGTATCTCAGATGTTATATCAATTATAGACAGAATGATTGAATACAGCTACTGTCAATAGCACAGTTGACTTTCAATAGCACAACGACAGAAGTAATCAGCATATCATCATTCTTTGCAAACTACGAGTTTAAGTTAAAAACTTTTGAGAAATCGCGTAAATTTGCACAATTAGCTCAGAAAGTTACAATACAGATCAAACAAATACATTTGTTATACAAAGAGCTGCAAAAGAATATTCAGTTTCTAAGCAAGTGCATGACTCTATATGCAAATAAGAAAAGAGATAAAGAATCTACTTTTAAAAGAAGAAACAAAGTTTATCTACTAAGACGAAATATCAAGATGAAAAAATCAAGTAACAAGTTGAATCACATGAAACTAGAATTATTCAAGATTCTAGAAGAAAAGAAATTGATTAACTATAAGTTGAATCTTTCAGCATCTATGAAAATACATTCAGTATTTCATATTTTTCTTTTGAAGTCTGCAGACTCAAATACATCAATTCAAACAGAATCTTCAGAAATAGATTCAGAGAGTCAGAACGTTAAATATGAAGTAGAAAATATTCTGAATCAACAGAATATCAAAGATCAGTCTCATTAATTAGTCAAGTGAGAAGATTATGAACATATTGAGAACACTTGAGAATCAAAGAGAAATCTCAAGAACTGTCAGATGCTTCTGTGATAGTTTTAGTTGAGAAACTCAGTCAGTCAAAGTTTGATAAAATCTCAATCTGCTTGAAAAATACATCAAAGAGAAAATCATTCAATGATGATTTACTAGTCTTTCTCTCATCTTTCTCAAGCTCAACAATGTTTCAAAACTTTCGTTCAATCATCATCTGTTTGTTGTTTTCAGAAACTCAAACAGATTTTGCAGATGAGTAGTTCTTGCAAAGATCTCTTGCATCTGCTTGTGAGTGTTCAGCAGCTCATGAAGAACGCGATTGCATTCTGCCTTTATTCTTTTTCACTTTATCATTGAGAAAGTAAGATTGCATTTGCGATTGAGATGCACATACTCAATGCTACGATCAAACTCATTGTTAACACGACATTTCTTTTGCAAATGACTGCAATGTTTATAAGAATGCATGACAGCACGCTCAGAATTCGTACGCTTAAGAAGATTTTTGCGACGCAAGATAGAGTTTTTCGTTGTGCAATGAGAAAACATAAAGAAAAAGTGATTTTCGAAACGAAAATCTTAGAAGAAAATCTAGTGTTAAAACTCTTTTGCATGAGATTATATAACAGCAATGATTAAATAATCATTGAGTAATCAGAGTCTTGAAGTGATCATTCAAAGCAGAAACGACTTGACATGATTCTTTTATATCTATATAATGATGATCGTTCTCTTAGATAGAAGTTTCGTGCTCAACTCATGTAATAGTTAATACAGTTTATTGTCTTAGCTATTCTCAGATCTTCAGTCTAGTGATTAGTTTGTTACTATACTGATCTCTGTTTATATCTTGTGTTGTTAAAGAGACAATCATTACATATTACTTGCAAGACTCACAATCAATTTACAACTATTAATCTAGTCTTTAGCAGCGAGAAAATATAGTTCATGACATGCAAGTGCAAAGTACACATCAATTTGCATCAAGAATTGAATCATCTTTTGATTGTCATAAAACTGTGTCTACAAACAACTTCAGTATAGTCTTCAACTTGATGATTATGAAAGAAAATGAACACAGAAGCATTGAGTGCATATCTGCATATGCATCTTTCGTCGAATCATTCTTTGAACAGCAAGATGATGATGAACGAAAGAGTGTGCAAAGTTATCAAGACGTTATAAAAGATTATTGAGAAATTTACTTTCTTGACAAAGTCATCAAGTTGAGCAAAAAACTTCTGAAATTCAAACTGCTCAGAGATAGTAATGAAATCAAGATGACTGTGAATCATATGAAAAATACAAAGCACACTAGATGCATGAAATAAATATCTGAAACATAATGATCATAAAAACAAGATCATTCAACAAGCGAAATGCACACATTTCAGATCACAAATGCATGAGCTGAGCGACGCACTTAAGTTGATATGATGCTTCGCAAAATGAATCAGAATCGAAAGTCAGTTATTTAAAAAACTTTCTCAGTTTTCGTCACTGAAGCGAAGTGACACTGATCAAATGACAATGATGTTCAAGAAAAAAATCGAAATATTACGAGAAAAATTCTTTTTCTCATTCTCTCAGACAAATATCAACAACATCGTAAATTCATTTATATTCTTGACAGTGTCATCTGATTTACACATCTCAGAAGATGAAGTGAGACAAACAATCAAAAGAATAAAAGCAAACAAAGCATCAGATGTTTCAGACATTCTGAACAAAGTGCTGCAGACAAATCTTGCAGAACTGATCTCAATATTAATGAGTTTATTCAATGCATGTGTAATACACAGATATCATTCAAAGCAATTCAAAAAAGCTCAAATGATAGTATTATATAAATTAAAGAAGAGCAATTATATTGATTCAAAGACATATTGACTCATTGCTTTGCTTGATATCATGAGCAAAGTTTTGAAGTCGATCATGACTAAAAGACTAAGCAATATAGCTGAGACTCATTACATGCTATCTAATGCTCAAATGAAAGTGAGATGCAAGTGATTCATGATCTCGACATTAAATTTACTAGTAGATCAGATTCACACAGTATGAGACTGCAAAATCAAATACATAGCATTCATGCTAAATTTAAATGTTGTTGAAACATTCAATCAAGTCTTACACGTCAGACTTTTGCATACTTTGAAAATGAAAAGAACTTCAGACTATATAGTTAAATGAGCATGCAGCTTTCTTGAAAATTGAGAAACATTGCTGAGATTCAATGAGCAAACGAGTGACATGCGTGAGATAAATGCAAACATATCGCAGAGGTTTCTCATTTCATCGATTCTCTTTCTATTCTTCAACGCAAGTTTGATTAAGAAGTGCAAAGCATTGAAAATTAAGATTGAAGTGCTTGACTTTGTAAATGACATTAACATTCTAACATACAATAAATTCATTGAAGAAATTTGCAAAACACTGAGCAGAATGCATGATGTCTGCATGAAATGAGCTTGCACTCATGACGCAACATTTGCATCAGAAAAGTACAAATTTATGCACTTCATCAGAAAATCAAAAAGATTTGACATGATGACTAGCATATAAATAAAAAGCTCAGTTATTAAGTTGAAATTAAATGTGCAAGTTCTGAAAGTACAACTGAACATGAAATTGCAATGAGACATGCATCTTCGTCAAATCGAAGTGAATCATGTCACATGAATGCTAGCACTTAGTTGACTTGAAGTCTTTACATAAGAAACAATCTTCACAAAAGCAAGATAAATATACTCAGCAGTAGTAAAATCAGAAATTGCATTTGAAGCATCAGTTTGACATCAGCAAGAAAAAGAGAGAAAACTGTCAGACAAAGAATGCAGACTTGAAACATTACAGAATCAGACTCTGCATCACGTTACAAAGACATTTAAAAGAGTAAACATTGAGACTCTGAAAGCAGAAATGTACACAAGCTCGCTGCATGTTTATTTGAACATGTTGCAAGACAAGATCATGTTACGCAGTTGAGTTAATAATTGTATGCAGAAAATTAGATAAGCATGCAAACTGATACACATTCATCTGATGAATGTCAATTGCATCATTTTTCGTTCTTTTGTCATCAAGAAAATGATGCTTCTGAACAACTTAATTTAAGAAGATGCAAAAATACAGTTGAGATGCAAGCAATTAGTTCTTGCTGTGATGATTTCAACTAGTGACAGCATCATAATAATGCAGTATCACAGAAGTCAGTAAAAGCAATGATGGAAAAAATATAGAAAATGCATTGCAGATGATTACATCATTTCAACACAAAGATTGCATCTGTTCAACAAGATGATAAAAATGCGAAATAATCTTCAGAAGATTAAAAGCATTCTCATTATTTACATCAGAATTGAATGCATAGATTTGAATGTTTATTTGCACTTCAAAAACATTTCAGATGCAGATAGTGTGCAATGCAACTGCAGTTGAAATCATCAGATAACAAAACATGTATTCATGCATTGCTTAAACTAATCACATCTGCGATTAAGAATGTTATAAAATGTTGACTTCTTGAGCTATTAAATAATCATTGCTATCACGAAGAATCTTAAAGCAACTGCAAGAATGATGATGAAAATGAAGTCTCTGAAGCAATTTAAAGTGACTGAGTCACTCATTCTTTAACATGTGATTAACGCGAACTAATTTGATACATAGTCTCATAACAATAGTTTTGACTGCGTGAAGCAGTTGTATAAACAGCGAGTGATTTTCTATCTCAGAGAGTTTTGTTCACTCAATATAGATAGCATAAAGTTTCTCATGAGTCGACTTAATCAATGTCACAAAAATGTATGAATTTATTATTATACTTCTAAAATGAGACAAACTCATTACATAAATTAAAAAGCATGACTAGATATTTGAATAATTCAAATCAAGTGCAAAAAACAATGAAAGCTTTATCTTTTTCTTTGATTTGAAGTTGATTGAATGCAAAGATGATATTCAGCTTAATAAAGATTTTAGCTCAATTTAAATGATTCAGCGTTTCTGAGATTAAAAACAAAGAATATTAATTCTTAACTGTAATAACGTTCAGATCTTGATAGTTCATGCAGAAGCAAAGTTCTTCTTCAGATTTCTTGATGAAGAGAACAAAGATAATCATCTAAGAGTGATTGATTTGAATGAAATCTTTGTTCAAATTCTCATTTAAATAACGACGAAGTTCTAGAATTTCATCACGACTCATGTTGTACAAAGCAAAGACTGAGAGTTAAGCATCTTCTTTAAGATGTATGACATGATCATAAGCTTAATGCAAAGACAAGATATTGACGTTTTTCTTGAAGAAAACATCTAGAAATTCAAAATTTCTGAATGATAAAATTATGACTAAATCGACGTTCTTACTTTGTTAATAGACTTCAAGATCTTCTTGTGTTGTGAATGCAGTTAAATAAAATTTCTTTTTCATTTGATAATGATTCAGATGATGATTCTTATCATACATACTGTCTTAAAAGTGAGATAAGAACTGAGCAAAAGTTGAACTGTTCTTTGAATAAATAATCAAAGTTGCATGACGTGATTTTGACTCATCAGAGTCTGAATTAGAAGATGAGATTGACTCAAGATTCAAGAAAACATCGATTTTCTTTAGAATAATGTTAAACACTTCAATGTCTTTGACATAAGCAGCATGATCAAAGCTTCAAGCTCTCAACTCAACTATGTTAAGTTGTATAAAAGATTGATTGAATTAATCTTCTTGAAGAACAACAGAAGTTTTAAAAAGAAAAGAATTTCAACACTTGATTTTTGATGAATATTCTTTTTGAATGACTTGAAAAATACAACTAAAAGCTTCTTGTTTCAGATGAGAAACAAGACTAAACGAGATTTGTTTCTTGTAAATGAGCTGAGTATTAGTTAACTTCTTATGAGCAAATGAGAAATTATATTACTTCTTGCAAGTAAACTGAAAACTGAGTTGCTTCTTTTGAATGAATGAAAGACTAGATTGCTTCTTGCGAGCAAACTGAATGTTGAATTGCTTCTTGTAAATAATCTGTAAACTGAATTGCTTGTAAATAATTTGTAGATTAAATTGCTTCTTGTGAGTAATTTGTGAACTGAGTTGCTTCTTGTGAGTGAATTGAGAGCGAGATTGAGAGAAAGCTACTTTGTTAACTTTGAACAAGAAATTTTCTTCTTGTTGATTAAGATCATAAATCTTAATGAGAAATGAGCAATAATGATTAAAACAGAAAAAGAAAAATAAGATGAGAATATTATGCTTAAAATTGACATCAATGACGTGATGATGAAGTCATGATAAACTTATGATGATGAGATACTGACTTAATTTAATGACATAAAAGAATAATTTTTTGATGTATTCATTAAGAATCATTATGATTTCAACAACATGAGTAATGTTATTAATCAAAGTGACTTGATTATCAAATTCTTGAAGTCTGCAAAAGTGAGTTAATTAATGCAAGAAAAGATGATGTTGTTGCGTAAAGAATTTATTTATAAAAACATAAGCAAACATTTTACTATCAATCAGAGCAAGAATGAGAACTTTAAATTGAGTTTAATGTAAAATACAAAATACTATTATGTGATTATCTTTGAATGTCAAATTGAATTCAAAGAGTTTCAAGACAAATTTAGCAGAAAACTTTCTATATGATTAAAGTGAGAGTGAAAAGATTGAAGCTAGTAAACAAGATAATATGTATACAGATTTCTGAACGTGACTTAGCTCAAAGACTAGACTTTTTTCATGAACAGCAAGATTTCTTCATTTATATTAACAATGTCACTGTTATAAATGTTCATGATATGCAGAGTAAAGAGCTTTTTATTTGAGCATTCTTTAATGATTTTGCTTGAATGTTACAACTTGCAGTAGTAATACAACTTTCACTTGTTGCAGATTTTCTTAATCTCAGAAATGATCAGAGTCTTATCTTAAACAATGATAATGACAAAACTTAGATTCATTGATTCATCAAGAAATGAGAAAGAAAGAGACAAAAATACTGTTGAAACAATAGTCACAGAAATGATGATCTTTGAACTCAAAGAATTACTAGTTGATGCAGAGATGCTCTTGACTTTGATGAATAAGATGATGATGAAGATGAAGTAAGATTAATGATGCTTAAGCTGTTGAAGCTCTTTGTCGATGTCAGAAATGCTTGTACTCATTGATAAAAAATGAATGATTGAGTTTCATCAAGATTTCATTAGAAAAAGACAACAATTTGAATGAAATAATTGACATTATGCTTCAGACAGTCAATCAACAAGAAATTTTTCATCAAAGAACATTCTTTCTTTTGATAGAAAAGATTGTAATAGTCAACAAAGTTATTCATGTCTTACTTCAAAGTTTTGCAAAAATATAAATGAATATTTTCTATCTTGAAAGAATTGTTGCAGTAATGATGCAACTTATGTCATTAATCTGCAAAGATGAAAATAATACAAAGATCATTGATTCAATATTGACTCATTAAATTGTAAGTCTTCTTATTTATGATGAATCATGACTCAACATAAATGATCTTGACTCAATAAAAGAAATAACAATCATCATTCATGTTCATGCGCTGTATCAGACTGTGCTTTCATGCATTCAATCAATCTTTGTTCTTCTTATACTTAGATATGTCAAGAAGCTTCTTGAATCTAAAAGCAATGAAGACAGCAACAGAATTTGCAAAGAAGTGAATGACAAGAAAAGATTGATTGTTCAAGATTTATGCAATGATTTGAACTATCATCACAAGAAACTGAGAATTCAACTTTATATAAATTGAAGAACTGAAAACGATGAATGAAGATGAAATGATAACATTATGTTATCAAACTTAATTTTGAAGCTTTTGCATTACGCGAAAGATTTCAACTGAATTTTCAATCATACTTTAAGTAAACTGTTTAACAGCACGCTCATCATCAATTGAAAGATTGTAAAATGACTTCATTTGAGCGAAAGAATAACTAAACAAGATTTCAATGTATGAAAACGTTGCAGAAAGTGTAAATCTTTCATAATGTCAAAGACTGAGCTAAACTAAAGATATTATTAATATAAAAGACTGATATTATTATTACTTTGATAAAATTTAAATACAAAACAATACATTAAATAATGTATAAAATGAAAGACAAAGAGCAAAAGAAAAGAATGAGAACTCAACTTTTATATACATGAATCAAGCAGAATCAAGACTAAACAATAATTTTATGACTTAAGATTGCAAAAATTTGTGCATATAATTAAGATAATTGAAACAGAATTGCTGAGACTAAATTAAGATGATGATAACTAAATTAATGACTTGATTCATTGAATTGCAAAACAGATTTAATAAATCAAGATTATTTAAAACATCAACAATTTATGTTATAAATTAAGTTAATGATCTGACATTATGATAAATCTATGCAACGCAAGTCATAAGTGATAGTCTTCTCATGTTGTTTAAAACAATTAACTTTTTTCTTAATTTATGCTTAATTTCTCTTCATTCATTTTGAATTGATCGAAACTAGTCTTTTGATCTTGTGTAAATTGTAATCAACATTGATTAATTTAATAGTGTCAATAATAAAATAATTATAAAACAATCACAACATATGCACAACAAATCTTGAAAAAGAGCACAACATGCAAGACAGAATGAATCTAGAGAATGATTAAACGACGATGAATTGCATGAGTCGCAGCAATGCAAGTTCGAAGATGATTGCAAGTGACGTTGACATGTCACAAGAAAACAGCGACGCGAAGTTGCAACATTCACACAATGATAAAGAGAAAATAACTGACATTATTGATCTATTAATAAAGACATCAATGTTAAAGAAAGAGATGAGCAAAGATTACTCATAAAAAGAAATAGCACTGAAGCTGATGCATCATCTTTGACTTAAATCAGAAGAAAAACATCACATGATTCAGAATGCGTTCATCACGAAGAATGTACAGAAACTGAAGACATCAGTTCAACTGCTAAGCAAGCAGTTACAAATGCAGAGAAATACACATTTCTTATTGAAAATCATGTTATGAGCAAACGTGACAAAAGAAGAATTATCAACGAAGAAGCAACGTCTCAAAGAGAGATCATCGTCGCTTTGCAAGAGACGTGAAGTCATGATAAAAATAGCAGACAAAGAAGAAATAAAGAAGATGCAGAAGAAGATCATCAAGCAGATTCTTTAGAGAATAGCAGATGTATCAACAAGTCAACGAAATCTAATCATGTCTCTTTGCAAGCTGAGTAGCAAAGACATCTTTCTTTACATAGTCAGTTCAGATGCATGAGCAAATCTGAAAAAAACTCAAGAATGAGCAAAAGAAATTGCAAACTTGACGCGTATATTGCAATGAATCTTCGCAGTGCTGACACATAAGATGCACACTACAATTGACATGAACAATTAGAAGAAAGTCATTAGTAAACTGATAAAGAATAATGCAAGACTTCATGAAAATCTGAAGATTCTAAGAATAATCTGATTCAAGAAAGTAACAAAGAGTAAAAAGATTCATTCATTGCTTATCATGAAAATAGCAATCAAAGCGATGATAAATCAATTGATGAACGTGAGTATGCTAAATGCATATCATGAATGCACATGTGAGTTGTTTGAGAAGAACTGTCACATCACACAGTGCTTCAGATGTCAAGAATTTGATCACATGATCAGATTCTGCAGAAAGAATCAACGCTGTGTCAAGTGCGTGAACAAACATCACATTAAGAAGTGCATGATGTCTTTGAATAAAAGATGTTGCACTAACTGCAATGAAAATCATGAACTCTGAAGATGCATCTGTCTCAAATGACAACAGCAGATGAAACAAGTATCTGAAATCTATAGAAACAAATTGTTCAGATATTCAAAAGCGTTTAAATACAATTGCACATTCTTGCAATTCTTGAACTCTTCGCTGTCTTCAAGCTCTACAGATTCAATGAACTTTTCGAGTTCAATGAACTTTTTGAATTCAATGAATTCTTTGAAGTTCACGAATTCTTTCAGCTCAGTGAACTCATCGAGCTCAACGACAGTTGTGCTGAAAACACGCAGTCTAGTTGCTCATAAATCAACATGATAGATGATAGAAGTTAAGAAGAGACGCGTTGATTATTTCTCTTGTGTGAGTAGTGACTCAGATGAAATGTTGCTCAAGCAGAGTCAAAAATGACAAATCAAAAAACAAGACAGATTCTCAATGATTGAGAGCATTCAAAGAGTCTTCTCTTTGCAGAGTCAACAACAGCTACAAATAACTTTATGATAAAACAATCTTTTCTATGAATACTGCAGTACAACATCAGAATATCATTGAAAATTCAGAAATCATTTCTAATCAACAGAAAAGTTCGTGATTTTGACATCGTAGTCATACAGAAGCAGAGTTGCAACATTAATGATATTCAATCATTTAACTCAGCTTACAACTTCTTTTATCTAGTGAAAAACACGTCATCACAGTTAAGAACATGCATATATGTGAACAAATGCTTAAAACCCAATCAATAAATGATAGAAACAGCTGAATCAAACATTTGCTTAATCAGAATATTAATTCACAATACAGACAATGAAATGCAGACGTTGCAACTTATAAATATTTACAATTCATGTTCACTATTTTTTACATCTACAAAGAGATCTTCAATCATTTCTTGCTTGAGCGAGCTACTTAAAGACAACTGCAAACAATTGATCATAAGAGATTTCAATCTACATCATTCTCATTAAGAGAAATGAAGATGCTTTACTCAACACACAGCAATCAACAGTTTACTTGACATCATTATTAATGTTAAGCTGAAATTATTGCTGAAATCAGATACTATTACTTGCAAGACTCACAATCAGTTTACAACTATTGATCTGATCTTTAGTAGCAAGAAAATACAGTTCATGACATGCAAATGCAAGATATGCATTGATCTGCATCAAGAATTGAATCATCTTTCGATTGTCATAGAATTTTGTCTACAAACAACTTCAATACAGTCTTCAACTCAATGACTATGGAAAAAAATAAACACAGAAGCATTGAGTGTGTATCTGCATATGCATCTTTCGTTGAATTGTTCTTTGAACAGCAAGATGATGATGAACGAAAGAGTGTGCAAAGTTATCAAGATGTTACAGAAAATCATCAAGAAATTTACTCTCTTGACAAAGTCATCAAATTGAGCAAAGAACTTCTGAAATTTAAACTGCTCAGAGATAGTAATGAAATCAAGATGACTGTGAATCATATGAAAAATACAAAGCACACTAGATGCATGAAATGAATATCTGAAACATAATGATCATAAAAACAAGATCATTCAACAAGCGAAGCGCGCACATTTCAGATCACAAATGCATGAGCTGAGCAATGCACTCAAGTCAATATGACGCTTTGCAAAATGAGTCAGAATTGAAAGTCAGCTATTTAAAAAACTTTCTCAGTTTTTGTCACTGAAGTGAAGTGACATTAATCAAATGACAATGACATTCAAGAAAAAGATCAAGATATTGCAAGAAAAATTCATTCTTTCATTCTTTCAAACAAATGTCAATAATATTGCAAACTCATTTATATTCTTGATAATTTCATCTGATTTATACATTTCAGAAGATGAAGTGAGACAGATAATCAAAAGAGTAAAAGCAAACAAAGCATCAGACATCTCAGACATTTCAAATAAAGCGCTGCAGACAGATCTTGCAGAACTGTTCTCAATACTGATGAGTTTATTCAATGCATATGTAATACACAGATATCATTCAAAGCAGTTTAAAAAGACTCAAATGATAGTATTATGCAAATCAAAAAAGAGCAATTATACTGATTCAAAGATATATTGATTCATTGCTTTGCTTGATATCATGAAAAAAGCTTTGAAGTTGATCATGATTAAAAGACTGAGTAATATAACTGAGATTCATCATATGCTATCTGATGCTCAAATGAGAGCGAGATGCAAGCGATTCATGATCTTGACATTAAATTTATTAGTAGATCAGATTCACATGATATGAAACTGCAATCAACAACGAGATTCATCTGTACATGATGTTGACTACGAATCTTTTGATTCTATTTTATGTTTGAATAGAAGTCAGAAGAGTTAAGAGATCTCAATTCAACGCAGTTTGAATGATATTAGAATGTTGCGTGATCAGAAAAGTCATCATGCAAAGCTTTCACTCACATGACAACACTTCTTCTAACAGTCACAATCAATCTATGAAGAAGATTAATGACATGTTAATGTCAGTAAGAGATGAAAAGATATCTAGTGAAATAGTTGTTCTCAGTATGAGAGTCATGATTACAAGTGGTCGAAGAATTTGCAACTCATCAACTACATCGATCTACTGAAACATCTTCATCACATTGATAGTATTGTTGAGTAATTGATGAAAAGATATCAGATAGAATAGTTATTCTCAGTTTGAGAGTCGTGACTACAGTGCTTAAAGAAGTAGTGACTCGTTGATCACGCTGATATATTAAGAAAGCTTGAACTCATCTTCTTTACTTGACGTCAAGTCATACATTTATCTACGTGAAAAATTGAGAGCTTAAGAGAATGATCAGAATGCATTCTCTTTCATTGATCAGAGTCAAACATCGAACAATTGTGATTGCATGTTTATACTAATAATTCATTCAACATCTACGTGACATAAGTCAAATCAAGAGAAGAAAAGAATTACTCAGTACAATCACACTCTATCTTCTCATCGTGTGCATCTCTCTTTCATTACATATTTCTTCGCGCAATGAATGATAATCATTGAGTGAGAACACAGCTCTACATACGTTACAATCATGAGCATCACGAATGCAAAGAAAACGTCTTTCGTCTTTGAATTGAGAATTGAATCAAAACATCGTTGTATAAAATATCATCAATGAAGAGCAGAGCAAAGACGATGCGTTATAAATGAACAACACAAACACTCATTAAGAGTTTACTCAAGCATCACACGCTGAATAAAAGTTATAGATTCATTACTTGATAACACAGTGTCAATCTTATTGTTTCAACTGCGTGAAGCAATTGTATAAACGATGAGTGATTTTCTTTCTCAGAGAATTTTGTTCACTCAATATAAATAGCATAGAGTCTTTCATGAGTTGAGTTTAAATCAATGTCACAAAAGTGTATGAATTACAATTACAATGATATGAAACTGCAAAATCAAATACATAGCATTCATGTTAAGTCTAAATATCATTGAAGCATTTAATCAAGTCTTGCACATCAGACTTCTGCATACTTTAAAAATGAAAAGAACTTCAGACTACATAGTTAAATGAGCATGCAGCTTTCTTGAGAATCAAGAAACATCACTGAGATTCAATGAGCAAATGAGTGACATGTGTAAGATAAATGCAGACATATCACAAAGATTTCTCATTTTAATTTTTTTTTAATTCTTACTCAATTCAACACTTATTATGAGTTTATGCAAGATTTTATATATTGTAGCAAACGCTGCGTTAGCATAACGCTCTTTTTGTATCTACTATCACTTTTTTCTGCATTCTATACTGTAACTGTTTTCAATGCAAGAACTTTATAAGCTTGTTTCTTCTTTACTTTCTCTCTCTTTCATCTGATTCTTCAATGACATCATCATCTGAAATTGATTCAGTATGCTTGTCGAGAGTATCATTTGAATGATCATTGTCATCACGCTCATGATTCTTAGAAGCTTTCTTAAGTTCGTGATGTTCTCTTTACATTGCATCATTTTTCATTCTATCTTTCATTTAAAACATGTTAATAAAATGTGCTTGATTAACATTTGATCTCTGTTGCACTTGCACATCATCATAGCAACATCAAGTACTCATCTCTCATGTAGAAATTGATTGAAGTCAATTTTTCTCATGCGTAGCTGCGTTAATAATGCACTGTGAGACTTTGCATGATTCTTGTGCAGTTACAGATATTAATGTATCATCTCTGATGTCAAATATTGAAAATGAGCTGCATTAAATTTCTCTTTTCAAACTACTCTTCATGTTTATCTAATCTATTTCTGTATGAGCATCAGTCTTGTCATCACTTCAGTGCATTGATGCTCAGTCAACAATAGAGATAAATTATGTGCATCATTAATCATTTTGTTCATTGCTTTATTTTTGAGTATTTCTGCATGTTTCATCATTCAATGTAACTTCAGCATGACTTCTTAAGATTGAATGCTCTCATGTGCAATCTGAACTTGTTGCAAACATGTCTGATCTTTTGTTGATATCATAACTTTCACTGTTTTCAGAGAAGTCTGACTATCATTGTATACTTTGTATATCTTTTCATGACACTCTTGATTTGCTGTCGCTACATCTGCAAGATATTTTGCTCTTGCGACTAATTCTTTCAGCTCATCATGATGAGTGATGACTAAAGTCAATTTTCTCAGTCTTTTATCTAGCTTTCAGTTCATTCTCATTGCAATCGCTGTAACATCATCTCTGCTGTCGTCATTATTTAAGTAAACTCTTTGCTTCAATGTGAACATGTTGAGATTGTATTATTTTATTGATATTTTCTTGTTTGCAACTATAACTATTTTTGATGATCTATTGAAAATATGTTGCATACATCACATGCAACATACATAAGACATGATTTCTATGCTGATTTTTCTCTTAGCGAGAAATAATCTTTTCTCTCGCAGCAGATTCACAGTTCAAAATGAGCGAAATCTCTCACTGCTCAGATTTCAACAGTTTACTTCTTAAGCATGAGTTGCAGACATTTCATCAACGATATGCATGTGTATCACAGTCAATTTCTTCTTTAATCACATCAACATATGCTACTGTTCTCTCAAGTTATACAGATAATGTCTTTGACTAGAGATTGATTTTATCATCAAGACATTCAAGAGTTAAAACTCAGTGAAGAAATAAGATTCTCAAGATCAACAATCATCATCATTGTATATCACATCTTGCAGATGCTTGCTTCGCTTGTAAAATGTGCAATTCATCTGTTTTGTGTTATTTGTAAAAATCTTTCTTATGCAGATCAATTATGTTTTGCAAAAATGTTCATATGCTACACTTTTAATCAAACAGCGTAGTTCAATCATTCTTTATTAATTTGCTTATATCTTTCTTCTTTTAATGAAGTCTTCTCATCAATGTATTGCTCATATATAGAATGTCTGTGTCTGAACGTCTGTTAAATGATATTAATGAGACTCTCAAGTTTGCTTGTGTTGAACTTAATGAGTTTCATGAGTTGCTTATGTCGTAGTAACAGACATGCAGTCTTAACAAGATTTATACATAGTTAGCATGTAAATTTAAAGAATGTTCATGATTCAAGTTCTTTCTGTTAATCACTTTCAACAGATTAAACATAAGAATGTTCTATCTCAGTTCTTGTCATTGCAATGACAAGATATTGAATCGAATGATTTTCATAAGTAATTTTTCTCGTAGTTTTGCATTCTATTTGATTTTCTCATTTGCATGCAGATTGCTTATAACATGCACATTGAGATTATTGAAGTCTGCGCAATCGCGAAAACTCTGCACACAATCAACGCACAGCGCTTCATCATCACGCAGCGCTTCAATGTCATTCAAACTTTTGATAATTTTTAGACTTTACTGTAGCTAAACAGTAAATTTGTAGTCAGCATCATGTACAGATGAGTTTCATCGCTGATCTTCTTATTTCATTGATTCTCTTTCTATTCTTCAATGCAAGTCTGATTGAGAAGTGCAAAGCATTGAGAATTAAGATTGAAGTGCTTAACTTCATAAATCACGTTAACATTTTAGCATATAAAAAATTCATTGAAGAAATTTGCAAAACATTGAGCAGAATGCACAACGTCTGCGCGAAATGAGCTTGCATTCATGATGCAACATTCACATCAGAAAAGTATGAATTTACGCACTTCATCAGAAAATCAAAAAGATTTGACATGATGACTAGCATATAAATAGAAAGCTTAGTTATTAAGTTGAAATCAGATGTGCAAGTTTTAAAAGTACAACTGAACACGAAATTGCAATGAAACATGCATCTTCATCAAATTGAAGTGAATCACATCACATGAATGCTAGCACTTAGTTGACTCAAAGTCTTCATATAAAGAGCAATTTTCACAAAAGCAAAACAAATATACTTAGCAGTAATAAAATCAGAAATTGCATTCAAAACATCAGTTTGACATCAGTGAGAAAAAGAGAAAGAATTATTAGACAAAGAATGCAAACTTGAAATACTACAGAATCAGACTTTGCATCACGTTGCAAAGATGTTCAAAAGAATAAGCATTAAGACTTTGAAAGCAGAAATGTACATAAGCTTGCTGCATGTTCATTTGAACATGTTGCAAAACAAGATCACGTTACACAGTTAAATTAATGATTGTATGCAGAAAATCAAACAAGCATGCAAACTGATACACATTCATCTGATAAATGTCAATCACATTATTTCTCACTTTTTCATCATCAAGAAAGTGACACTTCTGAACAACTTAATTCAAGAAGATGCAAAAATACAGTTGAGATGCAAGTGATTAGTTCTCGCTGCGATGATTTCAACTAGTGACAGCATTGCAATAGTGCAGTATCACAGAAGTCAGTGAAAGCAATGATGAAAAAAATATAGAAAATGCATTGTAAATGTTCACATCATCTCGACACAAAGATTGCATCTGTTTAACAAGATGATAAAGATGCAAAACAATCTTCAGAAGATTGAAAACACTCTCATCACTTACATCAAAATTGAATGCATAGATTTGAGTGTTTATCTGCACTTCAGAAACATTTCAGATGCAGATAGCATATGATGTGACTGTGACTAAAATCATCAAATGATGAAACATGTATTCACGCATTGCTTGAACTGATTACATCTGCAATCAAGAATGTTACAAAACATTAACTTTTCAAACTATTGAATAATCATTATTATCATAAAGAGTCTTAAAGCAGCTGCAAGAATGATGATGAAAACAAAACTTCTGAAGCAATTTAAAGTGATTGAGTCACTCATTCTTTAACATGCAATCATTGCAAACTAATTTGATACATAGTCTCATAATGATAGTTTTGACTGCGTGAAGCAGTTGTATAAACAGCAAGTGATTTTCTATCTCAAAGAGTTTTGTTCACTTGATATAAATAGCATAAAGTTTCTCATGAGTTAACTTAATTGATGTCACAAGAGTGTATGAATTTATTATTATTAATGTCAATGATAAAGCATGATGACTTTTCATTTAAATATTTCTGCAGTTTTTTGAGTCTTCTTGAAATAATTAAACTATTTTTATCACTTTAAATTTGATCAATTTTGAAGTTATCAAAGTCACAGAAACTTTAAGCACAAATTGAAAGTATTACATAATTAGATGTTAGCAATCATGTTAAACATGTTTTTTCTCACTATGCATGTAATAACTTTCAAGAACAACATTAACAGAAAGTAAAGACTTTGTCACTTATTTAATAAAAAATAAGTGCATTCATAGAATTCATAATACAGAATACAGTTTTCTCATTCTTGTTTCAAACATTGTTGATGAGCATGTTAATTACTTTGATCTTGCTACAGTTTACTTCAAAAATAATGTCAAGAATGTGCTTTTCTTAAAGAAACTTAACTTTCTTCAAGTTGTAAAAATGATCTGTTTCAAAGTGAATATACTTCTTATTTCAGTTTTCTACTTCAGAGAACACAAGTGACTGTGTCTTTGAAAGTTGTTCAAGATGCAAGAATGTGTTAAGTACTTTAAATTAATGAACTTTCATCATTCAATTATTGTCATTAAGTTAAAACTTAATTTCAATGCAATAATTATTGATTCAATCTTGCTTTTTCTTATTCATTTTTGTTGCAAGCGTGCACTTTAAGTTAGTTTAACATAGATCATGTTAAACTATTATAAACTAGTATAGAACTGATGTTGACACGCTAGCGACCTAGCGTGTCTTCGTGAGTAAAACTCATGACGTGTTTCATCTTTCTTCTTCTTTAGCTTCGAACTTTTAGTTAAAATACACTTATATGATTCGCTTTATGCAGACTCATAACATTAGTTCAAAGCTCATTAATCTTGCTATCAACATGTAAATGATATAAAAACAAGTTACACAATTCAAATCAGAAGTTGAACTCAGAAATTTTAACAGCAGAATTAGAACTTAAGCTCAGAAAGCTTGATAAAAATCAGAAATTTCTAAAGAAGAATCTTGATTCAAAATCAGAAATTTCGATAGAATCAAAATCAAAGAACATGAATACATTGCTCTTAACTAACTTTTTATTGAGTTCATCATCAGAAATCAGAAATTTCAGCAGTACTTAAACTCAGAAAGTTTGATAAAGTACTAGTCGTTGCTTGAATTCAGAAAGTTTAATAAAGTAACATCAGAATTTCAATCAGCATTTTCTACTCATACAATGACTAAAAGCTCAGAATCAGCGAGCATTGCTTGTTATAAACTTTGAAATGCTAGAAGAGAATCACTTCTATCACAGAATTGAACAGCATCAAAAGAAGAAAACACGAATGTGTCATCAAATACAGAAGAAGAGAACACAAATGTATTGCTTTTCAATCATGAAATAATCAAGATCAGCATCAGCACTGAACTGAATGCTTAAATAAGCGCTTATGAAGCAGATGATCTTGTTATCTTTATCAAGTACATATGTTAACAGCATGACATCAAAATCAAGACTCACAATAATATGATTCAAATGTTAGAAGATGTCAATGAGATAAACATCATGTTGAAGATTACACAGATGCATTTGCAGAAAGAGAATAGAAACAAGAACGTGATTATACATCATTTAAAAGTTGCATTAAGTTGACAAAGCATTTTGCTTTCTGAAAATTAATTCTTGAAGTTAATCAAGTTATTGAATTCTTCACTGTTTGAAGATTCATTGCAGAATGTAGACAATTGACTGTCTTAAATGCAAAACAAGTTGAAGATAAACAAAAATCATTTTTCTATCAAAGAGTTGAAGATTGCATACATCAAAAGTTGAATCAGTGAAGCTGCAATTAAACATATTGCATCTCATATGCAAAATATCTTCTTGAACTCATTTCTAGAAGTTAAGAAAGTACTATCGATGATTAATAAAATGTACAACAATCTCAATCATTATCACACAGCTCAACGACAATACTTGAAGCTGTATCAGAACAAGATTTTCTTTCATGAAATTTGAATGAAATTTCAGAGATTTAGTGCAGAACTAAAATACAATAACAAGACTTTACTAAATGATCTTCAGCATAAGATCAGTTCAAATCTTCAATGAGCAATGCTCAATGAATGAATCACAGATTTGAATGAGTTTGTTGACATTTGCATGCAAGTCAATGTTAGATTAACTGAATTGAATGCTCAATCAGTTGTCAAAGTCTCAGTGACTTTGCATGCAAGTCAATGTTAGATTAACTGAATTGAATGCTCAATCAGTTGTCAAAGTCTCAACGACTTAAGCTGCTCGCTCTGTCTTTAGCATATTAACTGCTCAACTCACGTCATCAGTCTCTTCATGAAAGAAACTCAGAAGATTGAATCTTGATTTTATTCAGAAAGAGTTGTTTAAGAAAGAACTTTGCTTCAAATGCAAGAAGTCAGAACATAGAGCATATGACTGTCTTAAGAAAACTCAAGTGCATGAGATCACTACGAATTTGAAAAACGATCTGCTTTCGTCAAAGTAATAACTAAGAACAACATATTCATATTCTGTTTCATCAGCATGCCTGATGATTCATTTAATTTCAAGTCGTTCATTATTGATGTCATCTTGAATAGTCTAGAAAAGATATTTAGATCTTTCACTCTGATAAATACTGAAGTCATTGACATAACTTTCATCAATGAATTTTTAATATCAGAGCTATGTGAACACTTTAATATTCAGTCAATATTGCTGTCAAAATCAAAGTTGATTCAATTGTATGATAAAATCTTTGATTGAAAGTTGATTACACACGCTCTGTATACATTAATCATGATATAAAAACACAAGAATGAAATGATATCTTTATTAATAACTTGTCTAGAACAGCACAAGATAATCATTAAAAATCTTTGATTGAAAAGAAATCAAATATTGATAGACTCTGCAAATGATTAATTAATATTCTTGTTAAATATTCAAACATTGAAATCTGTTGTTTTGAAAGTAAGTAGTCAATTAGCATTTTACAGATTTGAGTCAAGCGAAATCTGCAAAATGAAACAAAAGAATTTAAACTTGATTATTACATCAATGATCATCTTGAAGAGACTCACGAATCAGAAAGCAGTGAATCAATTCATTGAATCTGTTTGATTTATTGAATCTGTACTCAGATGAAAGCAAAGCACTCAAGTTGATCTCGATCATCTTTGACTCATTCAGTTTACTAAGAAAGAAGAATTCGTCAATATTGCTATGATTAAAGTCATTGTATATTAAACTCTAGTCAAGAATAAGAAGATCAAGATCTTTATATTGATCATTAGTAAAATCAATAAAGCGCTTCAGACTAGCTCAGTCAAAGATTTCGTGAAACTGAATAAAATGACATCAATCATGTCATTGAATAAACTGAAGAAGAAGCTTTCAATCATTTATCATGATTTTCTGAATGTGTTTGACAGAGAGAAGACAACGCAATTGCTCTTGCATTGATCATACAATCATAAGATTGAATTAAAAGATAAAAGTCAATCTTCTAGAAGTTAATTGTATCTCATGTTAAGTCACAAGTTGCAGAAAATCAAGAAGTATTTAGAAGAGAACTTGAAAAAGAAGTTTATTACACTCAGCAAAGCTTTCTTCGCTTCGTCAATACTATTTATCAAAAAGAAAAATGATAGTCTTTGCTTTTGCATGAATTATTGAAAACTGAATGCTCTGATCAAAAGAAATCGTTATTCAATATTCTTGATAAATGAAGTACTCACTTAAATTCAAGACAGTAAGTATCTGATTCAACTTAATATTATCATCACGTTTAATAAGCTTTGCATGAGTACTGAGAGTAAGAATCTAATCACATTCATTACTTTCTTCAATGTTTACAAGTATAGAATAATACTCTTTAAATTGATCAATGAATCTGCATTCTTTCAGCACTATATCAACAATGTATTGTTTGAATGTCTGCATAAATTCTGTCAGACATATTTGAATAATATTCTTATTTACAGTAAGATCTTGAAGAAACATAGAACTCATGTGAATGAAGTGCTAGATAAGCTTCATGAAGTCGACTTGCAGATAAACATTGACAAGTGCGAATTTGAGATTCAGAAAATCTTGTTTCTTAAACTACTGATATTCATCAATAATCTGCGAATGAATTCTTAAAAAGTAAATGTGATTTGAAACTGAGAAGTGTCTTGATCATTGTCTCATGTGCAAATCTTCATTGACTTCTGCAATTTCTATCGACGATTCATAAAGAACTTCTTAAAGATCATTCAACTTATGATAAAGCTGACTTGAAAAGATCATTTCTTTGAATAAACAGAGATTTGTCAGACGAACTTTGAAGAATTAAAGCAACAAATGATGATAGTTCTCGTTCTGAAGCATTTCAACTCAATCAAAGAAGCTATTCTGAAAACGAACTTTTCAAACTATGTAAACAACGAAGTATTGTCTCAGTATGACGATGAAGACATTCTACATTCAGTGATCTTTTATAGTAAAAACATGATTCTTGCAGAATGCAACTACGAGATTTATGACAAAGAACTGCTGAAGTCATTGCTCATACTTGAACAATGATGACAGAACATATCATTGAACTTCATTATTGATCTATCAAAAAATGATGAAAGCAACGCGATTCTGACAGTCATAGATTAACTATTCAAGAAACGACACTATATATTATGTTGATCAGATGATGAAGAAATCTTCGCAGAATAAACAGTCAAGCTGCTGTTAATATAAGTCTTCAAAACTCATGAACTATCGAGATCAATAATATTCAATCGCGATTCTCAATTCATATCAATTGTCTGAAAGTCTTTATATCTGAGACTTGACATCAAGATGAAACTATCTATTAACTATCATTCGCAAATTAATGATTAAATGAAAAGAGTAAATCAGAATGTGAAATGATATCAAGATTCAGCTTAACTAAAGACTATCAACAAGCGAAGATAACTAGTCAACTTGACTCGATCAATGTTGATCGTTAGAGAACAAGAAGATTAAGCAGGGAAAAAGAAATAAATAGATCGTTTTTCCTTCTGTTTCTCTTATCATCTTTTTCTGTTTCTTCATCTTTTAAAATTTAGTCAGAAACGCGCTTTTGCATCTGCTACTCACTTTGCTACTCACTTTGCTACTCACTTTGCTACTCACTTTGCTATTCACTTTGCTACTCACTTTGCTAACTGCTGTCACTGCTGTCACTGCTACTCATTGCTGTCATCGCTACTCATTGTTGTCATTACTATTCACTACTATCACTGCTATCTCATTTGCTTCACTACTGTCATCACTATCGATGATTGCTTCTACTTGTCATCAGAATTGCGTCAACGTCGACGTTGCTGTCACTGTCAGCAAAAGACGAAGTCATCGTCGCTTTCTCTTCTTTCATGTGTCTCGCTTTCGCTCGTCTGCATCATCGTCATCATTCTTATTGAGTTCATCTGTTACTTCAAATTTTCTTTCTTCAAGTGCTTTCTTGAAGAAGATCGACTTGAAACAAATCATCAAAACATCAACTACTCTCGTCATGTAACAGAGAATTAAAGACGTTCATTAAGCGAATATGAAACGCAAGCTGAAACAGAAGCTTCAACGACTGAAAGCTCAGAGTACAGCGCTGAATCAGTCGAGAAACAACTCAGTGATAGAAAACTTTATCAGTCAAACGTCAGATACTACTCTCTCAAGTGATCTTTGCATTTAAACAATGATATCTCGCTATCTCTTTATTGATATCACTCAACTGATTCTCATCTTCAAAAATGAATTTCAAGCTGTTAATATCTTTAAGCTGATCAACAATCATATATTAAATTCAATCAACAAGCAAGATTTGCAATTGTCATGAATCGATGAGCTTCAAGCTCATGATGATGACGTCACTCAGCAGAATTTTAAGAGCATGATTTTCTTTCTACGCTGCCTAGAAGTATATAATCAATGTCTCATCAAGATGATCAATGATCAATTAAGATATTCTTTGCAAGCAAGCTTAGCTTGATACATTGACTATCTGCAGAAGCTTCATCTGTATTACATCTTTGAGTTTCTGCGAATCTTTCACTTTCACTTTCATAAGATTCACATGATAAAAGAAGTTAATGATTTGAACGAGTGATACAATGCTGAAGATGAACTTGTTGATTGAGCATTGATAAAGAAAACATCTGCTATCGCTTTTCAGACGAAATATCAGAGTCAGAGAGTCAGAAAACAGTCAAGCACAGAGCTTTCAATATGCAACAAGTTCAATGATGACAGCTGCATCTATTCTAGTTGCACATATCAACATATCTGCAGCGAATGTGATGAGATTCACGCTGCTATCAATTGCAAAACATCGAATTCAAACAGTCAATTGATCATTGAAAGAAAGTGACGTTGAATTTCGATCTTGCTGATATCAATATCGAAATTCTTTTCATATCAGCTCATGAAGATTGACGAGATTTCTTTAGCGCGCAGAGACTCTCTAGATGCAAGCGCATGACAAACACAGCTAGTCAAACATTCTGATCATAAATATGTTCAAACATTGCTGTTTATCATTGAACATGAAGCTAAAATTAAATATCGAGATTTCAATCAACTGATTTTAAGCAAGAATCTTTTCTTGACAAATGAAGCTTCAGATACTCTTCAGATCAATTTGATGCAACAAGTTTGCTGTGATCGACTAATTGAGATTCAACATGTTTCTCATTGCTTTATATTCTCATCATTGAGGCTAGTATTGAAGAGAAACGATCGCTGACGTCAAATACATCATTTATCGTATTTGAAAGAAAGATCAGTCAACTGCTTCATTCTTGAGAACTGAGAATTAATTGAATATTTCATCTTTGATCAAACAATCATCACTTTATGTGACATTGATCGAAATGCAGTTCTCATTAAAAGAAATCTGATCGACATCTTTTGTCATGTGTCAATAGCAACATCAGATCACTGACTGCTCGATTTCTTCTGAAAAGATAAGTACTGTCAGAATCATGTCTAGATGAGTCAATTAGCGAAAGTCAGAGTTAAATAGTGCTTGATCTTTAGAGATAGCTATAACTGAATATTAAGAATACAGAAGAAGATGAGTACAAGAGCTTTTATTTAAGTAATATTCAGAGACTGCGCTAAGCTTGAAGAAAATGTGTTTGTGACACGAGTAGAATGTGATGTAGAAAGAAAGATGATGTTGAACAAA
>JAABUV010001696.1_pt1 | contig 31455 bp, 34 predicted proteins | sample 5559971 | NCBI WGS metagenome assembly JAABUV01 (sample SAMN10711881, study PRJNA513362) | rock metagenome | isolation source: Antarctica rocks | place: Antarctica: Victoria Land, Knobhead nord | collected 2015-12-19
TCCTCGCGCCCCCCCCCCCCCCCCCGCCCCCCGGCGCGCGGCGGCCCCCCCGCCCGCCCCCCCCGCCCGACCGCCCCCGCGGCGCCCCCCCCCCGCCGCGGCGGGCCCCCCCCCCCCCCCCCCCCCCGCACCAGGGGGGCGCCGGGCCCTGGCGGAGCCTGCGCGCCCCCACGCTTCACAGCCGCGCCCACCACCGGCGCCGCGCGCGCAGGCGTGCCAGCACCGGGTGCTCGCGGTGCGCAGCGCCGGCCTGGCGGGCTTCTGGCCCATCCCGGAGGCGTTCCGCCTGGAGCCGGGCATGACCGTGCTGCCGCCGCGCGCGGCGCAGCCGGCGCTCGCCTTCCTGCCCCAGGCGCGGCCGCGCGCGGCGCCGCCCGCCCTCGCAGCGCGGTCCTTTTGTCAGCACGGCCCCGGCGACAGGTTCGGGGGGCTGCGCGCCAGCAGGCGAGCGAGCCGGGCGTGCCGGCGGGCTTCCCGGTGGACGTGCTGGAGCTGGAGCCGTCGCCGATCAGCGGGTTTATGCTGGGCGCGCTGCGCGGCGGGCCGCCCGAGGCGCTGGCCTGGCCGGTCGTGGCGGTGCCGCCGCGCGGTGCGGCCGCCGACGGCGACGCGCGCGAGCCCTTTGGCTTCCTGCGCCTCAAGCGCGGCGGCGCGGCCGTCAGCCTGCACCTGCTGCCCTTCAACTACCCGGTGCTGTTCAGGCGCGGCCCGCCCCTGGGCACGCGCTCCCGGCGCAGCCGCGCCCCTCGCACCGGGGCGGCCGGCATGCGCGCGTCCGTGCGCCGCAAGCCGCCTGCACCCTGCGGGCGTCGCGGCCGGCCGCCAAAGACCCGCGCGCGCGGCGCAGGCTGCTGGACCAGCTGGGCGCGATGCCGCCAAGCGCGCGCCTGGCGCCGCCGCCCGCGTGGCGCAACGAGCTGGAGCGCTACGTCGGCAGCGTGCCCGCATACTACTGCCTCCCGCTCAAGGCGCGCCGCGCGCCCCGCCGCGCGCGCCGCGGCGCAGCCGCCTGCTGTGTGCGCGCCTGACTGACACGCGGCGGCGCCGCGGCAGGCGGCGTTCAAGCGCCTCGGCCTGCCGGCGCACCTGGCGCCGGACGCGCGCGACGGCGGCCTGGGCTTTGCGCTCACCGCCTTCCTCAAGCGCCTGCAGCACCAGGCCAAGCAGGCGCGGCCCCCCGGCGGCGCAGCGCCAACGTCGCCGTCGGCGCAGCTCTGCTGTGCATGCGCGGCGCCGAGCGGCTCGTCCGCTGGCGCCAGGAGGTGGACGCGCTGCATGCGGCGATCGCGGCGCGGCTGGAGGCCGCGGCGCCGCGGCCGCGCGGCGGCGTAGACGGCGCGCGCGCCGCGGCGGCCGCGCCCGCGCTGCTGCAGCGCGAGGCGTCGCTGGCGGCGGCGCTGTTTGCCGCGGCGGGCCGCCGGCTGCCGGCCGGCCTGCGGCGGGCGGGCGCCGGGCCGGGCGCGGGCGCGGACGCGCGCTTCAGCGTGCCGGTCGGCCGCATGGGCGACTACCTGGAGGTGCGCGTGCGCGTTCAAGACATGCCCTGTACCCCAAGCCTACCCACTACATGCAGGCGCTGCTCCGATCCCGGCCGGCGCGCGGCGCGCTCAGCGGCGTGCGGTCGGCAGGCGGCGGCGCGGCGCGCGCCGCTGCGGGACCCGGCCCTGGACGACGACGAGCGCGCGCGGCTCAACCGCTACGCGTTCGGCAACCCGTTCCTGCGCGACAAGCGCGCCGGCCCCGGCGCGCTGGCCGGGCCCGGTGCGGCCCGCGCGTGCTGCGCGGCGCCCCTCTTGCGCCCCGCTTCGCTCCTGGGACGCCCAGATGCCCACCCGGCTAGGAGCGCGCGCAGTGGACGAGGCAGCGGACGAGGCCCGCGCGCTCGACCAGGGCCTGGCCGGCGGCGCGCCGGGCCTGCTGCCGCGGCGTCGGCGCGGGCGCGGATCGCGCAGCCCCGCGCGCGGCGCCGCCGGCGAGCCGGCCGCGCCGGGCGCGCCAGGCGCCGCGCCGCCCGCGCCCGCGACGCTCCCGGCGCCGCAGGCGGACGAGAACGACGCAGCCGTGCTGGACGCACGCTGGGCAGAGATGCTGCGCCAGCGCGGCGCGGCCAAGCCCGCGCAGGCGCCGCCGCGCGCCGGCAAGCGCGCACGCACGCAGGCGCCGGCCGCACCCGCGCCCGCGGCGGCGCCCGCGCCGTCGCCGCCCGCCGAGGCGATCGGCCCGCGGCCGGCCGCGGCCGCGCCGGCCGCCGCGCCGGCCGCCGCGCGCCCGCTGCGCCTGGTGGGCGCCGAGCGGGAGGCGGCGCTGCTGGCGCCGCTGCAGGCGCTGTGGGAGCATCGCGAGGGCGCGGCGGACGCGTCCGCCGCGCTCGTCGCGGCGCTGCAGGCGGAGGGCTTCCCGGGGCACCGCGGCGCGTGGGCCGCCGACCTGGCGCGCGCGGCCGGCGCGCAGAACAAGCCGGGCCTGGCGCTGCGGCTGGCGGGCCTCGTGGCGGGCCCGGCGTGAGGCCCGCCGGGCGGGGCGGGCGGCTTTCGGGTTTGTTGTGCAGAAGCTGTGCAGTCTGTGCAAAGCGCGTTTACATGCGTGTGATACGAGACGGCGCTGTAATACTGTGTACATTGGCCACCAGGCAGCAGCTATGCGCCGCCCTGCAGCGCCGTCGTCAGCAGCAGCGACGCCAGCGAGCCGAGGGTAAGCCCGGCCACGCTCGCAAAGGTGATGACCGGCCCGGCGTGGTGCCTGCGCGCGCCCAGCGGGCGCGTCGCCCTCATTCCGCTGCCGCACGGCAGGGGGAGGCGCCCGCGGGCGCGCGGGCCGCACCGCAGCGCCGGCGGCAGCGCGGCTGGGCAGTGCATGGCCGCCAGGGAGACCAGGTGCCCGTTGGTGACGCCCAGGACCAGGTTGAACAGCGCCGGGAACGCGTCCGCGCTGCGCCGCCGCACATGTGTAGGGTTGGCAGGCCGGGCCTGGGCGGAGCGTGCGGGGCCGTGCAGCCGGGCGGCTGCCGCGCGAGCGGGAGCGGCGGGGCGGGCACGCGGCGCACCCGAAGACCGCCGGCAGCCGCCACGGCCGCGGCGTGATCACGCGGCAGAACAGCAGCGCGACCGCGACTGCCGCGCGCGCCGCGCAGTACGCCCCCAGCGCGCGCAGCCGCGGCGCCTGCGTGGCCCAGCGCCCGCAGCCGGCGGCCATGCGGCCGAGCAGGTCGCCGCCGTTGTACGCCAGGAACAGCATGGGCACCCACAGGTCGCCTGCGCGCGCGTTTCCACACCGCGCTGAGGCCGCCGGGCGCGCGGTCGCGAGGGGCTCGCGCGCATCCGGGCGCGCGGGCGCACCGAACAGGCGGCCGGCCGGCGGGTGGGCGTCGCAGGGCGGCCGCGCGGCGGCGGCGGACACCGAGCACGTCGCGGCCGTGACGGCCGGGAACACCGCGAGCGTTGCGCCGTACGTCGCCGCCAGCACCGCGCTGCGCCGCGCGCGCGGCACGACCGGCTCGGCCACGCCCGTCTCACAGCGAGCGCGAGGGGCCGGAGGCGGGCGAGGGCGCCTGCCTGTGGCCGCGCAGCCGCCACACCAGCTCCAGCGCGCCCAGCTCCGTGCCGCCTGGCGTCGGGGCGCTCTCAGGCTCGCCGCCCTGGGAGGCCTCGCGCAGCGCCTCCAGCTCGCCGCCGCCAGCGGCCTTGCCGCCGCGCGGCTCGCCCAGGTTGCCGGGCTCGGCGCCCGCGCGCGGCGCCGCCCGGCCCAGCAGCTTGCTGTTCTTCAACCTGCTGCGGCTGCCGTCCTCGCGCGCCCACCCTGCCGGTAGCGCGCCCGATTGGCGGCGGCGCCGCGCATGCAGGCGGCCACTGGGTTTTCTAACGCGGGGCGCGCCCGCAGCTGATGCCGCCAGTAGGGCAGCAGGTCCAGCGCATAGAAGCCGCCGACGGCCGCCGCGGTGAGCGCCGCGGAGACGCCAAAGTAGGCCGCAGCGTTAGAATGTGCGAGCTGCAGGATGCAGGCCGCCTGCACATCTGATGCATGCATGGGACTGGACTGTGTAGAGCAGGGCGGCACTGCAGGGTTCGTGGGGCTTGGAGCTGTGTTGGGTGGGGTTACTCCTAGTTCAAAATGATGAGGCAGCTGTGACCTGCCGATCCCGCGCACGGCCGTTGGGGGTATGCCCATCCGCCCGACCCAACGCAGGCAGACAGAACTGTGCCCCCAGGCGGATTGGCTGCTGAAAGAGTGATACCGACTGCGTCCAGGACACGAGACTCACACCCAAGGGAGTGTGCGGAGGCCGTCCACAAGGGTGACGCCCCAGCTGCAGAGAATGAAAATAGCGGACTTGATCTTGGCACTGTACACTCCTCTGCAGGACCAATAGTAACAGGCATGCACACGCAGCAGGTACACCATGCTTCCAGGCCGCGCCGCTTGGCGGGCGCGGGCTGCCGCGATCGCGCTCGCCTGCCTGCTGTCCGGCACCCAAGGTGCGCTGCGCGACCACAGCTGCCTGCGCTCTCTCGCATGCTCGTGCTTGAGGCTGCGCAGGCCTGCAAGCGGGAACCCAGCTCACGTGGGCGCTCTGCTCCCTTCGTACCAGGCGCGCGGGAGCTCCTGCAAGCAGGCGCGCCGTCCAAGGACGGGCCGGGCGTCCTGGCGCCCGCGAGGGCGCCGGCAGCAGGCGCGGCGGGCTCGCCGCTCCCAGGCCCCGCGCCCGCGGCCGGCCTGCCCGCTGCCCGCGCGCCCGCGCCCGCGCCGCTCTTATACGCGGGCGGCAGCCCTGTGCCCGCAGCAGGCGCGCCCACCGCCGGGGCGCCTGCGCCGGCCGTGTCGGCGGGCGCGGGCGGCAGCCCGGCGCCGGGGCGAGCAACCGTCGCGCCCGCGCCAGCCCCAGCCGCTGACGCGCCCGCAGCCACCATGCCCGCGCCCCGCCCGTCAGCCGGCACAGGTGCGGGTGACGCCATGGCGCCTGTCGGCGCGCCCGCGCCCGCGCCGTCCGCCGCCGCGCGCGGCAGCGCAGCGCCCGCGGCAAGCGGGGCCATGGCCAGCGCGCCCGCACCCGCCATGCCGGCCGATGCGGGCGGCAGCCCCGCGCCGTCAGCGGACGCGCCCGCCGCCAGCGCCCCAGCCCCATTGGCAGGCGCGCGCAACGGCGCGATGGTGCCCGCGCCGGCGCCGATGCAAGAAGCGGCCGCGCCCGGCCCTGACGGTGGCAGCATGGCAGCCATGCCCCAGGCGCCCTCGCCGTCCCCTGGCAGCACTCCGGTGTATGCCGCATTCATAAACATGCGGCGCGCGCCCGCGGCCGCGGGCGCCCCGGCGGCCGCCGTGGCGGCGCCCGCGCCCGCGCTCGACGCGGCGGCCGCGGCGCCGGGCCCGTCCGCTGGGGCGCCCGCGATCGCCGACATCATGAACACGCTGATCGCCAAGGCGGGCGCGTTCACCGACGATAAGACGCTCTTCCTGGCCGGTGCGGGGCCCTCCCCGGCTCTCGCCTGGGCGGCCGCCGAGCACGCTGGCGGGCAGGGCGGGCGCGACGGCGGCAGCGTGCCTGAAGGCTGGGCGCGAACAGGGCGCAGCGTAGCAAGAATCTGGCCCGGGAGTGCTGGCACGCATGCGGGCATGTCGCTGAGCCGTTGCGCCCGCAGCAGCAGACATGATGCCTGGGCCTTGAGACGCTGGGCACGCTGTCCCTGCATGACAATACTGTCGTCGCTGCTGCGAAGTGGACGCCGGCACTGAGCTTTGCCGAGCGCTACGAGCTCGTGCGTCAAGCAACGTTGACGCGCGCCGGGCAGGCGTGGATGACAGCACGCTGTGGAGCATCGACGAGCCGGCGGGCCGCCGCACCGGGCGCTTTGCGACCGCGGACTTCGCGGGCGACGCGCTCGGCGACTGGGACAACCGCCCGCAGGCGGTGCGCGCCCCAGGGGCCCACGGGCTGCACCTGCATGCTGCGCCGCCTACACTGACTCAGTGTGCCTGAGCCACGAGCGCGAGGGGCTTTGTTGGACAGAAAAACCGGGACGCCCATCTGCACGCCGAATCACATGTGGACATCGGTGAAGGACAGCTTCACTGTGCGCGGGGGCTGCCTGCTGCCGGCCTGCTTGTGCGCGCTGGCCTGGAGCGGGCGTGCGTGGCTGGTGCAGCTCCTTGAGGAGTGTGGGCTGCTCAGGTTCCTGGCCCCCACATGGAGGTCGTCTCAGCATCATCTTCTGGGCACGCTGACGTGCAGCGCAGGGCGTGCTGCGAGCGCCTGGTGCTGCGCCGCTCCGCGCATGATGCATGCGCGCGCGTGCAGGTCCTGCACGCGATCCCCAAGGGCAGGCGCACACGGTGGCGCACACATTCATTTGCCCTAGTCATCACATCAAGGAAGCCCCAGCCACACTGAGTTTACGCTGCGCTCGCCGGCGAGCGCCAGCATTCCAGACGCATAAACATCCAGCGCATGCGCTCAAGCGCCGCCGGCGCGCCTTTTTCACGGTGCCCTTGCCGACGCCCTTGATGTGCGCCAGGTCCTTGCCCTGCTTGATGGCATCAGGGAAGTTGGCAATAGCCTCGGCGGATTTCTTGGCGGCGCGCGACGGCCACACGTCGCCTGCCGGCAAACCCCAGCATCAGTGCATGCCAAGCACAGACAGGCCGGCAGAGGTGTGTGGACACAGAGGAGCGGTGCCATGGAGCAAAGGCTGCATGCACAGTACAGCAACACCCACGGCTGTTATCGGCCCTGGGCGCACGGAGAGCGCGCCAGGGCCTGCAAGAGGTAGGACAGCGGCAGCACGATGGCCCCGAGCGGCGCAGGGCGCGCGGAACGCGCTCGGGTTGTGGAGGGCATGCCGCGCCACGCAGGCTGCCAGCACGGCGCAAGTGGGGCGCCTGCGGGCGGAGCGCATGCGCGCCTCGGGCCTCGAGCGCGGCTGCCAGCTCCAGGAAGACGTTTGCCATGGCCTGGTTGGGGCCGTCGGTGACGGGCGCCCGCCCAGGACCAGTGAGGTCCTTCTTGGCGCCCTCCTGCGAGCGGCCCGCCCCACGCGAGCTTCATCACGGCCGGCGCCAACGCGAGCAAGGCGGTGGACGCCGCGGCGCGCTGCGCACATCACAGGGCGGGCGGGCGGCACCCCAAAGAGCTCCTCCGGCGTCTTGAAGGCGATGCCGACCTTCTCCGCGAACACCCTGTGCGCGGGTCAGCGGCAGCCCGGCGTCACCGGCGGCGGCTACACGCCATGCTGGACCAGTCTGCTCCCTGCAAGCATAGACCTGCACACATTATTTCAAAGTGTGCTTCTTCAGTGGCATTCTGGCCAGGCAGATGAGGCTGGGAGTGAGGTTGTCCCTCAACAGGCAACCAACCATAGGCCTGGCCCCGGCCCGCACTTGTCAGAGTCGCTGAAGTCGAGCTTGCGGCCCGCAGCGTCCCCCACAAAGAAGCTCGCAGACAGGTCTGCGCCAGGGCGGGAAGCTTCTGCAGTCAGGCCTGGAACACACGTCTGCAGGTCCTGCTAATATGCAAATGATGACCCGAAGCGCAGTCATGAGCGCATGCAGACTGCAGGTCAGGCAGCCGGCGGTGACAATGTACGTACCGTGCGAGCATTTGGCAGGTGCAGTCCACTGTCCAGTCACACGCATGTACACACTCTCGCCGTGCACTTCCACAGCAGTCTTACATACATGTCAAGCGGCGCACGCAAGCCCACACGCCCGCCTCCATGGCGTCCCTGGCAGCCTGCGTGATTGCCAACGACCGGGCTGGGGCAAGCACGTGTTGAGAAGAGCACCTGGCACCGCGCCGGCGTTGAGCTCGTCCACAAAGAAGCGCCACATGCCCGTGTTGGGCTTGCGGTAGTCGTCCTCTTGCGTGGCCATCAGCACCGTGACATCCGCCAAGCCCATCTGCATCACACAAGTACGACGTCAGCACTCGACTGTGGCGCTGCGAGCACACTGCTGGTGGGTGAGGCAGACACAGCCGAGCAGATGCAAGCATGACCAGACAGGTGAGAGAGGGCAGCATGCAAGTCAGCGCGAGCGCATTGACTGCACGCAGCGCCGCCCCAGCCAAGCGGCGCTGCCACCCATGACGCCAGGCTGCTGCCCGCAGCCAGCGCGACGCGCACCCCGGCAATGAAGTTCTCTGCGCGCTGCCGCACGTTCCGCGACTGCTTGCCCGCAAGCGTCTTGCCGACGCCCTTCTGGTTGCTGCGCACCCCGGCGCATTGCCAGTGACGGTAGACAGCGCACGTAAGACAGCGAGGCAGCAGCAGAGTGCCACCGCTGTGCGAGGCGCGCGCCTGAACACGACAATCTTGAAGCCCTTGGCGTGCAGGTCTTTCACCACCTTGTACACGTTCTTGTTGAAGGGCTTCCAGTCATCTGCGTTTATTGCAAACCTGGCACTCGACTTTTTGGCGACGAGCGTGTCGTCCTGTCGCGTGGAAGGGCTCAGACACAAACAGAACGCGGGGCGCTATACTGCAAGTGCACCTTGGGCCTACATCTTTTTACTGCACAGACCGGCACAAGGCAGTGCAAAAGCTGCAGCGGCACAAGTCAGTGCGCACAAAGTCGAAGGCCGCAATCTTCTCCCCGGGCGCAAATGTGTAGGCAACGCCATCTGCATTATGCGCCTTGTGCCTGCGAGGAGCGGCACCCGTCACGTGATGCTTCTGCAACCGCTTGCTCATGAGACAGCATCAGTGTGAAGTGCAGCAGCGCAAACCTGACCCTCCTGCAACAGCACGAGTCCCCAAGACGAGCGCACCGGTACAGCAGCGAAGGCTCCTTCACAGACCACAGGTCCTGCAGCTCCGTCGAGATCTTCACCTCCTCCTTGGGCTTGCGAGCCTTTTTGGCCTTGGGCTTGTCCTCCGCATAGTCCTCATCCTCCCCGGCCTCGTTGTGGAGGTCCTCCTGCTCCCTCTTCTTTGCCCTGCATTGCAAACGCTATCAGGCCTAGCAGCGCTGTCTTGCCCACGCGCTGCGTCACCACTGACCACCATTACCTGGGTGGCATGTCAGTGGTTGCTCATCACCTGCTCTTCTGCTCTGCCGCTAATCTCTATGCACAAACGAGCACACTTTAGCACAGACTACACAGTCGATGGCCCAAGCTTCTCTGTAGGACATACCCATGCAATGACAACAGCTATTATAATGCCCCCAGTGTGCCCCAAAAATGTGAACCCGGCTTTCGAGGCTGAAACTTGTTTGAAGCGGAAGCCTGCTCCTCCTGTACGCCTGAGGTAATGTGCAGCTCCTGCCAGACAAAGCTTGTGCAGAGGGGACGCTTGTCAAGTTGATAGCCTCTAGACAGCTAGACTTGTGCAGCAGCGGCTGATTGTACAGGGCAAGATGCCGCGTGCGCAGCCGCCGCAGGAGGCCAAGGTGAAGCTTGAGCAGGCGGTCATCAAGGAAGAGTGCGCTGTGCCAGTCGTGAAGGCGGAGAGCTCAGTGCCATGTCCTAAGGCTGAGCCATCCACAGCAGAACTGCCTGTTGCGCTCAGTCAGAACACGACGCCCTTCCCAGACCTGCTGCGGCCGTCCCCCAAGGAGTGTACGGTGCGTCTCCAAGGAGTGCATGCCGCGACGTGCTTGCGCACACTAGTTTCAAACTTGCGTACACACCGCCAATCACGTATGCCGTCGAGAGCGGGCAGCTTGCAGGCGGCACGGGATGCACTGGCGGCGCTGCACGGGGAGCCAGAAGTCGCGAGCCACTTGCAGCACTCAATACTGGATTCTCTGGTGTGCCTTCTGCGCAGCAAGCTCGGTTGCCTCTGTCATGCCTGAAGGGAGGGAACAAGTGGGGCAGGTGCCGCTTGCAGGTCCGCACACTACTGTCCCAGAACACCACGGACGCCACCTCGCACCGCGCGTTTGCGGCCCTGAAGGAGGCCTTGCCCACCTGGGAGGCCGTGCGCTTGGCTGAGCCAGGCGCGGCCTCCCCTTGCAGCTGCTCTGCCTGTGTGCACAGCCGCCCGCCCGCTCTCACTAACACTTGCGAGGTTATCTGTCGTGCAGACGTCGCCCTGTCGAGCCCGACGAGGTGCGGACCGCGCAGGCGTGGTGGAGGCCGCGATACGCGTCGGCGGCCTGGCCGACGTCAAGGCGGCCAGGCTCCGCGACATCCTGAACACGCTCGTGGCCGAGCGGGGCGAGTGCAGCCTGGAGCACCTGCGCGAGCTGCCAGACGACGACGTGAAGGCGCAACTGATCAGGCGCGCAGCACGTGGAGGCACAGCGCCGCGATGGCATTGCCCGCTGCGCTGGCAGTGACAAGGCGGTCGCATGCAGCCGTGCATGCCTGGAGTTCTCGTCCACGGCGGCCAGTCGCAGCCTTTGCTCAGTGCCTAGTTCGGCTTCCCGACAGAGGGGGAAGCGGCGCGCACAGGTTCAAGGGCGTGGGTCCGAAGACAGTGGCCTGCATCATGATGTTCGGCATGCAGGTGACGCCGGCCCTGCTTATATGACGGCAGTGCTGGCTGTCACCTTGACCTTGCTGCCACTGCAGCCCTGCCGCTGTTGTTAGGCACCAGCAATAGGGGGGCATCGCGGCAGAGGTTCGAGTTCCCGGTGGACACGCATGTCTGGCGTATCACCAAGGCGCTGGGCTGGGTGCCGCCGCGCAGCACGCGCGAGCAGGCCTACCTGCACCTGAACGCGCGCGTGCCGGCGCCTCTGAAGTGCGCACGAGCAGGCCTCCTGGTGTCCTTGCCTGCGCATGGCCCACCCACAGCAGCATGCTGTGGCGAGCGTGCACCAACATGTATCAGCCAGACTCGTCGTTGGAGGTCCAAAAAGGCTCCCCGTTGCTCCCCATTGTTATGATGCAGGCCCCTAGCCTCTGCGGTAGTGCAACAGCCAGGCGGGCGGCGCAGGTACGCCCTGCACGTGCTGCTTGTCGAGCACGGCAAGCGCTGCCCGCGCTGCGCCAAGATCCCCGGCCGGCCGCGGAAAGAGCCCTTGGGCGCCTGCCCCCTGCCGCACGCGCACAAGCAGCCGGCTGAGCAGCCTGCAGGCGAGGCATGCGCGGCAAGCACGCTCCAGAAGGCGAGCGATGGCCGGCCTGGCAAGCCGGCTCGGACCGCGGGCAGGGGCAAACGCAAGGCGCCCAGCTGATACCGCTGGCTGATCAGTGTGTGTTGTTTCTTTTACATGGGGCGTCTCGTGTGCTGCCAAGCATGTTGCCAGGCTCTCATTCGGCCGCAAAGGGGGGCACCCATATCGTATTGTGCACTATATGATGCCGACCGTCAAGTACACGCAGCTATAGGTCTCAATCTCCTCATTGTTTCGCATGTGGGTTGCCTAAACTTATATCCGCATTCGTTAGGCGCCTTTGAATGCGCTATACATGATCGCATGATCACAAATGATGACCTGTAAGTGAATACTGTATTGTTTTCCTCACACCATGCTGTGTACGCATCGAGCAGTACAGACAGGGTGCACATTGTTTGTCACCTTGCACAACGTTGCCAAACCAGGGGTGCTTTTGTGTTATGGATGCTGCGAAACATACACTTGTCTGCTCAGGATCATCACACCATCGATACAATTGCTCGCTCTGTTCCACGAGTCTGTGCTTTTAATGCAGTCTCCATGTAACAGAATTGAGTACACCGCAATGCTCCACATGCGTTGTGGCCCAATGACATTTGCGAGCAGCCAACAGGTCATGCCACTGAATACAACGTGCAGATGGCACAACACTGGCAAAACAACCATGTGCGTGCGTCCTGGCACTATTCGGCGTCCATGTCTCCGCCGATGTTGAGCACAGCCATGAATGCCTGCATTAGCATTGCCCAGAGCTCAGTACGCTACACTGGTACGCTCCACGCAGAAGCAGGAGAGCAGGGGCCGGCTCTCACCTCCTGGGGCACTTCCACGGTGCCCAGTGTCTGCGGGGCAGCGCACGTGCGGTCAGTAAGACAGCAATGCCTTCTGCCAAGCAGGCGGTCTCGTGCATGGTGTGAGGCACACAGAACGGATGTGCTGGCACCTTCATGCGCTTCTTGCCCTTAGCCTGCTTCTTCAGCAGCTTCTTCTTGCGCGAGACGTCGCCGCCGTAGCACTTGGCCAGCACGTCCTTGCGCAGCGCTGCCAGGCGCAACACCGTAAGTTCAATCAGACTGCCAGCCGCCTTTCGAACGCCCCCGCTCACTGCAAAAACACAAAAACGGGCGCGCTTGGACCTGGCGGGCCCCGCCCTCACGGCGCGCGCCGGCAGGGCCCGCGCCCGGCCACGCCCACGCAACGGGGGCGCACCGGAGATGGCCTCGGACGCGATGACGCGCGAGCCAATGGCCGCCTGGATCGGGATCCGGAACTGCTGGCGCGGGATGAGCTCCTTGAGCTTCTTCACCAGGCTGCGGCCCACGCGGTACGCCGCGTCCCGGTGCACGATCGACGCCAGCGGGTCCGCCACCTGGCCGGGCCGGGCAGCCGGCCGCACGGTCGGCGCTGCTCTGAAGCGCGCCTGACGTCTACAGGCTAGGTTTGCACAAGAGGCGGCTTCGTCTTCCTGATGCTCGGCTTGCTGAGTCAGGCTGAGAATGCAGACAAGCGTCACCGACACGGCGCGTGCGCGTGGCAGCGGTGCTGCGCACCTCGTTGTTGATCTTGATGTCGAGCCGCACGAGGTCGTTCTTGCGGTACCCTGTGATGGAGTACTCCATGGACGCGTACCCCTTGCTGCGGCTCTTCAGCTCATCAAAGAAGTCTGTGACAACCTGCGCCATGAGTGAACGTCCGTCAACTACCCTTTCACACGCAGCCTCTCCGCCTCACACATGCGTCAGGCACACTGGGACCTGGACCCGCTCCGACAGGCAGCGCCGGACTCTGCTTCAGCAGGCGGCATAGGGTAGGGTAGGGTGGTCGCGGCGGCGCGCCTCGGCCAGCGGCAGGTTGTACACGAGCGTGGTGCGGGCCTCGGTGAGGAAGGCCATGTCCACGTACTCGCCGCGCCGCTGCTGCGCGAGCTCCATGAGCGTGCCCACGTAGTCCTTGGGCGTGATCATCTCCAGCCTGCGCGCCCGGCGCCCGCCTGGCCCGCCGCGCCCCCGCCCGAGCGCGCGCTGAACCGTGCATGGAAAGCGCCCTTGCTCCCGGGGTCAGCATGGCCCCGCACGCCCTCTCAGTGCATGCCCAGGCCCAGCAGGGCGCCGCAACGGGCGCGGCCGTCCGGCCGCGCGGCCGCGCACCGCACGTACGGCTCGCGCAGGTCCTGGTGGTTGTCGGGCAGCTCGCAGGGGTTGTCGATCAGCAGCTCGCCGCCGTCGCCGCCGGTGCAGCGGTACACGACGGTGGGCGCGGTGATGATGAGGTCCAAGTTGTACTCGCGCTCCAGGCGCTCCTGCACGATCTCCATGTGCAGCAGGCCCAGGAAGCCGCAGCGGAAGCCAAAGCCCATGGCCGAGGACACCTGGCCGCGGCGCGGCGGGCGCCCTCAACCCTAAACCTTATTGGCAAGGCGCGCACATATGTGGCACGACGCGGACGCGCCTGCATGTGGGCGTGCGCGGGCCTCTTGACCGCCGCATGTGCCACCGCACCTAGCCGCGGCCCGGGCCCTCGGCCGGGCGCCCAGCAAATGGCTGCGCAGCCCCAACAGGAGGACATTCACACGCGCCCAGCACACTGCGTCCTGCAGCACCGCCCCGCGGCGAGCATGCGGCCCACACCATGCCTTGTTTCCATGCCTTGCCTGGCGCCGCGCATGCGCGCCTGTGGGTCGGCAGGCATGCCTGGGCGCGCGGGGCTGCGCGCACCTCGGGCTCGTACACGAGCGCGGCGTCGTTCAGCTGCAGCTTGCCCAGCGCCTCGCGCAGGTCCGGGAAGCGGTCCGCCTCGGTCGGGAACAGGCCGCAGAACACCATCGGCTGCACCTCCGCGTACCCGCCCAGCGCCTCTGCCGCGGGCGCGCGCCTGCGCAGGCGCCGCCGCCGCGTGACACCGCGCCCGCATCCGCCCGGCTGCCAGGCGGCGCTCCCAGGGAGCGGGGACGGTCACGGCACTGCCCAGCTCTGGCGCCGCTGCCCATGCAGGCACGCGTGGTGCGGCCATGGCAGTCCGGTCCGCGCACGTCGCCCTGGCTACACCACGCCCGCGCCGGGCGCTTGCTTTAGCGTGATCGTGTCGCCGACGCGCGCATCCGCCACGGCCTTGATGCTTGCAGCGAGGTAGCCGACCTCGCCCGCGTACAAGGCGTCCACCTGCGCGGCTCACACATCGCTTCGGCCCACGCGCGGAGCGCTTTCGACAGGCGCACAACAGTCACCCAAACAGTGACCCGTCGGGCGTCCCGCCGCGGCAGCTGAGCCAACCCGCGCGCGCGCGCGCGCGCGCGCGGCGCGCCCCACAACCAGCAGCGGGGTCGGCTGCGGGCGCGCGCGCGCGGGCAGGCGCGCGCCTGCACGGGCTTGGGCGCGAGCACGCCCAGCTCGTCCACCTGGTACTCCTTGCGCGACTTCATCAGCTTCACGGTGTCGCCCACGCGCACCGCGCCGTCCACGACCCGGAAGTACACGATCACGCCCTGCGCGCCGCGCGCGGCTGTGGCGTCAGGCGCGCTGATGCACATGCGCAGCCCGGCGTCCTCCTCGAATGCTATTGGAGCTGCTGGCTGCGGGCGCCTGCCAGGGCGGATGTGAATTGGCAAGGATGGCGGGACGCGTGCAAGGGCCCGCACTCTGGCGTGGCGAACCCCGCGTGGCAGGGTGCGCCCGGCAAGACCCTGTAATTCAACTAGGGTATTCAACTAGGGTCTAGCAGCCGGGCGCGCGCCTTGTAGGGGTCGTAGTAAGAGTCGAAGATGAGGGCGCGCAGGTCCTTGTCGCGGTTGTCGGCCGGCGCGGGGATGCGCGCCACGATCGCCGCCAGGATCTCGTCGATGCCGATGCCCTGCTTGGCTGACGCGAGGACGGCGCCGCTGCAGTCCAGGCCTATGACCTCCTCCACCTCCCGCTTCACGCGCTCCGGCTCGGCGCCTGCCGCCCCAACAAGGCGCTCAGCGGTCTGCCTGATTATTATCTGCATTAGAAGCACCTTCCCATGCTCCATCCATGTAGAAAATCCGTTGCAGAGTGCTGGCACAGTGGTTGCAAACTGACCTTTCTTGAGTGTGGGCGAACGCACCCACACCAGACAGGGGCGCACCCGGCAGGTCGACCTTGTTCAGGACGACGATGATCTCCAGCTCGTTGTCCAGCGCCAGGTACACGTTTGCCAGCGTCTGCGCCTCCACCCCCTGACGGTGCCCCAGCGCACACGCTGTCACAGCGCCAGCCTGCCCAACGCCTCGCCCCACGCCGCGCAGCCACGCTTGCACATGCCTCGGGGTTTCTGATGGCACACCAGGACTGCTGTGCTCTTGGTCGGGGCGGCGCGCCTGGCTGGCGTCCACGACGAGCAGGCAGCCCTCGCACGCGGCCAGCGAGCGGCTGACCTCGTAGCCAAAGTCGATGTGCCCGGGGGTGTCGATCAGGTTCAGCGCGTACACATGCCCGTCGGCCGCGGTGTACCGCATGCGCGCCTGGTTGAGCTTGATGGTGATGCCCCGCTCGCGCTCCAGGTCCATCCCATCCAGGAATTGTGCCTGGCGGCACGCCTGCAAGCTAAGCAGGCCCTTGCTGCAGGCGCGCAGCTGCCGCAGGCCACGTCAAGCGCGCTCAGCGCCTGGCCCGTCCTTGTCAAAGGCTTTGGGGCTGCTCTGGCTGGGGCTGCGGCGCTTGTGAAGCCCAGCCGGCAGCACCCTCGTGGCCTCAGCGCAACGGCGGAGGCGTGAGCGACCAAAAAGGAGGCGGCAGACCTTGCACCGCGCTCTATGTCTGAGACGGCAAAGCAGGCGAACAAGACGGGACAGGGCGTTGAGGCACAGAGCTCATTCAGAGCTCAAGACACGCCGCGCAGGGAGCACGCCGTGCGCGCGCCTGCATGTCCCGGTTCTCGACCGTGCCGGTTCGGAGCAGCAGCTGGTCGGCCAGCGTGGACTTGCCGTGGTCAATGTGCGCGATAATGGCAAAGTTCCGTATGCGCTCCGGGCCCTGCACGGCAATCTCGCGCGGCTTGCCGGCCAGCTCGGGCGCGGACGTGGTCGCCGCGGCCGCGCGGGCCGCGCAGCCCCAGCGCCTGCAAGGCCGCGGCAGCGCAGGCCGGCCCGACGTGCTTGCGGCGCCGCAGCGCAGCTGGCTCCATGCAGGCCGCATGGTCGTCTCGCCCGCCTGCTCTCACATGCTTGCCCCCTGCTGCCTCACAGCCACTTGCTGCCTCGCGGGTGCCGGCGAGGTCCTGCCAAGCGAACCGCGCCCGCTTGGGCGTGCCGCTCGCACTCAGTCCCGCAGTGGTGCAAAATATACGTTCGCCTGGCGCGAAGGACACAGCGCACACCAGCAAGCTCAGGCGCCCAGGCTGGTCTACAACGCTGTCATGATAAAGCCCCTGATGATAAATCAGAGTGCAATTGTCGCGCTGCCTGCGACAGGCCTCCACCTCGCGCTGCCAGGGAATACGATAGGGGCAGGGAAGGCCTGGGGGAGGACCACTGAGAGGCGGGCAGTTTGACGTGCGGGCAAGGCATACAGGCGTGCGCAACAGGCTTGTCAGCTTGCGATGGGCTTCCTGGACACCTTCAGGCGGCCGCGCCCGACAGAGGCCCCCAGCGATGCCGGCCCGCCGGCCGGCGAGCTGCTGGCGGACGCCGCGCCGTCCACGTCTGGCAGCGAAGCGCTGGGCAGCGCAGAGGCGCCGCCTTTGTCCGGGCTCGCGTTCCCGTCTGCGGACGGCAACCAGCGGCTGTACAACCCATACGAGGGCATCGGCGCGGCGGTGGACGGGCGCAAGGGCGGCGCGTTCCGGCTGCCCGCGCAACCAGAGTTCCTCTTCAGCGAGGAGGCGGCCGTGCACCACCGCAGCTGGAGCGAGAACTTGACGTACTACACCGGCACAGGCTACCTGTCAGGCGCGCGCGCGGCCGCCCGTCTGCGCGCCTGCGGCCGCCCGTCACGCCTGGCCTGCTGCCTGGCCCATGCGGTGGGCGAGGGCTCACGTAGGACGCCAGAGTCCTTCTCCAGCTTGCTACGGGGGTGCACAAGGCGGTGATGCTCCCTAATTTACGCGCAGAGCTGCCTTGGCGAAGTCACCTGCCACTGCAAGCTGTGGTTTCTGCCGAGCACAAAGCGCCTGTCAAGGAGCTCGCCAGGACGCTGTGGCTCTGCAGGCGCGCTGCTGGGCGGCAGCCAGGGCGCGGTCGCCGCGTTCCGGATGCCGCCGGAGCTGGGCGCGGGCGCCAACACGAGCCGCCTGCGGCTCAACCGGCTGCTGAACCAGTCGGGGCAGACGGGGCGCGCGGCCGGCAACGCGCTCGGCGTGCTGGGCCTCTTCTTCGCGTCGTTCGAGTCCGCGTACGGCTACCTGAACGACTCGCGGCTGCCCGACTGGGCCAACTCTGTTGGTGCTGGTGAGCCCCGTCCCAGCCGGCTCTACGGCCTGCTACGCTTGTGCCTCTGAGCTCTTTGAACTTGGCGGTTCAACAGGCGTCCCTGCAGTGCTTGAAGCACTGCGAGCCTGCGCTGGGTCGCTGCCAGAACTGCAGCTTTGCGCGCCGGGGCTGCCGCAGGTTTCACGACCGGCGCCATCTACAGGTCAACCAGGGGGCTCAGGGCTGCGGGCGTGAGCGGCGCGGTGGGCGCGGTGGCGGCCACTGGGCTGGTGGTCGCGCGCCAGACCCTCAATAAGAATCTGTGAGGCGCCGCACGCGGCGCTCGGCCTGGTACTAGCTAGAAACGCGGCGTGTGACTGTTACCTGAACTGGTTCATGCGCGGCCGTGTAAGTTCTTACAGATGCACTGTGAAAAGCTGCCGCGCAGTCGTGTCGCTGTCCGGGTGTAGGGGCGCGCTGTGTGCCTGGGTCCAGCCCGTCATGTGTGCTACGCTGTGGCAGCGAAAGCTATTTTATGATGGGGGAAGGGGAGACTAGTGAGACAGGACTTTGACAGGTTATGCTTGTAGCACACCCATTGCTTGGTGAGGAGCTCAATGCACCCAAGGGGGCAGGTCAAGGTTGGTCTGCCCGCACGTCGGTGCTTACAGTGCTTACAGAATACCTCATGTAAGGATGATTTGTATCCATGTGTCCGCAACATAGCGTCGACAGTCACGGTCTTCAGGTGTACCCCGTTGCTTTCTCACTGCCTGCGGATGGGGTCGCGTGTAAGGGCGTCAGGGGGGCCCTGCCGGGCAGGCCGTCGCTGCCGCAGGGCAGAGCGTGGCCGGGCGCAGCCGGCGCGTTCTCCTTGTCGTCGCCATCCCCGCACTTCAGCCGGAATTCGCGCTCCAGGTGCAGGCGCGTCAGCATGCGCATGATGGCGCCCTGCAGGTGACGCATCGTCAGCAAGCAGTCGTGTTTTGGCTTCAGCGCACAGCGAGACTGCCGGCAGACGGCAGATGAGAAGATAGAGGTCACAAGATAGTGGTCACAAGGAAGGTGTGAGAGACAGAGAGGGGGGTGGCACAGAGAGTAGCTGGCTCGCCATGCATGCGTACAGGCTGTGGCGGCCAGTCAGCGGCCTGTTGACTCTCTGCACTTGCGATGCCATGCCCTTGCCGTGCTCTGCAGCCATGGCGCGCCTTGATCTCGGTCGCCGCGCACGAAGGTATGACAAGCCGCTCCAGGCGCAGCCCGCCGGTCGCCGCGCTCGCCCAGGGCGATCCTCCAGACACCACCAAGGGCGCTCCCTGCTGATGCGCGGCCTCGCCTGGGGCCGCGCCAGCCCCCGTCTCACCGCCGCCGCCGCCGCCGCCACCGCAGAAGCGCAGCTCCAGAGCGCTGGCGTGCGGCTCCGTAATGGTCAGCTTGCGCAGCATGGAGAAGCGCTCAGCGCGCGCGCCGCGCGGGGAGCGCGAGAGCGCGAACGGCGCCAGGCAGGCCAGGAGGCGGCCGGGGCTGGGGATGCCCAGACCCAGCAGCGCTGTGCGCGCGCGCGCGAGGCAGACGTGGCCCCGCGCCGCGTCGAAGCAGCAGTCGCCGGTGGCTGTCCAGCGACGCACGCCGCCCGCACGTGTCTGGACCAGGCTGGCCTGCAGATTGCAGGACAGCACTTAACGTCTGCAGCGGCAATACCAGGGGTCTGGGCTGCACCAGGCCAGGCACTTTACATGCACAGCAGCCAGCAGTGCCAGCGTCGTTAGCGAACGATGTGTGTATGAGCCTGGAGACCAGGTAGACACAGCCGTAGGGATGTATCGGGGCTATGCTTCATAAGTTGTGATTGGATTGATGGCAACCTATGACACGCCAGGATCAAACACTCCGGCATGTTGTCCAGAATGGTTACAGTCTCAGTCCAGTGAAAGCAAACATGCCGGAGGATATGAGACTGTGACCATTCTGGACCGCCACCAGAGTCCTGCCGCATATCCCAAACCACTGCAGACCTAGTAAATCAAGAACGCTGGGGCCCGGCTCATCACCAGGCTGCAACCTGCGCCCTCAGACAGGCCGAGAGCAGAACAGTCTGCAGTGGGTGCGGTAACAGCGGCCCTTGATTGGTGCATGCATTGAGGCTTGCCGAGGGTACAGCGACAGCTGAGGGCTGCCTCTGACAGATTAAAGGGACATCTGAGGGCTGCCTCTAACAGCCCTCAGCTGTCGCTGTACCCTCGGCAAGCCTCAACGCATGCACCAATCAAGGGCCGCTGTTACCGCAACCAATGCAGACTGTTCTCCTCTCGGCCTGGCTGATGGCGCCGATTAGCAGCCCAGTGTCGGGCTGGGCCCCAGCATTCTCGACTCACTGGGTCCACAGTGGTTTGGGATATGCGGCAGGACTGGTGGCGTTCCAGAATGGTTACAGTCTCAGTCCAGTCAGAGCCAACATGCGGGCCTGGCGTGCAAGAGGTGGCCGCGCCTGGCAGGGCAGGGCGTACGCCAGGCGCTCCTGCCCAGTCGCCAGCAGGCGCAGCAGGGGCCCGAGGCCGCCCGCGGCGGCGATGGCCGCGCGGTTGGCGGCGTTGGCCAGCGCCAGGTTGCGCAGCGCGACCGCCGCGAGCTCCGCGGACACCTCGTCGGGGTGCTCGCGCAGCAGGCGCACCAGCCGCGGCACTGCGCCCGCCTGCACGCCGCGGCGCGGGCCACAGCGTTCGGTCAGATCATCGGTCATGACGCAGGTCATGACGCAGGGCGGTGGCTGCTGACACAGGAATCCGAGGCGCGCCGCCTCAGGCGGCGCGGCGCCGCTGGCCCGGCAGCAAGCGCGGCCGATGCTCGCATGACGCGCGCGGCTGCATGCGCTTGCCTGTCCGCCTCACTCCGCTCCGCAGCCGGAGAGCGTTCGCGCGTCCAGCAGCAGGCACGCGCGCGTCTTTCGCGTAGCATGCACGCGGGTCACGGCGCGCCGCACCTCGCGCAAGGCGTCCTTCAGCGCCTGGCCCCCCGCGGCGAGGTTGCCGATCGCGGCGGCGGCAGACTCTGCAGCCTCGCTGCCGGCTGGCGCGGCCAGCAGGGCGACCAGGGGAGCTAGGCCCCCGGCGGCCTGCGGCCGCCAGGCACATGGGACGCGCTCAGCCTGCAGCAGACAGGGCAGCATGCAGATGAGACTTTCTAATGCTTAGCGCACGACATGCGCCCCGGCTTCCACACATGCGTCCCCTCCTGCAAACTGTGCCTGGTGCATGCATGGACGGGGGAAGCATGTGGGGCTGTGCGGGGAGCGCGCGCGCCAGGATGGCTGCGCGGTCAGCTTTGCGGTCGGAGAGCACGCGCATGGCGAGCAGCGCGCGCCGCGCGGCCGCCGCGCCCCGCCGCGCGCCCAGCAGGCCCACCAACACGTCCACGCCGCCTGCCCGCCGCAACCGCTCCTGCGCCAAAATTTTGGCAAGGACGTGAGTGGCGGGCTGGCTGCGGGAGTTGCACCTGTGTAGCCTGCACCCGGGAAGCATGTGGCAGGTATGGAGGCCACAACACCATCTGTCTGGCTGTTGTCTGTACCAACACTTGAAGGCATTCCAAGACTGGGCAGGAATTCTTGCAATCAATCCAAGGTGCGAAGTTCTTGAATTATGAATCCTGGAGAGCCTTGGAACGCTTCGCACTGGAGGGACCTACGCTGGCGCAGCTCCTGGAGCTTGGGATGAAAGGCAGCGGAGAGACTGCGTGCCGTGCCCGATTGTCGGGGTCGCCCGCGACCAGGCACAGCAGGGCCTCCACCGCGGCAGCCAGGGCGCTCAGTGCGTCGGGCGGCGCGCCGGCGGCGTGCAGCGCGTCATCCGGCTCCGCTTTCAGCAGCTCGACCAGGGCCTCGACCGCGCCGACGCGCCGCAGCGCAGTCTTCCTCGTCACGTCTGCCGCCAGGGCGCGCAGCCGCTGCAGCGCGGCGAGCCGCGCGACCGCGCCGCCAGCGTACAGGCGGGACACCAGGAGCGCCTCTTCGTCGCGGTGCGCTGCCATGGCTGGTGGCTGCTGGCAGAGATGCTGCAGATCTTTTTATATGGGGCGGTGTGAACAAGGTGAACGGCCAGCGCACTCCTCGCTGCGCTGCTCGTCTGAGAAGGATCACTGCTCTGCAGTCTCCAACACTCCTGCACTTCAATGGGTCGTTTCTTCGTAACGCCGCTTACATTTGTCTCTAAAAAAGCTGTCAAAAACTTTTCAAGTTGCTTCTCGATATCCCGGAACTTCTTCAGCTTTCATTACACATAATTAATGAAGTGCTTGTACGCATATCTCCTGCGCCAAAGGTACTGCCACTAGACTGTGGAGAGCGCAGACGCAGGATGTCCAACCTGTGAGCACAGCCCCCGCTGCCGCAAGCGACCCGTGCTGCTCCTCTGCCACGCGCTGTAAAATCAAACGCGCGAGCGTGTTGCGCAGGACGTTTGACCTGATGTGGCGAGAGGCCATGGTGGAGCTCGTGGACGCGCTGGAAGCGGAGGACCCCGCGCTGAGCCGCACAGCCCCGCAGGCGCACACCCGAGCGGCCCCTGCCGGACCTGGGCCTGCTGGGCTGTTGGGCCTGGTGCTTGCGCTCGGGGCCCCAGTGTCCTGGCGCCTACTCTCTCGCTCATGTGCCCTGACCCCAGATGTGACACTCACCCTTCTCAGGTGCCTTGCAGCAGACCAGGCTGTCCGAGCCCTGGAGCGCGGACCAGCGCCTGCTGGACCCGCCCTGCACGGCCGGCGCACTGCCTGTGCAGCGCACGAGGGGGTCCGCCTGGGCGCAGGACCTGCCCGGCTGGGCGGCCGCGTACGTGCGCCACCTGCAGACCGTGCGGAAGCTGGCCGAGGCGCACGACCAGGTGGTGCAGCCGCAGAATCGCGCCGACCTGCACGCCGCGCTGGAGGCCGCCCTGGCACGCCTGGTGGAGCTGCGGCACTACCTGGCGCGCGCCGACCTTGCTGTAGCCTTTTTCAAGCGAATCCTCTGTATTAGCGGCTGGTGCTGCAGCTGTTTGGCTGCATGGCGCCACTAGCTACATGCAACGCTCTGGCAAGGAAACACGCATAATTGATGCTTCTGGGCTGCAGAGCAGCAAGAGTCACACATGCCAGGGCGCAGGTAGCCCTGAACAAGGGCCTGGACTTTGTGCCGCTGGACGGCGTGCTGCTGGAGCTCAGGCTGCCGCCCGAGGCGCTGGAGGTCCCCGTGCCGCGCTGCCTGCTGGAAGCGCGCGCCTCGGTGCGCCACAGGCCCCCGTGCAGCCTGCACCCTCGCCCTGCCCCGCACACCCACCAGCCCAATGGCGAGACCCATCTTGCACAGGCCCCGGACCTGTGTCCGGCAGCCAGGCTTGCTACCGGACCTGAAGAGCTGCAGGCATGCAGGGCTTTGCTGCGCCATCACGACCAGCCTACAAGCTGTGTCGGCGCATGCCCAGGCTGAGGGCGCCCGCGCCCCGAGCGCGCAGGAGCTGCAGGCGCGCGGGGCGCTGCTGGTGCGCGTGCAGGAGCAGTACGGCGTGGCCGCGGGCGCCGCCGGCCGCGGCGGGGACGGCCTGGCCGCGGGGCCGCCGCTGCCGATGGCCGAGGCACTGGCGGTCGTCGTCGCCAACGAGCGCGGGCGGCAGGGCCGCGCAAGCTTCAATGCGCTGCGCGCCGCGCGCGCCGCGCGGCTGCGCAACCAGCGGCGGGCGGCGTCCGGCGCGGCGCGCGCCCTTGTCCATGGCCGCGGGTCGTGGCCTCCAGTGTGCTGCGCAGGCAGCGCGGGTAGAGACGCAAGTCGAGCTGGGGCGGCGTGGAGCATGGCAGGCGCCTGACATCTGTGCAGGCATGCAGATGCCGCGATACCATGGGCACTACAGTGCATGCGAGGCTGCAACCCGCATGTAAGTTGCCCGCGCCCCCCTTCAAGCATAACGCCCGTTGGGCGCAATGCACCACACGCAGGCACTGGCATGCGGCTGTATGATTTGATGCTGATACTGCTGTGACCAATGAGCAACCGTGCGGGGGGCTCACACCCATTCACTGCGTTCGGGGCGCCAGGCGGGGACAGACAGCGACGCGGCCACCCGCATCCAGGCGTGCGCGCGTGGCATGATCTGGCGGGCGCGGACGCGCGCGCATGCAAATTGCGAGCTTGTGTTCCTGGGCATGCGCGAGCGGGTGCGCGCCCGGTTGCCCCTGACCCAAGCAGACACGAAGAAGTTCGCCAAACCCTGGCCTGGGTGCTGACGCTCGGCGCAGCTGAGCGGGACCACCAAATGAACTGCTGGGAACCGGCGCGCTGCTGTCATCAAGGGCATCATGGCGCTGGGCGCGCTAGGCGCCGTGCGCTGGCACAATCGCGCGGCGCTTTGCGTGGGCGCGCAGGAGACGCGCGGCGATGCGGAGCCGTGCGCCGTCGCGGCGCGCAACGCGGCGCGGCGTAAGGCCGCGCAGGCGGACGCGGCGGGCGCGCTGGAGCGCGAGCTGGCGGTGCAGGCGGCGCAGGTCGCCGACTTTGAGGGCCCGGACATGCGGGAGGCCATCCAGGACCGGGTGCGGCCTCTTGCGGGGTGCGGGCGGCGGCAAGCCCTGCCGGCAGGCCCTGGGCTGTGCTAGGGCATGACAGCCATGATGTGATGAACATGACTGAGGTGGTGAAGCTTTGATTGCTGGACGCGTGCGACGTGTGTGCGCGTTCATGAGCAGTGCACCTGCCGTGCGATAACTGAGAGAGGCGCTCGCCCCTCGCATGCACACTCAGCTGCGCAAGCTTTCGGGCGCGGCGGGCGGCACGGGCCTGTACGGCCCTGACAGCGCGGGGCACCACCAAGCCAGCGCGCCATCATGCCGAATCGCCGCATGCAGGAAGGCGGAACAAATTGCACGCCCGCCGTCCATGCATCATGCGCCTGGACCTGCGGCATGCACTGAAGCCTGCCAGGGCGCGCGCAGGTGAACGAGTGGTTCGTCAAGAACAGGGACCCGCTGACGGGCGCCTTCCCGGACTTCCCGACCATGGAGGCGGGCGGCTCGCGCGCAATCATGCCGCCGGCACTGCAGCCGTCGCTGCCGCCTCGCCCGCCGCCTCAACAGCAGTCTGCCACTCCGCCTGGAAGCAAAGCCAAGGCAGCAGCCAAGGCGACAGCCGCCCCAGGCAAGCCCAGATGAGCAGCAGTTACGAGCGTGCATTCATGCCATGGTACATGAGACCTTCGTCTATCAAATTGATTGCAAGTCACGCATATGTGAGGCCCCACGGCCTGTGCAGATAGCTGTCAGCTCTGTATCACAGTTATGGCTGCGCTATTAGTTGTGCATCCAGCTCGACTGTACCTGGCTGCAGTCATAGCAGCGCGGCTTAACCCCTACCTGCCTTTCAAGCTTGCCGCACCACGCGCAGGGAAGCCGCCGTCTGCGGGCAAGCCGCCTGCTGGCAAGGCAGGCAAGCCCGGCGGCAAGGCGGGCAGCGTGGCAGAGGCGCCTCCGCTGGGCGAGGCCGCTGGCCCGCCGCGCGCATGCGTGGGGGACTTGGAGGCCGCTGCCGCGCTGTGGGCGCAGCGCTGGGCCGAGCGCGCGGAGCCCCTGACCTGCGCGGCAGCGGTGCTGGCCCCTGAGAGGCTGGCGTACTTGAGCTGATGTGTCTGGGTGTTGTGGCGCGCGTGCGTGACGTCTGAGCCCCATGCACAGCATGTGTTGCGCTACATGCCTGCGTAGATGCCATAGTAAGCGCAAAGTAGGGTGGCAGGGGCCCGCTGGGCATGGCATGGCACGCGTCCCCGCATGCGCATGCATGCGCGCCACCTTGTGGGATGTTGGGACACGCCAGAGGCGCTCTCGGCTCCTGCTCGACCCGGACACTGGGCAGGCTCGCGCCACGGCCTCCCAGGCGCCCGGCGCACGCAGGCGCGGCCGGACTTGGAGCTGCTGCGGGAGGGCGTGCGGCCGCTCGTCTTTGAGGGCGTGCGGCGGACGGCCGACGCGGACATGCGCACGCTGCTCGCCAACCTGCAGGTGCAGCCTGCTCGCTGCCTGGGCACGCTTCCACGGAGAGGCCTCAGCGCCGTGTCAGCGCACGCATGGCTGATAAAGCGTGTCAGTGCTCATGCCCGCCCGCATGCCGCGCAGGCCCTGGCCCGCACGCTGCCAGCTTGCGCGCCCACGCCGTCCAGCTTGCCGCGGGGCGGCTGTGGCATGCGCCGGGCGCCGCGCGCGCAGGCGATGATGGAAGCGGAGCGGGCGGCGCGCGGGCGCAAGAAGAAGAAGAAGGGCGCGGCCGTGGCCAAGCCCAAGGGCAAGCAGCCCAGGTCCGCGGCGCGCGGCTCGGCCAAGGGGCCCAAGGGCGCCAAGAGGCGCAAGGACCCCACGGCGCGCGCTGGGCGGCGCCGCGCCCCCCTGCCAGCTAGCGTGCAGTCCTGCCTGTGAGCTTGTTACCCTGCCAAGCTGCTTCCCAGATGCCTGGCAACGGCGCACAACTAGATGCGCGATGCGCTTGCATGTCAGGAGGACGCAAGCAGGTAAGTCAAGCTACGCAAGCAGGTGCATCAAGCAGTGTGGGGTTCAGGGTTAGGGGGTTGTGCTGCGCGCAGGCCGAGCGCAGCGTGGAGTCGCTGTTTACGGAGCTCGCCAGCACCGGCCTGGTCGCGCGGGTGCCGCCCGGCGCGGCGCTCAGCGGCCACCTCGGCGGCTGCCACCTCGCGGGCGGCGCGCTGGCGCGCGCGGGCGCCGACCCGGGCGCCTCGCCGCAGCAGCTGCGCGGCGCGCTCGCCGAGTTCTGTGCGCTGCCGCTGCTCAGCGCCGCCGTCGCGGCCAGGCGCGTTGCAGCGCCGCCCTCGCGCCGCGCGCCTGCGAAGCTGCGGGGCGCGGCCGTGAAGCAGGAGCAGCGATGTGGCCTAGGGCGCTATGGGAGGCATGCAAACGCTGCTGCACAAAGCGCGCATGCTGTCGGGGCAGGGCCCTGAGCAAGTGCGGCGCGAGCGCGCCAGGGCGCCCGCGGTGCGCGCGGTGCTGCTGTATGGCGCGCCGCGGACGGGCAAGTCGGCGCTGGTGCGCGCGGTGGCCGCGGAGGCGGGTGCGGCGCTGTTTGACCTGAGCCCGCGCGCCACCGACGGCAAGTACCCGGGCAAGGCCGCGGCGCTCATGATCCACATGGTGCGCGAGGCGCGCGCGCGGGCGCGCGCCGCCTGCAGAGGCTGGCGAAGGAGCTGCCCTGCAGGTCATATGGGTCACATCGCTGCCCTGGAAATGCCTCGCTCGCGCAGTGGTGCCAGGCTGGGCGCGCAGGCTTGCGTGGGCCTTGACCGTTGTGACAGACTGGCGTGTGCGCGGTGCTGGGACGCGACGGCGTGCCGGCATGCGGCCGCAGGTGTTCAAGGTGGCCAAGGCGCTGGCGCCGTCCGTGATCTACATTGATGAGGTGGAGACGGTGCGCGCGCTGCGCGGCCGCGCACCGCCGCATGCACACCCGGCTGCTGAGGCCCAGCGCGCGCTGCCGGGGCACACCATGATAGTCTACCCAACTATACCCTAGTCCTGCCCGCAGCGCGCGAGCCGCGCGCGCGCGGCCTGCGCCAGGTGTTCATCATGGACAAGAAGAAGGCGCGCGGCTATGGCGGCATCGAGCCCTTCAGCCGCATCCGCAAGGAGCTCGTCAAGGAGGTGCGCGGCCGGCCGCGCCCGCACGCATGCCCGCGCCTGTGCGAGCTCGGCAGCGCGGAGGTGCGCTTCCCGGAGCAGGGCATGCCAAACGTGTAGGGGAGGCGTCCCGGGCGCGCGTGGGCAGCGCGAGCGGGCCTGCGTAGGCTGGCGGCCGCGCGAGCGAGGGCATGCGCCCCAGGGCCAGGCCGGACGCAGGCCCATGCAGCTGCGAGCGCGCGTGCCGGCGCAGGTGCGCGCGCTAGCGCCGTCCGACCGCGTCCTGGTGCTCGGCTGCAGCGCGGAGCCGCACGCGGCGGTGAAAAAGGACGCCGCGGCGCTGCTGGCGCTGTTCGACAAGCACATCCTGGTGCCGCTGCCGGACTACGCCGCGCGCCGGGCGCGCCACGCCGGGCGCCTTGCAGAGATACCAAGGGTGATCGACCGGCGGCACCCGCCTCCGCATGCACGCACGGCTTGGTGCATTGCGCACTTGCGCGCGCGCGCGCCACGGCCAGCGCCAGCCGCCGCGCCTGTGGCTCCTTAGTACATCATCCTGCCAGCGGAGCACATGCAGCCGGGTTGAGCGTGGTGGCCGCGGACCATCGTGGCGTGCACCGTCAGTCACTCAAGCCATGTCCGCTGCAGGAGCTGTGGCCAGGCCTGGTCGAGCGGCACGGCGGCCACTTGACGCCCGAGTTTGACCTGTCCACGCTGGCGTCCCTGTCGGAGGGCTATGCGTCAGGCACCATCGAGCAGGCGCGCGCGACGCATCATCCATCCGAGCTTTTGAGCACGCTGTGCTCCATAAGCGGTGCGGAGGCTGGCATTGAGTCAGAGATACAGACAGTGAGAGAGAAAGGGAGAGGGCGTGCAGAGAGAGAGCTTGCGCGGCCTGTCAGGGCAGGGCGCGCGCACAGGTGGTGCGGAGCTGGGTGACGCCGCGGCGCGTCGCGCGCATGGCGGCGCAGCCGCTTGCGCTAGACGAGGCCGTGGCCTGGCTGGCATGCGCCGCGCCCACGCCGCCGGAGCTCATCGCGGCATTGGCCGGCGCGCGCCCGGCCCCGGCATCAGGCATGGGTGTTCGGCATTGCCAGGCCCGTAGCGGGGCCAGCCGTCCGGCATGCTTGTTCGGTTCTAGCTGGCGCCGCCTGCGCCTTCGGAGCGCCCTGGCGCCTGCCTACCCCGGGCATGAACTGCCTGCTGCCCACCGGCACAAGGTGGGTGCCCAGCGGCGCTGCCCTGACGCTGCAGGGTTCCGCGACACCACGCCGGCGTATGCCGCGCTACTTGAAGCTGCGCGCGCGGATGCCGGCACGGCGGCGGAGGCCGCCGGCGCGGGCGACAGGGCGCAAAAGGGCGCGCCCGCGGCCAAAAAGGTGACCACTGGCAAGAAGTGAGCTACGTCGGCGGCAGCTAGGCAAGACGCGGCGCCGGGCGCGCCTGCCCAATCTGAGGCAGGCATGCACGCCGCGTTGGTGGGTCCTCGAGCTCTTCATTGCAGCGCTGGTCACCCACATGGTTTGGGACGTCGAGGTGCCTTCCACGGACTGCTGTTGCAGCCATGTGGTCTGCGAATCTTCCTTTTTGAGTAAATCATGTCAAACCTTCGCTCAAGAATTGTCCTTGACATGGAGCCAGTGCTAAAAGCGTGACTTCCTGTACATGCTGGCATGGCTTGTTACACGTGCCTGACAGATGCGCCCCTGCAAACATGCCTGGCAGCGACCACTCACATGGTGACGACCCAGGAAGCGGCACTGTGGGCAGCTGACCAGCGGCCCGGTCTGTCACCCCAGCAATGCCCTTCGACACCCTCACCAGGATGAAAAGCCTCCATCCTTGCATAGCGTAACCCCCAGACGCGCAGCCTCTGCCCGCGCAGCCGGTCGGGCTGCCAGCCCTCCCAGCACGCAGGCGCTCAGGCGGCCTCGCGCCGCGCGGCCTCCTGCGTGAGCTCCTCCTCGCGCAGGCGCGGCGTGGCCTAGCTGTTGGGTCATAGTTAGGGTTACACGGCCATGCGCTGCGCGGCCTCGCGCGCGAGCTCCTTCTCGCGCAGGCGCGACTTGGCCTGGCTCTTGGGGCCCATGATGCCGCCGCCCCAGCTGACGCGCGTGGCGTCCTTGAACATGTGGTTGGCGCTCTCCACCACCTTCTCCATCTCGCGCTTGTCCTCCGCCTTGACGCTGACCAGCGCCAGCACCGCCGACGTCTTCTTGTGCACCACCTGCCCCAGCCGCGCCTTGCCCTGCCGGCGCGCCGCGCGCCGTCAGCGCCCGCCCGGCCACAGCCGCCGCCTCGCCCCCGACCGACTGAGCCCAGCTGAGCCATTTGCGCAGTTTCTACGCGACATTTCTGCAGGCTCGCGCTGAACGGGCGCTCCCCAAGACAGCGACCCTCAGACATCTGTTCAGGCTGGCGTGCCCAGGGCCATCCCATGACTCTTATCACCAGGATGCTCGCCGTGCAAATAGACAAAGTCGCGGCCACCGCGCCACAGCGCGACGCCACCTCACGCAAGTGACCCCCGGCCCGGCGCGGGCGCGGCCGCGCCTTGACGATGACGTATGGCACGTTCATCTTCTTGCACAGCGCGGGCAGCCAGACGACCAGCTCGATGGGGTCCACGTCGTGCGCGATGATGACCAGCGACGCCTTCCCCGTCTCCACCAGGTGCGTCACGTGGTTGAGCCCGAACTTGACCACCAGCGGCTTCTTCTTGTCCGCCTCGCCGCCGCCCGCGCGCGTCTCGGCCTGCGCGGCGCGCGAGCGCGCTCAGGGGTGCGCGCGCAGGCGCCGCCCGCTCCCCCCGCCACGGCAGCATGTTCGCAGCGGGCGCTGCCGCTTGCGCGCTCCGGCGCCCACAAAGCACCGACTCCGCCCGGCGTCCACGGGCACAGATCAGCATAGCCCCCAGTCACGCTCGCACGAGCGTGCATGCACCGGCAGTGCGCACTTATATGAGCGCACTCCGTCACTTGCTGCAATGCCTCCAGCAAGCCGCTGCGACAAACAGACATGCACAGCGCGCGAAGGCCGGTCAGCGCCGCACCTCCTTCAGCAGCCGCGCCTTCTTGGCGGCCTTGTCCTCAGGCCGGTACTTGAGCAGCAGCTTAAAGAGCGTAGCCGCCAGGTTCTTGTCCACGGCCTTGGTGAACCGGTTCAGCGCCGGCGGCACCTGCGACCACACACCGCCTGCTTCCACACAGGTCTGCTACGAGGAAGGGCCGTGCACGAGGCCTGTGGCGCGGCACGCCCGAAGCACCTGCATGGCTGCGACAGCAGTCCTCGCAGTGCCAACTCAGTCCTGCAGCAGGCGTGAGATACAGCAGACGAGTCACGACGCACAGGAGCAGGCTCAGCAGAGAGCGCGCACCTTCAGCCGCTGGTTGAGCACCCGCCGCTGCCGCTGCAGCCGCACGTACTTGGGCCACTTTACGTAGCGGGAGAGGTCATGCTTGGGCGGCGGAGCGCCGCCCACGCCGAATGTCTTTGGCCGCTTCTCAAACAGGGGGTTGACGGGCTTCGCCGGGGCCGCCTGCTTGCGCACAGCGGACGGCGCGGCCGCCACGCGCTTCTTCGGCGCCTGCCGCCAGCGCGCGCTACCGCGTCAGGCCCCGCCATGCTGCCAGGCTACGCGCCCTCATCGACCGTGCGCTCGCACGCCACTCGCGGCGCCACCGCCGCGCTCCCTTCCCACACATACGTGCATCGGCAGGTTTAGTGGTGAGTGCGCTACGTGGAGCCAAGGAGTGCAGGCTTGTAACACGCCGCATCAGCAGGTCAGCGCAAATCAATCGCAAATCTCCTCCACTACTGCCAGACTCCGCTGCAACTGCATACATCGAGGCTTGCGCGCAGCGGGGAACCTGAATAACAAGAGCGTGCGCGCACCATCTCCCCCTGGCCTGAAGGCACCGCTCTCCCTCTGAAGGCACTGATGAGCGCCGAGGCGGCTACGACCTCGAGGGTTGCCTGGCGCGGGGCCTTTTTTGGCTGAAAAAGAGTGCGAGGAGGAAACGGGCCAAGCAGAGCTCAGACGAGGACGCAGACCGGCTAGTACGACCTTGTGTGCTTGCCTGTGCTGCTGCGGACGCCGCCTGATAGTAGCAGCCGCTCAGCCTGCATTGACCGCAGCAGATCGCGGCGCTGCCGCTCTTGGTGCTCTAGCGCTCGCTCTGCAGCAAAAGTGCGACAGCGCTGTTTGCCAAAACAAAACAAAATGTTTCGGCAGGGCACTGGCGACCTTGCAGCAGTTAACGCACCGTCTGCCCTGGGCCCGCAGTGGTGCGCAAGAAGAAAAAGAAGGAGGAGGTGAAGCCCTGGTGCTTTTACTGCGACCGCAAGTTTGCGGACGAGGCCACGCTCATCCAGCACCAGAAGGCCAAGCACTTCAAGTGCACGCA
>JAABUV010001697.1_pt1 | contig 31440 bp, 30 predicted proteins | sample 5559971 | NCBI WGS metagenome assembly JAABUV01 (sample SAMN10711881, study PRJNA513362) | rock metagenome | isolation source: Antarctica rocks | place: Antarctica: Victoria Land, Knobhead nord | collected 2015-12-19
TGAGCGCTCAGGGCCGACGCCGCTTTTATAGTGTGATAAGTTATGATAGCGCGTAACGACGTAGACGGGGAGAATTGAGAATAATGCGGTTGGTTATCCGACGCCTTGGCGAGAGGCGCATCGTGCGCTACGCCCTCGTCGGGGGACTGGGCATTCCCATCAATAACGCCGCCCTCGCGGTGTTTCTCTCCGTTTTCGGCGGCGTCTATTGGCTAGCGTGGCTGGGCGCGTTCGAGGTCAGTACGACCGTTAATTTCGTGCTGAACCAGCTCTACACCTATGGGGACCAGCAACATCTACGCGGATGGGACTGGCCCAGGCGCGCGGCGCGCGCCCAGATAAGCAGCTCCTCCGCGGCGGTGTTCGCCGCTATTGTCGCCTTTGCCCTCAAGTATGGGCTCCATGTCAATGATTTTGTCGCGACCGATACGGGGCTCATCCTCGCTTTCTGCTACAACTACGCGATCTCGCGGCGATTCGTCTTCCGGCCTGCCGATCCTCCCGCGCTAGGTGAGCAGACATAACTACTGGCCCGTTGTCTATCCCTACGCTTCGACGGCGAGCGTGAAGGGGTAGACCGGGCCAGCCCCGGCCTGGCGCAGCAGTTGGGTGACCACGGTGAGCGTCCAGCCGGTGTCGGTGCGGTCGTCGACGAGCAGGATGGGCTTCCCGCCCAGCCCCGGCAGCGCCGCGGCGAGCTCGTCCGGCAGCTGGTAGGCCCCGTAGACGGCGCGCAACCGCTGCGCGCTGTTGGAGCGGCCTCCGCTCGACGCGCCGGTGTGCCGCACGCCGCCGAGGTAGGGCAGCCGCCCGATCTTGGCGAGCCGCGCGGCGATGCTGTGTACGAGTTGCGGGCGCGTGCGCGAGTCGATGGAGACGACCGCGACGGGCCGCTCGCCCCAGTCCCACGCGGCGAGTACTTTGACGGCGGCTTGGAACAGGTCGTCGGGCACGTCCCCGTCGGCCCGGTCGGGCGCGAACAACTCACGCACCCGCGCGCCGTAGCCCAGGTCGGTGAAGCGGGCGATGGCGCGGCCCCGCGTCGCCAGTTCGCCGGCCGGGATGCGCCCCGAGAGGGGCACGCCGAGCGCGGACATCGCGGACGGCCACTGCCGCCGCGGCTCGATGGTGACGCCGGGCCGGCCAAGCCGCTCCCGCGCGGCGCCCACGGCCGCGGCGCCGATGTTCCGCGGGACGGCCGCGCCGCCGCAGTTGTCGCAGCGGCCGCACGGCTCGGCGTAGGGGTCGTCCAGCTGCTCGCGCAGGAATTGCATGCGGCAGCGGTCGGTGGCGATGTAGTCGCGCATGGCCTGCTGCTCGGCCTGGCGGACCGCCGCGACCTTGGCGTAGCGCTCGGCGTCGTAGCGCCATGGTTCTCCCGTCGCCTCCCATCCCGACTTAACGCGGCGCACTGCCCCGTCCACATCGAGCACCTTGAGCATCGCCTCCAGCCGCGAGCGCGATAGCTCGACGCGCGGCTCCAGCGCCATCGTACTCAGCGGCTTGCCCTCGGCCGCAAGCGCGTCGAGCGCGGCGCGCACCTGCTCCTCGCGCGGGAAGCCGACAGAGGCGAAGTAGTCCCACACCGCCTGGTCCTCGCGGCCGGGCAGCAGGATCACCTCGGCCCGCTCCACGCCGCGCCCGGCGCGCCCGATCTGCTGATAGTAGGCGATGGGCGAGGACGGCGCGCCGAGGTGGATCACGAACCCGAGGTCGGGCTTGTCGAAGCCCATGCCGAGCGCGCTGGTGGCGACGAGCGCTTTGACCCGATTGTGGATCAGGTCGTCCTCGGCGGTGAGCCGCTCCGTCTGTTCGGTCTGCCCTGAGTAGGCGGCGACGGCGTAGCCCTGCTCGCGCAGATAGTCGGCGACTTCCTGCGATGCCGCGACGGTAAGTGTGTAGATGATGCCAGACCCCGGTAGGCCGCGTAGGTGGTCGGCGAGCCAGGCCAGGCGCTCGGCCTGACCCGGCAACGTGAGCACGGACAGGCGCAGCGACGCGCGGTCAAGGGGGCCGCGCAGCACCAGCACGTCCTCGTCCTCCTGCCCCAGCCCGAGCACCTCGGCCACGTCGACGACGACGCGGCTGTTGGCCGTGGCCGTGGTAGCGAGCACGGGGATCGGCGCGGGCAGCTCGGCGAGCAGGGTGCGCAGCCGGCGGAAATCGGGGCGGAAGTCGTGCCCCCAGTCCGAGATGCAGTGCGCCTCGTCCACGACGAGCAGGCCGCAGGTGGCGGCGAGCCGCGGCAGGACCTGGTCGCGGAACTCGGGGTTGTTCAGCCGCTCGGGGGACAACAGCAGCACGTCAATCTCGCCGCGGTTGACCCGCGCGTACGTATCGCGCCACTCCTCCATATTGGTCGAGTTGATCGTGGCGGCGTGAATACCGGCGCGCTCGGCGGCGGCGATCTGGTTGCGCATCAGCGCCAGCAGCGGCGAGATGATCACGGTCGGCCCGGCCCCGGCGGCGCGCAGCAGCGCCGTCGCCACGAAGTAGACGGCCGATTTGCCCCAGCCGGTGCGCTGGACCACCAGGGCGCGGCGGCGGTCGGCGACGAGCGCCTCGATGGCGGTCCACTGGTCGTCGCGCAGCCGCGCCCCGTCCCCGGCCAGCGCCCGCAGGTACTTTTCCGCCCTTTCGCGCAGCACGGCCCGGTCGACTTGTGCGCGCGGCGCGGCCCGGTCGATACGTGGGGCAATCATCTACACTCTCCCTGTTTCGCTACGTCGTCGTTATTTTGGCTGTCGCTCCCGATTATACAAGGTGTGCTCCATGATTGTGAGAGGAGGCCTGATCTTAAAAGGTCATGGTAGCGGACGGACCTTGAAAGGTCTGTGTGAGCGCGACGCGCGTGTCGCCCATCTGGCGCGTGGCCACCGCGGCTGTCGCCGGGAGACCTTTTAAGGTCCGTCCCCTGCCTTGGTCTTTTAAGGCCAGGCCCACGGCGCCCACCATGATACCATGATGCCCGATGCCCGCCGAAACGCGCCGGTAAAGAGGCAATAGTGGTACACAGACAGTGGGACACAGATAGTATAGTAGGTTAGATAGACGGTGAGTTCTAGTTCGTTTTCTCCCGAGACGGCGGATCGTTCTCCGCGCGCGCCCACGACGGCCATGCCGCGGGGGGGCGCCCGGAACGGGGCCGTGGGGGTATCCCGGCTATGGCGCCGCCTCGCCCTCACCGGCTACGCCCTGCCCGCGGGCGCCGTCTACGGCCTGTTCGTGCTCTGGCCGCTGGCGCGCGTCGTTTGGCTCTCTTTCACGCATTGGGATGGCTACGCGGCGCCTACCCCCGCCGGATTGTCCAACTACGGCGCGCTCCTGACCGATCCCGGCTTCCAGACCGAGCTAGGGCACAGCCTGACCTGGCTCGGCGTGACGCTGGCCGTCCCGGTCCTGCTCGGCCTGGGACTGGCGCTCTTGCTGGCGCGGGCGCCGGCGCGGCTTGCCGCCGTCTGCCGCGCCCTGCTGCTGACGCCGCTGCTGCTCCCCAGCGCGGTCATCGCCGTGGCCTGGAAGCTTATTTACAACCCCCTCAACGGCCCGCTGACCGGCCTGCTGCAAGCCGCGGGGTTGACGACGACGCCGGACTGGCTCGGCGACCCCGGCCTGGCGCTGGGCAGCCTGCTCGCGCCGGCGTGTTGGGCCGCCTTCGGCCTGAGCCTGCTCGTCTTCGGCGCGGCGCTCGCCGCGATCGGCCGCGAGGCGCGCGAGGCCGCCGCCATCGACGGCGCCGGCGCGTGGGCGCGCTTCCGTCACCTCACACTGCCCCAGCTGCGCCACGTGCTCCCGCTGGCCACGGTGGCCACGGCCCTGTGCGCCGTCCCTTCGTTCGACCTGGTGTCGCTGCTGACCAATGGGGGACCCGGCTACGCCACGACGACGCTGGAGTTGGACATGGAGGGGCGCGCCTTCTCGCTGGGGCAGGTCGGGTCCGGGGCGGCGGTGGCCTGCGTCGCCGCGCTGATCGGGCTGGCGTTGAGCGTCGCCGCCCTCGCGGCCGTGCGCGGCTACGAGCAGGGCGGCGAGGACGACGTAGCCCCACAGGGGCGCGACGACGGGCGCTCGTCGCGCCGGCGCGGACGCTGGGCGGCCGTGGCCGCCGCCGCCGCGCTCGTCGCCGCCACGGCGCTGACGCTGGCGCCGCTGCTGTGGTTGCTGGTGCGCGCCGGCCGGCCGGACGCGGGAGGCGGCACGCCTTGGACACATCTGGCCGCGGTGTGGTCCGATGGCTTCGGGGCGGCGTTCGCCACGAGCGCCATTATCGCCATCGCGGTGACCGTCGCGACCGTGGCGCTGGCCGTCCCAGCCGCCTTCGCGCTGAGCCAGGCGCGCGGCCGCGCCGGGCGGATCGCGCGGGCCGTGGTCGTCGTGTTGCTCGCGGTCGGGCTCTTCGAGCCGACCGAGGTCGTAATCATCCCGCTCTTCACGCTGCTGCGCGACCTGGGCCTGCTCAACTCGGCCGCGGGCGTCATCCTGCCGGAAATCGGCCGCGCTGTCCCGCTGGCTATCCTGCTGCTATGGGGCGCGCTGCGCGGGCTGCCCGCCGGCGTGCTGGAGGCGGCCACGGTCGACGGCGCCGCGCCGCGTCAGGTGTTGCGGCGGGTGGCGCTGCCGCTGGCGCGGCCGATGGTGGCGGTCGTGGCGTTGTGGGCGTTTTTGTCCAGTTGGAACGAGTACCTACTGCCGACCCTCGCGGTGCAGGACGACAGCCTGCAGACGGTCCCGGTGGCGCTGGGGCACTTCATCGGGCGCATCGACACGCAGTACGCGTTGATCGCGACCGGCGCGCTGCTCGCTGCCGCCCCGCTTCTGATCGTCTACGCCGCTGGCTACGGCGTGCTTGGCGCCGGAGTGCGCCGGCTGCTCCCCGCGCGCCGTTAAAAGATCTGATACATCGTGCGCGCGAATGCCTGCTGTGTCCGCGTCATGTGACGCCTGGCGCATTGTTAACGCACGTTTAACGCGCGCTTAATACTCCCTTAACGGTCAGGGTCTACCCTGGAAGGCGGACACGTTTACGCTCGTGTCGTGTCGCCAAGCCCCAGTCCAGGGAAAGGATAGGTCCTCTCATGCAGCAGCTCGCCCGTCACCGCATAGACGCCGTCCCATGGCAATCACCACATCGCCGCCGAGGCGCCTTCGCCGCCGCGGCCCTCCTGGTCACCGCTGTCGCCCTCCCCTCGTCCTTCCTCGCCGCCGCCGGCGGCGCCCACACGGCGCGCGCCGCCGACTACACCGTGGCTAACCAGGGCGGACCCGAGCCGGGCCATCGCTCCAACAACAAGGGTCTGCTCATCGACAACCGCACCATCACGCCCGCCGGCACGCAATCGTCGCTCGGCAACCTGCCGCTCAATGCCGTGCTCTCGCCCGACGGGACCCACCTGCTGGTGGCGAACAGCGGCGCCGGCGAGCAGTCGCTACAGGTCGTCTCGACCGCCACGGGCGGCGCCGTGCAGACGATCCACTACGACGCGCCCAACAGTGTCTTCTATGGACTGGCCTACAGCCCCGGCGGCACGCGCGCCTACGCCTCAGGTGGCGGCAGCGACGTTATCCACACCTACGATGTCGGACCCAGCGGAACGATCTCGGCCACGACCGACATCAGCCTGGGCCTCTCCGGCTCGCTCTATCCCGCCCTGGGTGATGGCCCCTGGCCGGCCGGCCTGAGCGTTTCACCCGACGGGAATAGCCTCTATGTGGCCGATAACCTGGCCAACGCGGTCTCGGTCGTCGACACGAGCGGCGCCACGGCCCCGTACACGATCCCGGTGGGCCTCTTCCCCTACACGACGCTCGCCGACCCCATCAATCCGCGCGTGTACGTCTCCAACTGGGGCGACAACACGATCTCGGTCGTCGATACGGCGAGCCGGACCGTCGCCGCGACGGTCACGGTCGGCCTGTCCAATACGGTGGGCACGGCGACGAGCCACCCCTCGGCCATGGCGCTCTCGCCCGACGGGCTCCTGTTCGTCTCCCTCTCCAACAGCGACAAGATCGCCGTCGTCGACACGCGCGGCGCGACGCCGCGCCTGATCGGCCGCCTCTCCGACGCGCCGTATCCCGGCGCGCCCCTCAGCAGTAGCCCACAGGGTCTCGCCGTCAGTCTCGACGGCTCACGCCTCTACGTGGCCAACGCGGGCGACGACGCCGTGGGCGTCTTCGCGCTGAACGGCGGTAAGATGCCCACCGGGCGCATCGGGCGCATCCCCACGGCCTGGTACCCCACGTCGGTCGTGTCCGGCATCGACGGGCGCAATATCTACGTGACCAACGGTAAGGGCTTCGGCGCCGGGCCGAACGGTCCCAAGGGCAACGACCTCTACCCGAACCCGACGCGCCGCAACGCGCCCATCGTCGACGCCGTCACCGGCTACAACGACGGCTACTGCAACTGTACCTTCGACAAGTACACCGGCAGCATGATTTTGGGCACGCTCTCGACCGTCCCCGTGCCCGGTACGGGCCGCCTGCGCGTCTACAGTGGCGAGGTGGCGACGGACAACCGCGAAAACAATACCTCCACCGACGATCGCGACGCCGGTAACCCCATCCCCACGACGGGCGAGCCTGCGGGGACCTCGCCGATCAAGCACGTCATCTACATCGTCAAAGAGAACCGCACCTACGACCAGGTCTTCGGTGACCAGCCGCTTGGCGACGGCGACCCCTCGCTGACCCTCTTCCCGCGGCTGAACACGCCCAATCTGCACGCCCTGGCCGCGCGCTTCGGCCTGCTCGACAATTTCTACGCCAACGCCGAGGTCAGCGCCGACGGGCACAACTGGATCAACGCGGCCAACGCCAGCGACTACAACGAGAAGATGTGGCCGCAGGACTACTCGCCAGGCCTCGGCCGCAACCGCGGCTACGACTTCGAGGGCGGCAGCAGCATCAACCTCGCGCCCGGCGGCTACCTGTGGGACGCCGCGGCCCGCGCGGGCGTCAGCTACCGCGACTACGGCGAGTTCAACAACAACAGCCCCGCCTCGACGGCGGTGACGCAGACGGCCGGCGCGCCCTGCGCGGGCCCGGTCACGACCTCGTACATTGGACGCGTGATACCGGCTGGCGACGTGCTGTGCTTCGGACCCACGACGGTCACCACGGCTACCACGCCCGCCCTGGTCAATCACATCGACCCCAAGTTCCGCGGCTTCGACCTGCGCTACAGCGACCTCGACCGTGTCGCCGAGTGGGCGCGCGACAACGGACTCGGCGGCGCCAGCCCCGCGCTGCCCGCCTTGACGATTTTGCGCCTGCCCAACGACCACACGGAAGGGACCGCCCGGGGCTTCCCGACCCCGCAGGCGTTCGCGGCCCAGAATGACGTCGCCGTGGGACAGGTGGTCGACCTGGTCAGCCACAGCCCTTTGTGGGGCAGTACGGCCATCTTTGTCACCGAGGACGACGCGCAGAACGGGGCCGACCACGTCGACGCGCACCGCACCGAGTCGCTGGTGATCAGCCCTTACACGTCGCACGACAGCCGCTTCGTCGACCATACCCTCTACGACACGGCGGCCATGATCCGCACGATGGAGTTGATCGTGGGCCTGGCCCCGCTCTCGCAGTTCGACGCCAACGCGACGCCGATGTGGCGCCTGTTCACGAGCACGCCGGACACGTCGGCCTACGGTACGATCTCGTCGACCGTGGCGCTCACGCAGGCCAACACGCTCAGTTCCTATGGGGCGCTGGAGTCGGCGCGGATGGACTTCACCAAAGAGGATCGCGCGCCCGCGAGCACGCTCAACCGCATTCTGTGGCACGCGACGCGCGGGGCGGAGACGCCCTACCCCAACCTCAACGCGCCGAGCTCCGTGCGCGGCAAAGGCGATCCCGACTGATTCGCCGACGCAAGCTTAACGTAGTCGTGTGGGGGCGGACAAAATGCCCGCCCCCCACGTAGTTATCCGCGCCATGAGAGGAGTGTCATCACGACCCCAGGCGGGCGCGGACGACGAGTACCACGGAGAGAACCACCAGCGCCAGCGCGGTGGTGAGGGCGGCGGCCACCCCAACCTCCACGACGGCCACGGCCACCAGGATCACCAGCGCCAGCGCCGCCGCGGCCAGCCCGACCCGTAGGGCCACGCGCCGGCGCGCCGTCCGCTGTGCGCGACGCGGCGGCGTGATCTCCTCCTCGATCAGATGCGCGCGCAGGCGGCGCTTGAAGGCCGGGTCCGGCTGGGGGACGCCCTCTTCTCGCTCGGGCGTGTCCTCGTGATCCTGCCAGCGCAGCAGCGGACCCAACCGGCGCAGTAGCCGGTCCAGGGCCTCATCCGAGGACAGGTCGGGGCGTTGGCGGCGGTCGTCTTCACTCATCGCCCCCGGCCTCCTCATGTAGCTGTGCGCGGAGGGCGGCCAGCGCGCGTCGAAGGAGTTGCTTCACCGCGCCCTCACTCCGCTCCATCCGGGCTGCCACATCGCCAAAGCTCCGATCTTCGTAGTAGCGCAGCCGCACCACGCGCCGGTGGTCCTCCGGCAGCGCCGCGAGGCGTCCATGTAGCCAGGTCGCCAACTCCCAGTCCGCGGCCTAGTCCGGTCCCACGTCACGCGCGGCGCTGTCGTCGTCATCGAGGGGCGCGGCATCGTCGAGGGGCGCGGCGTGGCGGGCGCGGTCGGCGACGACGTGGGCCGCGATGCGCAGCAACCAGGCTGAGAAGGGCGCCCCGCGCTCCTCATAGCGGCCAATGGCGCGCAACGCCCGCTCGAAGGTCTGCGCGGTCAGGTCCTCCGCCTCCTCGCGTGTGCGGCCACCAAGCGCGCAGAAGGCGTAGACCCGGCGCACGTAGAGGTCATAGAGCTGGCCGAAGGCGGCGCGATCCGTGCGGGCCTGCGCGATCAGTGCGGGTGGCGCTTCCGCGCGCCGGGGGCTGCCCTCTCCGTCCTGCACCGCTGCTCTCTCCTCCTTACCCTCTATCTAGCCAAACGCGCCCCGGCGCCAAAAAGTGACGCGGGACGGCTACATCCCGCGCCTACGGCGACAGCAGGGACGGGCCGCGTCACTTTTTCGGCCTATCTAACGCTTACCTTAGTGGACGGATGATCCGCCCCCGCGCCGCCATTGGTGGCGGCTGGTAGTCCACAGGGTACAGGAGAGCGCACGATGAACGAGAACCAAGCCGAAGGCAAGGGCAAGGGGATCATGGGCAAGGCCAAGGAAGCGCTGGGCAACCTCACCGGCGACCAGGGTCAGGTGGCCGAGGGCCGCGCCAACCAGGCCGAAGGCTCCGCGCAGGAAGGCGTCGGCGGCGTGCAGCAGGGCGTGAACAACGCGCTGGGCCGCACGGGCGGCCAGGAGAAGACGGCCGGCCAGGGCGATCAGGTCGTCGGTGGGCTCAAAGAGAAGGTTGGCGACGTGACCGGCAACCAGGACCTCCAAGCGGAGGGGACGGCCCAGCAGGGCAAGGGCAAAGCCAAGGAGGGCCTGGGCAACGTGAAAGAGGGCGCCGAGAAGCTGCTCGGCGGCAACCGCTAAGCGGCACGCCATACGGCCAACGGGGTCGCCACCGACTATCGCTGGGGAGATCCCCGCGGGGTGGCGGCCCGCCGCTGGACAGGGGGAGGAGAGACGCGTATGACACAGGAACGCACGACGGTCACGCCCACGGCGATGGCCGCGACCAGTAGCACGACGCCCGTCCGCACCTCGGGCAGTAGCGGCGTCGGCGGCACGACCAAAATCGCGGACTCGGTGGTGGCGCGCATCGCCGGCCTCGCCGCCCGCGAAGTCCCCGGCGTCCACGATATGACGTCAACCGGCTTGGGGCAGGCGTTCGGCGGATTGACCGGGCGCGTCACCGGCCAGGATCAGATGGACCGCGGCGTGGCCGTGCAGGTGGGCGAGGTGGAGTGCATCGTCGATCTCAACCTCGTCGTCGACTACCAGGCCAGCATTCCCCAGGTGGCCGAGGCGATCCGCCGCAACGTGAGCGGCCGGATCGAGGCGATGACGGGGTTGCGGACCAAGGAGGTCAACATCAACGTAGCCGACCTGTACTTCCCTGACGAGGATCAGCCGCCGCAGCAACAACAACAGCCGACGGTGCGCTGAGTCATGACGGAGATGGGCGAGACCGCTCCCGACGATGTGACGCTGGCGCGTGCGGCCCTGGACGCGACGCGCGCCGTCCCCGGCGTGGCGGGCATCAGCCGAGGTCGCTACGCCATCGCCCGGACCTTCGGCCTGGGCGGGGAGACCGTCGAGGGGGTGCAGTTGACGCACGCGCCGGAGGGGCTCCACGTCGAGGTGCATGTGGTGGCGCGACTCGTGCCCATCCCGCCGCTGGCCGACGCGGTGCGCGCCGCCGTCGCGCTGACGGTGGCGGGGGCGGGTGGCGCGGTGACGGCCGTGGACGTGTGGGTGGATGACCTGCGCGCGAAGGGGGACGATGAGGCGGAGGAGGGGATAGGATGAGGGCGCTCAATCGCGTGCTGGCGCTGCTCCTGCTCCTCGCGCTGCTCGCCGCCGCGCTGCTGACGCTGGGGTTGGTGAGCGGGCTGCTGCCGGTGGCCACGGTGCATCAGGTCTGGCCCTACGCGCCCGTGCGGGCCATCGCCCGCGATGCGGCCAACCTCAACGGCCGGGGGTATCAGGGCCAACGGGTGGGGGCCTACGTCGTGGGCGGCGCGGTCGTGGTGGGGCTCCTGGCCCTGCTGGGCCTCGTCCGTGAGCTGACGCCGCCGCCCCGTCGGGCACGGACACTCGTGCTACGCGGCGACGCGCCGGGCTACACGGAAGTCCCCTATCATGCGCTCGATGAGTTGGCGGCGTACGGCGCGCGCGAGGTGAGCGGCATCGAGAAGATACGGGCGCGGGTCGAGCCGCGCCGCGGGGGGTTGGAGGTGCGCTGCCGCGCCCTAGTCAGCCCCTTCATCGACCTAGCCCAGGCGGGACCGCAGCTCGAACGCGCGATCGCGGCGCATCTGGAGCGGGTCACGGGGCTGCCGGTACGCGTCGTGCGCGTGCGGACGGTGGTGCAGGAGGAGCGGGCGCGCCGGCAGGTACGCTAGCGCGGATTACAGGTGCGCTAGCACGGGTCACAGGTACGCTAGCGCGGATGACGGGAGGAGGGTGAGGATGTCGCTACGGGTCATGCTGGCGGTGCTAGGCGCCGTCTTCGGGATCGTCTGGGCCACCAGCGGGATCGGGTGGGCGGCGGTGGTGGCGCTGTGCGCCTTGGCCGGCTGGTACATCGGGGCGTTGATCGAGGGCGAAGCCACCCTGTCCGTCCTGCTGGACCCGCTGCGCCGCACACGCTAGCCCGGATCAACGGCTACCGTCTGTCTTCGCGCTCGTGGCCGTCTCATCTTGCCGCGGCCTCACGCTTGTCGTCGAGCAAGCCGGGGTGGCCGCCTCACATCGCGTCGGCCCCGTCGCCGCGGCCAGCCTCTCCGGCTCCAGTTCCGTGCGCTTGTTCCCCGCATCGTCTTCGTCCGGGTCCTCGGCGCAGAAAGCCGCGACGCCCATGCGCGCGATCAACAGCGAGAGGCCGGCGAATAGCCACGGGTCCAGGTCGATCGGGACCGTCCCCGACGCCTTGAGGCCGGCCAGCAGCGGCGTGATGACGCGTGCGATCTCGAAGGCGTCGCCCGAAGCGCGCGCCAACGCCGGGCACAGGTAGCGCCGCAGCAGCGCGCTGTGCTGCCGCGCGGCGTGTAGCGGTCCCCGCACCTCGACCGTTTCGCCCGGTCCGGGCAACGCCTCGATGGGCTCGCCGGCCGCGATCGTGCCCAGGATGCGTAGCCGCACCGTCTGGTCTTCGTGAAACAGCCGCACCAGTTCGAGCACGCGGTCCTGGAACGGCCGCGGTTCGAAGTCGCGTAGATCGACCCTGTATACCTCTGTGACGTCCAGCATCGGACTCCCTACTTTTCTCTTATAGACCCAGGGGATGTCGCTATTATAGTACAAATGTCCTAAAAATGGCAATGTGTTGTGACCAGGCGTGTCGTCGCTGCGACGCCGGATCGCGCCGGTCCCGTCGGGGCACGTACCCGCTCAACATCGGCGTTTAGCCTACGGGGGTTAACTTGCGTAGAGGGCGTAATTCTATGTAGAATTGTTATAGTAAAAGATAGAAAGGAACGGGAAAAATGGCGCTCGTCGATACGTCCGATCTCATCTCCATCTCCGATGCCAACAAGCTCGGGGTGTCCGGTCTCGTCCGGGCGGCGGAGGAAGGCCAGGAGCATGTGCTCCTGCGCAACAACAAGCCGGTGGCGGCGGTCGTGAGCATGGCCCGCCTCGAACAACTCCAGCAACTCGAAGACGACATAATAGACGTGTCGCTTTCAGTCTCTCGCACCCTGACGACCGGACCCGATCGGCACTCTCTCGACGATGTCCTCGCGCGGTTCGGGTATACGCGCGATCAGTTGCGCGAGATGGACTGAGCGACGTGTCCATCCGGGTCGAGTTGACCGATGAGGCCGTGGCGGACCTCGCCCGCTATGTCGAAACCGCTGTGTTCCCCCGTTTGCTCGCCAAGTTGGTCCGGTTAGAGGATGTGGGTAAAGACGCGGGCCAGCCGCTGGGACGCGACCTCGCGGGTTGGCGCAAAATCGTCGTCGGGGATCGCGACTGGCGCATCATTTTCACGACCGATCCCGACGAGACCGTGGCGACCGTCTGGGCCATCGGCGATCGAGCCGACGACGCGGTGTATGAGGAAGCGCGGGGACGCATTGCCACCATCGCCAAGACGCAGCCGCACGCGGCTAGTCTGGCGGCGGTCATGTTTCAACTCGGTGAGGCCCAACGGTCCGCGAAACGCGCAAAGAGGCGTAAGAAATGATCGACAGAGAGGACATCGTGGCAGTGGCCGAGCGCATCGCGCGCGCGTTCGCGCCCGAGCGCATCATCCTGTTCGGCTCCTACGCCTACGGCGCGCCGACCGAGGATTCCGATGTCGACCTGCTCGTCGTCCTGCCGTTCGAGGGCAACCACACGCATAAAGCGATCGAGATTCGACGTCGTATCAAGGCCCCTTTCCCTATGGACTTACTGGCGCGCACACCCGAGCAGGTACGTTGGCGCGTCGAACAAGGCGACTTCTTTCTACGCGAGATCATGCAAAAAGGTGAAGTGCTGTATGAATCCTCTCACGACCGAGTGGATAACCAAAGCGGAAGGCGATCTCGCGTCGGCTCTGCGTGACTGGCGGGCGCGCAAAGCCCCGAATTACGATGGGGCCTGTTTCCATGCCCAGCAGTGCGCGGAGAAATATCTAAAGGCGCTGTTGCAGGATAATGGCATCGCCTTCGGTAAGACGCACGACCTGCTAATTTTGTATAAACCGCTACTACCGATAGATCCGTCGTGGGCGACGATGCACGACGACCTCGACAAGCTAACGGCCTACGCAGTCGACTTTCGTTATCCGGGCGCTTACGCGACCAAGCAAAACGCCCGCGACGCCATCGCTATTTGTCGCGTCGTGCGCCAGCGCGTGCGGGCAAGTCTGGGGCTGACGTCGTGACCGCGTCCGCATGCCGCGGGTCGCGCACCTTCCTGACAACCATCGCGGCGCCCGCGAGGCCAAGCAGCACGGTCAGGACGAACACGGCGCCGTAGCCCAGGCGATCCGCGATGACGCCGCCGACCACCGGCGCCGCGCAGGCGAACGGGACCTGCGCCAGGGAGGCGATGCCGATGTAGGTCGGCCGGTCCTCCGCGGCGGCGAAATCGAGCACGACGGTCAGCGCCGCCAGCTGCACCGCGCTCGACCCCAGCCCCACCAGCGCGAAGGCCGCGCCGTAGAGGATGATGCCGCCCAAGAGGGCATGGCCCGCCACGGCGACGCTCGCCACGGCGACGCCGGCCGCGAGCCCCGTGCAGAGCGCGCCCAGTTCGAGCACCCGCTTGTGCCCGGTGTGATCGCCGACGTAGCCCCAAAGTATGTTGCCCGCCAGCGAGGCGGCGAGGAGGACAACCCCGTAGAGCCCCGCGCCGGCGTCCGATAGGTGCAGCGCGCGCTTGGCGTCGACCGCGTAGAAGGCGGTCGCCATCCCCGCGAGCGTGACAAGTCCGTTGGCCGTGAGATAGCCCGCGAAGTTCTGGTCGCGCCGCACCAGCACGGCGTAGCCGCGCCAGTTCGTCGCCGGCGCCGTCCGCTCCGTGGGCGCGCCCTCGCGCGTGGTGGCGAGGAAGATGAACGACACGATCAGGCACCCGAACGCGCAGCCGAAGCAGAGGGCGAAGCCGGTCGGCCAATCGGGCAGGCGCAATAACGCGGCCGTCAGCACACCGCCGCCGAGCCCCAGCAGCGACCCGAGCGCCGACCACAGGCCGAAGAAGCGGCCACGCCAATCGTCGGGCAGCACGCGGGCGACCAGATCGAGCCAGGCCGGCGACGTGATCCCGCCGGCGCAGGTGCTTACCGCGATCATGGCGAAGAACAGCCAGAGCAGCAGCGCCGGATGCGCGCCTGCCAGCACGGGCGTCAGGACGGCCAGGACGAGGTACGGCAGGCGCTCGAACACGGTCCAGGCCAGGACGAAGGGCTTGCGGCGGCGCAGCCGCTGCACGTAGGCGGCGACGAGGATGGGCGGCAAGAGCGTGCCGAGCGCACGTACGGCGGGGATGAGGCCGAGCGCGACGTTCGAGCTGGTGAGGTGGTGGACGAAGAGCGGGAGGACGCCGTAGACCGAGGCGAACGTGAGCGCCAGCGTGAACAGGCTGATGTCGAGGCCCATTACGATAAAGTTCCAACGGTAGGATCGCTCGGGCAGCAGGAGCATGGACGACACGCGGGGACACTCCTTCACTTGTGGCATAGATGTAGATGTAGATGTAGATGTAAGGGAAGCACTGACAGCTTACCGCACCGCCCCCACCTCTTGCCCGCGCCGAAACGTGACGCCTGCCGCGTGTCGTGGTAGACTTGCCCAAGACGACCTTCCTCTACCGGCGTGAGGTTAACATGGCCATACACTCAGTCGAGACGGACCCGGAGGCGGCGCGCTACGTCGGTACGCTCGTGGGCGAGAGCACCAGCCGCGAGTTCCGTCTGGCCGTGGCCCACGATACAGTACGCGAGCAGGACATCATCGTCGTCGACGCCGAGACTCACCCCGCCGACGGCTCCCTGCCGCCCGAGCGGACGCGCGTCTGGGCCAAGGTGCAGCGCATCGAGCGCCTCAACCCGCTCTTTCCCGGCGAGGCCGGGCACGAGGTGGCCGCCGCGCGCATCGACCCGTTCGACACCGTGCTGTCGATGAGCCGCGAGATCGTGACGGCGGTCTGCCAGATCCTGGGTTCCGAGCCCGTGGACGGCCTGAGGGCCGGCGCGCTCGACCACCTGCGCTACCCGCCGCGGCCCGCGTCAAGCGCCTACCGTCCCGACGCCGCCTCGATCGCCCGCGTCGTGCTGGGCGACTTGCCGCCGAAGCGGGCGCTGGACATCGCGACCCTCTCCAACCGTTGCGAGGTCGACGTCAGCGTCGACGGCCACGCCATCGTTACCCGCCACCTGGCCATCCTGGCCATGACCGGCGCCGGCAAGAGCTGGACGGCGCGGCGCATCGTCGAGGAGTTGGCGGCGAAGAACTACCCCATCGTCATCTTCGACCCGCACGGCGACTACACCGGCCTGGCCGACGTGCCCGCGCTGCGCGACCGCGTGCGCCGCTACTACGCGCAATTCCCCATCTTCGAGGAGGCGCCGGAAACAGTCGTCACCATCGTGGAAACGCTGGGCTGGAAGCTGGCCAACACGCACCGCGCTATGTTCGACCTTCTGTTCGAGTGCGCCCGCGCCTTCACTGCCCTCCCCGAGCGGGCGGCCGAGCGCCGGGAACGCATGGAGTGGCTGGCGCGCTACCTTGGCCGTCCCGTCGGGACTAAGGCGGACCTCGCCTTGATGGCCGATGTCGTGCAAGCGGTCGTCGCCGCCGGCAAAAGCGACGACCGCGACGCGCTGGACAAGATCGCCGAGTGGAGTGGGCAGGAGCTCCGGCTCACGCGGCAGCAGGCCGGCTGGCTCGAGGGTCTGCCCAACAACCTGCGCACCGGCGCGCGGCGGCTGCAGCGCATGGAGGACATCAGTAAGCAGGCCGCGCGCACGAGTGAGGTGTTGCCGGCCGACCGCACCGCGCTCATCCGCTACGGCGGCATTAGCATTGTCGCCCTGGCCGGCTACACCGGCGACTTCCAGGCCATGATCTACGACCTCGTCGCCAACGCCATCTTCAGCGCCCGCGTCGCCGACCAGCACAGCCTGCCCGTGCTGTTCCTGCTGGAGGAGGCGCACAAGTTCGCCCCCGCGCGGGCCGAGACGCCGGCCGAGCAGCGCGCCGTCGTGACGACGCGGCAGATCGCGCAGGAGGGGCGCAAGTTCAACGTCGGGCTGATCCTGGTGAGCCAGCGGCCTTCGCGCCTCGACGAGACGACGCTCTCGCAGTGCAACTCGTACGTCATCATGCGCATGGTCAATCCCGCCGACCAGAACTACGTGCGGCGGGTCATCGAGACCTTGGGTGAAGACGAGGCGCGCATGTTGCCCGACCTCGACGTGGGCGAGGCCATCCTATCCGGCCAGTTCGTCAAACTGCCTGTGCTGGCGCGCGTGAAGGAGCCGGCCGCGAAAGGTGAGCGCGAGGAGCAGGACGCCTTCGACGCGCTGGAGGAGGCGCGCCGGCACGCCATGCGCCCGCCGCGCTAAAGACCAGGGCTCGTGCATCATCCATTGGGCCGAGGGGTACATCGCTACGTAGGGGCGTATGCCATACGCCCGTGGCCTCGAATGTGCGGGCGTATGCCATACGCCCGTGGCCTCGAATGTGCGGGCGTATGCCATACGCCCCTACGATAATTCATGAGCCCTGCGCTAACGATATATCGCTGTTATCGTTTGGTCCAAATCTGGCTACTATTAGTGAATAGGGGCGGATACACAGAAAAACCGTCCCTATGAAACGCGGTAGACCCGCCGCCGTATGATGCGCGGCGGGACACGGCGAGGACAGAACGATGAAAAACCTTGGTGACATGGCGCGTCGCTTCTTACAGGGCGACGAGGAGCAGCAGGCTGGCGGGCCGCCTTACCAGCAGAACCCGCAGTGGCAGCAGCCGCAACAGTATTACCCCGGTGAGCCGGCTAACCCGCAACCGCAGGGCTACGAGCAGGGGCAGCAGCCGCACGGCGCGGTACCTCCGAACCCCTACTATAACCAGCAGCAGGGCCAGCAAGGTTATCCCCAGCAGCCTCCCTATCAAGGCCAGCAACAAGGGCAAGGCTATCAACAGCAAGGTCCTTACGGTCAGCAGCAAGGCTATGGACCACAGGGCGGCCCCTACCAGCAACAGGGACAGGGACAGCAGACGCCCTACCAGGGTCCGCCGCACTACCCGCAGCAGGGCTACCAGCCACCCTACGGCCAGCCGCAGGGCCAATACCCGCAGTACCCGCCGCAACAAGGCTATCAGCAGGGGCAGTACCCGCCGCAAGGATACCAGCAGGGCTATCCACAATACCCACAAGGCCAGCCACAGCAGCGGGGCGGTATTCTGGGCGGACTCGGCGGCATGGGCGGGGGGTTGGCGAGCGGCTTGGCGGGCGGCCTCGCCGGTGGTCTCGCGGGGGATGTGATCGGCAACGCCCTGTTCGATCACCATGGCGATAGGGGACAGGACTTCCAGGGCGTCCAGGATCAGCCGCGCGAGGAGATCGTCAACAACTACTACGGCGATCAGGGCCAGCCGGCGCAAGACTACCAGCAGCCCCAAGGCGACAACCAGGGCTTCGGCAACGACGTCTCGTACGACCCCAACGCCGGCGGCGGCTGGGACAACTCGGGCGGCGGTGACAATGGCGGCGGTGACAGCGGCGGCTGGTCGTAACGAGTGGCGAGTGGCGAGCGGCGAGTGGTTTAGATAATGGTTCTAACCACTCGCTGCTTCAGCCATCCAGCGCGTCTACGCGCCGCAGGTCCAGGGCGCTTACTGTAAGCGCTGGGCGCGGGTGTTACAGGAGGGCCGGGTGTCGACGTCCAAAAGTTCGCCGACGGCGGCCGCGCCATCTTCGTCAACAACATCGGGCACCAGGTCATGGGTCCCTACGCCTCGCGTTCGCGGGCGCTGTTCTATCTCACGCCGTTCCAGACGTTCCATTTCCCGTCGTCCACGCGTGAGCTCATCATCGGGGCGGGGTCGGGCACCGACGCGGACATGGCCGTGCACAACGGCATCGGCAGCGTCACCGGCGTGGAACTCGACCCCACCATCTACGGCTTGGGCCGCGACTTCCACCCCGACCATGTCTACCAGAACCCGCGCGTCCATGTCGTGCTCGACGACGGCCGCGCCTTCCTGGAGCGCACCCACGCCACCTACGACCTGATCGTCTTCGCCCTGCCCGACTCGCTGGCGCTGACCTCCAGCTTCGCCAACCTGCGCCTGGAGAGCTACCTGTTCACGCAGGAGTCCTTCGCGACCGCGCGCAGCCACCTCAGCGCCAACGGCGTGCTGGTGCTCTACAACTACTACCGCCAGCCCTGGATCGTGCACAAGCTCGCCGGCATGCTCACCGACGCCTTCGGCGGCCAGGCCCCCTATGGCCGGTTCTACGCGAGCGCGTCGGCGGCCGTGCTGATGGACGGGCCACGCCTGCGCGAACTGTCGCCGGCGCTGTACCGCGCGCACACCATCATGCGACAGGCCGGCATCGAGAACGCCACCGACGACTGGCCGTTCCTTTACCTCGCAGGGCGCGGCGTGCCCACGATCTACCTGCAGGGCGTGGCCGTCACGCTGCTCATCGCGCTCGTGGCCGTGTTTCTGAGCACGGGACGGCGCGCGTTGCGGCGCTTCGACCCGGCGCTGTTCTGCACCGGGCTGGCCTTCCTGCTGCTCGAGTCCAAGAGCATCGTCAACTTCTCGCTGCTCTTCGGCGTCACCTGGCTCGTCAACGCGCTGGTGATTATCGGCATCCTGCTCACGGTGCTGCTGGCCAACGGGGTCAACGCGCGCTCCCACTCGCGGCTGCGGTTGAATATCCGCCTGCTCTACGTCGGGTTGGCCGCGACGCTGGCGCTCAACCTGCTGCTGCCGTTCCACACGCTGCTGGTCCCCAACCTGGCGCTGCGCTACGCGCTGGGCTGCGCGGTGCTGTTCTCGCCGATCCTGCTGGCTAACCTGATCTTCGGCCGTTTGTTCGGCGACACGGTGTCGCCCGACGTCGCGCTGGCGTCCAACCTGCTCGGGGCTTTCCTGGGTGGGGCGCTGGAGTACGCCTCGCTGCAGCTCGGCTACCACCAATTGCTGCTGCTCGTCATCGCCGCCTACCTCCTCTCGTTCGTGGCCGTGGCCTACCAGCGCCGCCGCGGATCGGGCCTTGCGGGTGTGGTCCCCGCCGCCGCCCGCTGAGGAGAGCCGGGGCCTCCTTGGCGCTATCTGAACGTCCCGCTCTACGTCATGGTATGCGGTAACAGGTGTATCCTTAGAGTAGGATTATCCGTGTCCCCATACCTATTTTTTAAGGAGGGCTGAACGCATGGCGGAACAACGCTATGACGTGGTCGTGATCGGCGCCGGGATCGTCGGGCTGGCGACGGCGATGGAGATGCTCAAGAGGCGTCCCGACCTCAAGCTCGCGGTCGTCGACAAAGAGGACGACGTGTCGAAGCATCAGACGGGTCACAACAGCGGCGTGATCCACAGCGGCATCTACTACGCGCCGGGCTCGCTCAAGGCGACCCTGTGCGTCCAGGGCGTCAAGCAGCTCGTGCAGTTCTGCGACGAGCACGACATCCCCTACGACCTCTGCGGCAAGGTTATCGTGGCTACCAAGGAGAAGGAACTGCCGGGGCTGCAAAAGCTCTACGAGCGCGGCGTCGCCAATGGTGTCCCCGGCGTCGAGATCATCGGCCCCGAGCGCCTCAAAGAGCTCGAGCCGCACGTCACCGGCATCAAGGCCATCTATTCGCCCAAGACCGGTATCACCGACTACGTCAAGGTCGCCAAAGCCTACGCCGATGAGGTCCGCGGTATGGGCGGCGACATCCTGCTCGGCCGCGAGGTCACCGACGTCGACCGCCGCGGCGACACGGTCACGGTGCGGACGACCAAGGGCGACGTGCAGGGCAGCTACCTGATCTCGTGCGCGGGCCTCTTCGCCGACCGCGTCGCGCGCATGACCGGTGGCGCGCGCGCGCCGCAGATCGTGCCCTTCCGCGGCGACTACTACGAGCTCGCGCCGGAGAAGAGTTACCTCATCAACAACTTGATCTACCCCGTGCCGGACCCCGAGTTCCCCTTCCTCGGCGTGCACTTTACGCGGCACATCAACGGCGACCGCTCGCTTGGTCCCAACGCCGTGTTGGCCTTCGCGCGCGAGGGCTACAAGAAGTTCGACATCAAGCCGAAGGAACTCGGCGAGGCGCTCTCCTACGGCGGCTTCCAGAAGATGGCCGCCATGTATTGGAAGATGGGCCTCGGCGAGTACTGGCGCGACTTCAATAAGCAGGCTTTCGTCAAGTCGCTACAGGTCTACGTCCCCGAGATCCAGCCCGAGGATTGCCACCCCGGTCCGGCCGGTGTGCGCGCGCAGGCCATCCAGGCCAACGGCAAGATGGTCGACGACTTCATCTTCGCCACCGGCAACGGCACGCTGCATGTGCGCAACGCGCCGTCCCCTGCCGCCACAGCCTCGATCGCCATCAGCGGCGAGATCGTGAACAAGGCGGAAGAGGTGTTCGACCTGGCTCCGGCCAAGCAGACCGCCACAGTATAATAAGTCGTTAGTCGCTAGTCGTTAGTATCTACTAGCGACTAGCGACTAACGACTAATGACTAACCACTGTAGACTAATACTATGGGCGCCCGGCAAGGGCGCTATTTACTATCTAGGTGTCCCCCAATTTCACCAGGAGGCAACGACGCGTCTATGGAGGACTTGGACCTGTTCCACGGACCGAACGCGGGCTATGCGCTCGATTTGTATGACCAGTACCAGCGCGACCGCGATTCCGTCGACCCTCAGACGCGCGCGCTCTTCGATTTTTTGCCCCTCACCCTGACCCCCGACGCTATGCTTGCGCGCCCGGCGAACGGTGCCATGCCCGCGACGACCGCCCCGTTAAATCTGGCCGCGATCGGTGACGCGGCGCGGCTGGCGCGCAACATCCGCGGACGCGGCCACCTCGCCGCGCGCATCGACCCGCTCGGTAGCGCGCCAGAAGGCAACCCCGGCCTGCGCGCCGAGACATATAACCTCACTCCACAGGACCTCGCCGCGCTCCCCGCCGAGGTGGTGGGCGGCCCGGCGGCGCGCGGCGCGGCCAGCGCCGGAGAGGCCATCGATCGGTTGCGCGCGATCTATGAGGGCGCCACCGGCTACGACTACAGCCACGTCCACGACCCCGAGGAGCACGCGTGGCTGCGTGAGGCCGTGGAGTCGGGCCACTACCGCGCGGCGCTCCCGCCCGACGAGCAGCGCGCCGCGCTGGAGCTCCTCACGCGCGTCGAGGCGCTGGAGCGCTTCCTGCACCAGAACTACCGCGACCAGAAACGCTTCTCCATCGAGGGCGCCGACGCCCTGATCCCCATGCTCACCGATACCGTGCGCGCCGCGGCCGGCGCCGGCACGCGCGAGGTCGTGATTGGCATGGCGCACCGCGGCCGCCTCAATGTGCTGGCCCACATCCTCAATAAACCCTATAAGCAGATGCTCAAGGAGTTCCGCGACGCGGCGTCCAGTCCGGCCGGTGACCCCACCGAGGGCTCGAACACCGGCTATTCGGGCGACGTGAAGTACCACCTCGGGGCCACCGGCGCGGTGCAGGAGATGACGCTCACGCTGGCCTCGAATCCCAGCCACCTCGAGTTCGTCGACCCGGTCATCGAGGGCATGGCCCGCGCGATCCAGGACCGCCGCGACCACGCCGGGACGCCTATGCAAGACGAGGACGTAGCGCTGCCGCTCATGATCCACGGCGACGCGGCTTTCCCCGGCGAGGGCATCGTGGCCGAGACACTCAACCTCTCGCGGCTCGAGGGCTATGGCGCCGGCGGGACCATCCACATCATCATTAATAACCAGCTTGGCTTCACCACCGAGCCACAAGCGAGCCGCTCCACGCTCTACGCCAGCGACCTCGCCAAGGGCTTCGAGATCCCCATCGTCCACGTCAACGCCGACGACCCCGCCGCGTGCCTCGCGGCGGCGCGGCTGGCCTACGCCTATCGCGAGCGCTTCCATAAGGACGTGCTGATCGACCTGGTGGGTTACCGTCGCTACGGTCACAACGAGGGTGACGAGCCGGCCTACACGCAGCCGCTGCTCTACGCGGCGATCACCAACCACCCGACGGTGCGCGCGTTGTGGGCGCGTGAGCTCGACCGTGCGGACGTCCTCCCGCTCGCTGAGTCGACGCGCATGCTCGACGAGGCCGTGGCCAGCCTCAAGGAGATCAACCGGCAGCTTGCCACCCCCGAGCCGGTCGACGACACCCCGCGCAAGGAGGGAGCCCTGGAGGAGGCGCATCCCGCCAGCGCCACCGCCGTGCCGTACGACCGGCTCGCCGCGTACAACGAGGAATTGCTGCGCTTCCCAGAGGGCTTCGCGCCGCATCCACGCCTGACGCGTCAACTTGAGCGCCGGCGCGCCGCCCTCGGGCCCGACGCCGCGATCGACTGGGCGCAGGCCGAAACGCTGGCTTTCGCCGCGATTCTGGCCGATGGCACGCCGATCCGCCTAAGTGGGCAGGATACCGAGCGCGGCACCTTTAGCCAGCGCCACCTCGTGTTGCACGACGCCCAGACGGGCGCGGCCTACACGCCTTTGCAGCACTTGCCCGAGGCGCGCGCGTCGTTCGCCGTCTACAACAGCCCGCTCTCCGAGGCGGGCGTGCTCGGCTTCGAGTACGGCTACAGCATCCACGCGCCGGGGACGCTCGTGCTGTGGGAGGCGCAGTACGGCGATTTCGCCAACACGGCGCAGGTGATCGTGGATCAGTTTATCGTCGCTGCGCGCGCCAAATGGCGCCAGTACCCCTCGCTCGTGTTGCTGCTGCCACACGGCTACGAAGGACAGGGACCCGAACACTCCAGCGCGCGTCTGGAGCGCTACCTGCAGCTTGCCGCGAACGACAATATATACGTCGCCAACCCGACGACGGCCGCGCAGTATTTTCACCTGCTACGCCGTCACGCCGCCCTACTGGGGACCGATCCGCGGCCGCTCGTGGTGATGACGCCGAAGAGCCTCTTGCGCCACGCCCGTGCGGCCTCGCACGCCGCCGAGTTGGCGGAGGGTCTGTTCCAACCCGTCCTCGACGACCCCGACACAGCGGACGCCGGCCGGCGCGACGAGGTGACGCGCCTGGCGCTGTGCTCCGGCCGGGTCTGCGTCGACCTCCTCGCCAGCCCCGAGCGGTCCGAGGCCAGGGCCGTCGCCATCGCGCGGGTCGAGCAACTATACCCGTTTCCATCGGATGAGCTCGCCGCCGTGCTCGCCGCGTACCCGCATCTACGTGAGGTGGTGTGGCTGCAAGAGGAGCCCCAGAACATGGGCGCGTGGTCATTTGTCGCGCCGCGCCTGGCCGCGTTGGCCGCCGAACGCGGTGTCGCCCTGAGTTACATCGGACGTCCCGAGCGCGCTAGCACGGCCGTGGGCTCGTCGCGCCGGCACGTCGCCGAGCAGAACAGAATCGCGACGGACGCCTTTTCGGGCGTGCGCGTCTTAGTCGAAAGTCGATAGTCGAAAGTCGGAAGTCGATGGTCGATGGTAAGCCATGGAGGGTGAGCGTGCGTGAGTTGGCGCTATTATTGCCAGCCAACGTCCCCACCACGATAACCATCGACTATCGACCATCGACTAGAGGAGAAGGTATGGCGGTTGAGATACGGGTGCCCGCGTTCGGGGAGTCGGTGACGGAGGCCGTGGTCGGCCGCTGGTTGAAACAAGAGGGCGACAACGTCGCGGTCGACGAGCCGATGGTCGAGTTAGAAACGGATAAGGTCGCGGTCGAGGTGACGGCGGAACAGGGCGGGGTGCTGCAGCATATCGCGCAGGCCGAGGGCGCCACGGTCAACGTGGGCGACGTGCTGGCGACGCTCGCCGCGGGAGCCGACGCCCCGGCGGCGAGTGACGGGGCCGCGACGGCGACGCCCGCTCCCGCGGCCGTCGAAGCGCCGCGGTCGGGCAACGGCGCAACCGCGTCCGCCGCGGCGCGACCGGCTGAGACCCCAATCGACGACACACACGTCACGCCCGTGGCGCGGCGCTACGCCGCCGATCGCGGCGTCGAGCTTGCCCAGGTCGGCGGGACCGGTCCTGGCGGCCGCGTCACCAAAGACGATGTCGACGTCTATCTCAACCATGGCGCCGGCGCGCGGCCGGCCGCGCCGATCACTCCGCAAGGGGCGCCACCGCCGGCCGCGCTGCCGCCGAGCCCATCCGCCGCCAACGCGCCAGCGGCTCAGGCGCCGGCGGAGTTGGCCGCGCTGTTCGGCACGGGTCCGCGCGAAGAGCGCGCGCGCATGTCACGCCGCCGCCAGACCATCGCGCGCCGGCTCGTCGAGGCGCAGCATACCGCCGCCATGCTCACGACCTTTAACGAGGTCGATATGAGCGCGATCATGCAGGTGCGCAAGCGCCGCCGCGACGCTTTCAAGGAGCGCTACGGCGTGGGCTTGGGCTTCATGTCGTTCTTCACCAAGGCGGTGGTCGGGGCGCTCAAAGCCTTCCCGCGTCTCAACGCCGAGATTCAGGGCGATGAGTTCGTGCTCAAGCGGCACTACGACATTGGCGTCGCCGTGGGGGCCGACGAGGGCCTGGTGGTTCCCGTGTTGCGCGACGCCGACCGCAAGAGCTTCGCCGAGATCGAACGCGAGATCGGCGAGTTGGCCAAGCGCGCGCGCGACAACAAGCTCACCCTGGCCGAGTTGACCGGCGGCACGTTTACCATCACCAACGGCGGTACCTTCGGCTCGTTGCTCTCGACGCCTATCCTCAACGCGCCCGAGGTCGGCATCTTGGGGATGCACAAGATCGAGGAGCGCCCGATCGCCGTGAAAGGCGAGGTCGTGATTCGCCCCATGATGTATCTCGCGCTCTCCTACGACCACCGTATCGTGGATGGGCGCGAAGCCGTGCAGTTCCTCGTGCGCGTGAAAGAGCTCGTCGAGGACCCGGAAACGCTGATGCTCGAGGGGTAACCAGCATGACAAGCGCGCCACGTACCGCCCCACGCACGCCCCGTCCGAACGAGATACCCGCGCCGCCGCCGCACTTGCCGGCGTGGGCCAAGCTTGCCTACGCCGACCTTGCCGCCTCATCGCGCTCGGTCGGTTCCGCCGATCTGCTCGACGAATTGGCCGAGAGCTATCTGTCGCTCACTGGTCCCGAGGAGAGTTGCTGGCCGGCCCGCGCCTACTGGCGCGAACTCGGCGGCTATATGGGTGAGTCGCGCCGGCGGCGCCTGGCCCTGACGCGGCTATGGCCCGAGTATGTGCGCTTCCGCCAGGGGCGCCGCAACGCGAGCTGCACGGCCATGCGCGCGCTCCTGCTCGCGGGTGGCTACCCGCACGGCATGGACGCCGTCCACGCCGCGCGCTGTGAGCACTGCCACATGTTCAGCATCCATCTGGGCGCCACGCGGACGGCCGGTACATAGCAGGCAAGCGCATCCGTGTCGAGCCGCTCGCACGTGGGTGCAGGGCGCGTGAATTATCGAAACCTGCGACTGCCTCCCCAGAGGGGACCCCGATGGCAGCGTACGGACACTGCGGTGTCAGAGGGACCGCGTCGGAGCGCCACGTCCGGGGGCGACACCCGACCACAGTCGGCGGTGGTCTGCCATCGGGGTCCCCACCGCAGTGGGGAGGCAGTCGCAGGCCCACGGCGCTGATAATTCACGCGCCCTCTACGTGGGTGTACCCCGACACGGTGAGAGGCGGCCTGAGAGTGCGGGCCCATCGCGCCCACCATCACCATCGTGGGGCGCGCCTGTCCAATGCCTACGCGACAGGATACGTGGCATGACAATTGCGCACCGATTGACTAATGAATTGGAATGATCCTTGGTTTGGCTGTGAGCGTGCATATAGTAATCCCCAGCCACATATTAGGACTTGTCGCGCTACGCGGCACGCCCCGCCCCCACAAATGCTAGCATCGGAAAAGAGGACTATCATGAGAGAACGGCATAAAGAGCCCGTAGAGGCGGGGGGCGTACGGACGCTTGGGGGTGGACAGGGGCGTAAACCGGACGCGGAGCCCGCCCCGCGCCGCGGCCAGCGTGGCGAGGAGAGACGCCAGGAATTGCTGCGGACCCTGCGCATGTCGGGAGAACCTGTCCTTGGTTCGGAGTTGGCGAAACAGTTTGGCGTCAGCCGGCAGGTGCTGGTCCAGGACATGGCGATCCTGCGCGCCGCCGGTTCGGATGTCATTGCCACGCCGCGCGGCTACCTCCTGCGCAATCCCGAGCCGGTCGCGCACCGCGATGTGCTACACCTACAGCACGACCGCGGCGCGCTTGGCGACGAGATGACCATTATGGTCGATCTCGGCATCCGCATCCTGGACGACGTCATCGACCACCCCGTCTTCGGGGCCTTGCGCACCGACCTGTATGTCTCGTCGCGCCAGGACGTACAGGAGTTGATCGAGCGCCTGGACGCGACGGACTCGTTGCCCTTACAAGAGCTTACCGGAGGCCGCCATAGCCACACCGTCGAGTCGGCGCGCCCCGATCTGCTCTCCAAGGCGCGCGACGAGTTGCAGCGCCGTGGCTATCTGGCGCCCCAGTAATGTTCCAGTGATGGAGACACGACGGCCAGGCCGTACCGGGCTTGAAGTGTTCACATTCGCGCATTAGCGCCGTCGACGTGACGCTCGCACACGAGACTATCGCGGCGCTCCCAGTAGAGACGGTAGACCTGCCGGCGCTCCCGGTGGACGCGCGACACCCGTTACGACTCGCCGGACTCGTCGAGCGCGCCTGATGAATGGTACGCCCGTCGCACCGCTCTGATGATAAATACCATCACGCCGGCAAAGACCAGCACGGCGACGACCTGCGCCAACCACAGGCCACCCCGGCCGACGACCGGGACGACGATGAATAGTGTCGCGAAGGCCAAAAATAGCGCCAACAGGGCACCGACCAGGAGCGCCCGCACGGGGCGCACGATGGTTCTCACATCCAACCTTCTATTTTCTATTGCTGCCCGCATCATGTCCTGTATATGATACATCTCGTCTTGTTATACTGATATAGACATAAAACGCTGTGCTATCAAGGACACATCGCCATGCGCCGCTTATCCCTCCTCTCGCGCTTGCCCCTCCCACACCTGATCCGCGTGCGGCTTACCCTTTGGTATACCTGTCTGGTCGCCCTCGTGCTCGCGGTTTTCGTGGGCACGGTTTTCGCCGCGTTCTCGCAGTACCAGCAGTCCGCCGACGACTACACGAATCTTCTCACGCAGACCTTCAACCAGCAGGTCAAAGTCGAGTTGTCCCCGTCCTATATGCGTAGCTACGGGGCGCGCGCGGATGGAGCCTACATCCAACTCCAAATCAAGGACCCTAACGTGTCGACCAAGAGCGGCTATACAATGGAGTTCTTCGACCTCTCGGGCAAGCCGCTGCCCAACCAGCCGCCCAACCCCGTGCTCGACACAGGGGCGGCCAAGAAGGGGCAGCAGACCGTGGCGACGCGCGGCAAGACCGCGGTCACCCAGGACAGCGGGTGGCGCTACATCACCGTCCCCCTCTCGTACGCCGGCGACAGCGTGATCGGGCAGATCGCCGTGCCGACCTCGCAGCTTTCGCGCCAGATCGCCATCCTTAAGCGCATCCTCGTCTCCGTCGCGGCGGCGCTGCTGCTTATCTCAGCGGCGGGCGGCTGGCTATTGGCCCGGCGCGCGCTCGCGCCGGTCGACGCCATCACGCGCCGGGCGCGGCAGATCACCGAGCGCGACCTCTCGCAGCGTTTCAACCTCGACCAGGCGGATGAGTTGGGCCGCCTCGCCGGCGCCTTTGACGAAATGATCGGCCGGCTGGACGCGGCTTTCACGCGGCAGCAACGCTTCACCTCTGACGCGTCGCATGAGTTGCGCACCCCGATCACGGTGATGCAGGCCGAGGTCGAGTTGATGTTGGCGCGGCCACGCTCGGCCGCCGAGTATCAGCACACGTTGGGCAGCATGGGCGAGGAGTTGGACCACCTTGGCGCCATCGTCGGCAAGCTGCTCGCGCTCACACGCATCGACGTGGACCCGGCCGGCCTGGCGCACGAACCTGTGGCCCTGGATCGGTTGCTCGGCGACGTGGTGGGCGGGATCGGCGTCATCGCCGAGGAGCGCGCCGTCACCCTCGACATAGCTTGCCTCGACCCGGTCACGCTCACGGGTGATCCGACGCGCCTGCGCCAACTCTTTAGCAACCTGCTCGATAACGCGGTGACGTACACACCCGATGGCGGCCGCGTGTCCGTCGCGCTGGAGGGGACCGGCGCGGGCGCGCGCGTGCGCGTCAGCGATACCGGCATTGGTATACCTTCCGAGCATCTGTCGCGCATCTTCGAGCGGTTCTATCGCACGGACGCGGCGCGAGCGCACAACACCGGCGGGACGGGGTTGGGCCTGGCTATCGCGCGGGCGGTGGCGCAGGCGCACCACGGCGACATCACCGTCGACAGCGCGCCCGGTATGGGCACGACGTTCACCGTTGAGTTGCCATGCGGCGACCGCGTACCCGAACGGCGCGGCTGGGATCTGCGTCGCCTCGTCGGGGTAGGAACCGCCGCGCGGTAGATCCGCGCGCCTATACAGGTGATAAGGAAGTAGTACAATGGCCGTGAATGGCAACGACTATGTCACGCTCATCAATGCCGCCGATACCGCGAACATCCCCGCCGGGACGCTTCGCCAATGGATCGAAAGCGGCCGGCTGCCGGCGACGACGAGCGACCGCGGCCGCTTGGTCCGGCTCACGGATGTCTGGCGCCTCGTCGAGGTAGCCGGCGCGACGGACGCCCCGACAAGCACGGTGGAAACGGTCCTGCCGGCTGGCGCCCCGACGCCGGCGGCCCCGGTTGCTCCCGTGCCGTCCGCGCGTAGGCGACAACGGACGGTCGCGCGTATGAGCGCGGTGTACATAGACAAGCTGGATGAACTGTACCGCGCGCAAATCGCCGCCAAGGGCGGAGAAATCGCCACGAAAGACGAGTTGATCGTGGAGTTGCGCCGGCGCGCTGAACGGGCGGAACAGCAAGTCGCGGCCATGGAACAACGGCTCGCCGAGGAGAGGACAGCCGCTGTCGTGGACCAGACGCCCCGTACGGGCGAGACGCCCGTACAGTCCCCGGCCCCGCCGCAAACCGGTGGTCTACTAGAGCGTTTCCTGCTGTGGTCGCGCCACCGTTGAGCCGCGGTTGTTGTCTAACCCGGCAGGGGCACGAGCAGTAGCTTGTTCCCCGCGGTATCGGCGACGAGGATATCGCCGTGGGGGGTACGTGATAGGCCGAGGGGACCGTGGGCGCCCGTCCGTCCCGCCGCCAGCGTTAGCGCCCGCTTAAACGTTGGTAAGGCGCTATCCTTGTCGTAGACCAATATGGCGCCAGACGCGTCCGAGAGCAACACGCGCCCGTCGGGCAACGGTAGAAGATGTTCGGGGGCCGTGGCCGCGCCGGGAATAATGGGCCAGCGCGCCACGAACCGGCCGCCGGAGGTCAGACTAACAATGCGGGCGCCGCCGCTGTCGAGGACATAGACCCTGTCGCCCACGCCCACGCCGACATCGATAGGCGCGACAAAGCGGCCGGACGCGCCACGCGGGCCATTGATCAGCCGCTCGATCTTACCCGTGACCGACAGCATCACCACGACAGCGTGCAGGCGCGGGTTGGCGATGTAGAGCAAGCCGTGGCGGCCCAGGGCCATGCCGGAAGCTCCCCGCAACGCGTCTTGACGTGTGACCTCGCGGACGAAGCCCCCCGCGGCGTCATACTGCTCGATCGCCCCGCGCTCCGCGTCGAGGACGTACAGTATTTTGTTTGCCGCGACGACCAGCGCGACAGGCTCGCGCAATCGGCCGTCTTGCTCGCCGCGCAGCAGGCGCCCCACGCCGTCGAGCAGGGCCAGACGTCGATTGCCGGTATCGGCCACGGCGATGTCGCCGCCCGGCAGCATGACCGCCGCGTGCGGGGCGTTGAGCCCGACCACGTCTCCCAGAGCGCGCCTTGCCGCCAGTGGGACGCCTGTCACGGGAACCTGGGCCGCCGCGCCGGCCGCGCGCGCGTTCGTTGTACCGTGGCCTCGCGACCCGTTCGGCGAGGCGGGAGAACCGGAAACGCGGGTGAGAAGAGCGACGCTTAGCGCCACGATGCCGCAGACAAGCAAGCCTACGGCCAGCAAGCGCGGTCGTCGACGCGGGGCCTGGGCATGATCGTTGGCGCGTAGAAGGCCCGGGATGGTTGTCGGGGCGGCTGGGAGCGCGGGCGAGACGCCCGCGCCCCCTGGCGCCGCCATGTCGCGCTCCGCCTGCCGTACTTGCCTCCGCAACTCGACGATCAACTCATCTTTAGCGGCAAGCTGATGATCTTTGGCGGTGAGCGCCTCGCTATAGAGCGCGTCGAGCTTGCCGACCAGCGCGCCGACGAGGGCGGCGACGAGCGTGATACCGTCGTGGCGTGGCGGCGTTGACAGCCGGTCGGGCGCCATGAGGCCGCCGGGCGTCACGACCGTCCCCTCCAAGGGCCGCGCGCGTACGCCGGACAGAGGGTCGGCGTGCGCAAGAGCGCGCCGCACGTCATCCAGGCGGACGAGTTGCTCCTCGTCGCGGGTTCGGGCCTGTAGCGCGTCCGTGGCGATCCAGCGCCGTAACGTCGGCTCCGGGACACCGCTGACGGCGCTGGCCGTGGCGATGGTGATGTACGTAGGACTGTCCACATCGAATAGTAACATGGCACTATACTGTAGGTCCAGCAATGTCCCACGGTGGGTGTGCCCCGTGATTGTGATAGTGAGCGCCGTGGGCCTGCGACTGCGGTCGCATGGCAACGAACGCCGACTGCGGTCGGGCGGGGCGCGCGGGCGTCACGCCCGTCCTGTGGCGCCGCAGTGCCCGTCTGCTGCCATGCGACCACAGTCGCAGGCTCCATCTCACAATCGCGGGGCGCACCCCCCACGGTGCACGGTGGCGCACGGGCGCCGGGTGTTGCGGTGTTCCGCCTGAACACGTCGTATCGGGTGTGCGCCCGCGCGTCAACCGTTCGGGCGCGCGCCAGACCGAGCGTGGTCCATGGCCTGAGCCCTCTCAGGATAGGGGGTAAAACCGCCGATATAGATAGTAGTTCATCTTCAGAATAGGAGGCAGGATGTACTTCCCCCTCCCCGTGGACCGGGGCTTACGCGGCCAGACGCCGATCACGGCGACCGGGACGGCAGCGCCGCGCGCGCAGTTCGACCACGGC
>JAABUV010001699.1_pt1 | contig 31424 bp, 32 predicted proteins | sample 5559971 | NCBI WGS metagenome assembly JAABUV01 (sample SAMN10711881, study PRJNA513362) | rock metagenome | isolation source: Antarctica rocks | place: Antarctica: Victoria Land, Knobhead nord | collected 2015-12-19
GGCGTTCGCGGGCGTGGGCCGACCATCCCCGCAGGGCCGGCGCGTCGCCGCCCATCACGGGCTCATCCCGGCGGACACCGGGGACGGGCGAGACGCCCGCGCTCCCAGGACTTTTCACAGACCCTCGATAGGGGTGTAGGGGCGTATCGCTATACGCTCCTACACCAATTGCCCTGGCGCCGCAGCGCCCGTCGTTTGCCATGCGACCGCGGTCGCTCAGGCCCATGAGGTAGCTATATGCAGACAACCGTACAGACAAGGCCGAGCCCGGCGCGCGTGTGGTTCATGGCGGCGCGACCGGCGACATTGCCCGCGGCCGTCGCCCCCGTGCTGGTGGGCACGGCCGTGGCGTGGCGCGCCGCCCATTTCCGGATGGCGCCGTTCCTGGCCGCGCTCGTCGCCGCCCTGCTGATCCAGGTCGGCGCCAACTTCGCCAACGACCTGTTCGACTTCAGGAAAGGCGCCGACACCGCCGCGCGGCTCGGTCCGACGCGCGTGACGCAGAGCGGCATGGTCTCGCCGCGCGGCGTCGCCTACGCCACCGCGCTCGCTTTCGGGCTGGCCACGCTCGTGGGGCTCTACCTCGTGTTCGTTGGGGGCTGGCCCATCCTGCTTGTCGGCTTGGCCTCGATCGCGGCCGCGGTCGCCTACACGGGCGGACCCTATCCGCTGGGCTACCACGGCCTCGGCGACATCTTCGTGTTCGTGTTCTTCGGCGTCGTCGCCGTCACCGGGACCTACTACGTGCAGGCCCTCTCGCTCAGCGCCCCCGCGCTCGTGGCCTCCATCCCCATGGGGCTGCTCATCACGGCCATCCTGGTCGTCAACAACGTGCGCGACATCGACACGGACCGTGTGGCCGGCAAGCATACCACGGCCGTACGCCTGGGGCGGCAGGGCACGCGTTACTATTACCTGGCGTTGATTGTGCTCTCGTACCTCGCGCCGCTGGTCCTGTGGCTGATAGGAGCGGCATCGTGGCTGTTCTGGCTGCCGTGGCTGACGGCGCCGTTGGCCTATCGCCTCGTCCGCGTCGTGTTCACACGCGTGGATGGCCCCGCGCTCAACAAGGCGCTCAAGGGCACGGGCATGATGCAGTTGCTCTTCGGCGTGCTGTTCGCTCTGGCCATACTGTTCCCATAAGTCACTCTGATGAATAACACAAATTATTTTTATGGCGGCGAGATGCCTGACTGGCTGGCCGCGCGCGCGGCGCTCACGCCCGATCGCCTTGCCCTCATGGTCGGTGACCAGCGCATCACCTTCGGCGAGTTGGACCGCCGCGCCACATCCGCCGCGCGGCGGCTGGCCGGACTGGGCGTGCGCGAGGGCGACCGCGTGGCCGTGTTCTTCCGAGGCGCGCTGCCCATGGCCGAACTCGTCCACGTCGTCGCGCGCATCGGCGCAACGCTCGTGCCCCTGAATGTGCGCCTCGCCCCCGCCGAACTCACCTGGCAGATCAAGGACGTCCGCGTGCGCCTCCTGCTCTACGATTCCCCTCACCCCCCAACCCCCTCTCCCTCAAGGGGAGAGGGGGAGCAACCTGTTGATACGGAGGACGCCTCCCCCCTCTCCCGCGCATGGGAGAGGGGGGCTGGGGGGGTGAGGGCCGTACACATTGACGACTTCTACCAGCAATGCGAAAGTGATTTCGCGCCGCGCGGGCGTATTGACCTCGCCGCCACGCACACTATCATCTATACATCGGGGACGACGGGCCGCCCCAAGGGCGCGATGCTCACCTACGGCAACCACTGGTGGAGCGCCATGGGCTCGGTCCTCAACCTCGGCCTGCGCGAGGACGATTGCTGGCTGGCCCCGCTGCCGCTCTTCCACGTCGGCGGCCTCTCCATCCTGATGCGTAGCGTCATCTACGGCATCCCCGCCATCGTGCACGAGCGCTTCGATCCCGCAGCGGTCAACCGCGCCATCGACGAGGACGGCGCGACCATCATCTCCGTGGTGGCCGTGCAACTGCGCCGTATGCTCGACGCGCGCGGCGACCGGCCCTATCCCTCCACATTGCGCCATGTCCTGTTAGGTGGCGGTCCCGCCTCGTTGCCCCTGTTGGAGGAGTGCGCGCGGCGCGGCGTCCCGGTCGTGCAGACATATGGACTCACCGAGACCGCCTCGCAGGCCGTGACCCTCGCCCCCTCCGACGCCTTGCGCAAGGTTGGCTCGGCCGGCAAACCGCTGCTGCCAATGGAAATACGCGTCGAACAGGACGGCCGAGCGGCGGCGCCCGGTGAACCTGGCGAGATCGTGGTGCGCGGGCCGACCGTGACGCCTGGCTACGCCGACCGCCCTGAGGAGACCGCCCGCGCGATCCGCGACGGCTGGCTGCACACCGGCGACCTGGGTCTCCTCGATGCCGAGGGCTACCTCTATGTGCTCGATCGGCGTAACGACCTGATCGTGTCGGGCGGCGAGAACGTCTACCCTGCCGAGGTCGAGGCCGCGCTGCTGGCGCACCCCGCTGTGGCCGAGGCCGGCGTCGTGGGCATGGATGACCCGGCGTGGGGACAGGTCCCGGTCGCCTACGTCGTGCCGCGCCCCGACCTGCCCCTGACGCCCGACACGCTGATCGCCTTCTGCCGTGAGCGCCTGGCGCGCTACAAAGTCCCCGCGCGCGTCGCGCTCGTCGACGCGCTGCCCCGCAACGCGTCTGGCAAGCTGCTGCGCCGCGAGCTACGCGAGCGCTAGGTCAACCCGCGCGAAATGCTCCACCGTGGGGAAGGGCTCGTAGAAGTGGTGCAATAGCCGTTTCCACTCCTGGTACTCCGGCGATCTCCTAAAGCCGATGGTGTGGTCCTCCAGGTCGCGCCATGTGACGAGCAGCAGGTATTTGCGCTCATCTTCGAGGCAGTGGTGCAACTCGTGCGTGATATAGCCGTCCATTGACGCGATGATGCGTGAGGCGTCGCGGAAAGCGGCCTCGAACTCGTCTTGCGCGTGCTCTTTTACGTTCAGTATTGCTGCTTCAAGGATCATCGGTTCCTCCTCATGTCCTATAATGGAGATTATGATCAGCATACGAACGGAGCAGACTCTATGGCAACAGTATCATTTGATGATCGCGAGGCCGAGATGGGCAGGGTAGATGTGCCTTTGACCGTCACCAATAGTGGCGATCAGGTGCGCGCCGAGGCCGGCGACATCGACGCCACCGCTGTGCGCTCCGTGACGCTGGATGGCGTGCTGGTCGATACCGGCGCCACGTTCCTGAGTTTGCCCGCCGATGTGATTGCGCGCCTCGGCTTGCGCCTGGGTAGGGAGGTAACGATCAGGACCGCCGCCGGACCGCGCCAGTCGCGCCTATTCAGGGACGCGTGGCTGTCGCTGCTGGGGCGGGAAGGTACCTTTGACTGCCTGGAGTTGCCCGGCGGCACGCAGCCGCTGCTGGGCGTTATTCCCATGGAGGCGCTGGGCCTCGAGCCGGACCTGGTACACCAACGGCTCCCCCTTCTGCCCGACCAGTCGCCTGATTCGTACGTCACCGCCCTGTAGCAGCCGTCGCCGTGACGCCGGTGAGCGGTAGGACCTTCCTCGAACAGGGCGTGCGGGGTGTCATCGCACTATCTCGACGAAGGCTCGCCTGGGATCGCTGGCACGAGACCTCGTGCCTGTGTGGCCTCGACGCGCCGCGCGTACAGGTAGGCGGCGCAGCCGGCCACGACGACGGCCATGACGGCGACGAGGATGCGGTAGTCGACGAGGGTGGATAGGCCCGCGCCCAAAGCAATCGAGAGTGTCTGCGGCGTGCCGACCAGCGTGTCGGCCGCCGAGTAGACGCGTCCCTGTAGATGCGCCGGGGTGCGCCGCTGCAGCGCCGTCCCGAAGCCCACGACAATCCAGGGTAGCCCCGCCCCCGCGACGAGGATGCCGGCCAGCACCACGGCCAGATTCTGGGCGATGAGCAAGCCGTCGCCCAGCGCGAACAAGGCGAGGCCGAGCGCGATGGTGCGCGCGTCGCCGATCTTGCGCATCATACGCGCCGCGGTCAGGCCTCCCGCGATCGCCCCCACACCCTGGACCGAACTCAGCACGCCGATGAACGAGGGCGGCCGGTGCAGCCCCTGACCGGCGACGGCGAAGATGATCGTCTCGGAGAAGCCGACGACGAGCAGGGCCACGGCGACGGTCAGGACAACTTGCCGCAGCACCGCGGTGTGCGCGATGTGCCGGGCGCCCGCCGCCAGTTCCGTGAAAAAGGTTTGCTCCCCCTCGCCGTCACCCTCATGCCTGCGGGGCAACGCCTTTTCGGGCACGTGCAGGGCCGCCAGGCAGAGCGCGGAGGCGCCGAAGGTGGCCGCGTCGATCACGGCCACGGCCCCACCGCCAAACGCCGCGTAGATGCCGGCGCCGGTCAGCGGGCCGACGATGCGCAGCGCCTCGCGTACGGTCTGCAGCGCCGCGTTGCCCTCGCCTAGCAATTCGTCGGGCAGCATCACCGTTAGCAGGGCCGACTGCGCCGAGTTGAAGACGATCGCGGCCGCGCCGTAGAGCGCCGTGACCCCGTAGATCAGCCACAGCTGCTCGCGGCCGTGCACCAAGAGCAGGAGCAGCACGGCGGCGCCGATCACGAGATCGGTCGCGATCATGAGCGGGCGGCGCCGCACGCGGTCCACCAGCAGGCCGGCGGCGGGCGCGGCGAGCGCCGGGAGCGCCAGCACGAAGAAGATCAGTCCCGCCGCGGCGTTGCTGCCGGTCAGGCTCTTGACCCAGATGCCGAGCGCCAGGTAAAGCGCGGTGTCGCCGAACAGCGATAGCGTCTGCCCGATAAGGAACAGCCGTACGTCGCGCAGCGCGAATAAGCGGAGCACAATAACCTCCTAACCACGATCTATAAACGCGGATGGTCGCATTCCCAGCGCAACCGATCGTTTTCGATGGCGCGGCGCTGGCGCTCCCGATTGTAGGCGTGCTCGACCAGCGCCGAGTGGGCGGCCAGTTGGCGTTCCGCGCGCTCTCGCGCTTCCGTGATACTTGTTCCCGCCCGTGGCGGGGTGAAGGTAACTTGTAGTTGTACGCGCATAGGTCCAAGGGCAACATTCATCAACTCGTTCCTTTCGTCGCTATCAGCGAGATGTCTGTGATAGAAGGTCGTCCGCTTCCGCCGCGCTGAGTTCGCCGCGCGCGACGGCTTCGAGGACGGCGAGCGCCGGATCGGTATCGCCAGCCTCTTTGGCGTCGGTGGGCGCCGTCGATGGGGCGCCGGCGGAGGCGGCGGTCGTGCCGGCCGGCGGGGCGGGTGGCGTTGGACGCTCCGGCGCGGTTGGGGGCGTAGGTGGGCTCGGGTGAGCCGGCGTGGTCGCCGAGCGTACGCGAAGGTCGCCGCTGACTTGCAGCGAGAGCCGCGCCGCCCCGGCGCCCCAGGTTGCCCGTATGGTGTTGGAACCGTCGGACGCGTGGTAACCATGTTCCAGACCGGAAACGTCGCCGTATACCGTCGCCTGAAGCGCGAGGTTGGCGCCCTCCGCTACCGTGACCGTGGCGTCCCCTTTGGTAGCAAGCTGGTACTCATGGCCGGGCGTATAGCGCAGGTCGAGGGTAAGGTCGCCACCGATGGACGTGGGTCCGAAGCCATCGACCGTCCCGCGCAATGTCGCGTCTCCGTCGACGCGTTCGAGCCGCAGCCGTCCCCGTAACCCGTCCAACTGGGCGTCACCGTGGATATGGCCCAGCGCGAACTCCATGTCTTTGTTTTCGCGCCCTATCCCATCTAGCGCCCCTTCCAGGCGCAGGTCGCCGCCCACGTCGTCCAGCGCCAGCGCGCCGATGTCCGCGACCCGGACGTCACCGCCGACCCTGTTGAACACGCACGCGCCATCGACCTCATGGGCGTCGAGGTCGCCGCCCACGCTCTCGATCTGTAAGGCCGCCACGCGCTCCACGCGGGCATCACCTCCGATGCGCTGGACGACGAGCGTCGTGTCGCGGGGGACGCTGCAGCGCGCGTCGTCGCACCGTTCAATCACCAATTGGTCCCCGCCCTGTACCGTCCGCGTCGCATCGTCGGTTACAACTGTTACCTGCCGTTCTTCCATGGTCTGCCCCGTGACTTTGAGATCCCCATTACAGGCCTGGATGACGATCGTCGGGGCCGCGTCGAACGTAAATGTTTGGGTATCGTGTGCCATTGACGTTATCTCCTAACTATTCGGATGGTGTTGTAGAGGCGTATATATCCGGCATATCCGGGGCGCCGGACACATGGCGTAGGTTCAGGAAGGCGTAGAGGCCGCCGGCGATACCGAGCAGCCCGGCCGCCGAGAAGATGGTGTCGATTGGGCCGACGTTGACGCCGAGCAGGCGTGCGTGGAACCCGTGCCAGATCGTGCTGTCCAGTACACCCGACACGACGATGGAGAGGAGCGAGGCCACGCTTATCGCTGTCATCAGCACCGCGCTGACACGGCCCACGAACGCGCGCGGTGTGACCTGCAACAGGAGCGGGTTGATGACGACGTTGAGCGTGCCGTTGGGAACGCCGACCAGGAACAGCACGAGCAGCGCGGGTCCGAAGCCAGTGAGCCGCGCGTACACTAGCTCAAGCAGGCCCAGGGCGACGAGGGAGAGCCACAGCACGCGGGTCAGCCCAAGCCGTCCCGCGTAGAGGCCGCCCACGATCGCCCCTGCCAGCAGCCCGGCGCCCACTGATCCCTCTAAGACTCCGTAGAGGCTCGCGGCCACATGCAGCGTCCCTGTCGCGAAGAAGATGTCGAGCGCGTTGATGGAGCCGAACCCCAGCAGAGTCAGGATGGCCGCGACGAAAACGGTGCGCAGGACGCGGTTGCCGGCAATAATACGCAGCCCTGCGGCGAACTCGCGCCCCGCGTGATTTCGCTCGTTCGATACGTCCTCCGCGGCGATATGGGGCGCGCGCAGGCGCAGCACCAGCAGGAAGGAGATGACGAACGAGAGGGCGTCGGCGAGGATCGCCCACTGGGCGCCGAGCGCGACGTAGAGCGGCGCGGCCACGGCGGGGCCGATGACGAAGGCGAGGCTCATGGTGACCTGCTCCAGGCCGCTGGCGCGCGGGCGGTCGGGCTCCGCGACGACATCGCCGATGAGGGCCAGGCGCGCGGGGTCGAAGAACTGCGCGCACAGCGTGGTGAGGACGACCACGCCGTAGACCGCGCCGAGCCGCCAGGCCAGGGGGAGCGCGACGAGGACGGCGACGGGGGCCAGGAGCGCGATCAGCAGCGCCCGCAGGGCATCGGCCCACAGCAGCGTGCGGCGCTTGTCCCAGCGGTCGACGAAGACGCCGGCGAGGGGGCCAATGAGGATTGTCGGCACGAAGCGGGCGATGAGGACGCCACTGACGGCCGCGGGCGCCCAGGGCTGATTGTGGCCGAGGCCGAGCGCGATCCACAGCATGAGCGTCGTGTTGAAGACCCAGTCGCCGAGGTTGGAGACGGACTGTCCGGCCCAGAGCAGGGCGAAGGCGCGGTTGATGAACGGGCCGGATACGCGTGCAGTCGGCGCGGGCGCCACCGTGGTCATAGTCATAGGCGCTCCATCCTGTAAGGTTGTCCGCGGCGCGGAGGACGGTGGCGCGAGAGTTTTGCTGTCCATACTCGTGTTCTCCTCGGCGATACGCGCGCACAAGCTCCCTCTATGCAGGGATAGTTGGAGGCGCGCTGGCGCCGCCGCGCGCTATGTTCGCGCGGCAAGGCGTGGGAGGCGTGAGAGATACAGGCAGCCCATCGGTAGTGGTACAATGCATGGTGAGGCTGCCGGTACCCCATGTAACGTTTGGCAGACGTCCGGGTCGCGGGTGGTCTAGCGGTGAGATGGCGCGCGCGGCGCGTGCAACGCTTGTGGGAGTAGGGTCCCATGGGCGTTGCCGTCGGGCGCGCCGTTTCTTCGAGGAGGCGCATGTATCATGTCGCTTCTCCTTAGACGCGCTGCGATAGCCGGTCTTCGGCCTCGGCCGGGGTGATCTCACCGCGCGCCAGCGCCTCCAGGACCTGCAAGGTCGCGCCTTGCTCCGGTTGGCGTGGCTGGACGGGCGGCGCCGGGGGCCGCTCGACGATAGGTGGCCGTGGCGGCGCGCCGGAGCGGCTGCGCAGGGTGAGGCTGCCCTTGCTGGAGCGCAGCGAGATGTCGATCGCGGGGTCGGCGGCGCCGATGCTGCCGACCATACGCACGCCCCCGAAGCCCATGGGGCCGGAGCGGCCCACGCGCACGAGCGGGAAGTCGGAGTGGACCGCGCCGAAGGCGGTCTGCGCGTCCACGCGCGCCGCGATGGCCGCCGGCAGTTCCAGCACGATGGCCCCCATAGACGTCTCCAGTTCGTGCCGGCCCGCGGCCAACGCCGCCGAGCAGCGCACCTCGCCCATATGGCTCTTGAGGCGCAGGTCGCGCACCGCCCCGTCGACGACGCGTATGGCGCCCATCTTCGTCGTGGCTCGTGTAGCCAGGTCGCGCGGTGACTCGACGACGATGGCCCCGTACGCCGTGTGGAGTTCGCTCTTGCCGCCGACGCGGGCCAGCGCCACGTCGCCGTTGCCGTTGTGCGCCTCAACCGATCCGTTGCTGTCGCGTACCTCGATGCGGCCGTTCGCGGTGCGCAGCGTCGCTTGCCCGCCCAGCCCCGCGACGCGCACGCGGCCGTTCCTGCTGGTCGCCGCGAGTTCGCCGTCGAAGCCGTCGACATCGATGTCGCCGTTGCCGCTTGTGAGCGTGGCCGCGCCGCCCGCGTTGCGCAGCGCCACGGCACCGTTCCCGCTGTCCAGGTGTATGCGGCCGTGCGCGCCCTCCACCTCGACGCGTCCGGAGCCGGCGCGCAGGTCGATATGCTCGAGTTCGAGCGGCGCGGTCAGCCGTACGTCGCGGCGGCCGCCCAGGCGCTGCCGCACCCGCAGCGTATCTCCGTCGCGCTCCACCTCCAGCGCGTCGCCTTTCCGCGCGTCGTCGTAGTCGAGGGACCACGCGCTCCCCTGCGCGATCCGCAGGGTGATGTTCCCTTTGCCCAGCGTTACGCACAGTTCGCGCACACCCGCCGCGACCTCGTCGAACCGTTCCATTACTCACCCCCCATCTGTCGAATGCGCTCCAGCCCCTCTTGGGGCGTCAACTCGCCGCGCGCCACGGCGTCAAGGATAGCGCGGCGCGGGGACTCCGTCTGCTCGACCGGCCTATCCTCGAACGACGGCCATGACGCGGCGACGCGCGCCTCGTCGAGCGCGCCGCGTACCTCGCTCAGCGCGCCGCGTACCGCCGCGCCTATCTCGGCGCTCAACGACGCGCCCAACGCCGAGGCGCCGGCGGCCGCCTCCGCGCGCATGCGGGCGGATCGGGTGGACGCGCCTAGCGGCGCGCCACTGAAGGGACCCTCCGGCGCCCCCTCCTCGGTCCGCGGCTCCTCCAGGCGCGCGATCACCTCGTCGAGCTTGGCGCGCACCGTGGGATAGGACACGCCGAGCCGCTTCTCGACGTCACTCAGGTTGCCGCGGCTAGTCACGAAGATGCGCAGGAAGGTGCTCTGCTCTTCGTTGAGGCTATTAAAATCGCCGGCGCTGAAACGCGCCTGCACGCGCGCGTCGCAGTTGAGGCAGTGCACCTCCGTAATCTCTAATGTGCCGCCACAACTCGGGCAGCTTTCCAAAACTTTTCGTGCCATCGTCTGTTCTCCTCTCCTTGTATAGAACTACTCTACCACGAGGTGTATCACAATGTCAAGCGATAACATCCTAATTTTTATTAATAGATAAGAATCAGGATGTAGCCCTGAAGGCAAGGCGCACGATAGGCGCCCATAGTGAGCGCCGGGTACACTGGAGAGAGGGCCTCAGGGTGGGGCGCAATAACAGGTAACAGGCGAAAAATAGGATTGTGGTATGACGGTTGGATATGGGCAGGGCCTCGCGGCGCTGGAGCGAGAGGTTGAGTTGGACGCACTGCCGGTGACGGGTGATTTCCCGGCCTGGCTGGACGGCACGCTCGTGCGCAATGGACCAGCCCGCTTCGAGTTGGGACGCCAGACGCTGCGCCACTGGTTCGATGGGCTCGCTATGCTGCACCGCTTCTCGTTCCACGCGGGCACGGTCTCGTACGCCAACCGCTACCTGCGCAGCCCCGACTACACCTACGCCACGGAGCACGGCAAGCTCGGCTATTCACAATTCGCCACCGATCCCTGCCGTTCGCTCTTCAAGCGCGTCACCAGTATGTTCTCGCCCCAATTCGGCCACAACGCCAGCGTCAACGTCAGCATGATCGCCGACCGTTTCGTGGCCTGGACCGAGACGCCGCTGCCGGTCGAGTTCGACCCGCGCACGCTGCGCACGCTCGGCGTCTTCGACTTCGACGACGATTGGGACGCCCTCACCACCACGCCGCATCCGCACACCGACCCTGCCAACGGCGGCGCGCTCAACAACACCGTCAAGTTTGGCCCGACCAGCGCCTACAAGGTCTACCGCATCCCCGCCGGCGCGCGTCGCCGCGTCCCGCTCGCCACGCTGCCCGTCAAAGAGCCGGCCTACATGCACAGTTTCAGCCAGACCGCCCGCTACGTGGTCCTGGCCGAGTACCCCTTCGTGGTCAACCCGCTTGACCTCGTGTTCAATGGCGTCGTCAAAGGCATGTCCTTCGCCGAGAACCTGCGCTGGAAGCCGGAGCAGCCCACGACGTTCATCGTGATCGACAAGGGCGACGGCGCGGTTGTGGGGCGCTACCCGTGCGACCCGTTCTTTTCGTTCCACCACGTCAACGCCTTTGAGCGCGACGACGAGCTCGTGCTCGACCTGCTGGCCTACCAGGACGCCTCGGTCGTGCAAAAGCTCTACCTCGACGTGTTGCGCCACCCCGAGGGCGACCATTGTCCCGCCCCGCCGACCGAGTTGCGGCGTTACCGCCTCCCTCTACATGCTGGCCGATCAGCGTCGTACGAGGTGGTGAGCCGCGAGAATATGGAACTGCCGCGCATCAACGACGCGCGCTGCAACGCGGCGGAGTACCGCTATATGTATGCCAGCGGCACGCGCGAGGGGCAGCCCTACGCGTTCCAGAACCAGTTAGTCAAAGTCGACATAGCCTGCGGCGACGCTCACATCTGGTACGCCGAAGACTGCTACCCCGGCGAACCCGTCTTCGTGCCCGCCCCCGACGCGCGCGCCGAGGACGACGGCGTCGTGCTCTCCGTCGTCCTCGACGCCCCCAAAGGCGCCTCGTTCCTGCTCGTGCTCGACGCCCACACCTTCGAGGAGGTCGCGCGCGCCGAAGTCCCGCACCACATCCCCTTCGGCTTCCACGGGCAGTACTTCCCAGGTCTATAAGGGTTTTCCGCTGGGCGTTCTCACAGGCTGTAGGCGACGCGCGCCCAAGCCGGAGGATACACACCCTTCACGACCGCGACGTGGCGCGCTGCCAAAGGGCCTTCCGCTCCGCCATCGTTGAAGCCAAAACCTTCCGCGGTCGCCTCCCCGATCGGGGTCACGCCGATGATGACGCCGTATTCACTCGACGGGGGGAACACAAAATGGTCCGGCCAGTTGTCGTGGCGCGGATCGAAGAAGCGGACGAGACGTCCGCCGTAGCGTCCCATCGTTTCGACTCCCTTCCTCTCGTTGCAGAAGGAACAAGACCAGGCGTAGTTGGCGATGTGGTCGGCGGTCGCCCGGCGGGACCGATCGCGTAGCCGGAGCGGGCCGCGTAGGGTCCCGCTCTGATAAGCAGACCAATTAGCGCGGGCGACGATATGCTCGATGTGGAAATTGCCGGCTGTAGGCATGAGGCAGTACTCGCAGGCATCGAGGGCGCGCAGCCGGACGACATCGCGCACATCTTGATTCTGGGGGTCGTGTACGTCGCGTCTCTCAAGAACGGCGATACGTCCCCAGAGGCCGTGCGGAAAGGGGGCTGGCATTAGTGGCTTGTCGCCGCTCTCATTGCTCGTCGCCGCTCCTTGGCCGCGCGCACTTCCTCCGCCATGCGCGCGGGATCGGCCTTGAGGGCCGCCCAGAGGGCGGACGACCGCTCTACGTCCGCCATGATCTCCGCCCGCACGCGGTCGGCGGGTATGCCTTGTGCCTGGGCAATCTCCTGGATACCGCGCTCGATTACCGCCCGGTTGGACGCGTCTAGCAAGGCGCGCAACTCGGCGCTTTCCTCGTCGTCGAGGTCTCGCTCATCGCGGAGTGCGCGGAGGTCGTCCAGGCGACGACTCCGCTCAGGGCCAAGCGGGTCCCACTCGCCCGCGTCTGTCCCGTTGCCTTCGCCATTTGCCTCAACAGCGTCGGGAACAACCCGCACGTCGAAGATGTCATCGAGGGGCACACCCAGAGTCGCCGCGGTTGCCCCCGCAATCTCGATGTCCGGGCGCATCACGCGCTTGTCGCCCACCAAGCTGGTGAGGGCGCGCGCGTTCACCTCCAAGCCGGTGTCCGCGACGATCCGGCGCCGGAGATCTTCCACGTCTAGCCCCCGCGCTCGGAGTAGGTCACCCAGTCGCGAATAGACCGCTACGCTCATCAGCCCCCATGCTCCCAAACGCCTCGATTTTCCACCATGTTCCGTTAGTGTTAGTCTACGCGCGCGCCGCGTACCCTGTCAATTGGAACGTTAGCCTGTGAAAAGCGGCTCGATAATAGCTCGATAATAGGTTGACCCCAGAAATGGCACTTCTATATTAAAGAGGGTCACTGAATAGGATCAGCCGTGAGCGGAGGCATGCCCGTGGACCAGCAGTCATTAGTTGATCAGGCGCGGGCGGGCGACCTCTCCGCCTTTGCCCACTTGACCGAACGGTACCACGCCATGGTCCTAGCGTACGCCTACGCCCTGCTGGGGGATTACCATGCCGCGCAGGATATTGCACAGGAGACCTTCCTGATCACCTATTTTAATCTCTCCAAGCTGCGGGATGGGCGCGCCTTTCCAGGCTGGCTCCGCGGAATCACGCGCCATCAATGCAGTCGCCTCCGTCGCCAACGCCGGGTCGATCTCGTCCCGCTGGAGGCCGCGCTCGAAGTCATGGCCCCATCGGTGCCAGAGCGCGTCGTGGAGGAGAGTGAGGGCCTGTCATCTATCCTGCGGAGTATCGCCGCCCTGTCCCATCAACAGCGCGAAGTGGCGGCGCTGTATTTCATCAAAGACTACTCGCGCCAGGAGATCGCCGCGTTCCTGGGACTCCCCGTGACGACGGTCACCAACCGGCTCTACGCGGCTCGCGTCCAGCTCAAAGACGCGCTCCGGGTCCCTGCCAGCGGCCAGATCGTGGCCGTCCGCGGCCCGGTCGTCGATGTGGCGTTTGCTCCGGATGACACGCCGCGCCGCCTGACGCATCTCGCTGTCGGCGCCGAGGGCGATCGTAGCGCGTCGTCGCTCATGGTCGCCGACGACGCGGAGGGCGGCGTCGTGCGCTGTGTGGCGCTCTCCGCTCCGATTCCACTGCTCCCCGGTATGATGGTGAGGGAAACGGGGCGTCCAATCTCGATGCCGGTCCCCCCGGCCATCCTGGGTGATGCCCTCACGCTCCTGCGAGGCGGGCCCCTGATAGCTCCTCCACAGGTGCAGGAAACGGGCATCAAGGTCATCGATTTGCTCTGCCCCTGCGCCGTCGGGGGGATGATCGGCTTGGTCGGCGACTACGGCGCGGGCAAGAGCGTCGTCATGGCGGAACTGCTGCACACCATCGCCCTGACGTCCGGCGCCCTCTCCATCGTCGCCTTCCTCTCGCAGGGGCGCGAAGTCGCGTACTGGCACGACCTCGCCGATCCGATCCCGCGCACCGCGACACTCCGGCCCATCTATATCGCCGTGGCTGACCCGTGCGATACGGACTCGCCGCCCGGCGTGGCCGCTGCGACGGCCCTCGACGCGCTGGTCTATCTGTCTCGTCCCTTGATCCCGCAGGGCCTCTACCCAGCCGTGGACCCGCTCCGCTCCACCTCACGCTTGCTCGACCCAGCCATCGTCGGCCGCGCGCACTATGAGGTGGCTCACGCCGTGCGCGACACCCTCCGTCGCGATGGCGCGGCCGCAGCGGACGGTTCCCTCCGTACCCTGGTGCCGGTCGAGGCCACACGCGTGGCGCGCGCCCGCAAGCTCCGCCTCTTCCTGACCCAACCCTTTTTTATCGCCGCGCCCTACACTCACAAGCCCGGCCAGTTTGTGCCCCGTCAGGAGACCGTGCGGGTGTGTCGCGGCATTCTGGACGGGGTCTACGATCACCTACCGGAGGATGCCTTCTACCTCGTCGGTGGTCTGGACGCGGCGCGCGCCGGGGGCGACAGCGTGTGAGAGCGCCGCTGCCGCGCAATCGCGACTATGTGATCCTTCTGGCCGGCCAAAGCGTCTCACAGTTCGGGGGGAGTGTGTCAAACGTCGCCTTCCCGCTTCTCGTCTTGGCGCTGACCCACTCGGCTCTCCAGGCCGGACTCGTCGGCGCCGCCGACGCGCTCCCGCTCGTCCTGCTGAGTCTCTACGCCGGCGCGCTGCTGGATCGCTGGGATCGCAAGCGCGTCATGATACTTTGTGATGCGATGCGCGCGCTCGTCCTGGGCAGCATCCCCCTCGCCGCGCTCCTGGGGTGCCTGACGATGGCGCAGGTGTACGTCGCGGCGCTCGCCGAGGCCTCATGCTCCGTCTTCTTTGCCACGGCCGCGGCGGCCGCTATCCCGCGCATCGTGTCAAAGGAACGCCTCACCTCGGCGACCGCCCAGTTTCAGGCTTTTAGTCGAGTAGCGACAGTCACGGCCCCAGCGGTGGGCGCTTTCCTGTTCCAGACGGTCGGCCAGACGATCCCGTTTCTAGTCGACGCCTTGTCCTATATCGAGTCCGTCGCGTCGCTGCTCTTGATACGTACCGACTTTCAGAGAAAGGACGCGCGTCCACGGCGGAATATCCACGCGGAGATCAGAGAGGGCGTGTCGTGGCTCGTCGGCGACAGACTCTTGCTGCTCATGGCGACGTTGACGGGAGGATTTATGCTCGTGGCCGGCGGGATGCCACTCATCATCATCCTGCTGGCTAGGGAGCAGCATGCGCCGACATTTTTCATCGGCCTGGTGTTCTCCATACAAACGCTCGGCGCGATAGCGGGCGCCGTGATCGCCCCGCGTGTCCGGAAGCGGTTCGGCTTTGCGCGGATCGTGCGCACGATCCAATGGGTGACCGTCCCGCTGTTCTTCCTGTTTGCCCTGACATCGAACCCGCTTGAAGTGGCGCTTGTGGCGGCCGGCATCGCCTTTACGGGACCGATCTACAATGTGGTGACGCAAAGCTACCGATTGGCCGCTATTCCTGACGAACTCCAGGGACGGGTGAATAGCGCCTATCGTCTTATCGCGCTGGGTTCGGCGCCCATTGGTGTTGCTCTGGCCGGTGTGTTGCTGCAAGCGGTTGGGCCAAGGACAACCGCGGTGATTGACACAGGCGCGCTTCTCGCCATGACCATAGTAGTAACAGTGAGTCGCGCCATCGGGGATGCGCCGCCAGTTCCAAAAGGCGGCACACGGACAGAGTAGAGCAGGGAATCCTACAATGCGTGGTTGCCGCGCATCTATAACGAGACCGTCGAATGATGTCGCGCACATCCTGATTCCGGGAGTCGTGTACGTCGCGTCTGCCAAGAACGGCGATACGTCCCCCGGAGGCTGTGCGGTGAGCTACACTATAGGTGCATATTGCTCGTGCCCCCTAACCGGAAATGGATGTTTTAATGATCAACGCTAGCACGCCTATCGCCGGCGCCGCCGCGCCGGACGCCACCGCCCCGCGCCAGGGCCGCCTGACCGCCCTCATCGTCGGCGACGTGATTTCCTTCCTGGTCTTCACGGCGGTCGGTCTCTCCAACCACAAGGAGACGGTCAGCCCGCAGAGCGTCGTCGCTATCGCCGCGCCGTTCATCATCGCCTGGTTCCTCGTCGCGCCATTCTTGGGCGCGTTCGGACGGCGGGGCAGCGCGGCTACCACACGCCCGATTCCGCTGCTGCCGCGCACGGAACTCTCCTGGGTCGTGGCGTGGCCGATCGCGCTGCTCCTGCGCGCCGTCGTCTTCCACGGCGACATCACGGCGGCCTTCGCCATCGTCGCGTTCATCTTCAACACGATTTTCCTGCTCGGCTGGCGCGGCGTGGCCTCGGCTGTGTTCTTCCGGCGCTCGTAACGCCTGCGACTGCGGTCGCATGGCAGACCATGGACACTGCGGTGTCAGGTCCACCCGACCGCAGTCGGCGTTGTTTGCCATGCGACCGCAGTCGCAGGTCCGGCCCCGGACTAGTAGTCTGTCAAGCGAACTCTGAACAGTAGAGATTTCATAAAAAGCTACCACATCAGGCGACCTGTGTGTCGCACTGGTCGAGGTCGGCCGGTGCGGTGGCCTGGTCGTGGGCCAGCAGCGTGGTGACGGGGTAGAGATGCTTGAGCTTGATGCGCGCGTCGGCGGTGGTGAAGCGCCAGTCCATGGCAGCGGCGGCACTATTGCGGGGCGCTTCCCACGCCACGACCTCGCGCGCCAGTGTGGCGTGGTCGGGCATGCGCCGGTCCAGGCACTGCCGACCGAGCACGCTCAACTCGATCTCGGCCATGTTGAGCCAACTGCCATGCTTAGGGGTGTGGTGCAACTCCAGCCGATCCAGGATGCGCCGCGCCTCTTCCGGCGGGAACGCCTCGTACAGGGAGCCAGGATCGTGCGTGTTGAGGTTGTCAGACACCAGACGAATCTTGGTGGCCTCGGGGAAGTGGACGTCGACCAGGTCGCGCACGGCGTAGGCCCAGTCCAGGCGCGTGCGGCGCTCCGTCACGGTGACGTGGCGCCAGCCGCACAAGGGGGCGAAGAACATGAACAGGTTGGCCACGCCGTTGCGGACATATTCATAGTCCTCGTGGGCGCTGTCGTCCGGCCGCGCGGGCAAGGGTGTGCGCGTTTCGCCGACCAACTGCTTGCTGGCTTCGTCCATGCAGACCAGCGGGCAGTCCGGGTCCTCGGGCAGCATATACACGTCCAAGACCTCCTCCATCTGGGCCACGAAGGCCCCGCTCGCCTGCGGTGGAATGCACCAGCAGTCCTTCAACCAGGGCTGCAATTCGTTTTTTTTAATGTCTGGCGCACCGTTTCATGAGAGACCGCCTCGACGTGCCCGAGCGCGACAAACCGATCCGCGAGCAGGCGCAGGCTCCAGCGCGCGTACCCCTCGGGGGCCGCGCTGCAGGTGAGCGCGATCAGGTGCGCCTCGGCCGCCCCATCGAGCTTGTACGTCGGAATGCGCTGGGCCGGGCGCGGGTTGAGTGCCAGATCAAGCCCGTCCTTGACGAACAGCAGTCGGATGCGGCGCACGGTGTTCGCGCTTACATCCAGCGCCCCGGCGATCCGCTCATCGTGCCAGCCAGGGCCGCCCTCCGCCACATCCGCCTTGAGCAAGATGCGCGCGTGCGTGACCTTGCGCGCCGCCGCGGTCCCGCTCCGGGTCAGGTCGTCCAGCATCACCCGCTCCTCAGGCGTCAAGGTCACGATATACTTCTTATTCATCAGCCATCCTCCCTGCCCGTTCCTACCACTACCACGAGGATGCCCGATTGCACCATCTACCGTCAAGACATCGCTTGACGGACTACTAGTCACTCGTCTAGGTCGCGCTCCTCCCCATTCCGCCGATGTGGGCTCTACCGGCCGTGCGGCATGCTGTAGGCAGACGGGATACACACTCCCGGAAAACATGCCCACTTATGGAGGAATGGTACACATGGCATCATCGACAACCGAGACCACGAGCCTGTTGCTCGGTCTTTCCAATGACCTGGCCGGCGCGGTCCAGAAGGCCGGCGGCGCCGTCGTCGCGGTCAACGCGCGCCAGCGCGTCCCCTCGAGCGGCATCCACTGGAGTCCCGGCGTGATCGTCACGTCCGACCACACGGTCGAGCGCGACGAGGAGATTACGGTTACGCTGGCCGACGGGCGTACCGTCCCCGCCACGCTGGCGGGGCGCGACCCCAGCACGGATATCGCCATACTAAAAGTACAGGGCGTCGAGGCGTCCACCGCCGACATCGGCGATTCTAATGCCCTTGCCGTCGGCCAGATGGTCCTGGCCGTCGGTCGCCCCGGCGAGCACGGTCTCTCCGCCTCGTATGGCGTCATCAGCGCCCTCAGCGGGAATTGGAGCACCTACCGTGGCGGCCAGATCGACCAGTTTGTGCGCCCCGACCTCACCTTCTACCCCGGCTTCTCAGGTGGTCCCCTGGTCAATGCCCGTGGGCAGATCGTCGGCATGAACACCTCGGGCCTCACGCGCGGCTTGGGCGTGACGATCCCGGCCTCGACGGTCAACCGCGTGGCCGACCAACTGCTCAGCAAAGGCCGCATCGCGCGTGGCTACCTCGGGCTTGGCTTCCAGCCGGTGCACCTGCCCGACAGCCTCAAGAACACGTTGAGCCTGGCTAGTAACGGTGGCCTCATCGTCGTCACCGTCGAGCAGGGCGGCCCGGCCGAGCAGGCCGGGATGTTCATCGGCGACGTGCTGGTGGCGCTCGACAATACCCCTATTACCGATATCGAGGCCGTTCAGTCCATGCTCGGCTCCGATCGCGTCGGCAAGGCCATCAACGCGCGCGTCGTGCGCGGCGGCGTCCTGGCCGACGTGGCAATCACTGTAGCCGAGCGCCCGCAGAGGGGAGAGTAACAAATTATGGCTATCGCCGATAGGCCGCATATCACACAGGAAGGCTTGGATGTCGCCGCCGAGCTGCAGGCTCTGGCCACGCGTCTGTGCCGCTCTACGGTGCAGGTGCGTGGGCAGGGTCCAGGCGGCGGCTCGGGGGTCATCTGGAGCCCTGATGGACTGATCATCACCAACGCGCATGTCGCGCGCGGCGACCGCGCCACCGTCGAACTCTTTGACGGGCGCACCCTTGACGCTACGGTTACGGCCAAGGACAAGGGGCGTGACCTCGCCGCGCTCACGGTCGAGGCCGCGGACTTGCCCGCCGCCGCCATCGGCGACTCGGACGCGCTGCGTGTCGGCGAGCTTGTCCTCGCTGTCGGCAACCCGCTCGGTATCGTCGGCGCCCTGACGACGGGCATCGTGCATACGGTCGCCCCCGCCGAAGGTCCCCGCGATCAAAGTTGGGTGCAGGCCGATGTGCGTCTGGCGCCTGGCAACTCGGGTGGTCCGCTGACCAACGCACGCGGCGAAGTGGTTGGCATCAACAGCATGATCAACGGCGGCCTCGCCCTCGCCGTGCCCAGCAACGCCGTACAACGATTCTTGCAGGGTCGAAACGGGGAGCGGCGTCCCTACTTGGGCGTCACCACGCGGCCCGTGTTGGCGCCGCTCGGTGGTCGTCGCGCGTTCGGCCTGCTAGTGCTGGAGACGGACGCGGGCGGTCCCGCCGAGGCGGCCGGGCTCATCATCGGCGATATCATCGCTGGCGCCGGTGAGCGGGTTTTCCGCGAGCCCGATGATCTCGCCGCCGCCCTCTATGGGGCTGGGGTGGGCGCGACGTTGAGCTTTACGATCGTACGTGGCGGGCGGCGCATCATCCGCGACGTGTCGTTGCGGCCGGCGGCGCCGGAGTCCCTGGCGGCATGACGTCCGTTGAGGACGGCGCGCCGCCGGAGTCCGCCCCACCGCCTGCGGCGACGGTCCGTGTCCTGGTGGCCGCCTCATCGGCGGTCGTCCGCGCGGGGTTAGAGGCGCTCATCGCCTCTAACCCCGCGCTTGAGGTCGTGGGCCGCGCGGCCGGCGCGGCCGCGCTGGAGCGCAACGCGCGTATCCTGCGGCCCGATGTGGTGCTGTTCGAGGTCGAGCCGCACGACGACGATCCCATGTCCAGCCTGGAGCCGCTCCTGGCCGGACGCGCCGGCGCGCCGGCCCTCGTCGTCCTCGCCGACGATGCGCGGGGAGGTTGGACCACCGAGGCGCTACGTGCGGGCGTGCGCGGCGTGTTGCCGCGCGAGGCCGCAGGTGACGAGATCGTCGCCGCCGTCGGCGCGGCCGCCGTGGGGCTCGTGGCGCTCTCACCCGAATTTGTGGGAGCGCTGCTGCCGACCCTTTCGTCGACAGCGCGCGCGCTGCCCCCGACGCCCATTCAGGCGCTGACTCCGCGTGAGGTCGAGGTGCTGGGTATGCTGGCCGAGGGCTTGGGCAACAAGACGGTCGCCCGCCGCCTCGGCATCTCTGAGCACACCGTCAAGTTCCACGTCGGCTCGATCTTCTCCAAACTCAATGCCTCCAGCCGCACCGAGGCCGTCACCATTGGCGCGCGCCAGGGGCTGATTATGCTATAAAAACACAGTAGCCCTAGTAGTCTGTCAAGGCTGAAATAGACCGTTCGCGCGTGTCTACGGGGACCGCCGCCGTCCCGGCGGCTTGTGGTCGCATCGGCACAGCGCGGGTCCACCGAGAGGCCCGCCGGCAACGGTGGCCGCCGGGACGGCGGCGGTCCCCGTAGACAACCGTCAAGACGACGCTTGACGAACTACTAGCCTGCGACTGCCTCCCCACTGCGGTGGGGACCCCGATGGCAGACCAGCGCCGACTGCGGTCGGTTGAACTTAGCACCGCAGTGCTCGTGGTGTGCCATGCGACCGCAGTCGCAGGCGTCTGAGGGAGTATCATGACGAATCAGGATGAAGACGGGACATTGTCCATGCCCGTGGGGGCGCGCGACCACATACAGGGGCCAGACGACGCCCCGCTGACGCTCGTCGAGTATGGCGACTATCAGTGCCCGTACTGTGGGCAGGCCGACGCAACGGTCAAGGAGTTGCAGCGACAGTTGGGCGACCAGCTGCGCTTCGTCTACCGCAACTTCCCGCTCACGCAGGTACATCCATACGCCGAGCATGCCGCCGAAACGGCCGAGGCCGCCGCCGTGCAAGGTAAATTCTGGGAGATGCACGACTATCTCTACGCGCATCAGGGTGAACTCGACGACCAACATCTCGAGCAGTACGCCGGAGCGGTCGGCCTCGACGTGTCGCGCTTCGATAGCGAGATGCGCGGGCAGACCTACCTTGAGCGCGTGCGCGAGGATTTCATGAGCGGCGTCGAGAGCGGTGTCGGCGGCACGCCCACTTTCTTCGTCAACGGCCGCCGCCACGACGGAGCCTTCGACCTGGATACACTGCGCGCGGCGCTGGAGGGGTAGCCTGTGACGTCAATCGCAGGTTAGGTTTAGAAATATGAGCAGCGCCGTTCCAGGCACGCACACCGTTAGTCCCCATGGCGACGCCACGGGTAAGCCCAAAAACCCGCATGCGGGGCCGTGGATCCTCGCGGCCACGATCCTGGGATCGAGCCTCTCGTTCATTGACGGAACCGTCGTCAACGTGGCGCTGCCGGCGCTGCAAGGTGACCTGCACGCCACGGGCGCCGACGTGCAGTGGGTGGTCGAAGCGTACGCGCTCTTTCTCGCCGCGCTCATCCTCGTGGGCGGTTCGCTTGGCGACCGCTTCGGCCGGCGGCTAGTCTATAGCGTTGGCATCATCATCTTTACCCTGGCCTCGCTGTGGTGTGGTCTCGCCCCCAACGTGACGCAACTCATCGTGGGGCGGGCCGTGCAGGGCGTCGGCGGCGCGCTGCTCGTGCCCGGCGGCCTGGCCATCATCAGCGCCGCCTTCGACGGCGACCAGCGCGGCAAGGCCATCGGCACATGGTCGGGCTTCACGACCGTGACCTCGGCGCTCGGCCCGGTTCTTGGCGGCTGGCTCATCCAGAACACCTCGTGGCGCTGGGTGTTCTTCATCAACGCGCCGCTTGCCGCGCTCACGCTCATCCTGGTATTCCGGCATGTGCCGGAGAGCCGCGACGAAGGGGAGAAAGGGCGTCTGGACATCATGGGCGCGGCGCTCGTGACCCTGGGGCTCGCCGGCGTCGTCTATGGCCTGATCGAATGGGGCGCCACGACGCGCCTGGGTGACCCCATCGTGCTCGGCCCATTGATCGCTGGCGTCGTCGCGCTCGTCTTGTTCATCCTGGCCGAGGATCGTGAGCGCAACCCGATGATGCCGCTCTCGTTGTTCCGTTCGCGCACCTTCAGCGGGGCCAATGCGCTCACGCTGTTCCTCTACGGCGGCTTGGGCGGGGCGCTGTATTTCCTGCCCTTCAACCTACAGCAAGTGCAGGGCTACTCGCCCACGGCGGCCGGCGCTGCGCTGTTGCCGTTCACGGTCATTGTGTTCCTATGCTCACGCTGGACTGGGGGGCTTGTCGGTCGGGTTGGAGCCAAGATCCCGCTGACGATCGGACCGCTCATCGTCGCCGCCGGGTTCGCGCTCTTCGCTCGACCCGGCGTCGGTGGTGGCTACTGGACCACATTCTTCCCCGCGGTCGTGGTGATGAGCGTGGGCATGGCGCTGGTCATCGCGCCGCTGACGACGACGGTGATGGGCGCGGTGGCCCAGAACCGCTCCGGTCTGGCCTCGGGCGTCAACAACGCCGTCTCGCGCACGGCCGGCCTGCTCGCCATCGCCGTGCTGGGCATCGTCGTCGCCACCGCCTTCAACAGTAATCTGGACAAGAATCTGGCCGCGGCCAAAGCGTCGCCCGCCGTGGTGGGCGCCATCAACGGTCAGCGTGCCCGGCTGGCGGGAGCGATGGTCCCGACGAGCGTGGGGGCGCGTGAGCGCGCTGTGGCGCGCCGCGCCATCGGCGAATCATACGTGTCCGGCTTCCGGCTAGCCATGTTGACGTCGGCCGTCCTCGCCGTCCTCAGCGCGGTCATCGCCTTCGTCTTTATCGAGGGCAAAGGCGCGGCCGGCCAACAGAGCGCCACGCAAGCCGCAGGCGCGCGGACGGGACGGCTGCGTCCGGCGCGCTAAACGGCATCTACGGGGAGCGCCGGCGTCAGTCCGCTGACTGTCCAGCCGGCATGTCGTCGGAAGCGAGCCCATCAGTAGCAGCAAGCGTTGTGGGCGTGACCATCTGCCGGCTGGACAGTCAGGGGTATCGCTATCATTGGAACAGATTTGTACGGTAAGACCTGTGTGCCAGAGAATCCCAGCAATCGCGCGCTCTGATGGGGTGCCGCTCACGGGTAAAATCGGTCATCAAAGGGCGCGAAGGTCCGAAGAAGGCGCATTCTCTGGTACGGGGCAAAAGGGCCAAGGTATCCACACTTTGTGGAGTCCCTTCGCGCTTGGCGAAGCTACGCATCGAACTTTAACGTGATGTGGCTACGACAGTGCATTGTCAAGGGTGCGACGGTGGCCCAGCAGCCACGCAGCGGTACGGGCTCGCCACGCCAATCCCCATAGCGCCCTCGGATCGGTGGTATCCCGAGTGACATCAGCCTCGTCTGCTTGCTCAGCGGTGTCGTACACGACGAACTCAATGATCCGCTCGACGAAGCCGCGCCGCTGTTTGGCTGTTAAACCATACGCATCCACCATCGCACGTAGCTGACGGGCGCGGTCCGCGAGCGGGGGCAACCCTTCTAGCTCTGCCACGTCGTCGCTGTGAAGCTTCGCATTGAGCCAGCACGCCTGCGCGAGCTCGACGAGTGGATCGACGGGACCGGCGACCTCCCAGTCGATGAGGGCGACCGGAAGTCCATCGCGGGCCACGATATTCCAGGGAGCGACGTCGCAGTGGCCGATGACGCGAGCAGGACCGCCCAGGGTACGACCGAACCAGGGCCGCCACAGGGCATCAGGCGGTGGGCGGTAGGAAGCGGTCGCCTCGTGCATCTCGCGGAGCAGTCGCCCGACCGCAGCCGCGCCTTCCACTGTCCACGGACCGGTGTGCGTGAACTCGCCCTCGATGTAGGTGAGCGTTTCGCGGCCGGCCGCGTCGAACCCCGAACCCACCACGCGGGGCGCCCCGGCGAACCCCACGTCTTCAAGATGGCGCAGCAGCGCGTGTACCGCGACGGCCCACGGACCGGTCTCCCGGACAACGATCTGTCCGCGTCGATAGACGGCGGTACGTCCGCCACCACTCAGGGCGATCTCTTCAGCGGGGGTGTGCATGTCTGTCATTCAGCATATCCTGCTACGTACGGCCGCATAGCATGTAGTCGGCTCCCATATTACAGCAAAGGCTTCTAAGGACTCTTTCTCCGCAGCCCTTGCCGTACAAATCTGTTCCGATGATTGTCAAACCCCAGTCACCGGACTGACGCCGGCGCTCCCAGTGGATACCGCGCCAAATCACGGTTGACGGATTACTGGCTATCGCCTACTGCGTAGCCCCCTGAGCCAGCAGTTGCGTCAGTGAGTAGCCCCTTGAGCCAGCAGTTGCGTGATCGAGAAGGCCTGCACCTGGCCCGTCGAGCTTGGCACGACCAGGGTGTCGTCGACGATAGTCGGGCTGCCGGCATAGATCGCCGCCTTGAGTTGTTTGTGGTACGCCACGGACCCATCGGCCGTGTGCAGACCCAGCAGTAGGCCCCCCCGCGTCCCCGTCCAGGCCACGCCGCCGGCGATCGCGCCCGATTCACCGATTGTGTTGGGAAGCGACCATGCGCCTACATGGTAGACCCAACGTTGCGCGCCGGTCAAGGCGTCGACGGCGTAGAAGCTGGCCGTGACGTCACTGCCGAAGTAGACGGTAGAACCCACGACCGTGGGCGTCGAGGCGGCATAAAAGAACGGCGTATGCCCCATACCCTCATCGAAGGTCCACGCGATCTTGCCGGTCTTGGCGTCGAGCGCGAACAAGCTTTGGCCGATAGGTGTGCCCGTCGACGGCAGGACGGTGTACGTGTCCGAGGTGGCGCCCTCGATGTAGACGAGCCCGTTGGCTATGGCCGGGGTGCAGTCGTCGGTCGCGCCGATGACATGCGGCAGGGCCGTTTGCCACGCGATCTTATGCGTCGTGAGGTCGACCGCGTAGACGGCGTAGGGGTGCGCGCCGCCGAAGTAGATCATGTTGCCGGAGAGGATTGGCGACGACACGCTGTCGTAGGATGGGATGGACAGCTTCCACTTGAGTTGTCCCGTCGCGGCGTCGATGGCGTATACGGCGCGGTCCCCGGTGACGGCGTAGATCACGCCGTTGGCATAGAGCGGCGTGTTGTGTACGGCGCCCGGCGTCGGGAAGTTCCACAGGGGCCGGCCCGTCGCGGCGTCGTAGGCGAAGACACCGCTGGGGCCTGTACCGCGGACGACGGTGTCCCAGTTGACAGGGGCCGCGCTGGCCGCCCAGCTATTGCCGACACCGAGGTAGACCACGCCTTTGACGACGATGGGGCCGCGCGTATGCCAGTTGGGTGTGTAGGTCTGCCAGAGCACCTTGCCGGTGCGCGTGTCTAGCGCGTAGAAGGGGTCGTGGAATTGGCTCCCCGTCGCGGCGAAGGGACCAAACACCATGCCGCTGATGTAGAGCGTGTTGCTGTATGGAGTGGCGTCGACGGCGAGCGATTGGAGCGGCGGAGAGGTCCAGTTGACGGATAGATTTTGGCCCGTCATGACGACGGGGTTCCCGGCCGCGCTGCCGCGATACATAGGCGAGTCGACCGCATCAGCCGGAGTGGCGGCGACCCCGATGTGGCTTGTGTGCGCCTGGGCGCTAGCGTTGGTGTGACTGGGGACCGCGTTCGCTGCTAGATTTGTTGTTACCGTTAGAAGCAACGCGGCGGCAATTCGCCGCCGTGTGACCCGCCAGTGTCCGTGGTGTTCCATACTGCTCTCCTTTTCTCTCCTCGCGTCCCAACAGGGCTGGGGCACGAGGTGTCACGGGGCGCGGAGGGGACGAGAACCGCGCCGGTACAGCGTATCATGCAATCGCCTAGAAGGACAAGTAGCGCCTACAGATCGAGGTCCGCGAGGGTGACGCCCTCGTCACCTTGAAAATGCGGGCCAATGTCGACTGTGCGTACCAACTGGCTGCGCGTCAACTCGCGGCGCACGGCGTCGCGCAGGATGCCGTTGCCTTTGCCATGGATGACGCGTACGCGCGGCGTGCGCCGCGCATATTCGTGGTGCAGGAACAATTCCAGTGTGATGAGCGCGTTGGACTCTGAGTAACCATGTAGGTCGATGGAGGGGATGGCCGGGTTGGGGTTGGGACGATTGGGCGATGACGCGAATCGCGTGGACGACTGCTTGATCGGCGGCGCATCCTCCAGCGGCCATACCTCGTCGTAGCGCAACTCGACGCGCATCGGACCGGCTTGCACCTTGAATGTGTCCGCTCCCGCGAGAGATTCGACGACCGTGTACGTCCCGTTTAGTCGCGGGACATACACATCGTCGCCAGGCCGCAGGTCAGTTCGTAGTTTGCGGGCCGTCCGCTCACTCGGCGGTGACGCGGTAGGAGGCGCCGCCGGCAGCAGGCGGTCGACGGAAGCGGCCAGGGCGTCGAGTCGCGCGTTCAACTCGCGTCGCACATCGTCGATCTGCGTGCGCAGGACTAGCAGGTCATCCGCGCTGGCGGTCTCAGTTTCCTGGGCCGTCTTTGCGCCTTCGACCGGCGGTATGGACGGCTTCCCTGGAGCGGTCGTTGGCTGACGCCCCCGCTGCCGGTCTCCGCGTTGTCGCGCCATCCCCTATGTCCCTTGCCCCGCCCCAGGACCAACCCAGTCCTGGGTGTCAAGGATGATCGTGACAGGGCCGTCATTGAGGATGTTCACGCGCATGTGCGTCCTGAACAAGCCGGTCTGTACGGTGAGGCCGGTGTCGCGCAAACGGGTGACCACACTCTCATAGAGGCGCTCACCCAACTCGGGGGACGCCGCGTCGATAAAACTGGGGCGTCGTCCCTTACGCGTATCGGCCAGCAAGGTGAATTGCGAGACCAACAGCGCCGCGCCGCCGGCCTCGCCTACGTCGAGGTTGAGTTTGCCGCCCGCGTCGGGGAAGATACGCAACGTAGCGATCTTGCGCGCCATCCGCTCCGCCTCCATCTCGGTGTCACCGTCCGCGACACCGAGCAGCGCCACCACCCCGCGGTTGATGCGCCCGACCTCGCGCTCCTCGTCGCCATCGACGACGCTGACCGCCGCGCGCGCGACGCGCTGCACCACCGCCCGCACGATTTAGAGGCCCCTGACGTCGACGTCCGGAGCGGGGGTGAAGCCGGCGCCGGTGGCTTCCTCGACGCTATCGAAGTAGACGCGGTTGCTCTCGCCGGGCAGGTCGGCGGCGCTGGCGAGGTGGAACACGCGGGTTTTCTTGTTGCCGACTATCTTACCGCCGGTGCGTTTGGTGACCTCGGCGGCGCGGTCGACCACGGGAGCGGTCTCCATCCCGGTGGTCGGCGTTTCGACGTTGTCCGGTGTCGACGGCGCGATAGTCGACGCTGCTGGGCCGCCTGTTCCCGGTTCGCCAGCAGTCAGGCCCTGGGGCAAGGGCTCGGCTTTGTCCGTCGCCGTCGCCCCAGTTGTGTCTGGCGACAGCGTATCGACCGTACCGCCCGACGCCGTTGTCGTTCCCTCGCCGGCAATAGGCTGCGGCCGCTCACCTTCCGGCACGATGCTATCGTCGGTCGTGAGGGTGCGGCCTACTACGCTCTGCGTATCCGTGGACGACGAAGCGGGCGGCGTGGATCGTCCGCTCCTCCCGCGCGCGCGCGTCTTGGACGTGGCCATCGCATCGCTCTGTGACGTCTGGCCGCTGTCGAGTGGTTCGACGCCGCCCTCGACCGTTTCAGCCTCCGCTGCTGTGGCCGGCGTCTGCGTGGCATGCATGTCCGTCGTAGCTGTCGTGCCACCGCCGAAGACCTCGCCGGCCGACTTCTCGGCGGGGTCCGGCGGGGACTCAGACCCGGCGCGCAGGCTGTCTACCTGCTCGTTGACGTCGGCCATCTCGGCTTGCACCGTCTCATGGATGGATGGTGGGGGAGTGTTGACATCGGTCTCCACGGCGCCGCTGCTCACGGCCGGACTATCAGTCGTCCGCTGTGTCGCTCCCGTTCCCGTGCCGGCGGCCTGTTGAGCCCCTTGCGTCGCCGCATCGACGGCTTGTTGAGCGTGGTCGGTCACAGTGGCGGAGGCTTGCTGAACGTTAGCCGCGGCGTCGCCCGCCGTCTTACTCGCTTTTTGGGCAAGCTCTTGCGCGGTATCACTCGCCGTTTTCGCCATGTTCCAGGCCCGTGTTTGCACCTCCTGGGGCGTCGCATCCCATACCTTTTCCTGGAGCTGATCACGCCGCCGCCGGTTCGTGACGTACCACACGCCCAGCGAGAACGCCACCAACGTCAACACCCATCTCATGGTTACATCCCTTTCAATTGATCGTTTATGTGTCTAGAGTCATCATGGAGATGCAACTAGTATGCCAATACGAGTCGGAAGTCGGGAGTCGGAAGTCGTCGGATCCGGCGCCGGTATCATGCCTGTCCAAGCAGGATACCGGCGAAGAGCACCAGCAGACCACCGACGATGACCTGTACGACCGACAGGAAGAAATTCATTTTGAAGTAGTGGTAGCGGATGTAGGCGATGATCAGTAGCTCGACGCCGACCACGGCGAAGGCCAGATGCAGCGCGGTGTCGGGGTTGGAGATCAAGAAGGGTAGCGTGTGCCCGAGGCCGCCCAAAAACGTCATCAGCCCCGTGACGCCGCCGCGCAACCACGGGTTGCCGCGCCCGGTGATCTCGCCGGTGTCCGAGAGCGCCTCCGAGAAGGCCATCGAGATGCCGGCGCCGACCGCCGCGGAGAAGCCGATGATGAGCGCGAGGTGCGAGTTGTTGTGCGACGCGAAGAAGACCGCGAAGACGGGGGCCAGCGTCGAAACGGAGCCGTCCATCAAGCCGGCCAGCCCTGGTTGTATGTATTGCAGCACGAACTGCTTCTCTTTGGCGTCTATATCCGGTCGCGGCTGGCGCTCGTCCCCAACCTGCTCGCCGATAGCTTCGGACATGGTACGCTCCCCTACGTCGTCTATTAATGACCGCATTATGCGTAGAAATAAGAATCAGTCTTATTATAACAGATGGACACTCCGTCCCTGCCTAATGTATTAGAGCTGGGAGTTGCCAGCACAAAGGGCGCCGCGTTGATCGTGGCGGTGCGCTACAATAGAGGCATGATAGAGACCCAAGTAGCGCCCGCTCGACTCACACGGCAACGCCAAGCCGTGCTTGAGGCCGTGGCCGGGCGGCAAGACCATCCTACCGCCGCGCAGGTATTCGATAGCGTGCGCGGACGGCAGCCACATATCGCCTACGGCACCGTCTACAACGCGCTGCACTACCTTGTCCACTCTGGACTCGTCGCCGAGGTGCGCCGGCCCGACGGCGTCGTTAGCTACGATCGCGAGACGAGACCGCACGATCACGCCGTCTGCCGCGCCTGTGGGACACTCGCCGACGTGCATGTGCCCGCGGTGCGCGACGGGGTGTCGGCGTCCTATGACGCTGTCGCGCGTGAGACCGGCTTCACCGTCGAACAACACCGCGTCGAATTTGTTGGTATCTGCCCCGCCTGCCGAAGCAGTGACGAGTGACGAGTGGCGAGTGGCGAGAAAAAGGTCTAGCCACTCGCCACTTAAAGTGGGGGTGGCGATGGCCGCAGACGCGGATCTGACGAAGCGCATCAAAGCCTATGCGCGTGAAGAGGGCTTCGATGTCGTTGGTGTCGCGCGCGCCGCGCCTTTCCCCGATGACTGCTATGCCACGCAAGAGCGCATCGCCGCCGGCCACTATAGCGGCCTGCCCTGGTTCACCGCTGAACGCGCCGCCTTCTCCAGTGACCCGCGCAATCTGCTGCCCACCGCGCGCTCGATCATCTCCCTCGCTATGAGCTACCGGCCCGAAGGCGTTCCGTTCGCTGGCGAGGCTGGAGCGTCGGGAGTAGCGGGCGCGCCGCGCGGGCGTATCTCCGCTTACGCGTGGGGCCGCGACTACCACACTGTGCTTAAAGAGCGCATGGAGCGAGTCGTCGCTTACATCCGTGACGCCTCCGGTCCTGAGCAACAGACGCGCACGCTCGTCGACACCGCGCGCATTCTCGACCGCGCGGCGGCGCGGCGTGCCGGCGTCGGGTGGGTCGGCAAGCACACCAACGTCATCACCAAGGCGGCCGGCTCGTGGGTCTTCCTGGGCGAGATCCTGACCGAACTGGAGTTGGCCGCGGACGCGCCGTTGCGCGCCAACTGCGGCAGCTGTGACCTGTGTCTGCGCGCGTGCCCGACGGGGGCGATCGTGGCGCCGTACGTCGTGGAGAGCAATCGCTGCATCTCCTACCTGACGATCGAGCACCGCGGTATTATCCCGCGCGCGCTGCGTCCCTTGATGGGCGCGTGGATCTTCGGCTGTGACATCTGCCAGGAGGTCTGCCCGCCCAATCGGCGGCCCGGCGTCCCCGCGCACAGCGAGTTTCGCCCCGGCGCCACCTTGTTGCCCATGTACAACCCTACTGGGAATGTCGTTGTCTCCCTTGCAGCCGTACCCCCTGGGACCGCCGGCGTCTCGCCGGCCCCCGCCGTACCCTCGGAGACTGCCGGCGCTAGTTCGTTGGCTGTCCAGCCGGCCCGAGCCGACTCCACCCCCTCCTACAAGCAACGCGCCGCGTTCAGTGAGAAGGATGTTACGCCCGACACTACCGGCGACCCATCGCTCGCCGCGCCCGAACTCATCCCACTACTTGACATATCACAGGAAGAGTTCACCCGCCGTTTCAGCAAGACCCCCATCAAGCGCGCCAAGCGCGAGGGGTTGCAGCGCAACGTCGCCATCGCCCTCGGCAACAGTGGCGATCGCGCCGCCGTTCCCGCGCTCGCCCGCGCCCTGCGGGAGGCCGCCCCCGTCGTGCGCGCCCACGCCGCCTGGGCGCTGGGTCGCCTCGGCGGCCCCGCCGCCACTCAGGCGCTCCGCGGCGCCCTCACCGCTGAGACCGACGAAACTGTGCGGGAGGAGCTAGCGGCCGCGCTAGGTGAGCTATAAAACACCATGAGATAACGTCAATTCCCCCGCGCATGGCCTGATATATCTTGTCATGATATATTGGAGGGAGACACCGGACGCGGCCGGCTTCCGACCGCGCTACGCGGCCAACGGAGGCGCCTGATGCCGCCCACAGTGCTAATCGCCGACGACGAGCGCGACATTGCCACGATCCTGGCCTACGCCGCGCGTATGGTGTGGCCGGGGGGACGGGTGGCGGTGGCCGCCGACGGAGCGGCCCTGACCCGCTTTGCCGTGGACTCACCGGACGTGGTAATCCTCGATATCGCCATGCCGCCTCCTGATGGCTTCGTCGTCCTGGAGCGTATCCGCGCGGTGTCCGCCGCGCCCGTCCTCATGCTCACCGCGCGCGCCGACACGCGGGACCGGGATCGCGCGTTCGCTCTCGGGGCCACCGATTACATGACCAAGCCCTTCGACCACCGCGACCTCCTGGACCGCCTGCACGCCCTCTTGCCTCTTGAGCCGGAGGGGGTCTCATGATGGCGTACGCGACCTGGCCTTACAGCCTATCCGAAAAGTGGTAGTTATGGTAAACTAGAAGGAGCGTCGTGGCCCTCACGGCATCTACCTCCTACTGCGATTGAAAGACTCCTACCCATGGCATCTCTTCCTGTGACCCCTGT
>JAABUV010001700.1_pt1 | contig 31405 bp, 56 predicted proteins | sample 5559971 | NCBI WGS metagenome assembly JAABUV01 (sample SAMN10711881, study PRJNA513362) | rock metagenome | isolation source: Antarctica rocks | place: Antarctica: Victoria Land, Knobhead nord | collected 2015-12-19
GCCTGGCTCATGGGCCGGCCGGGCGCGCCTCGTCGCCGGCGGGGTGGTCGGCGACGTCCTTGGGCCGCGCGAGCGTGGTGTTGGTCACGACCAGCCCGTCCACGCCCGTGCGCAGCGCGACCGCCGCGATGTCCGCCTTGTCCGCGTCGGTCAGGTCTGGCGCCACCTGGACGCCAGGGTTAGGGTCAGGGCCTATGTTGGTGATGACCAGCCCGTCCACGCCCGTGCGCAGCGCGACCGCCGCGATGTCCGCCTTATCCGCGTCGGTCAGGTCTGGCGCCACCTGGCCGCCAGGGTTAGGTCAGGGCATGTATTGGTCACAACGAGCCCGTCCACGCCCGTGCGCAGGGCGACCGCCGCAATGTCCGCCTTGTCAGCGTCGGTCAGGTCTGGCGCCACCTGGCCGCCAGGGTTAGGGTCATGGGTTAAATCAGGGTCGAGCTGAAAGCAGCAGCCAGGACAGGAAGCCCGTGGCCCGCTGCGCTTCAGCTGAAGCAGCGACAAGAGCAATGCGCCGCGGCCCGCTGCGCTACGTGCTGAAGCGGCAACCCAGAACAAAACGCCGCGGCCTGCTGGGTTTTAGTGGCAGGTGCCGCGGCAGCCCTGCCCGCATGAAGCAGGCCCCATGCTGCCAGCAGCAGCGCATGCGCCCACGCCCTGCGAGCGCCCCCCCCCCCCGCCGCAAGACGCCGCAAGGCGGCTGCGGAACGCGCTGAGCCCGCCCCACCTCAACCCATGCCGCCAGCAGCAGCGCATGCGCCAGAGCCCTTCAGTGCGCGGGCCCCAGGCTGCGAGGCAAGCGCAGAGCGCGCTGAGCGCGCCGCACCTTGACCAGCAGCGGCGGCGGCCCGGCCGCGCCCCAGGGCCCAGCGGAGTCGCGCGCCACCTGGCAGCGCCTGATCAGGCGCTCCAGCTCGCGGCGGCCCTGCAGCGCGCGCAGGCCTGCGCGCGCAGGAACGAGGGGTGGCTCGCATGCGGGATGCAGCTGGAGCCCGCGGTGCCGCTCCCGACCCCGAACCACCAGCCGATACTCACACAGACAGACCCAGTTTTCCGGGCCTGGACTCGCCACAGTGACAGCTTTCCTGTTGCTGCATGCCCCCTGCAACGCTCTAGGATGCAATGCACAGCCAAGGGCTCAGATTGCAAACGGCGTGGCTGCGCAACAAAGCCTTACAATGATGACCTCAATCAGCTGCGCAATAGACCGCTACACCACCACTGCACACCCGGCACGACGGCAGGCTGTGCTGCTCGTCGCACAGATGTGCAGCATCTTCGGTGCCCGGCCTCAGTGGCTGCAGGGCCGCGCGAGGGCCGGCGAGCGCGCGCCGGGCGTGTTGGGCGAGGAGACGTTGATGACCAGGTAGTCCGAGAAGTGCGCCAGCTTGGCCGCGCACAGCGCGTAGTCCGCCGCCGCGTCCTCGCTCGCCTGCGCGCCGCGCACTGGTGGAGCGCCACGAGCTGGTGAAGCGCGGGCGCATGCTATCATTGCCGCCCTTGCCGCAACGGCGCACGCACACTGCGGCCACGTGGCACGCACCCTCTGATGCAACACATGCCGGGCTGAGATCTACCATCACTGTGACCTCGAATTGACTTCAAGCCCTTGCACAACTTGCAAGGGTTTACTCAACTTTTACTTCATACCCTACCCCCCCGCCCCCCCCTCCACGCCCCCGGCACCTTGTTCTTGCCGAGGTTGACGCCCACGCGGCCGCTCGGCGCGGCGGCGCCGCCGCGCGCGGCGGGCACCTGCGACGGCCCCAGCCCCACCGCCGACCCCGCCGCCTCGCGCCGCCGGAACGCGGCGAGCTCCGCCGCCATCGCGTCCACGCCGTTGTTGTTGAAGCCGTACCGGTTTATGACAGCGCTGCAGTCCCCGCGCTGCATGTCAGCGCCTTGCATTACATACGGCCAGCACATGCACATGCTGCCCGTCAGTGCCCTGGTGGTTGGAACCCGTACCGGTTTATATTGGCGCTGCGGCCGCGATCTGCATGTCAGCACATGCCGCACAGACGGCCTATGCACGCACATGCTGCCCACCCACTCGGCTGCCGACCAGACCCGCCTGAGGTACGGCTGCGCTGCCGCACATGTGCACACAGCGGCGTCACCCAGCTCAGTGCGCGGCAGGTTCTTGTAGGTCTGGCCGCGCGCATCACCCTAACTTAACCCTAACACACAGCTCGGGGCCAATGCAGGACCCCTGTCAGGCAGTGCGTGTGTGCACAGTCAGGCGCGACCATGTCATTTGACACGCGTGAAGGCATGCTGGGCGAGGCACAGGGCTGCGCCGCACTCGAGCTCGGGCAGCCGGAAGACACGCGGCTTGGGGTTGCCCGGCTGCGGCAGCGGCGTGACCGACCCTGGAACGGCGCCAAGGCCGCGTCAAGCTCGGCGGAGGCCAGCAGCGCTGTGCACAGGCTGCACAGGCCAGCCAAGCGCAGAGACCTTGATAAAAGCCAGGTGAACATGAGCCACAACTGCTTAGCACTGCCCTTTTAGACGTGAGGAGCCAGTACTGCATATAGGGATAGCGCAAATAAACACCAGAACCACAGGGGCCGGCGCACCAACCTCCACGAAGCCAAACCCCATGCCGAGCAGCCCCTCGACGCCCTCCGCGTCCTTGTCAAACCCCGCCGCCAGCCCTGCCACCCCGGACAGCTTTACACCATGAGGGTGGCTGCCAGCAGCTCATGTGAGAGTGTGTGCTTGTGAAGATGGATGCATCAGACCTCCACGCAAAGGTGCATCAAAGCAGGCAACATGAAGCATACTTCCAATTGTCTGGTGTGCGGACGCCGGGACAGGCAGTGAGACAGGTGCCAAGTGTGCGGACCGGCACGGGCGGCTCCCGGGGCTGTCTACTGAGCACTCTGAGCCAGCTGGTAGCGCCTGTGCTTGAGGGCCAGGGCCGCAGGATTGGCTGCGCCCCTCCTCTACAGAGGCGTGTGACCGCACCGATGGGGTTGCGGAACTCGCGCCCCCAGACCGCGGTGCGCAAGCTCAGCGGGTCGGGTCGCCGCTCGCGCGGCACCAGGCCGTGCTTGGCGGCCCAGATGCCCCAGCTGTGCGCGCTCTCCGCGTCCGCCAGCTTGAGCAGGTGGCCGGCCGCGGACGCTGCATCGAACTGCAGGTCTGTCAGGTCGTCGCTGTATGCGGTGACTGCGCTGACGCCGAGCGCGCCCGCGCCGATCAGTAGCCTCCGCTGCACCGCGCAGGCCGTTCACCTCTGTCGGCCAGCATCTCATGAGGCGGGCTATCTGCCTCAAGGCGGTGCCGGCAGCAATACACTCCTGTACGCTGTGCTCTGTTGCATGTGCTGCCTGGCAACAAGAGACGTTGTCCCTGAGGCAAGGCCCGACCATGACAAGCTGCTTGACGCAGCACGTGGCGCACTGCAAACGTCCGCAGCGCCATGCAGGGGCGCTTGCGTGGCACACGGCTACGCCCAAGCGAGCCACTCGGAGGTGACCGTTTGCAAGGCTTGCGCTGGGCGCCGTCAACCAAGTGGTCAAGCGCTCTGGTTGCAACCCATCCGGTGTCAGAACTCAATGCGCTTCAGCCAAGGCTGCAGTTAAAAAGGGACAGCAAGGGACTGGCCTACTCCGAGTTGCCTAGCTAGATTGAAAGGCAGCCGAATAGGACTGTTTTTTCCCTACTCTGCTTTCCTTCTGTTGCTACTGAGAGCTTGGCTGGTCCCCACTTGCAGCAATGGCAGATGCGCACACTGCCGCGCGAGAGGGCAACTTGGTGGCGTTGCGGGCCTTCATTGCCGGCGGCGGCAACCTGAACCAGCGTGACAAGCACCAGCGCACGCCGCTGCACCTCGCAGCCTGGGCCGGCAAGGTGCGCGGTACAAGCTCTACATAGCAAGACATGCTGATTGTAGTTTCTGAAGCATGCCATCAACAGGCCATCACTAGCCTCCCACTATTCTTCTCAGCACTGCTCCGGTTGCGCTGTGAAGTGCATGCCACTTAACAAGAATGACAGTGCTCAGTGTGTGGTTGCATCACGGGTAATTGTTTTGCTAATCTTCACGGGGTGTAAGCCGCCTGACGGTGCGCAGGCCGAGTGCGTGCAGGAGCTCGTCGGCGCAGGCTGCGAGTTCAAGGCCACGGCGCAGGACGAGACCAGCGCGCTGCACTTTGCGGCGCAGACCGGGCGCACAGAAGTCTGCCGCCTGATGTTGAAGGCTGGTGCGGGCCCTGGAGCCGCGCACGCCCTGTTCCACAGCATGCCAACAGCTTGGTGTGTGCAAGGAGGCACTGAGGCTGCGCCCTGTCGCCTGCGGGGCGCAGGCCTGAAGGTGAACGCGCGCACGCGGCGCGGCTTCACGCCCCTGCACTTCGCGGCCAAGGGCGGTGCGCGCGCCGGCCCTGCACCTGTATGCGCATCACACTGCACTGGTGCTGTCGCCGCTCTGGTGCTGTCATCACTCGACCCCGCTGCAAAGGGCTCTCACGAACACAGTTACACATACGCCAAGCAGTTACACGCGCACACACTTACACGTACGCTCGCCAGCGCAGGGCACCAGGAGACGGTGGAGCTGCTGCTGGCGCGCAAGGCCAACGCGGGCGCGACCAACCGCAACGAGCAGACGCCGCTGTCGCTGACCACCAGATCGGCCGTGGCCGCGCTGCTGCAGCAGGCGCTCGACACGCGCGCCGCGCACCCCGACCCCGACGCCGACCCGGACGCCGACCCCACCCCGGGGGCCGAGGCGGTTGCGCCCGACGCGGAGGCCGCTGCGGTGGGCCCGCGCGCCGAGCCTGAGGCGGCGGCCAGCGCCGCAGCGCGCGCCGCAGACGGGGAGCCGCCCGTTGCAGGCAGTGGCGCGGCGGCGCCGGCCGACGGCGGCGAGGCGCCGCGCGGCGCGGGCGGCGCCAAGCCGCGGCGCGACCGGCCGCGCCACCGCAAGCGCCGCGGCGGCGACGGGCCGGACGAGTACGGCTTTGAGCCCTGGCGTCCGCCCCAGTTCGAGCAGCTGCTGGCCGCAGAGCGCGCGGCGGCCGCGCCGGCGCCCGACCCTGCGCCTGCGCGCCCTGACGCGCCGCGCGAGGCTGGCGCCAGCGGCCCCGTACTCACGGCCGCCGCGGCCGACCTTGCTTCAACCCCTGGCGCGGACGCCCAGGCCGCAGAGCGCGCGGAGCCTGGCGCGCCGGGGGGTGCCAGCGCGCTCATTGGGCCGCTGGAGGCGCCCGCGCGCACGCCGGGCGGCGCCGCGGCGCCCGGCAGTGGATTGGCTGCGGCAGTCGCCGGCGCGGACGCAGCGGCCGCCGCCGCGGCCGCGGAGGCGGCGCCGCTGCCGCGCAAGCGCCCCAGGGTTGCGCTGGCGCACTTGGGCGATGACGAGGAGGGCGGCGAGGAGGAGGATTGAGGCTGCTGCCCTGCTCGGCCATGGCGGTAGCTGCTGCTCTGCCCTGCTTACTCTCGGCCCTCCTGCTGCCTGCAGGAGAGCCGAGCCTCCCGCCCGCTCGCAGCCCGCAGGCGGGCTAGGCGACCAGCGGCTGCTGCGGCGCCTCGAACACCTGCAGGCGCCCGCAGCGCATGTGAGCTAGCGGGACCGCCCTGTGCTGCATGCGCTCATGCTGTGCCATGCTGGCTGGCGCGCAAGCCTCGTCCCTGCGCACTTCCTTATGCACAGCGAGCGCATTGTCTCTGAATCCTGAGAGGTGACAGCCTACGAAGTCGTCCAGGCAATGTAAGATATGGCTGCCGCTGTCCTGACGGCATGCCTCCAGGGCAGAGGCACGCCAGGCCCTGTCAGGTGGGGAGCGGGATCATGCTCGGCAGGCAGAGACGCGCCTGCTTGATGAACTCTGCCAGCTGCTCGTCGGACAGCTCGCTGGCGGCGTTGTCGCCGCGCACGAACGTGCGCTCGGCCTCCACGCCCTGGCCGCGTCGCGCCTCCGCCAGGTACCTGCGTGTGCGCACGTCAGTGGCGAACATGCACACATGCTGGAGCAGGAAATAGCGCATTATGCTGCGTTGCTTTGCTGCCAGGATGCAGTGCAACGCAAGACCAAGTGCGCCGCAAGACCAAAGGGACCAACATGCAAAAGGCCCGACTCTTCGCCTGTATGAGACCTGGAAATGAGCGCTTAAACTGTTGTGCACGCATGCATTGCAGCCGCGACGCGCTCCGCGCCGGCCGCCGCCAGGTGCCCGCGTATGCCGCCTCGGCGCAACGCACGCGCGCCGCCTGCTTAGAGCAGCAGGGGCGGCGCGCGCGGCGGCCACTGGAGGCATAGACTTTTGCTAAACTTCTACCAGCTTCACTTGGTGATGGCCCAACCTAATTCTATAAGTACAGCCCGCACCGCTGCTTGATGAGCAGCTCCAGCTGGTCCTGCGGCTTGGCGGCGAATGCCTCGTGTTGCTCGCCGCGCTGCAGGCCCAGGCCCGCCAGGTGCTGCCACAGCGCCTCTGCCGGCCGCGGCGCGCCCTTCAGAGTCTGAGCAGGAGCCTTAAATGAACGAGCTGCGGAGCGAAGCGCGCTTACCACGGCCGGAGCCAGGGCGTAGCGCGACCCCGTGTGGGCAGAGAGCTGGAGGCCTTCCCCCGGCCGTGCAGCCTCCCTGACCAAGCTGTCAAGCGCTGTCCTTCCCGGGCTTCCCTGCGCTTCCCGGGCTCGGTGCGCGGCTCCCAGGACATACTCCCGCGCAAGCCGGACCGCCCCCGGCGCTGAGCGCGGCCTGCCATGAAAACCCCGCGCGCGCACCCTCGCCGACGGCGCCGCCGCCGAGGTGGATGACCGCGAGCCTGGCCGCCCTCGGCACCAAGCACCCTTAACCCTAAGGGCCGCAAGAAAACCCCGCGCGCACCCTCGCCGACGGCGCCGCCGCTGAGGTGGATGACCGCGAGCGCCACCATGGCCAGCGCGCACAGCGGCGCCGGCTCCGGGCACGCGCGGCGGCGCAGCGCGCCCGGCAGCAGCGAGCGCAGGATGTAACCCGCCTGCACGTTGAAGCTGCCTGCGGGCGTGCCGCCGCCTCAGCAACCTGCGGCGCGCGCGCGGACCCGCGCCGCAGGGCGTGCGCAGGCACGCGCCGCGCTAATGCGCAACACGCGCGTCGACCCAGCAGACCGCCGCTAACAGGGAAGGCTACACGGAAGGCGCTGGTACGGGGGGTGGGGCGGGAAGGCGGGCGGGCGGGCGGGCACCCTTAATGTTGCCCTTCCGGGACCCGGCCGGGTGCAGGTCCAGCTCCTTCATCTCCAGGCCGAGGATCTCTGGGAACTTTGCCTGCCGCGGGCGGCGTGTTGCAGGGTAGGGTTTGGGGCAGGGTAGGGTAGCAGCCGCTCCTCGCCGGGCGGCCGCGGCTGCGCCTCTCTTCGTAGATGTGCAGGGATGACCAGGGCACGGCATGGACCCTACCTAGTGGCTGGAATCGGCAGAGGTGTTGCCATGACGCAGACAGCATGGTGATGAACCATGTTGAAGGTTCTCTTCTTCAGGCCACTGCCAAGGCGGGCATGCGAGGGTACGGCTCAGACATGCTCTCACCGTGCGCGCACGGCATGCAGGCTGCAGGGGCGCGGCGCGCTCCAAGACGAAAGTGGAGCGAGGGCCCTGCAAGACCCTGGCTGCGCGGCATGCTCGCGTGGCGGGCGCGGGGCGCGCGCACCTGCGCGAGCTGGATGATGGGCAGCGCCTGGTAGCGCAGGTGCGCCGCCGCGCGCGTGCCCAGCGCGAACTTGGCGATCTCGTCGCGCCGCACCGGCTGGTCCGGCCGCTGGCCCTGGCGGAACAGCATGAAGCGCATGACGCGCGCGACCAGCTGGTCCGCCTCCTGCGCCGGTCCGGCCGCCGTCAGGCCGGCGAGCGCTTGCTGCTCAGTTTGCTGCTCAGAGCAGCACACGCAGCACATTCTGCCGCCCGAGGAGCATTGAGTGTCTGGTGGCAAGCCGGTCCACGGCCCCGATTGACATTGTGAGCCGGTCCGGGTCAGCTGCCCTGGCGCGTGCACGGCCCCGGCAGCCCGCTGCTCCGCTGCTCTGCTGCGCGCCCCTGCCTAACCTGCCCCCATGTGCCAGGCGTATTCTCGTGTAGCAAGTGAGGGATGCCAGCAAGCTTCCCACCTGGTTTCCCACCCGACACTGGCACGCCTTGCTGGGCCATCACTGCACAGACTGCAGCGATCCTTCCTGACCACCACTTATCACACGGGTGCCCCAGATGGTCGCTGACAACCAGTGCTCAGAGCAGTGCTGTACGAGGCAGCGCAGGTTTGGCAGTGGCAGGATGACGAGCACGCGCGCTTGAGAAGGGGCCCTGCCATAAAATTTAGCACAGGACTTCCTGGTGAGTCGACAGTCCCCTTCTGACCGTAATGTCAGCCCCAAGGTTGCCGGACGCGCCCCCGCCCGCGCATAAGCTGGGACTGCTTGCCCCGCCGGGCTTGACGGAGGACAGGACGACGCACCTGCTCGCTGACTTGCAGCTTCTCCCGCGTCGCGTCTGCTTTCTGTCTGTAGTTCTCGGTCTGGCGCGCACACTTTGCTCAGCGTGCAGCGCAACATCTGCCCTGTGAACACAGGCCTTCAACAGGGGACGCGGACACGAGGTGCACGCACAGGCAGCGCAAGCGTTGCCGCACCAGGTCCTCTATGTGCTCCGTTTCCTCAGCGTCAAGCTCACACGGCTCCGCGGCATTCCCCGCACGCCCGTTGGCCGGCCCGGGCGTGCGCTGCCTGCCAGACGGGCCCGCTGCGCGGCACGCAGCGCCTTCAGCACACTCATGTGCACGTGAGGCCCAGCGAGGTGGTGTCACCAGGTCCGTGTTCAAACGCGCCTTCGTCCTCACCACCGCCCCGTGAGCGGCGCCCGCGCTTGGGCGCCGGCGCGTCGTCCTCGTCGTTGTCATCGCTGTCGCTGAGGCGTGAATGTCTGCGATTCCGCAACCGCATTGGCGGCGTGCCTAGACGCTGCTCAGCAAGCTGCTGGACCAGTCAGGCGCCTGCTGCGCGGCTTCCTCGTAGCGCTTCCAATGGCACGCAGCAGTGCTAGCGGTGTGGGCAGAGCAGCGGGCTCTGGGAGGAATGGCCTCTAGGAGCTTCCCATTCGCACATGGGCGGGGTTTAGAACTCCCATGCGCGAGTCACGGTTACAGGCAGTGCCAAGTCATGGCCACAAGCAGCACCTCACATCTTGAGTTATGCAAAATTTGGTCAACATGACCATGATACGGACACACTGACGGGCCCCTCTCCGCGACACAAGCGCAGACAGTACACGAGCCACAAGCTCCAGAGGACCCCAGTACATGCGGCTGCTGGAGAGGGCAGTACCTGCCATGAAAACGATGAGCACACCGACCATTGCATTTGCAACTCAGCAAGGCTGAGCAGCCAGCAACTGCCACACACGGTGCTCCAAGCTGCTCCGCACCAGCCACCGGCCGAGGCACTCCCTACGCATGGAAAGCCGGGGTGCGCCCCAGAGCCTGAGCGGGCCGCTGCTGCCTTGCACGCCGCCCTGACTGCCGGCCCAGCGCATGCGCGTGCCACAGCCGGCCCTCTGCATCACAGGCGGTGCAGCCACGCACGCACGCAACACAGCCTGGTGCCAGGCCCTGCCCGGTCCTGCTGGAGCAGCAGCATGCATGTGTATGGCGGGAGGCTGGTACAGCCAGCCCAGGCTGGACGCGCCGAGTCGCCAAGCTCATGGCAAAGAGACCAGCGTCAGTGCCGGCCGCCAAAGGGCCACCAGAGACACACTCAGTGGAAACACCCCTTATAAATTAATCATGGCGTGGCATTGCGCACACTATGAGCACGCCCTGGCCCTGGCAATGAAGCCTCATGTCCAGGCTCCACAGACGGCCGAGCCAGCAGGAGCCGCCCAAGCCTGGCTGCATTGGCAGCCTCGCCGCAGCACAGGCTTAAGATGAACAGGCCTGACAGCTTGCACCCAAAAGAATGTTGACCGCGCGAGCAAGGCTCACCGCGAGCCCAGCTCGGCCCCGCCACGCAAGGGCTTGTCCCCGCGCCCGGTCGGCGGCGGCACGTTGCCGCCGCTCAGCTCGCCCGCGCTCTGCGCAAGCCCCCGAGCCGGCGCCCCCCGCCGCTCCTCCAGATCCTGTGCGCAGCCGCCCCGGCTTGCACGCAGCGGCCGACACCCGGGAAGAGCAAGCAGGCGCACCGGTGGCTAGCAGGCAGCAAGCGAGAGACGCGCATTCTGGGGACGCGCAGCCAGGAGCGCAGCTTTAGGGTAGGAACAGGGTAGGGCGCACCAGCCCCGCCTCGCGGTCGCGCTGGCGCTGGCCCATGGCCTTGAGCCGCCGCGCGATGAGCTCGAAGGACGTGAACGTGAGCGCCGCGGCCGGCGTCGTGCGGACCAGGTTGGTCAGGCAGCCCTTGTAGAACCCTGCGACGCCCTCCTCCGCATACACCTGCGCAGCAGGCCACAATTTCAGGGGACGGTCGCCTGTAACCAGCTGCTCCGCAGCCCCACACAGGTCCCAAGCCTAGAACCCCGCGACGCCCTCCTCCGCGTATGGCTGCACAGAGGGCCGCCCTTACAGGCGGCAGCCGCCTGTGGCCAGCAGCTCGGCAACCCCACACACGTCCCACGCCGCGCGCGCACGCATGCGCCAGCTCGCCCGCCGCACAGCGTGCCACAGCGCCTAAAGCCTGTCTGCATGATGTGCGACCTCTGACTAAGCTTCACTGCCTGCCGGCATGCGCCGCCCTGTGGGGCAGCGCGCGGGCGCGCCTGGCGGCAAGTATTAAGGAAGCCGCGGAAGGGCCCGGTGCCCGCCACGTGCATGTGCGAGCGCACGACCTCGTGCGGGTACGTCAGCGTGGAGGCTACCATCTTCGACGCCGCGCTGGCCACCACCTGCGCCACGCAGCGCGCGCCACATTGTTTATTATTCACTACTTTTTAGATGCTTTCGAAGGTCTTGTTCAATACTTTTTTTTACCTTCGAAGGTAACAATCACATTTCTGCGCGCAGTGTGCACCTGCCACCAGGAGCAAGTGTGTGCCGCCCGCCATGCCTCGTTTGCCCGTGCATCGCTTTGCTTGCCGCAATTTCATGTTGCATGGCGCTGCCTTCAACTGTAAAGCACATCCGACGAGGCGGGGGGGGGGGCGGGGGGGGGGGCGCACGAGCTGCCCGGGCGGCAGCACGTCGGGCGAGCAGCCGCTGCGCGGCGCCAGCTGCTCCTTGGCGTACTCGTACAGCGGGAACTGGATCGCCACGTGGCAGACGCCGATCAGCGACGGCAGCAGCCCGCTGCGCGGCCGCGCGCACGGCCTCAGACGCGCCCGCGCGCACCCCGCAGGCCTCGCGCGCGGTGGCACATGGGTCGGCGGGCGCTGCCGGCGCAGTCCGCATGATGCCACCAAACATGCAGGCAAAGGATGTCTTCTCAGCCTCTGTGGCGTGCGCTATCAATGCGGTCTCATAGGCGCCTGTGCGCCATGCGCAGGCGCCATCGTTTGCTTGCACGTGTCTCACCATGCGTGCAGCCGTCACAGCAGGGTCGGCCCCCAGGGGTTAGGTTGAGGAGGGCGCGAGCCCTACTCTGACTCTACCACAACCCCAGGGCCGCGCCTGTACATGCCGGCCAGGCCCTCCTCGCGCGCGATGCGGCGCAGCGCGTCGAACGTGCCGGTGTACAGCGGCGCCGCGCCGCCGACCGCGCGGCCCATGCGCAGGCCCATGTGCTGCGTCTGCAGGCGCGTCTTGACCACCCACAGCGGGTTAGTCACCAGCATGGTTGCCACGCCCGCGCCGGTCGCCGCCGCGACGTGCACCATGGGCATCTTGACCCACGCGTGCCCTGCGCTCGGGAGCCACTGGCGGCCTCAGCAAGCGCCCGTCGCCGCCGCGACATGCACCATGGGCATCTTTATGACGAGTGCCCTACGCTTGGAAAGCACAGGTAGCCTTACCAAGCGGACGACTTGCCTGTTGAGCGGACGATTTGTACGTAACCAATATTAGCACAGAGCCTGGCCTGATACATGTTATCCATGTTCTGTCGACTTGATTGTACACCTGATCAAAGCATTTGCCTGCTCGTCGCACAGCGATAGCGCACTCATTGCGCATCGCGACCCCGACACGCAATCACCGGTCACCGCCAACAGGTGGCGCGCGCGCCCTGGGCTTTGGCCGCGATCTTGGTCTTCAGGCCCTCGTACACGGTGAAGTAGACGGCCCAGTTGGGCAGCAGCGCGAAGAGCGTGGGCGTCAGGCCCCGGTACAGGCCCTTCATGCCCTCCTCCGCAAAGATTTTCCCCAGGCTGCCTGCACCCACAGGCCCCTGGTGAGACATACAGCAGCATACCTCGCTAAGCAGTCCAGGTACATCTTATGGGCCAGTGCATGCCAGTGCATGCCCCTCCAGAGAAGCTGTGCGACATGGCGGCGGCCAGCGCCCGGCACAGCGGCGGCGGGACGCCCTCCACCCGCCAGCGCACTGCCCGGCACCCCGCGCGCCTTGCGCAGCGGCCGCCGGGGCCCGGCGCGCCGCGCAGGCCCGTCAGGCCAGCTGCCAGCGCTGCCGGGCGCCGCGGAGGGGGTTGCGGCGGGCGGGCGCCGCGCGCGCACCGCCAATGCCGGCGTACTTGACGCCCGGCACGCGGCGCTGCACCTGCATGCGCGTCTTCAGCACGTCCAGCGGGCACACAAAGGTGGCCGTCAGCGCGCCCGCCAGCCCGCCTGCCAGCACGCTCACCACCTGCGCCATGCAGAGAGCTCTGGGTGCACCGCATCTCTATCTTTGGCCATAATTTCTGGCTACTGGTGGGACCCGCCAGCCCGCCCGCCGCCACGCTCACCACCCGCACCACGCCAGGGGGCCCTTGGGGGCTCCAAGTCTCCATCTTGGGTCCTTGTCTTGGGCTACTGATTGAAATTCGCGAGCGTGCCCGCGACCGCGCTGACCACCTGCACCATGCCACGCTTTCTGGGGCACCGTGTCACTAATTTCTGGCTGCTTCCTCTGTGTGCCTGTTCGCCGCCACGCCTCACCACCTGCCTGGCGCAACACACGTCAGCCGCTGTGCTCAGCCCCGCCCGCCGCCCGCCACCCCGCTGGCCACCTTTGTTGCGCCACACACAGCGCTGTCGCCCGCTGTTTGGCCCCGGCAGGTGCCTGCCACCACGCTGACTCCCTGCCCCGTGCCCGTACACCGCCCTCGGCTACCAGCAGGCCGCGTATGGGTCCGCCACAGCACCGCCCTGCACCAGGCCGCGCGCATACAGCCTCGCCTAGCAGCACATTCCCGGTCCAGACACAGGGCACGTTCGCTGGTGACGTGCATGGTCTTCTGGCCTGCCTGTCCTGGCATGAGCCCTGTTGTCTGTCAGACAAAGCTATTGCGGTGCTCAGCGCCGCACGAGCACCGCAGCGTGTAGCAGGCTCTACTGTGGGAGCTAGCCCGCCGCTTCAGCTAGCACCACCAGTAGTAGTGGCCGTTCCACATGTGCTCGTGCGGAGGCTGGCAGCGGCCAGCCCTCTTGGAACCAGAGGGAAAGGCATTGCCCAGAGATGATGCCCCTCACCTCCGGGTCATCCCAGTAGTGTCGCCTCCCGCGGCGCTCAAAGACGAACGCGGCGCCCATGCTGGCAGCGGCCCTCGCGCACACGCGCAGAAAAAGGCGCACGCGGGCCTGCTACAGCGCTCCTGCTCAAGGCTGCCTGGCGGCGCAGGAGGGACGCTGCCGACCTACATCCTCTGCTCTGCTTCCGGCCGGCGGGGTGTCGCTAGCAGCAGCGTGGACCACTCAAAGTAACCTGGCCCTTGACAGTACGATAAAGATGTAGCTCAGCTCCCTGGTATGTCAACCAGCCGAGCTGGTGTACGGCACTCTCAAACAGCAGTTGGAACAGGCTCTACGTCTGCAGAGTGTACAGCAGTGCGACCGGCGTGCGCAAGCTTTGCAGGCTGCCTTCCATTACGAAATGACACAGCGCAAGGCAGTGTTCAATGGCACAATCGGACTGGGCGCGGCGGCCTGCCTCTCTTTTACTGGTGGCATGTCACGACCTAACCCTGTTTGTTTCCTGTGCATGCCGCATGCCGCAGTCGAGGTTAGAATGCAAAGTACGCAAGCACTTGCCGAGCAGTTCCCGCATGGCGGTATAGTCGCAATGTACTTTACTGTGCGTGTCAACACCCGCTTCACACAGAATGCCTGCTAGCTTGCAATAGCTTTGCTTGATGAGCCCACACAGTGAGGCTGATGCGGTCTCCAAGGCAAGCAGCATGGCCAATGGCTCTGTTCAACAGACAGATGCGTCTAGGAAGTGCCGCGCAAGGACAACAGACATAGTGCATACGTCGGTGCAAGCCTCCGCGGCTGAGCACAAAGAGCAGGCAGAAATGCATGTTTGGCCAAGGCCTGCACATCCAACCTTGCACACCCGAAGTTGCAGTGACAGCTTAACGTTACGTGCCGCTAGGCTGCCTTCCAAGAGCAATGCTTGTTTAGAGTCGTTTTGGCATGCAGCGCAATGCTTCAGCTGCAGCCAGCTGTGATGTGTGCATCCCAGCCTGACAGAGTAGGCCAGAGGACATGCATCCAAGCTGCCGCATCGCCTGCCAGCATGCAGACTCTGAATGCAGCGGCCGCGCATCTGAAGCAGGCTGCAGTCTCTCGTCAGCGCAGCCAAGTACACAGAATCCCTTCGTCAGCCACCCGTGGCACTGCCACTCTGCGCTCCTGCTGAGGCAGATCAAGAGCACTGCTACTCTGCCTGTTATGCCACATGGCATCGGTGCATGTGCTGGTAGAGAGCGCCTGGCCAGCCTCCCTCTGCACACATCCCAGGCAGGCCCCATCTGTTGCATGACAAGCTTGGATTCTGCATTCTCGCCAGACTTCAATGCACAGCTCTCGGCCTGCTTAGCGGAGGCGCAGCCCTTTGCCTCAGGTCCCCTCGCTGCCTGTGCTCTTGGAGCTTGTCCCGCTCAGGACTCATCTCCTGGTGCGCTGCACCAGCCTCCTTCACGCACACCGCAGGCGCCTGACAGCTTGGGACTCCGCGCTGCTGCCCCAAGCGTCACTCCAGCCAGGCAATGCGACGCCACTGCCTCACCAGTTCAGGTCCCCGCCGCCGCCGCCGCCGCCGCCGCCATAGTCACTGCCGCGGCCGCCGCCGCCGCCGCCATAGTCACCGCCGCGGCCGCCGCCGCCGCCGCCGCGCCCTCCGCCGCCGTTGCCGTACCACTGCTCGTTGCCGCCGCCGGCCTCGTCGCCGATGACAGTGCCTTCAGACCTGTGGGACGCACGAAAAGCTGATTAACGCCTGTGTAGTGCGCCGTATCTCTGCCAAGATTTGACATGTTTGACATGATTGACATGGTTTGGCAGCTAAATATATAATCCAGGTGTTTGTTACTAGGAAACAGAGCCATTGGTTGTCACGCATGCAGGCCAGCTGCCACATTGGGTGTCTCATTGCATGTGCGCAGCACGCACTTGGGGGCGGCGCATTTGTAGCACTCGTAGCGGGAGCGGAAGTTGTGCTGGCCGCATGACCCGCACAGCCAGTCGCCTGCACAGCGCGCGCGCTCCTTTCAGGCAACCAGCCCTGCTTCTAGACACGCATCGACCAACCAGACGCGATGCCCATACATCCGAACCTGGGCTGCCGCTGTGCGCAGCGGCCCACGCCCAGACAGCGGCATTGTAGTGTTGGTGCTCGCCCACATTGCACAGATATTAGTGCCGGTCAGAAAAGCGCTGGCCGCGCACCTGGCTGCTGGCGCTGCGCGGCGCGGGGCGGCCGCGAGCTGCTGCCGCGCGACTGCGGCACCGGGCCCGCGCTCGCTGGCCTGCACACACGCTCACGAGCTTCACACAGCAGGCACCCGAGGACCTCCTGAGCGTGATGTGATGCAACACGCATGCGCAGTGCCACTGCATGGGCAAACAGCCCTTATGCCTGGGTGCATCATGTATGTTGTGCGCGCAATGCGCGCAGTGCAGCGCAGACGCATTGCAGGAGCTTGCAGACGCGCGAGCGTGCGGTCATGAGCGCGTGGAGATGCCGGGCAACCTGGGGGCGTCACAGCGGAAGCACTCTGTCCGGAACGAGAAATTGTTGGCGCCGCAGCCGCACATCCAGTCGCCTGCGCGCACGCGGAGCATGGTTGGGTCAACCATTAGCAGCCGCAGTTCACAAGCGGCTCTCTCCATATGTAAGCTCAGTGTCGGCCTTATCCTCGTGCCTCACACACTTGTGGGGTGCCAGGCCATGGTCAGGCACACCCCACGCCGATCGCACGCATGCAGCGCGCGCTGCAGAACACACTGGCTGTCACGGCTGCTTCAGGCACGGCGGCGGGCCGCTCACCCTCGCGCGCCTCATACGACCGCGTCTCGCGGGCGCCCTGACCGCCGCCCAGGCTCTCCGGCCTGGTGCACACATTCCTCGGTTCTCAGCACTCCGATGCAGCCCGCGGATCGACATCACCGCGTGCACAGCTGCCACATGTGCAATGCGACTGGCTGCCAGCCCCTTCATGCTATGTCCACAGCGACACACATGCGGCATGCACCCCAGTGCACGCATTTCATGCAAATATGAGCTGCGGGACCGCCGCATGGCGTCTGCACCCTAGTACAACATGGCACTGCCACTCTCTCTCATGTGCCTGGCTTTCCACGTAAACGACATGCGCCGTGTTGTGCTGACATGCGACATCCAATAGACATAGAGCAGCATGTGAAGCATGATCACACCAGGCCACATGAAGGCCACACCAAGTGGCAGGGTACAACTGCGGCAGCGCGCGCCTGGGTGCGCCGCAGCGGAAGCACTCCTGCCGCCGCGCAAAGTTGTTGGAGGTGCAGTCTGGGCACGTCCAGTCGCCTGCATCGTCACACGCGCTGTGAGCTCCATCGCACCGTCAGAAAGCGCGAGAGAATCAGGCTATGCAAGGTCTCACGCTCCGATCATAACGCGCCAGAGCACCGGGCTGAAACAGCGCAAACAGATAAGTCCACTACTCCAGCCGGCGCTGCTCAGACACGTGCACCCACCACGCTTGTACATACTGGCGGGTATCGCAATGGTAGCCGCAAGCAAGCCTTAGCAAGGCCAAGCAACACGCCATGCGACTGCTTTATACCAGCGATGCAGCCGCCCCTTCATGCTAATCGTTTGTATGGCCGTGCACCCGCAGAGCATGCGCAGCAAGGCCTAAGACATTAGTCAGCCAGCCACCCGACGCACCCGGCTTCACACTGTCCGCGCCGCGCGCATCCCTGTCGCCGCGCGGCGCGCGTCCCCGCGACGCGCCGCGGTCGCCGAAGTCGCGCCCGCCGCGCTCGCCAAAGTCGCGCGCACTGTTGGGGCGCGCGCCGACGCCGCTCTCGCGCCAGTCATTGTGCGCGACGCGCTCGTCCCTCGGCTGCCCAAGGCCCTCAGCGTCGCGGCGCTCCTGAGCATTGGCTGCGCGGGCGCACAACCAACAGGTCAGCGAGCCCTGCCTGTTCGGCGCTGGCCATGGATCATCCCTGCTTGCCTTGATGCGGCAGCCTAGCACTTACGGGCTCATAAAAGCGCTGGCCCCGCACACCTCTCTGTCATGCAACACAGCTGTCCCCAGCACACCCGCCTGCAGCGATGCGCCGAGCTGCGCACGCGGCCGCACAACCAGCACCACTCGAAAGCCCTTCGCGGTTGCGCTTAACTCGCATCGCTGCGTGAGCGTGCCTGCGCGCTCAGCTGCGGCGGGGTCCGGGTCCTGCTGCAGCAGCTCCAGCACGGCCGGGATGACCGCCGTCACCGCATCCACAAACTCTGCAGGCGCATGCAATCACTCATGAACCAGGCTGCCAACTGTGTGGCTGCCCTTTGGTCAGTATTGACCAGCGCTATGACAGTGCTGATGGCCTGCGCAGAGGCAACAGCTCTTGCTTGCCTACGTGTCAACCCGCGCCCCCGCAAGGCTGAGCACTGCGCTGCGATCATCCTGCACTTGAGCACTCCATCACCTCTAGGATCTTCTGCTCAACCTGCTGGCTCATAAAGTCTTGAGGCCCAAACGGCATGCCACTGCCTCCAACATGTATGAAAAGCTTTGCGTCCTCACGGTCTAACGCGGCTGCGCCAAGCCGGCAGCACGGCTGGACAGCCAGTCCTTGGTCCGATGATAGGGTTAAGGTTAGGTGGGCGGCGGCGCGCCTTTCCGCGCGGGGCCCTCAGAGGGCGCCCCGGGGCCGGCCTCCTCGCCATACAGGTCCGCCTCGTGCTTGGCGTCCTGCCAGGTGCTGATGCGCGCGGCCGCAATGATGCGCACCTGGCCCCCGGATAGGGTATGGTTAGGGTAGGGTATCCTAATCTAAAGAACCACATACAGTCTGGCCACCTGCCAGCGTCGGCGGCCATGTTGCGCTGCGCACCGCCCCCGGCAATGCCGCACAGGCAGCGCCGCAGACCATGCGCTGCCGCAGTTGCGCGGCGCTGACGCGCGCTCCCCGACAGGCTGCCCGCGCGGCCGGGACTGTGCAGAGCGGCTCGCAGCCTCGCCGTTCGCTCATCACTTGCGAGCCACTTGGCGGTGCTTCACGGCGGCTCAGCTGAAGAAGTGGCAGCTGATCACCCAGCAGACTCAGAGAGCAGCTACCTGCCCAATACTGTGGCTGAGCACATGCCTAGCCAAGTGCATCAAGCTGCAACACCTCGTCCTTGGCAAATGCAGGGTCGGCGTGCACGTGCACACCAAGTCTGTCGAGTTGGCGGCGCCGCCCACGCCGTTGTCAGCGTCCACCTTGTCCACGAAGGTGCCCTTGAGGCGCCGCAGGGAGTTTGACGTCTGCCGCCAGCCGCAAGCGCCCTCAGTTTCCAAGCACTACACTGGGTCCGACAGGGACGTGACGGGCATGGTTGCATCCACACAATGACACTACGAGCTTTAGGGATGTATGTTCCTGCCTGCCGACCCGACACTGACAAGCGTTCAGCAGTAGATGTTTGTACGCGCTTGTGCGAATGAGAGGTGTCAACCTTGTCGTTCCTCAGAGCCACCCCACTCGACACAATGCAGCTTGCAACTGTGTGTGGCAAGCGCGAGCTGAGGCAGCCCGTCCCCCGCTTCTCTCAGCCGGCCCTCCACACAGGGAGCGAGCGTGCAGGCAGACGTCAAAGCAAGGCGAGTGCAGGGAGGCCCTCCGCACCGGGAGCGTGCGTGCAGGCAGACATGGAAAGCCGGGCATGTGCAAGGAGGAGCAGAGGCGCGCCTTGCGCTCGGGGTAGGGCAGCGTGGCGCTCGCGAGCGCCGCCACCTGCGCCTCCGGCAGGCCGTAGACGAGGTCGGGGCGCGAGCGCGCCATGCGCAGCTGCGCGCGCTTCAGCGCGCCCAGCTCCGTCTTGTCCGCCATCGGCACCGGCGTCGCGTCGTCGCCCTCGTCGGAGAAGAAGCCGCGCTGCTCCAGCTCCTGCAGAATGCACAGGTTGCACGCTTGCACACACCAAGCAAAGGCGTCTACCAGGTGAGGCTCTCAAAGTGCTCGGCCACAGGTTTGCAGCCCACGCACACGTTGAGCGCCCATGGCACCTCATGGGGTGAGACTATTGAAGGAGTGTGATATGCAGGAGCGGGCCGGATAAGGCGCAGCAAAACAGGCATGAGCGCAGACAGTGCAACAAGGGTAAAAAACACTGTTCTCCCTGCAGTTGCAGACACCTTGGGTCACCACACCCAAGCTGCTGTGAGAGAAGGTCAGCATAGACAAGGTCAGAATGCTTGAGAGGTAGGCGGGCTGGACAACCAGGCCCGCTCAGCGCTGGATGCATGGCACACAGGAAGTGCGGGCAGCAAACCTTCACGTACGTGGCCCACGTCTCCTCAAACTCGGGGTAGCGGCTGGACGGCTGGCCGCTCGTGTCATGCGCGCCGCTGTCGTCGTCATCCTCCTCGTCATGCGGCAGCGCGGAGTCTGCCACAGCTGCAATGTCCTCCGACGGGTCCGCCTCGAGCGCCGCGCCAGGCACGCCAGGCACGTCAGCCTCCGCGGTGGCGGCCTCGCTTGTGTTGGCCGCGCTCATACTCACCAGCGAGCGGCTGCAGGCCGCGTGCCTGCAACCCAGCCTGCTGGCAGACACGGGCGCGCGGGGCAGTGCAGCCTGCCCGGCGTGGCATGCTGCATGGCAAGCCGCTGGCGCGTGACGCGTCAAGCGGGAGGCTGGCGCCGCAGCGCGGGGAGCAAGGAACTGAGCTATCATGGACGCCATCGCCTTCGCTCGCTTCATGGGCTCATTGCGGCAACTTGGTTTCCTGTGACAGCAGGCTTTGTGTGGCGGCTTTGGCAGGTCTGCAAGCCTCGGACTGCGGGGCCCCCCCGCTCGGGGGATCCGAGGTTACCCAGACCGCTTTCTCGCTGCCAGCCTGCTAGCTAGCACCCTATAGGGTGCCTCACAGTATTCAACCTTGATCATACGCTTTTGCGTGTTCATGTGAGCCTTTGGCTTACACAGTAAAATACTGTCTACACATGTTTGAGGCACGCTTCAACATGGCACCAAGGCAACAACCGTTAAGCCAGTGTACAGAAGCAGCGTGTTAAATCCGCGACCGAGTCTTGTGTGGAAATGACATTAATGTCTGCCTCCAGTAAGCCTCCAAGCTCCAGGGTGCTCACAGCAGGGATGTATTTTACAGCAAGGATGTGAAGGCAGCACCTCCATCATGTGCATACTGTTTGACAAAGTACGGAAACGGTGTTGTTATGCCTGCGGCGTGGATGCCGTGCTGATAGCAAATTTCCACGCACCCTATGTGAAAGCGCTGCCTCTCACGTGATGTTGTACCTCGACAGCCATGCAAACTTTGCGCGCGCTGCATTTGCGCCACACTATCGATACACCGCTCCTGCCCACGCAGACGCTTTTATACATGCAATAGGGCGCGCGGCAGAAATCACTCCCGCCAGCAACAGACCGTGGACTGGCGGACACAGGCCAGAAGGGCTCGCGCATGCGTCCCGCTCGATGACTAAAGCAGCGAAGCAGCCTGAGCTGACGCAAAGAATGGGTGTCCACATCTAACCGGAATACACACACCGCAGCCTCAAAACATTGCCTCCCACACGGAGAAGCCATAGCCCGCCACCGCAAGCAGCCAGGCCTTCTGGCCGACATCCACGCGCCCTCGCGTGGGGTCCCATGCGGCCGGCCCAATCTTCATGGCCACCTTGCCGTCAATGGTGGCCGCGTACAGCTTCTCGCTGGCCTCCAAAATCTTGACCTACATTTGAATACACGTGTGGGAAATAGAGCAAGATGAGGCAGCATGCCGGCTTGAAATGACCACAGGCATCCTCCACTCTGTGCTTTACCTGCTGCGATTCTTGACAGTGACCTTAAAGAAAAATCAGATGAGACCCATGCTAAGTGCGACAGCCATGGATAATCTTGGAGTGTGAACCCAGGACTAGTGTTATGGCTTCAGGCTACAGAGAGGGAGCAGGTGTGGGCACCTGCGACAGCGCATGCAGGCCGGCCCGGCGGCGGAGCTGGAGCAGTTCCAAGATGGCAGCGCGTAGCGGCCGCAAGGTTGACACTGAGCCCGCGCCATGGCCGCTCTCGCGCTGGCGCACCTTTGCAGCCAGGGCACAACACATTATGTGATTTACCACAATCTTTGTGGACAACAGGGTTACAAACTACCATGGGAAACTGATGTAGAAGCCAAGTGTGCAGCCCGTACAGCGTCGCATGTGGATCGGCTTGGATGACAACATGCAGTGGCTGCAGACACCACTGCGTGGCATGCCGTCACTGTGCAGTTCCATTTTGATTTAAAACTTACGCTGCTTCCCTGTGTGGTGCAACAAGTCTTGGCAAAAGGCGGCACACTGGCGTTAAGTCCAGGCCAGTGCATGCACACAACTCTGCACTGTGCTGCTCAGGCATCACGCGAGGCGCATAGCGAAGTGGCAGGCGCAGGGCTGCTACCGTGAGCAACGAGCGCAGGCGCCGCCACAGGCTGGGCCGCAGGATGCCGTCGGTCCACAGGTGGTCGTAGAAAAGGCAGGGTGTGCCAGGGTGCGTCAGAATATAGCAGTAACCCTGCGCCAGCCGCACGTGACGCCAGTCAGAGCACAATCGCCCTGTGGCCCATCGGACAATGCTTCCAGAGAAACACGGCAGGCTGGGTATCACCAACCACACTACAATCAGACTCGTGAGGCTGAGCTTGTGCACCTTGTGCAGGTGGAAGGGTGAGCACCTGGTGCAAGTACTGCGACGGGAAGGGCCAGTGGTTCTGCGTCGACCCAGTATCATGATTCTGCTCGCCGCATGCACCACATAAGCCAGATGTCACGCAGGCTGACAGGCATCAACATCCTTAATCTGCAGGCTGCTGCAACACGTGCGTGTGTCCTGCATGCAGTCAGGACGAGCCTGAGCGCACGAGCGCAGCCTGAGTTCAGTTACGGCTGTCTCTCGCGCTATGCACAATCAAACCTGGCATGCTCGTGGCAGACTCGCAGCCCTCTTATCAAACCATGTCAGCCCGTGCTTGCACCTCCACAAAGGTGACCGCATGCGACGGCCACCAGCCGATGACGCCGGGCGGCTTGCCGGCAGCGTCGCGCAGGCGCCAGTAGTGATTGTGCGCGACGGCCTCCTGCAGGATGCCCTGCAGGGGTGCCTCTTGAGGTCAGCGCCGCTGACCTGACTGTGTGCGCCGCAGCCAATACTGCAGGCATAAGCGGTGAAGCTGGTACGGAGAGGCACAGAGCTGACAGAGCTGGTGCAAGGATGGCAGGCGGCACGCCTTTGTTGTAAAGTCTATGGCCGCCGCGCGTCCGTCGGTTGCGTCGATCCAGTCAATCGTCCGCTGCCGGTGCGCGTCCTGCAGGCACCGCCCTGTGTCTACTGGCTCTGAGCGGCTTGCTCGTCTCAAGGAAGCGCAAAAAACACGCATACGAGCTGGACATGGCCTAGTCAGCATGGATGCATGCACTGCATGTCGAGCACTAGCACGAAGCTAAACTCCCGATTTGTAGTGAGATCATAGTGAGAGCACTTTGCAGTGCTGCTCAGCATGTTAGCTGTGTGTGTGCACATGTCCTTCACCCGAGGCTCAGCAGGCCAACATATGCCTCAATTCCACGCGCCTGGTTGGCGCACAGCTGGTCGCCGTGCTTGCCCTCGTATGCGCAGGCGTCCCAGAACTCGCCGAACGCCACGGCCGGCTGCGTCGCCTCCACGTACTCACGCACGCGCTCGCCGCGGTAGCCCTTGACAAAGTCAAAGCGCCAGCCGTCGAAGCCCACTTCGCGCCGCAGCCAAGTCAGCCACTCCTTCAGGTCCTGCACACCCGCATGAGGCGCGCTTCAGCAGCTCCCTACATCTGAGACCACATCGGCGGTCCCAGGTCGCTGCTGCGTCTCATCGAGGCGGCCAGCCAGTCAGCGCAATTTGCATGACGAGCTTCACTGGCTAGAACCTTGCGCAGCACAACGAGCCTGGCGCGCCTGCCGCACGCGCGCAGAGGTGTGGTCCACGTTGGGCGCGGCGTCAAAGCTGGCGCCCTGCTTGCCGGCGCCCTGGCCGCCGAAAGCAGGGTTGCCGCTGCAGATGCACGTCTGGTCCCACGCGTACCTCCCGCTGAACTGGTTCCACTTCCCGGAGCTGTCCTGCGCGCGGGGCAGGACGGCGATGTGGCCGACCACATGCTCTGCGACTGCACATGGGAGGCGCGCTCGGCGCCGCTTTCCAAGCGCATGGTCTTGGGGTGCAGTCATCAGGCGTTCTCACGTGCACCAGTCTCTGACACGAGGTGCAGTAAAACACCGCAAGACAGGGTCAGAGTGGTCAGTCAGCACATGTGGGATTCCACAGACCTTGCCAGTGTGGAAAATGTACCATCGCAAGCATGCCAGTTTCCTTGAGGTAGCTGTTTGTAAGACGCAAGCACTCTCGAGCTCTCTGCACATCCTGGCATCAATGTCCAGTGAGGTCGCACACACAGGTGATGCTAATACACGTTGGACTAAGGATGAGAGCCTTGCGCCCGCGCGCCTGCCTTCCCGCACAGCGGTGGTTCAGCACAACATCCGCGACCGCCATGACGCCGTGCTGGTGCAGCGCGGCGATGCACGCGCGCAGCTCCGCCTCGCTGCCATACGCCGAGGTAAGCACTTCGTAGTCGCGCGGCAGGTAGCCCTGCCAAACACAGCGCTTGGTACAGAGTGCCTCATGCTTCTTGCAGCAATGTGCTTGGCTTGCAATGCTGTACAGCTGATGACTGCTCTTTTGGTGGCAAGTCTTGGTCATATGGTCACATGTATCCTCTCAGCACAATTATGTGCAGGCCAGTGTGGCAAGGCGGCGGACCTCTGCAGTGACAGAAGCGCTGGGGGGCGGCAGCCACACGGCAGTGATCCCTGCGGCTGCAATCTCAGCCGCTCGTCCTGCCAGGACAGCGTACCAGGGCGGCAGCGGCCGCTGCGCGCACTCCCAGTTGAAGCCCTGCGCCCCCAGCCGTAATGTGTTGGTTACGCAGCCACACTCACGCGGGTTGCAGTCAGGAAACTACAACACAAAGACGATGAACACAACAAAGTGTCTCAAGGAGTCTGTGACACTGACAGAGTGTCTCCTTTGAGAGGAAATGAGTTGAGCCTTACTTAAAAGTACATACACTCAGCGCCACACGCTTTCACTTGCCGCATACACACACAGAACGCGCTGTCGCCGGAAGGTGTCTCAGTACAAGGCTGTGTGCATCCCAACAAAAGGGGGAGGCAAGGGGTGCTCTGGCGTGCTGGTCTCTGTCCACAGGCACAGCAAGGCTGGAGCACTGCAATGAATCTTTTGTACTGTCTCGCTACCAACAGCAGCGGGCTTGCACCCATGAGCTCTACTGAAAAGCCAGGGCAGTGCGCCGGCACCTCTGCACAGCAGCGGCAGTGCAGAGTTACCAAGTTGAACGAGTGCAGCATTGAGTGCAGTAGCGCAATGAGGAGCTCCTGCCACTGCTCGAGGCGCCAGACTGGGACCCCCACCTGCAGCAAGACCTCACGCCCGCTCCCAATTGGCCCGTCGCCCGCGCCATTCGCAGGCCGCCCGTTGCTACTCGGGCCCTCCACGCCCTCGCCTGCCTCGGAGATCATCGCCGGCAGGTTGGCCAAGACCCCCCCGCGCGCAAACTCATGCAGCGCGTTGCCCGGGGAGTGCCTCCGGCTGAGCTGGTCCAGCGCCGCGCATGGGGCCCGTGCATCTGGCGGCGGCGCAGGAATTGCACTGCCACCCAAGCGCTCTGCTGGTGGCCCAGGACCTGTTCACAGCACACGGGTGTTCAGAGCCAACAGGTGTTGCTTGTGCTTGGCACATTGCCGCACTCATGTCATTGCTTACAACTTGCGGAGCCCAGCGGCCCCCACACAACGAGGTAAGGAACAAATGTTATAGCAACATTTGGGAGGACACAGAATGCCTGCTCACCAGACGTGGGTGGCATGGAGCGATCAGTCTACAGGCTGAGAGATGCAGTCTCGCTGTTCGCACGCTGAGGACAACTCCCCCCCCCCCCAGCCCGCGCAGTGGCTGAGGGGTGTCGCGGGCCAAGCGGCCTGCACAAGCAGGCAGCGCAACACTGCCCGCCTCCTGCCTCCTCCTCGGCCTTAGTTGCCTGTAGCCTCGCCTGCCAGAACAACTTCTGTGATATGCTCTTCCCACTGCAGCGCCCCCAGCTCCAACACCTTTGGACAGGCATACAGTGCGCCGCATACTCCACTCCTGGCCAGCGCTGACAAGGAGCCAGGGCCGGGCCTACTTAGGCCCTCTGTTTCTGAGGCTGCTCGGAGCAGAGCGCCTTCCCAGAGCTGCGCTGCAGGCTAACTGAGTGGAGTAGTAAACGATACCTTGACTTTGTGGAACTGAGACACGCAGGAGCACTGCGCTGCCAACCACTGCGTAATCAAAATCTGTCTATATTTGGTTGGTGCCGCAAGGCCAAATAGCAGTCTTGGGACACGGTCAAGCGTGCCTTGTATGCAGGGCTCTGCGCCCCTGTGCAAGTGCGGCCGCTCGGCCGCATGGCGCACCGCACTTGCGGCAACGCCGGCGAAACTCGGCCATGTGTGCGCGGTGAAGCGCGCGCGGCTGGCCACGCACTGCGCCGCGTCCGCCAGCCGTAGCCCTGTTGTCAACGCAGCCAGCGTGGCGGCCGGGTGGGGACCCGAGTCCTGGCACAGTCATGCTCTCGATGTCTGTGGGGCGCTCCCTGGAGTGCAGGAGTGGTACCTGATGTTGTTGTGTGTATCCCGGCAACTCACAAGCGCACAGCGGCAGCTGTCGCTGCGAGTGTGCTGGCCCAGGCGGGGCGCCCGGTCTGGCAAGCGTGCTGGGCTCGCACGAGCAGCAGAGTTCCCTGCCACTTTGCTCCTCCCGACAGTGTCCTCGCACAACTTCCCGACTCCGAGCTGAGCTGTGGTATTTGCTTGCCTGGGCAGTGGTGCGGATGATGAGCGCGCCGTGCCTGGTCGACGGCAGGGAGTGGAACCAGGCGTATGCGCAGCTGGAGATGGAGCGCGGCTTCTGCTCGCTGGGCGGCGCGGAGAAGTACAGCCCGGAGCTGGTGCAGCGGACGGCGATGGAGAGCCCGGGCGCCGCGGGGCGCGTGGTGGCGCGTGGCGCGGAGATGCTGTGGCGCGTCGGCGTCTTCGCGTTCAGCCTGCTGGCCGACAACGCGTCGGGGCGCTCGGAGGAGCTGGGCCGCGTGCGCCTGCGCGCGCAGCAGCTGCGGTGCGCTGGTCTGGGCTTTCCAGCGCGGCGGTCTGTGCGCGCTGCTGTGGTGCACAGTCAGGCGGGTTGTGTTTCAGGTATTCCAGGAGTGAGTCGAGACGTCTGGAACAGCATGCGGAGGGGAGAGTGTGGTGCTCCCGCACAAGCACGAGGAGACTGTCCCCCTGCATTGTTGCCTGTGCTGCCCGGGTGCGGCGTGCCGGGTGCGGATGCCAACAGGCTGCGTCTCTGTCCTCCTGGACAGTCCAGAGCCTCGCAGCGTCAAGCAAGCGCTGCCGGCGCCGCCATGCCAGGGCAGTCCCGCAGCCGTCCAGGCAGGTCCTGGTCCCGATTTGAGCACGGCTGTCGCGGGCGGCGCCAGGGCGATGCTAACCGCGCTGGGCCCCTCGTTCATCAAGGCCGGCCAGGTGCTGGCCAGCCGGCCGGACATCGTGCGCGAGGACTACATGAACGAGCTGTGCACGCTGCAGGACGACGTGCCCTGCTTCCCCGACGCCGAGGCGCGCTGCTGCGGGGGTGCCACCGGTGCTGCACGGTGTTGGTTGGATGCGCCTGGTGGCCGTGTAGGCCGGGGAGGGCCGAGCTGCAGAAAGCGTTTGTGATGCATCGTGATGCATGCTCTGTTGCGCGGCATAACTTGCTAAATGTGCTGACCTGCGCCGTGGCGAGTTGCACACAGCGTGCCATCTGCGATGTGCTGTGTTGGAACGGTGCCCAGCCAGCGCGCGACCTGCGCTGAGCGCGCCGAAGTGCTTCTGGCTAAGGGCATGGCGAGGCGTGGTGTTTGCAGTGCTGACCCTGGGGTCCTCGCCAGCAGGCGTGGTGGTTGCAGTGCTGACCGTGGGTGCCTCGCCAGCAGGCGCGGTGTTTGCCATGGTGACCCAGGGCGCTGCGCTAGCAGGCGCAGTGTTTGCCATGGTGACCCAGGGCGCTGCGCCAGCAGGCGTTTCAGATCATGGAGGAGGAGCTGGGCTGCTCCATCGCGGAGGTGTTCAGCTCCATCTCGGAGCGCCCCATCGCTGCCGCGTCGCTGGGGCAGGCGCGCCCGCCCGCTCCTCTGTGTCATGTGCAGTGGTCGCGGGAAGCAGTGCTTGAAAGGACAGGGAGCAGGGTGCACTGCCTGGTGCTCTGTTGTGCTTTTGCTTTGAGCCGAGTTTTGCAACAGCCCGGCGGGTGGGCGTTTGCGGGGGGTCTACGAGCAGCGGGCATGCAGAGGTTGCAATATCAAACTATGGCCCATTGCAGGTGCAAAGAAATATCCTGCAACCCATGCGCGTCCTCCTCGTATGAGGGATGCTGATATGAGGGTGGCTCTGCCAGGGAGTGCGCCTGCCGATGTGGCTTGGCCGGCGTGGTGCGCCAGCGATTGTTCCCGCGCCGCGCGCCAGGTGTACAAGGCGGTGCTGCGGGACACGGGCGAGGACGTGGCGATCAAGGTGCAGCGGCCGGGCGTGCGCCCGGTCATCCTGCGCGACCTGTTCATCTTCCGGTCCATGGCGCGCTTCATCAACCCCATCTCCAAGGTGTGCTCACGACCTTCCCATGAACTCTGGAGGAGTCATGGGTTCTGCTTTCTAGTGTTGGCAAAGCGCTTGTGGCGCGCTGCATCAAGCTCATCACCCATCACCCGTCACACAAAGGTAGGGTGTCTGCTCTGCCATGTGATGAAGCACTGTGCTGTCTGGCATGGCTTCTCGCACACGGCTGCCTGCTTGCGTATGGCCTGTTGTGCAGGATGCTTGCTGCGCTCTTTATCATACACGACTGTGCACGGCTTCTGCCGTTTTATTTTGGACTGGCAGCTATTGTCCGTTTGCATGTGCGGAAAATGAGTGTGACTGTGCCGATCGGCGGGGCGGTCGCGCAGGCGCGGCTGGGCTGCAACTCGGAGCTGATCCTGGATGAGTTTGGCGAGAAGCTGCTGGAGGAGCTGGACTACCAGCAGGAGGCGCGTAACATTGAGGCGCGCCCGGAGCTTGCGCAACTCACATGTCTGCCATGCCCTGCATGTCATGCTAAGCTTGCGGTGCTTGACTTTGTGTCTGCTGTCCCTTAAACATGTGTCTTAACATGAGTGGCCAAGTGTTCTGCTCAGTCATGTGGCATGAACTGCTATGTAGCTGTGCAAGAGGAACTGTGGTGAGAGAGAGGCCCTACGCGCTTACGGTGCCCCTCTCTCACCAAAGTGCGATGCCCCACAGGATTTCGGTCGCAACTTTGCGAACGACGCGACGGTGAAGATCCCGTGGGTGCGGCCGGACCTGTGCGGGCCGCGCGTCCTGGTGATGGAGTGGATCGACGGCCTGCGCTGCACGGACCCGGCCGGCATCCGCGCGTCCGGCCTGGACCTCTCGCAGTTCATCCGCTGCGGCGTCGTGTCCGGGCTGCGCCAGCTGCTGGAGGCGCGCTGCACGGCCACGCCTGTCCATGAGACTGGCCAGTCTCTGCTCCTGCTGCACCTGCTGCTCCACAGAGGCTATTGCCGCTCTTTCTTTCCGCGGTTGGTTTCCAGCTTGCATGTGGTACAGGCTGGGCGAGTACTGTGGTGTTCTGGTCTGCCAAATGCGGGCAAGCATGATTTATCAGCACATGCAACAAGCATAACAAGAGTGCACTGCAGCAAGGACAAGCAGGCTGTAGCTAGCGTAACCAGACGGATTGGTCTGTGGTGATAAGAAAAGCAGTTATTGCTTGTGTGTTCCTGTTCTGCATTGCTGCGTGCAAGCCTGGTTGCTGTGCTCGTTTGCTTACTTGCCTTGTGCTGGGCTTGCGCAGTACGGGCTGTTCCACGGCGACCCCCACCCGGGTATGCTGCCCTCTTGCTGTCCTTTATAGCAGTGCATGCACGCAGTTTCTTGCCCTGTGAACCTTGGTCCCCCTTGCAAAGCGTCTGACAAGTGGCTACGGCTTTGCTTCTGTGTTCATGCGTCTGCCTGGCCTCCTGATGTTGTGCGGACATCTCTGCAGCCAGTCTGGTGTGCTAATCAGCGTCTGGCAGGCGCGCGGCCGGCATGCAGTTGATCATGCCTCCGGCGCGCAGGCAACATCTTTGCGCTGCGCGACGGCCGCATTGCGTACGTCGACTTTGGCAACGTGGCGGAGCTCAGCCAGAGCAACAAGCAGACGCTGATCGATGCGGTCGTGCACGCCGTCAATGAGGACTACTACGAGATGGCGACCGACTTCATCAAGCTGGTGCGATCATGCGCCGCCCCGTCTGGCACTGCAAGTATGCTTCGGTCCTGGAAGAGGCTTGTCTGAGGGTTTGGCGGGGTTGAGACGTTCTGACTGCGCAGTCTAACGTGTTCATGAAGAGCTTGATGGCAATGCTGGCGCTGTTTTCATAAAGCGTTTGGACGTGCCACTACGGGGTTCATGCATGCATGTGCGCACCCATGTGCGCAGGCTCGGCGTCAAGGGCTCCCGGTTGCTGTTCAGGGCTGTGCACGCATGCGCGCATGCAGCTGACGCCCGGCGCGCGCGCGCAGGGCTTCCTGGCGCCGGGCACGGACATCCGGCCGATCGTGCCGGCGCTGGAGAAGATCTGGGCCGACAGCCTGGGCAAGGGCATGGCCGACTTCAACTTCCGCTCGGTCACCAGCAAGTTCAACGAGCTGGTGTTCCAGTACCCCATCCGCATCCCGGAGCGCTTCGCGCTCGTCATCCGGTGCGCAGCCGCGCCGGAGCATGTCAGTCAGGGTGACAGGCAGGAGATGTTGTGGCTGGAAGAGCTGCTCGGAGACCAGCAGGTTCAACGAGCTGGAGTTTCCAGTACCCATCCGCATCCCGGAGGGCTTTGCGCTCGTCATCTGGTGCGCGCGGCGCCGCGCCTGTGCATCTTAGTGAGGTTGAGAGGTAGGACATGTCATGGCTGCGAGGTCCGTGAGCGCCTCACCCTATCCGCACTCCTGAGCGCCTCGCGAACGTCATCCGGTGCGCATGAGCGGCGCCGCGCCGGAGCATGTCAGCGAGGCCGGCAGGCAGGAGGTGTCGTGGCTGAGAGGTCTGGCAGGGCTCTCCGCCCGGACACGCGCGCCTGAGGCGCCGCGCGCGCGGCAGGTCGCTGCTGACGCAGGAGGGCATCTGCCTGACGCTGCAGCCGGACTTTCGATTCCTGGAGGTGGCCTACCCGTACGTCGCGCGCCGCCTGCTCACCGACGAGGACCCCGCCCTGCGCGAGCGCCTCTTCCAAGTGCGCCCCTCGCGGCACCCCTGCAGCGCGGCTGCCCCGTTTCTGCGGCGCGGCTGCCCCCGTTGCGCGGCGCGGCGGTCCAGGCCCTGCCGCGCGGCCGTCCTGTTTCTGCTGCGCGGCCGTCCTGTGTCAAAGTGCTGCCTTTGTGCGAGGAGCGTGCTCGCAGTGCCGCAGGCGCGCTGCGTGAGTGTGCGCGCACTGACGCGCCGCGGCGCCTGCGTTCGCATGCTGTTGCTTCACATGCAGGCCCTGCTGGCCCTTGACGCAAGCATGGCGACCCCAGCCGCAATGCTGCTGCTGCCGAGGCGCGCCTGGCGTGGCGCGCGCCCCCTCGCTTCTGGCGGACCAGGACGCTGTGCGAAGCTGTGAGAAAGCTGTGAGAAGCTGTGAGAGGCTGGCAGTGCGTCCTCCCGCCCCGGGCGGGGGTGGGATGCGGTGAACAGCCCGCTCGCACCGCCAGCGCTG